>Ga0070658_10003448_pt1 | contig 12998 bp, 10 predicted proteins | sample KBSC13metaG_FD_64664 | JGI IMG/M metagenome (GOLD analysis project Ga0070658, IMG submission 64664) | Corn rhizosphere microbial communities from Kellogg Biological Station, Michigan, USA - KBS C1-3 metaG | ecosystem: Host-associated > Plants > Roots > Rhizosphere > Soil ... | reverse complement strand
CGGAGGAACGGCGCGATGATCACCCACCTCCCGTTCGCGCCGCTGCTGCAGGTCGCCGACCCGCAGCTGCCGCCGACGCACTTCTGGCCGTGGCTGATCTTCGCCCTCATCAAGCTGCTCGTGGTCTTCACGGTCTACATGGTGATGGCGGCGCTGCTCACCCTCGCCGAGCGCAAGCTGAGCGCGTGGATCCAGGACCGCCACGGCCCGAACCGCGTCGGTCCGTGGGGGCTGATGCAGCCGCTGGCCGACGGATTGAAGAACCTGGTCAAGGAAGAAGCCGCGCCGTCGTTCGCGAGCGGCGCGCTCTACAACCTGGCGCCGATCATCTCGTTCATCCCGGCGCTGATCACCTGGGCGGTGATCCCGTTCGGCGCGCCCTTCCCGACGCGGTGGGGACGGTTCGACATGGTGCTCGCCGACCTCCCCGTCGGCTACCTGTACGTCCTCGCCATCGCATCGTTAGGCGTGTACGGGATCGTGCTCGCGGGGTGGTCGTCGAACAACAAGTACGCGCTGCTCGGCGGGCTCCGCTCGAGCGCGCAGATGATCTCCTACGAGATCGCGATGGGGATGTCGACGATCCCGGTCGTGATGCTTGCCGGCAACGTCACGCTGTCGGCGATCGTGCTCCAGCAGTCGCGGATCGGCTGGAACGCGGTCACGCTGACCTTCGCCTTCTTCGTCTTCGTGATCGCCGCCTTCGCCGAGACGAACCGGCTGCCGTTCGACCTGCCGGAGGCGGAATCGGAGCTGATCACGGGCTATCACACCGAATATTCGTCGATGAAGTTCAGCTTCTTCTTCATCGCCGAGTATGCGAACATGGTGACGGCGAGCGCGATGATGGCGACCCTGTTCCTCGGCGGGTGGGACATCCCGTTCTGGCAGGGGGACAACGTCGGCCACTATAGCGCGCTGATCTCGATCCTGACGATCCTGTCGTTCGTGATCAAGGTCCTGTTCTTCCTCTTCTTCTTCATGTGGATCCGCTGGACGCTGCCGCGGTTCCGCTACGATCAGCTCATGTCGCTCGGGTGGAAGGTGCTGCTCCCGTCGACGCTGGCGTACATCCTCGTCGTCGCCGGCGCGGTCATCGGTCTCGATGCCGCCCGCGTCCCGCGCGACTGGCACTTCGCGCTGTCGATGCTCGCGTTGAACGTCGTGATCATGGTCCTCGTGTTCTGGGTTCTCGATCGCGGCCGCATCGTCAGCCCGGCCTCGTCGCGGATCGCGGCGCCCGAGCTCGACCGGCTGCGCACGATGTCGCGGCGCTCGGCGCTCACCCCGCGGGAGGCGGGAGACTGACATGGCAATCGGCGTAAAGGTGATGGAGCGTCCTGTCGAGCAGACGAGCTACGTCCGCGCGACGCTGAAGGGGATGGCGCTCACCCTCAAGCACCTGCTCAACACGCACAAGGTCACGGTGCAGTATCCCGAGCAGAAGTGGCCACTCTCGCCACGGTGGCGCGGGACGCATCGCATGCTCACCACCGAGGACGGCAAGGCGAAGTGCGTCGCCTGCGGTCTCTGTCCTACGGTCTGCCCGGCCAACTGCATCAAGCTCGTGCCGGGCGAGGACGAGCAGGGCAACCGCTATCCGCTGATCTTCGAGATCGACGAGTTCCGCTGCATCTTCTGCGGCTACTGCCAGGAAGTCTGTCCCGAGGAAGCGATCCATCTCGGGCGGCACTACGAGAACTCCGAGTACAGCCGCGAGGGATTCGTCTACGATCTCGAGCGCCTGGTGTCGCAGACGCATCCGGTGAGCGAGCTCTGGGACCCTGCCGATCCGAAGGGGCAGTAATGCAGAACACGCCGCTCTTCTACACGTTCAACTTCTATCTCTTCGGCATCATCGCGATCGTCGCCGCGCTCTGCTTCGTGACGCGGAAGAGTCCCGTCGCCGCCGCGCTCTGGCTGGTGACGACGATGTTCTCGCTGGCGGCGATGTACGTGATGCTCGACGCGCAGTTCATCGGCGCGATTCAGGTGCTGGTCTATGCCGGCGCGATCATGGTCGTCTTCCTCTTCGTGATCATGCTGCTCAACCTCGGCCACGCCAGCGACATCACCGACATCAGGAACCAGAAGTGGCGGCTGATCGCCGCCGTGGTCGGGGTGGCAATGCTGGCCGAGATCTTCGTGCTGACGCGGTCGAGCAGCGTACCGGAGCTCACCCTGCCGCGCGATGCGGCGGCGAACGCGGTGATCGAATCGGGCGCGGTCGGCGCCGTCGCGACGCCGCTTTTCACGACCTATCTGCTCCCCTTCGAGATCACGAGCGTGCTGCTGCTCGCCGCGATCGTCGGGGCGGTGATGATCGGCAAGCAGCGGGGGCTCAATGCTCGCTGAAGCACTCTTCTTCTCGGCGGTGCTGTTCACGATCGGCGTGATCGGCGTCCTGACCCGGCGGAACGCGATCATCATCTTCATGTGCGTCGAGCTGATGCTCAACGCGGTGAACCTGACGTTCGTCGCCTTCTCGCGCGCCTACGGCGCGGCGGGACAGATCTTCGTCTTCTTCGCGATGACCGTCGCGGCGGCGGAAGCGGCGGTCGGCCTGGCGATCATCATCGCATTGTTCCGTCACAAGCAGACGGTCAATCTCCAGCACATCAACATCCTCAAGGGCTGATGCTTCTTCAGCACGAGGTTTTGCCGGGTCATCCGCTCGCTGGAACCGCCGCTGCGTGGATGTGGCTCCTGCCGCTCCTGCCGCTGCTCGGTTTCGTCATCAACGGGCTCCTCTCGCTGATCCCGGCCACGGTGCTCGGTCCGAGTGATCCCGATATCGCGCATGGTGCGGATGGCGCCCATGGCGAGGCGGGACACGGCGAGCACGTTCACGCGCTCGATACCGCTGATGCGCACGGCGCCCACGGCGACGATCACCACGTCGTCGTCAGGCACCGTTTCGCCGGGCTGGCCACCTTCGTCGGGCCGGTGGTGCTGGCGGCGTCGTTCGCGCTGGCGGTGGCGATGTTCCTCGCCATGCGCGGGCTCGGCGAGATGCGCGAGCCGTTCGTGCAGACGTATTTCTCGTGGATGCCGGCGGGGGCGCTGCAGATCAACGCCGCGTTCCAGCTCGACCAGCTCTCGATGATGATGGTCCTCATCATCACCGGCGTGGGGACGCTGATCCACATCTTCAGCGTCGGCTACATGCAGGACGACCCGGGGTATCCGCGATTCTTCGCATACCTGAACCTGTTCGTCGCGTTCATGCTCGTGCTGGTGCTCGGCGCGAGCTATCCGGTGCTGTTCGTCGGCTGGGAGGGCGTCGGCCTCTGCTCGTACCTGCTGATCGGGTTCTGGTTCTCGGACAAGGCCAACGCCGACGCAGGGAAGAAGGCGTTCATTGTCAACCGTATCGGCGACTTCGGGCTGCTGATCGCGATGTTCCTGCTGTTCGCGAATCTCGGCACCCTCGATTTCGTCGGCGTGAACGCGGCGGCGACCAAGTTCGCCTTCGGGGGCGCGTTGGTGACGACGATCTGCCTGTTCATGTTCCTCGGCTGCGCGGGCAAGAGCGCCCAGATCCCGCTCTATATCTGGCTGCCTGACGCCATGGCCGGTCCGACGCCGGTCTCGGCGCTGATCCACGCCGCGACGATGGTGACGGCCGGCGTATATCTCATCGCCCGCAGCTCGACGCTGTTCTCGATGGCGCCGGTGGCGAGCCTGACGGTCGCCGTGGTCGGCGCGGTCACCGCCCTGTTCGCGGCGACGATCGGGTTGAAGCAGTGGGACATCAAGAAGGTGCTGGCTTATTCGACGGTGTCGCAGCTCGGCTACATGTTCGTCGGCGTGGGCGTCGGCGCGTACACGGCGGGGATGTTCCATCTCGTGACGCACGCCTTCTTCAAGGCGCTGCTGTTCCTCGGATCGGGCTCGGTGATCTTCGCGATGCACGCGGCGTATCACCACACCGGGAACCACGACGATGCGCAGGACATGCGCAACATGGGCGGCCTCAGGGCGTTCATGCCGTGGACCTGGATCCTGATGTGGATCGCCACACTGGCGATCTCGGGGATTCCGCCCTTCTCCGGCTTCTTCTCGAAGGACGAGATCCTTGGATCCGTGTTCCTACGCGCGCGGGAGTCGACGCTGGCCGATGCGCACTGGCTCGGTATCCCGGGGAGCGCGGTGCTCTATGCCGTCTACGCGTTAGGGCTGGCGGCGGCGCTGCTCACCGCGATCTACATGACGCGGATGATGCTGTACACCTTCCACGGTCCGAACCGGAGCGGGGAAGAGGAACGGAAGCATCTCGTCGAGGCGCCGTGGACCATGACCGGGCCGCTGGTCATCCTCGGAGTCCTCAGCGCGATCGGCGGCTGGCTCAACCTCCCGCACTTCGCCGCCTTCGCCGGGAGCGAGGAGATGCTCGGACACTGGCTCGAGCCGGTGGTCGGCGATAACCAGCTCCGCGTCACGTTAGGCAGGATCCCCGAGGCCGCGGGGAACACCGAGACGTTCCTGATCGGAGCGGCGGTCGCGATCGCCATCCTCGGCATCCTCATCGCCGTCGTCCGGCTCAAGCCGGCGCGCCTCGTCCCGAAGGCGCAGTCGCCGGAGGAGCAGGGCTTCGAGCGCGTGCTGCTCGACAAGTACTACGTCGACGAGGCGTACGATCGCGTCGTGGTCGAGCCGACCGTCGGACTGTCGCGCGGCGTGCTCTGGAAGGGGATCGACCAGGGGTTGATCGACGGCGTCCTCGTCAACGGCTCCGCGAAGCTCGCCCGAGGGCTGGGCGGCGTCGGCTCGTGGCTCCAGTCGGGGCAGGTAGGAACCTACGCGTGGGTGCTGGTGGTCGGCGTGCTCGCGGTTCTCGGCGCCTTCACAATCCGCTAATTCGATGCGCGAGCTACTCGACTCCGTTCAGTACGACAGCTGGGTGCTTCTGGCGCTGCTGGCGATTCCCATCGTCGCTGCGATCGCGATCTGGGTGCACGGCGCGATCCTCGGCGAGGATGCCGACGCGCGTGAACGCGGTGGACGCGCAGCGCGTCAGATCGCGCTCTGGGCGTTCATCATCGAGTTCGTCGTCTCGCTCGGACTGTGGTGGTCGTTCGACCAGAGCACGGCCGCGATGCAGGCGACGTTCGACCGGAGCTGGATTCCGTCCTGGGGGGTGACGTTCTCCCTCGGCATCGACGGCATCTCGCTCATGATGGTGCTGCTGACCACGTTCCTGATGCCGCTGGCGGTGCTCGGCAGCTGGACCAGCATCCGGTTGAAGCGCCACAGCTACTACGCGCTGATGCTGCTGCTCACCACCGGCATGCTCGGCGTCTTCGTCGCCCGAGACCTCTTTCTCTTCTACGTGATGTGGGAGATGATGCTCGTCCCGATGTATTTCATCATCGGGATCTGGGGCGGCGAGCGGCGGCTCTACGCCAGCATCAAGTTCTTCGTCTACACGATGGTCGGCTCGCTGCTGATGCTCGTCGCCATTGTCTGGCTGGGAATCCGCGCTGGTGGGGCAGGGACGCCGGACTTCGCGTACGAGAGCATCAGGCAGCTGGCTTCGACTGGAGGGATGGGTACCGGGATGCTGCTCTTCGGCGCGGTCGTCCCGGCGACGATGTTCATGTTCCTCGCCTTCGCGCTCGCGTTCGCGATCAAGGTCCCGATGTTCCCCTTCCATACGTGGCTGCCTGACGCACACGTCGAGGCGCCCACCGCGGGATCGGTCATCCTTGCCGGGATCATGCTGAAGATGGGGACGTATGGCTTCCTGCGCTTCTGCCTTCCGCTCTTCCCGGACGCGGCGATGTATCCCGCCGTGCGCAACACCTTCCTCGCGTTAGGCGTGGTCGGGGTGCTCTACGGCGCGATGGTCGCCATGGTCCAGCCGGACTTCAAGAAGCTGGTCGCGTACTCGTCGGTGAGCCACCTCGGCTTCGTGATGCTGGGGATCTTCGCGGCAACGACGCAGAGCATCCAGGGCGCGCTGATGATCATGATCAATCACGGCATCTCGACGGGTGCGCTGTTCCTCCTGATCGGGATGATCTACGAGCGCCGCCACACCCGTGAGATCGCCGCCTATGGCGGGATCGCGCGGGTGGTGCCGCTGTTCGCGGCGATGCTGACCTTCGTCTCACTGAGCTCGATCGGGCTGCCGGGGACGAACGGCTTCGTCGGCGAGTTCCTCGTGCTGCTCGGTTCGTTCCAGACGACTCCCTACCTGGCGATGTTCGCGACGTTAGGCGTCATCTTCGCCGCGGCCTACCTGCTCTGGGCGATCCAGCGCATCCTCTTCAACCCGCTCGACAAGCCGGTGAACGAGCACATTCCCGACCTCAATGGTCGTGAGCTCGCCATCATGATCCCGCTCGTGGCGGTGATCCTCTGGCTCGGAGTCTATCCCGCACCGGTGCTGCGCCGCATGGAGGCGTCGGCCGAGCTCCTCGTGACGCAGGTGAACGCGACGGGAACCGCGGTCGCGACGCGGAGCGCTGCAGCGGGGCGCAGACGATGAACGGCATGCCTCTCGATCTCACGATTCCGGCGCAGCTCAGCTTCGCCCTCCTTCCCGATCTGCTTCTGATGGGGGGAGCGATGCTGCTGCTGGTCTGGGCGGCGTGGCGCGCCGAGTCGGTCGAGCACCAGCGCGCGATCGGAACCGCGTCGCTCGTTCTGCTCGCGCTCGCCGCGGGCGCGGTCATCTGGTTCATTGTCCGTGGTATCGCCGCGCAGCCGGGCCCGATCGGTGTCGACCGCTTTCGCTGGATCGCCGACCTCGTGCTCATAGGGGGAACGGCGGCCGCGATCATGCTCTCGATGGACTACAACGAGCGCGAGCTGATCGTCGCGCCCGAAGCGCACGTGCTCATCCTCCTGGCGACATCGGGGATGATGCTGCTGGCCGCGGCGCGTGACCTGATGGTGGTGTTTCTCGGCATCGAGACGATGTCGGTCGCGGTGTACGTGCTCGCCGGGATGAACCGCCGCAGCGCACGCTCGGCCGAGAGCGCGCTCAAGTACTTCCTGCTTGGCGCGTTCTCGACTGCGTTCCTGCTCTACGGCATGGCGCTCGTTTACGGCGCGACGGGGGCGACGGACCTCGGAATCATCGGCGACCGGATCAATCAATACGGGCTGACGTCGAGCCCACTGCTGTTGATCGGCATCGCGCTGATGCTCGTCGGCTTCGGATTCAAGGTCGCGGCCGCGCCCTTCCACATGTGGGCGCCGGACGTGTACGACGGCGCGCCGACGCCGGTGACCGCATACATGGCGGCGTCGGTGAAGGCGGCGGCATTCACCGCGTTCTTCCGGATCTGGTACGAAGGGTTCTCGCCGGTGTTCGTCAGCTGGCACAACACCTTCTGGTGGCTCGCGGCGTTGACGATGGTCGTCGGCAACCTGATCGCGCTCCGCCAGCGCAACATCAAGCGAATGCTCGCCTATTCGAGCATCGCCCACGCCGGCTATCTGATGCTCGCCCTGACCGTGAACAGCGCGGCCAGCGCCGAGGCGTTCCTGTTCTACGTCTTCATCTACACCATCGCGACGTTCGGCGCGTTCGGCGTCGTCGTCGCGTTAGGCGAGCCGGGCGAGCGCTCGCTCGCCATCGACGATTACGCCGGCCTGTGGACGGTGCGCCCGTGGCTGGCGGTGGCGATGGCGGTGTTCATGTTCTCGCTCCTCGGCTTTCCTGTCTTCGGCGGGGCCGGTTTCTTCGCCAAGTGGTACCTGATCAAGGCCGCGCTCCAGTCGCCGAGCCCGCAGACGAAGCTGGCCGTCGTGATGGTGCTGACCAGCGTCGTCTCGGCGGGCTATTATCTCTACGTCGTGATGGTGATGTTCATGCGGCCGCGGCTCGCGAGCGCGGTGGCTCCAGCGCGAGCCGGTGCGCTGACGCGCTTCGTCGTCGCGGCATCGGCGATCCTGATCGTCGTGCTGGGCGTCTTCCCCGAGCGCTTCGTCCGCCAGACGCACGGGAGTGCGCCGCTGACGGCCACCAGAGTTTCATCGCCTCAATCCGCCGTCCCTTTGCCGGCGTCGGCTCGCCGATGACTCCGCGGGGCCGCTGACGCGGCCCCGCGACGTTTCACGCCGTGCCGATCCAACCCCTGCTCGCAGGGGCACGGCTCACCTGACGCTCGACAACGTTCGCAATGACAGTTTCAGCGGGAATCTTCAGGCAGTACGACATCCGCGGCATCGTCGGTGAGGATCTCACCAGCGAGGCGGCCTACGCGATCGGTGGCGCCTACGCGACGTGGATCCGACGGCGCGGCACGAGCGGCGCGGTGGTGGTCGGCCGCGACAATCGCCCGAGCGGCAAGATGCTGCGCGATTCGCTCGTGCGCGGGCTCAACGAGAACGGCCTCCATGTCATCGACATCGGCGTCGTCCCGACGCCGGTCATGTACTGGTCGCTGCACCATCTGCAGGTCGTCGGCGGGATCCAGATCACCGGCTCGCACAATCCGTCCGAGTACAACGGATTCAAGCTCTGCGTCGGCACGCAGACGATGCACGGCTCGCAGCTGCAGGAGCTGTACGAGCTGCAGCGGCACGGGTTGACGCCGGCGCTCAAGGCGACGACGCGGGAGCAGCCCGGGATCATCGATCGCTACGTCGACGATGTCGTCGCGCGCGTCGGGAAAATTCGGACGCCGATGACGGTCGTCGTCGACTGCGGGAACGGTGCCGGCGCGCTCGTTGCGCAGCAGCTGTTCGACCGGCTCGGTGTCAAAGTCATTCCGCTTTTCTGCGAGAGCGACGGGACGTTCCCGAACCACCATCCCGATCCGACGGTCGAGAAGAACCTCGTCGACATCATCGCCGCGGTGAAGAAGAACAGGGCGGATATCGGCATCGCCTTCGATGGCGACGCCGACCGCATCGGCGTCATCGACGACCGCGGCACGATCGTGTGGGGCGATCACGTCCTGATCCTCTACGCCCGGGACGTCCTGCAGCGTACCGGTCGTGGCCAGGCGATCATCTTCGACGTGAAGTGCTCGCAGGCGCTCCCCGACGAGATCAGCAAGGCCGGCGGTACGCCGGTGATGTGGAAGACGGGGCACTCGCTGATCAAGGACAAGATGCGCGAGATGAACGCGCCGATCGCCGGCGAGATGTCCGGGCACATGTTTTTCGCCGAGAGCTTCTACGGACACGACGACGCGATGTACGGCGCCGCGCGCCTGTTGTCGATCATCGATCGCGCGGGCAAGTCGGTGAGCGAACTGCTCAGCGACGTACCGCACTTCGTCTCCACGCCGGAGCTGCGCGTCGATGTCCCGGAGTCGGAAAAGTTCGCGATCGTCGAACGGGCGGTGAAGCACTTCAGCGCGACGCGTGAAGTCGTCGGCGTCGACGGTGCGCGCGTGCTCTTCGGGGACGGGTGGGGGCTGATCCGCGCGTCGAACACGCAGCCGATCCTCGTGACGCGCTTCGAGGCGCGCAGCGAGGAGCGACTGCGCGAGATCCGCGACGAGATGGAAGGGTGGATCCGCTCGCAGGGTATCGCGGTCTGAGGCGATGAGCTCGCGCCGCAGGCTGTTCGCCGGCGCCGCGCTCGTCGCGGTCCTGCTCCTGGCCGGGCGCGCCGTCGCCGCAGCAGTGCTCGACTACGGCTGGTATCAGGCGTTAGGCGCGGAGCCGGTGTGGCGGGCCCGCGCGCTGTCGATCCTCATCACCGCCACGGTGACGGGGTCGGTCGGGACGCTCTTCGCCTTCCTCAATCTCTACGCCGTTCGCGGGTCCGTCGTCTCGCTCGTCCTGCCGCGACGCGTTGCCAACCTCGAGATCGGAGAGGAAGTCCCGCCCCGCTACCTTCTGGCCGGAACGCTCTTCCTCTCGGTCCTCCTCGGCGCGGCCCTCACCGAGGTCGATTGGCAGCCGGTCGCGCGCTTCGTCTACGGGGACACGTTCGGCGAGACCGATCCTTACTTCCAGCGCGATCTCGGCTTCTTCACGAACTGGCTGCCGGTGGAGCGATCGCTCTACCTCTGGGCGCTGCTGGCGACGCTCCTCGTCGGCGCCGTCGTCGTCTTTCTCTATGCGCTGACGCCGAGCCTGCGCTGGGAGCGCGGGACGCTGCGCGTCTCGCAGTACGTGCGCCGCCACCTGACGATGCTGGCCGCGACGCTGCTGATCCTCCTCGCCTGGAGCTATCGCCTCGACGCCTTCAGCCTCCTCGGCGAGGGGAGCGGCGCGTTAGGCGAGTTCTCCTACGTCGATCATCGCGTCCTCGTGCCGGCGAACGTCCTTCTCTCGGTTGTGACGCTGGCCGGCGCGCTCGCGCTCCTCTGGACGGGATGGGCCGGGCAGCTCCGCGCAGCGTTTGCGACAGTGAGCGCTCTGCTCCTCCTCTCGCTCGGACTCCATCAGCTGGCGCCGGCCATCGCGCGGCGTTTCGCTGGGCAACAGGACCCGGTGGTCCGGGAGCGCCCGTATCTCGCGACGCGCGCCGCCTACACCCGTCGAGCGTTCTCGCTCGAGGAGCTTGTCGCCGCGAACGACACCGGCGGCGCGACGAACGTTGCGCGAATCGCGCCGAGCTGGGACGACGTCGCGCTGATTCACGCGGCGGCGCGCACGCGAGGTGGCGACGCTGTTCCATCGCTGGGGACACGCGTGCTGCCGTCGGGGGAGCTCGCCGGGCTCGTCGTCGTGCGCGGAGACGCAACCGACGGCAGCGACTGGAGCGCCCAGTACTTCTCGATGACGCGCGCCGACGAGCGCGGGGGCCCGGTGATGATCGATGCCCGGGGCGCACCGACGAACGACTGGCTCGCGCTCGCACCAGTCGTCGTCGTCGATTCGGGCGACGGCTACGCCGTGGTTGCCGACAGCGCGCACCGCGTCGCCGGCGTTCCGCTCGGCGACGGCGTCGGTCGCTTCGTGCCGGCGTGGGCGCTGCAGAATTTCCGGCTCGTCACCGCCGACCTGCCGCACCCCTCGCCGCGACTGCTCGTGCACCGCTCGGCGCGGGACATCGTTACGGCGGTCGCTCCGCTCTTCGTCCAGAGTCCCCGGGTCACGCCGGCGATCGAAGCCGACACGCTGCTCTGGCTCGTCGATCTCTACTCGACTGCCGCCGACTACCCGCTGAGCGCGCACGTCGTCCTCGACGGCGACGAATACGCGTATCTTCGCCACGCCGCGACCGCCATCGTCAACAGTGCCACCGGGCGCGTCAGGCTCCTTGGCGACTCGGCCGCCCTCGAAACCGACGCGCTCACCCGCGGCTGGCGACGGCGCTTTCCCGACGCCTTCATCCCGGAGTCGAAGCTCGCTCCCGCGCTCGTTTCGCAGCTTCCGCCGGCATTGCTCGGCGCGCGCGCACAGCGCGAGGCGTTCGCGATCGCTGGCACCGTCACCGAAGGAGTGTCGGAGCGACGCGCACCGGTCTCGAACGGCGCCGACAGCGCGTTAGGCGGGGCGTCGATGACGCCCTATGCGAACGGCCGATCAGTGGCGATCTCGCTGCCGCTGCTCCGCGGCGAGGACAGGCTCGATGGAGCGATCGTCGCGCGTGGCGGGCCGGATCGCGGTGCACGCTGGGTTCCGGACACCACCGACGTTCACTGGGCGAGCGCGATCGATCGCCTGCGCGGCGCCGACACGACGGCGGCGGCGCAGGCGCGCGACGCCCGCGTCGCGCACGGTCCGGTGCGCGTGGTGCCCGGACCGACGGGGCTGACGCTGATCCAGTCGGCGTATCTCGTCCGCGCGCAGAATCCGCCGCTGTTGCTGGGCGTCGCGGCGTTGCACGCAGATTCCCTCCGGGTAGGATCATCGCTGCTCAGCGCCTACGGGGAGGCCCAGGCTCCGCTCACCGCACCGACGCCGCCTCCTGACCTGCGCGCCGCGGCCGGGGCGCTGTACGACAGCCTGCGCGCCGACCAGCGCCACGGTGATTGGCGAGCGTACGCCGATCACTGGGAAGCGCTGGGGCGCCTGCTCGGCCGTGCCCCGCGCTGATCGCTCGCCTTGAAAGCACTGATGGCACCGGGTAGCTTGCGCGGTCTCTCCCATGGCTGAACAGCAACCCAGACACACCGCGGTCATCGCGCTCGGCGGCAACGCGCTCTCGCCGGCGAAGCATTCGACCATCCACGACCAGTTCCGCCACACCCGCGACGCACTCGCACCGATCGTGGACCTCGCGCTCGACGGGTGGAACGTCTGCCTCGTCCATGGCAACGGCCCGCAGGTCGGCGACGAACTGCTGCGCAACGAGATGGCGCGGCGGGAGGTGAGTCCACTTCCGCTCGGCGTGCTCGTCGCCGCGACCGCCGGGTGGATGGGCTACATGGTGCAGCAGTCGCTGGAGAATCTGCTCAGGCGCAACGGGAGCCGGCGCGACGTCGCCACCGTGATCACGCAGATTCACGTCGCGCCTGACGATCCCGCGCTCCAGAATCCGCAGAAGTTCATCGGGCACGAAGTGCCACCCGATCGGATCGCCGAGCTGGAGGCGGAGGGGAACGTGATACGTCCGGACGGACGCAAGCGCATGCGGCGCGTGGTCGGCAGCCCCGTTCCGCTTCAGGTGCACGAGCTCGAGATCATCCGGCACCTGGTCGACCGCGGCACCATCGTCGTCGCCTGTGGCGGAGGCGGCGCGCCGATCTACTACGACAACAAGAAGCAGGGATGGGAGGGCGTTGACGCCGTCATCGACAAGGACCTCGCATCGGCGGTGCTGGCGCGCGATCTGAATGCGGAGCTGCTCGTGATCCTGACCGATGTCGATGCGATCTACGTCGATTGGGGGACGCCGCAGCAGCGCGCCCTCCGCACGCTGACGGTGACCGAGGCCGAGGAGATGGATGCGGAGAAAGCGTTCGGGGAAGGCAGCATGGCGCCGAAGGTTCGCGCCGCGATAGACTTCGTGCGGCGCACCGGCGGCCGCGCGGTGATCACCGAGCTGAGTCGCGGACGCGAAGCAGTGCGCGGCGAGGCCGGTACGACAATTACAGCGGAGAGCGCGTGAACATTCACGAATATCAGGCGAAGGA
>Ga0070658_10003445_pt1 | contig 13004 bp, 11 predicted proteins | sample KBSC13metaG_FD_64664 | JGI IMG/M metagenome (GOLD analysis project Ga0070658, IMG submission 64664) | Corn rhizosphere microbial communities from Kellogg Biological Station, Michigan, USA - KBS C1-3 metaG | ecosystem: Host-associated > Plants > Roots > Rhizosphere > Soil ... | reverse complement strand
TGCGACCGCGCCGCGCTGATCCCGTTCCTTCAAGCCGCCGCCGGTGCTGCAGCCAGCGTCATCACCCGCGACATTATCGGCCAGACCCTCGCCGCGACGCAGCCGAGCGTTTCGCCGGAGATGATCGGGCGCTTCGAGCAGTGGGCGCAAACGAATTAAATCCCGCCGTTTAACTCCAGATTAATTTTCATCCGCCGCGAATCGCCCGGCCGATGGGAGACAAACGTTCAACGACCGTTAGCCTCTGGTCGGCTCGCGGTTCATGTTTGCTGTCGGGAAGGATTTCATGCAGGCGATTCGAATTGGTAGCGGCGTGGTCGGTCTGTCGGTGTTGGCGTCCTCGGTCGCATTGGCGACGCCGGTGTTTACCGATTCAATAGAAAATCCGATCGGCACGTTGACGTCGAACATCAAACCCATCCAGATGGGTGTGGCCTTCGATGGCTCGAACTATTGGGTCGCCTCCGGGGCATTGGGCCAGTCGCCCACCCTCGGCAAGCTCTCCTCCGCCGGCACGTCGCTCGCCACCTACCCGGACGCCCCCGATCTGCGCTCGCTGACGATGTTCAACGGCCAGCTGTACGCCTACGTCGCCGGCACGCTCCGGCCGGTGCATGCGGATGGCACGGTGTCGTCCGCCACCATCTTGCTGGCAACGCCGGCGAACAACCCGACTTTGCCCCAGAGCCTGGATAAGGTTGTCTTCGATGGCAACTACTTCATCAGCCGCAGCTACAGCACGATTCAACGCTGGACCACCACCGGCGAAGATGCCGGCAGCGTTTCGTTGAGCGGCTACCTGAACAAAGACAGCAACGGCAATGGCCACTCCAGCATCGCCGCCGGCAACGGGTTGTGGTTCACGTACGCCGTCAACGGCGAACTGTCGGCCTGGGATCCGAGCACCGGCCAACGGCTCGATACCACGATCCTCAACGGCGCGGGTAACGGCGACCGGGACCCGTTCTCCCTGTCTTTCGCCAACGGCAACATCTACGTCAGCACCGACGCCAACAGCGCCAACTCCACGTACAACGTCTACGCCGCCCCCGAGCCGACCGGCATCGCATTGCTGGGCCTGGGCCTGCTGACGCTGCGTCGGCGCCGGCGGGCATAGGCTGAGTGCGGCCTAAGCCACCGGTCCTCGGCTACCGCACGCCTCCGCAGCGAACGCGGCGATGGCGACGGGTCCCGACGCCCGGCGAAGAGCTTTTCAAACTTTCAGCCCTGGCGGCGGTCTACGTGCTCTACGGAGCCTACGGCGACCCGTACAAGCCCGTGCTGCTTTTCTTAGCCATGGGTGTGGTCGGCTGGCTGACCGTTGCCGCGGCAGTCTTCATTCGGTCAATCCGTCAACGAATCCTTGGGCCGACGGCTGAGGTCGCAGGTCATTGGCGACGGATAATCGGCCTCGTGTTTTTGCTGACGTCGATCTCGCTTTTCCTACCGCCTTTTGGCTTCTATACCTGTCCGCACGGCAGCCGCTGGGCGAATCGCGTCGTTGGCATCGCCTACAGCGGAACCGGCGGCCCTTGCCACAACGGCGTTCTTTACCCTCGATCGGCCGCCTGGCACATCGGCGGTAACTGGTACGTCTATTTTTTCCCGCACGAGTGATGGGGTCGGTTCATCACCTGTTGCGCCGTTCACCACCCTGTAAACCCGCGGCCAATCGCGCTATACTCTGGCCTCGTGGACGACGCCGTTCCTGAGCCCCAGACCGCCAACCCTGCGCTGCTCGCAACATTGCTCGACACCCTGCACGACCGATTCGGCCTGGCCGATTTTCGGCTGATGCAGCGCGAAGTGATCGAAAGCGTCCTCGCCGGGCGCGACACGCTCTGCGTGATGCCGACCGGGGCGGGCAAATCGCTCTGCTACCAGCTGCCGGCCGTCGTGCAGGGCGGGCTGACTGTGGTCGTTTCGCCGCTGATCTCGCTGATGGAAGATCAGGTCCGCCAGCTGCGGGCCAGGAACATCCCGGCAATGTTCCTCAACAGCTCGCTTCCACCGGGCGAGCAGCGGGAAGTCCTCAACACGATCCAAGATGGCTTTGAAGGGCTGTTGTACGTCGCGCCGGAACGGTTCGTCCAATCGGGTTTTCAATCGCTCTTATCACGCGTTGGCGTGAAATTGCTGGCGATCGACGAGGCGCACTGTATCAGTCAGTGGGGCCACGATTTCCGCCCCGAATATTCGCAGCTCGGCCCGGTGCGGGCCAGCATCGGCAACCCGCCGACCGTCGCCCTGACGGCCACCGCCACCGACGACGTGCGGCAGGACATCGTCCACCTGCTGCACCTGGTCGAGCCGGAAGTGGTGGTCACCGGTTTCGACCGCCTGAACCTGCGTTACGAGGCCCGCTGCCTCGATAAGCAGGGCGAGAAGGACGAAATCGTCAAACACCTGCTGGAGCAGGAACCGGGCAGTGCGATCGTCTACTGCTCCACCCGCCGCGGCGTCGAAGAAGTGTCGGCCGACCTGGCGCGGCTTCTACCAGGCAGGCCGGTCTTTGCGTACCACGCGGGGATGGACTCACTGACGCGCAGCCGCAACCTCGAAGGCTTCATGCAGTTCAGCGGCGCGATCGCCGTCGCGACGAACGCGTTCGGCATGGGCATCAACAAGCCCGACATCCGCCTTGTGCTGCACTACGACATGCCCGGCACGCTCGAAGCCTATTACCAGGAAGCGGGGCGCGCTGGCCGCGATGGCGGCGAGTCGAACTGCGTGCTGCTGTACCACTTCGGCGACCGGCAGACGCAGGAATTCTTCATCGACAAGATCGGCGAAGAGGGCGGCGACGATCCGAAGTGGATCGAAGAGCTCAAGGCCCGCGCCCGCGCCAAGCTCAACCTGATGACCCGCTACGCCCGCCTCGGCCGATGCCGGCGGCAGCAGATCCTGGATTACTTCGGCGACGAATCGACCGTCGTCGATTGCCAGTGCGACGTCTGCCGCGGGTCGCTGGTCGAAGCGCCGGTGACGGAAGAAGTCACGCTGCTGATCCGGCAACTGCTCAGCGGCGTCGCCCGGCAGAACGGCAAGTTCGGCATCACCGCCATCGCCGAAATGCTGGCCGGCGTCGATAACGAACGGGCGCAGCGCTGGCGGCTGAAAGAATCGAGCGTGTTCGGCCTGCTGCGGGCGCGGTCGCCTAAGACGATCGTCGGCATGCTGCACCGGCTCGTCGAAGCGGGGCTGGCCCAGCTGAACGATCCGGAAGGCCTGCGCCGGCCGGTGATTTCGATCACAGCCCAGGGCGTGGCCGTCATGAAGGCTACGCAGCCGCCGCCGGGCTTCCTGTCGACGCTCATCCCGCAGGGCCGCACGACGCGTGCCGCCCGCGCAGCTTCAACCGATTCGCAAATGCCGACCGAACTCGATGCGGCCGGGCAGGCGCTTTTCGACAAGCTGCGCATCGTCCGCAACGACCTCGCCCGCCAGCACGAACTGCCGGCCTACATCATCTGCCACGACAAGACGCTGCGCGAAATGGCGCTGCACCGCCCGGGCTCGCTGGAAGCGCTGGAAGAAATCCGCGGCATGGGGCCGCACAAGGTGCGCCTGTACGGGCAGCCGTTCCTCGATGCCATCGTTACGGCTGCGTCGGTAGGGGACAAAGTCAGCCATGCCTAAACCCGTGATCGTTGTCATCGGTTCGATCAACATGGATCTGGTCAGCGACGTCGCGCGCCTGCCGAAGCCCGGCGAGACGATCAGCGGCGGCGAACTGGCGCTGATCCCCGGCGGAAAAGGCGCGAACCAGGCGGTGGCCGCCTCGCGCCTTGGCGGCGAAGTGCACATGGTCGGCAGGGTGGGCAGCGACGCGTTCGGCCCCGTATTGCGCGACGGGCTGGAGCGCAACGGCGTCAACGTCCGCTATGTCAAACGCTCCCCCGGCGCCAGCGGCACCGCCACGATCCTCGTCCAGGACGGTGGAGAAAACAGCATTGTCCTCGCCCCCGGTGCGAACGGCCAAGTCAGCAAGGCCGATGTCGACGCCGCGCTCCCGCTATTACGGCGGGCCGATGCGGTGCTGCTGCAGTTGGAAATCCCGCTGCCGACGGTGATCCACGCGATCAAACGCTGCCGCAAGCTTGGCGTCCGCACGATCCTCGACCCCGGGCCGGCGCCGAAAACGCTCCCGCCGGCGGAATTGCTGAAAGTGGACGTGATCAGCCCGAACGAAACCGAAGCCGCCGCACTGGTTAAAGACGGCGACGATTCCCGTTCGCTCTGCAAGGCGTTGCTGAAGGCCGGCGCGAAGAACGTGGTGCTGAAACTCGGCGCCGCCGGCTCGCTGCACGCCGACAAGTCGCTCGTGCTGACGGCCGTGCGGAGTTTCAAGATCAAGCCCGTCGACACGACGGCAGCCGGCGACTCGTTCACGGCGGGGCTGGCCGTCGCACTCTCGCAAGCCCGCACCTGGCCCGACGCACTCCGCTTCGCCAACGCGGCGGGGGCGCTAGCGTGCACGGTGTACGGCGCGCAACCCTCGCTGCCGAAGCGCGCCGCGGTCCTCAAGCTACTTGAAGCGTAAACCCGGTCCCTCTCCCTCGGGGAAAGGTTAGGTGAGGGGATTGAGCGTCGGCAGACTTCTTTCCAATGCGCTCGACGCCGCAACGTCAGTCGCGGATTCTTCCAAAGGGGATTTCCATCACCTATCGAGCATCCGCGACTTACGTCGCGGCGTCTCAACGTTCGACGACAGCGTCTTCCGACCTACAGTCCCCTCACCCAACCTCTCCCCGAGGGAGAGGGGTAAGAATTACGCCAGCAGCGGCTTCAGTGCGCCGACAAGTTCGCCCACCGCCACGTTCTTCTGCTCGTGGGCCGCCAGGTTTTTCAACTGCACTTCACCCGCCGCGAGCTCGTTGTCGCCGATGACGACGCATGCCCGCGCCCCCGCGCGGTCGGCCGCCTTCAGTTGCCCCTTCATCCCGCGGCCGGCCAAGTCCATGTCGACCGAAATCCCGGCTGAACGCAGCTGGCCCGCGAGTTTCAAAGCAAAATCCTTCGGCCCGTCCCCGATGTACGCGATCCACACCAGCGGCGGCCGATTGTCCGGCAGCGTGACGCCTTGCTCTTCCAGCGCGATCAGCAGCCGATCGATGCCGCTGCCGAACCCCACGCCCGGCGTCGGCTTGCCGCCGAGGTTTTCGACGAGGTTGTCGTACCGCCCGCCGCCGCCGATCGCGCTCTGGCTGCCGAGGCCGCCGGCGGTGAATTCCCAGAGGGTGTCGGTGTAGTAGTCGAAGCCGCGGACGAGCGTCGCATCCCGCGTGAACGCCACACCGCTGGCCGTCAGCAGTTCGCAGACGCGGCCGAAGTGAGCCCGGCTGCGGTCGCTGAGCGAATCGATCGAGCTCGGCGCCCCTTCACACGCGGCCTTATCGCGCGGGTCTTTGCTGTCGAGGATGCGCAGCGGGTTGCTCTCCAGCCGGCGCTGCGAGTCTTCGCTGAGCTGATCCTTCTTCGGCGAGAGAAACGCGACGAGCGCCTCCCGATACCGCGCCTTCGACTCGCCGTCGCCGAGGCTGTTTACCGCCAGCGACACGTCCTTCAGGCCGCAGCGTTGATAGAACATCGACTGCAGCAGAATGCATTCCACATCCTGCTCGGCCGACGGCACGCCGAAGGCTTCGATGCCGAACTGCTCGTGCTGGCGGACGCGGCCTTTCTGCGGCTTCTCGTGGCGGAAGTTGCTGCTGAGGTACCAGACTTTCACCCGCGCGCCTTGGTCATTCAGATATCCCGCTTCGATGACGGCTCGGACCACGCCGGCCGTGCCTTCGGGGCGAAGGGTGACTTGGTCGCCGTCGCGGTCGGTGAAGGTGTAGGTTTCCTTGCGGACCATGTCACTGCTCTCGCCCACGCCGCGGTGGAACACGTCGGCCGACTCGAGGACGGGGGTGCGGATCTCCTGGTAGCCGAACAGCCCGGCGACTTCGGCGGCGATGCGTTCGACCGCCTGCCAGCGGTAACTGTCGGCGGGGAGGACGTCTTTGAAACCTTTAAGGGCGCGGATCATGGGAAACCTTCTTATCCCTCCCCCTCCGGGGGAGGTTAGGTGGGGGCGGGGAGCGTCACAGTGCAATCGAAAGCCTATCGACGCTCGCCGCCCCCACCCGGCCTCCCCCGGAGGGGGAGGGGTTAAAGCAGCGAGGCGTGAGTGAATCACTCACGCCTCGCCTTGGATCAGATTAGAACCGAAACAACTCAGTCCTTCTTCTCTTCAGCCGGCGCGTCTTCGATCTTGGCATGTTCCAGGATCTTGTCGATCGCCTTCAGCTCCACCAGCCGCGTGTAGAGCGTCTGGAGGCTGCCTTCGCTGGCCATCTGCTGCTTGAGCTTTTCCGGACGCAGGCCACGCTGTTCGGCGATGGCGGCGATGTTGCCGTTCAGTTCGCCTTCGGTGACTTCCACGCCTTGCTGCTCGGCCACCTTGGCGAGGATGAAGTTGAGCTTCAGTTCGCGGATCGCTTCTTCCTTCGCGCCGCCCTTGAGCAGCTCGATGTTCTGCACGATCTGGGCTTCCGGCACGCCGCGCTGCATCAGGTCGATCGCCCGACGCTGCACGATGCGGCCTTCCTGGCGGCTGCTGATCTTCGAGGGCAGGTCGATCGTCGTCTGCTCGAGCAGGGCCTTGGCCACTTGGTCGCGCATCGCGTTCTGCACGTCGTTCTTGACGCGGAGTTCCATTTCTTCGCGAAGGGCGGCCAGCAGTTCGTCCTGGTTCTTGAAGCCGAGCTGCTCGAGGAACTCGTCGTTGATCTCGGCCAGTTCCTGCTCGCGGATGTCCTTGATCTTGAATTCGACCTTGACCTCTTTGCCCGCGATCTTCTCGTTCGGGTGGCCTTCCGGGCCGGTGAGGGTGGCCGTCTTCTCGTCGCCGCTCTTGGCGCCTTCGAGGGTCTCGACAAGGTTGTCGAGCTTGATGCCGGCGATGGTGGTGGCCTGCACCTTGAAGACTTGGTCGTGCTGGTGCATGACGACTTCGTCGCCGCTCTTCACGTGCACGTCGGCCGTCACGATGTCGCCGGCCTTGATGCCGCGGTCTTCGACCGGCAGCAGGGTGCCTTGCTGCTCACGCAGGTTAGTCAGGGCCTGCTGAACGTGCTCGTCGGTGATAGTGACCGACGGCTTCTTGATGGTGAGGCTGGTCAGTTCCGGAACGGTGAATTCCGGCTGCACTTCGACGCTGAACGTGTAGCTCAGGTCGCCGCTCTCGGGCAGTTGGATCTCTTCGGCCTTTTCGAATTCCGGCTCGCCGAGCACCTGCAGGTTGTTCTTTTCGACGGCCTGCTGGTAGCTCTCCTGCAGGAGGGTGCGGGTGACGTCCTGACGCACTTCCTTGGTGAAGCGCTTCTCGATCAGCTTCGCCGGGGCGTGGCCCGCGCGGAAGCCGGGGAGGACGGCCTGGCCGCGCAGTTCTTTGAACTGGTTCTGGAGCGTCTCGGTGATGCGGCTCTCGGGGATCTGAACCGTCACCTTCTTGGTCGCCACGCCGGCGTCTTCGATGGTCACGGGGTAGACGAATTCGGCGGCTTCCTGCTCGGCGACTGCGCTGTCGGTCATGACGTCCTCACTCGATAAAAAAGCTATTTCGCGCGGAAAATCCGCGCGAAAGGGCTAGGCATCGTAGCTAACCGCGGGGGTTTGTAAAGGCGGAAACGTGGGGTTGCCGGTGGCCGCTAAAGCGGCCACCCCGTCGCCGGACCCCGATTTTTACTTCGAGGGTGCCGTGGTCGGGTGCTTCTCGGCGTCTTGGAGTTCCTTGAGGTACTTGTCCGGGTCTTTCTGGAACTTCTTCAGGCAGCTGCTGCAGCAGAACTTCATTTCCTGGCCCTTGTAGACGGTGACGACCGGTTCGCCCATGTCGCCGCCGAGATCTTCCTTGCTGATCAGGCAGGTCTTGAGCGGGTAGGGCTTGGCGGCGGGGGCCGTCGTGGGGGATTCGGCGTAAACGAACGCTGCCGACGTCAGGGCGGCGGCGGCGAGGGCGGGGAGGATTCGCTTCATCATTTTGTTGCTCCAGCGGCTGTGAGGGTCAGTCTACCAAACCTACGGTCGGCTATCGCGAACGGTTTTGCAATATTCCCGCGGCGTGAGCCCGACCACCCGCCGGAACGCCGTCGCAAAATATTGGCTACTGGAAAACTGCAGCGCCATCGCCGTCTCCAGCACGCCGTTCCCGTCGCGGAGCATCGCCTTGGCCCGGCGGATCGATTCCCGCAGCCGCCACTGGGCCGGCCCCATCCCCGTCTCGGCCGCGAACCGCTTGTGCAGGTGGGAGACGTTCAACCCCACCGCCTCGGCCACGTCGGCGATGCGGAAGGGTTCATCGTCATTCGATTCGATGAACTGAATCGCGCCCGCGATTGCGGGAGAAAAGCGTCCTCGCGCCCCGGCCGCCGCGTCGTGATCGCGGATGACCGAGATCAGCAACAGCCCCAGCGTCGCCCGTGCCGCAACGACGGCATGATCATCCCGCCGCCGGTGCTCCGCGTGCAGCATCTCGCACAGCCGCCGCGTGTCGGCCGACGCTTTGAACGTCCGCAGCGAAAATCGATTGAGTTGCCGCCGAATCCGGTCCGTTTGCTTCGCCGAATGCCCGCCGGCCGACTGTCCGGGGCGCAGGCGGATGTGGAACCAGTAGACCTCGCACGGGTTCATGGTCGCGTGTTCGCCGCCGTGCACCTCGGCGGGGCGGGTGATGAAAAGCTCGCCGCCGCGGACTTCGTGAACGGTATCGCCCACCCACCAATCGACGCTGCCGCTCTTGATCAGGCAGATTTCGAACGCCTCGTCGTGCACGTGCGCCGACAGCGCGCCGGCCGCGGCGAAACGGTCGAAGCCGGCGCAGGTTAATTCCGGCAGCAGCGTTTGCCCGGGCCGGTCGTACGCCTCGCGAAATTCGCGTTTGGCCATGCCGGGATCGTACCCGAATGTTCGATTTTCTCGCACGACGAAACCGAACGCCCCGGCCGACGGGCCGATCTACATTAACGCTCGTCCAATCAAACGGAGGCAAGGACATGGCAGAATTGACGCAAGAACAGATCGAATTCTTCGACCGCGAAGGGTACCTGGCGATCGAATCGCTGACGACGCCGGAAGACGTGGCATTCCTGCGGGAATCGTACGATCGCATCTTCGCCCAGCAGGCCGGCCGCGGCGACGGGAACCAGTTCGACCTGGCCGGCACGGACGAGGACGGCAAGGCCGCCAGCCTGCCGCAGATCCTCAACCCGGCCAAGTACGCGCCGGAGATGAATGATTCTCTCCTGCTGAAAAACGCGACGGCCCTGATCAAGCAGCTTTTCGGCCCCGACGCCACCTGCGGCATCGGCCACGCGATTTTGAAGCCGGCCAGGATTGGCTCGCCCACGCCCTGGCACCAGGACGCGGCCTACTGGGGGCCGAACTACGATTACAACGCCACGATCAGCATCTGGGTGCCGCTGCAGGATACGCCGGTGGAGATGGGCTGCATGCAGTTCGTCCCCGGCTCGCACCGCACGCAGGAAATCTGGCCGCACCGCCACATTAACAATGATCCGCGCATCCACGGGTTGGAACTGTTGCCCGAAGAACTGTGGCGCGGCGAAAAGGCCGTCGCCTGCCCCCTGAAGGCCGGCGGGGCGACCGTCCACGGCGGCTACGCCCTGCACTACACCTCGGCCAACCGTTCCGACTCCCCACGCCGTGCCCTCATCCTCGGCGGCGGCCTGCCCCCGACGAAGCGGGCCGCGCCGCGCCACCTGCCGTGGCAGGCCGAGGAGCAGTCGACGTTTACCGAGAAGAAGAAGCAACTGCAGAAGGCGTGAGCGCGTGCCGCGCCCCTCTTATCCGTCCCCCTCCGGGGGAGGGGCAAAACGCAAAAACGGCTTCGGAGCGTTCATCGACGCTCCGAAGCCGTTTCGCATTCTGGAAGGTCCGCCCTTGCGGACGGTTTTTACGCTCTGTTTTACTTCAAAATCACACCCGGCGCCGTTCGGTTGATGACGAACCGTACGCCATTCGACGGGAACACCTTCAGGGTCGGCGTGGCGGCCGTATCCATCGGGATTTCGCCCGGCGACTGGATCGTCGCACAGTGCCCGTCGGCCAGCAGCACGTTGGTCGCTTTGCCGTTGTTGTGACGCGGGCTGATGTTGTAGGCGATCTGGTTGTGGAAGTTCAGCCCGTCGTAGAGCAGCACAAGGCGTTCGCCTTCTTTGAATTCCGCCAGCTTGTGCAGCTTCTGCGTGTAGCCCGGCACGCCGCCCGGGATCGACGTGAAGGGATACCGCTTGAACGAGTTGTCGGCGTTGGTCGCCGTATCGCTGACAGGCCAGCCGTTAATGCCGTACCAGCTGTCGACGCGCAACCCGGTCTGCGTCGAATACATGCGGAAGTATTCCCGATCGATGCCGGTCTTGAACGAGGTCGGCTGCGACGAGTTGCCCGTCACGCCCCAGCGCAGGTCAATGCCTTCCGGGCAGTGGAACACGCTCTGCATGCTGCTGGATTGGTCTTCCAGCGTGTTCGCTCCCCCGGCGATGGCCGGCACCTTCAGGTAGTGCCAGTTGACCAGAACCGTTGCCCAGTTATCGCGGAAGATGCCGCCATCGGACGGATTGACAACGCCGCCGGGCACAAGGAATCCCTTGTTATCGTTGGCGTACATCACGATCGCCTGCCCGAACTGGCGCAGGTTCGAAAGGCATTTCACGGTATTCGCCTGACGCCGGGCGGCGCCGAGGGCCGGCAGCAGAATCGAGACCAGCAGGGCGATGATGCCGATCACCACCAGCAGCTCGACCAGCGTAAAGGCCTTGCGACGGGGTTGTTTGGGGTTGGCGTGCATAACAGACTCCTCAAAACGTACGGTTCCTACGACCCTGGAAACCACTTGGCCCGTTCAATTCGACTTGTTCGATTTCCGCCTGCGCTTGCCCAGCAGCAGGGCACCAACGCCGATCGCCCCGGCCGCCGCCGGCTCCGGCGTGGCGACCGGGTCGCTCACGGCGAAATTGTCCAGGCGCAGCGCGCCGCTGTTCGTGTTGCTGCGGATGCCCGCGTACAGCTTCCCCTGGTCGGCCAGCGCGGCGAACGCGGCGTTGGTGTAAACGTCCGACGTGTAGGTCAGCACGGTGTTTCCCGGCGTTTCCGTGCCGTTCGGGCCGACGTACTGCAGCGAGCTGACGGTCTGGAACGCGTTGGTGTCGGTGCGGGTGAGCTTGAGGCTGTAGATGTACCAGACCGGCCCGGGGTGGCCGTTCGTGCCGTAGCCGCCGGCGAGCTTGACCTTCGGGTAGGGCGACTTGTTTTCCGAGGCGGCGGTGTTGGCGTCGGACTTGTTGTCGGCGGCCAGGTGATACTGCGTGCTGTCGGCCGTGGTGTCGTCGTTGATCAGCCGTGAGAAGATCGAGACGTAGCCGGCGCCGTTGTTGAACGTGTCGGTCGCCTTGTCGCCGAAGCCCAGTTGCACCAGCACGTTCGAATTGCTGCCGGCGGTGCGCTGCGCGACCCAGACCGAGGTGGTGATCGACTGGCCCTTGGCGAGCGAGAAGGTGCTGTTCTTGTACGTGAGCGTGTTGTTGCCGCCGGCCTTGATCGCATTGCTTCCGATCGACGGCGAGCTCGCGTTGATGAACTTATTGGCGCCTGACGTGTCGGCCATGTTGTAGTTGGTCGTCAGGCTGTTGGTGTCTTCGAACCCTTCGATCAGGGCGCCGTAGCTGCTGGCGGACATAGCCGCGGCGGTGGTGATCGCTAGAGCGATAATCGAACTTTTAAGCATTTGTCTCTCCTCCGGTCCTGTTTTGCGGCGGGGCTGCCGCCCATGGATGTGATTCGATCAGCTTGTCTTCGGGGCCGCGGTCGATTCGCGGACGATCAGTTGTTCCTCGAACACCACTCGCCGCGGCGGCAGCGAGGGGTTGTCGATCAATTCGGTCAGCATCTGCACGGCGGCGGTGCTCATCTCGGGCGGGAACACCGCCACGGTCGTCAGCGGGGGGATGACCAGCGTGACGGGGTAAACGTCGTTGAACGTCGCGACGCTCATGTCGTCCGGCACGCGCAACCCGCGTTTCCAGAGCTGCTGCAGCACGATGACGGCCGTCCAATGTTCGAAATCGACGACGGCGGTCGGCTTATACGGGCCAGTGATGCTGCGATCGACGAATTCGGTCACCGACCCGACGAACGGCTTGTCCGGTTCCAGGCCCGCCTCGTGCATCATGCGGGTGTAGGTGGTGGCCCGGTCGATCGCGCTGCTGTGCGTGTTGGCGTACCGGCCGGCGTTGTAGGCGATGCGCTTGTGGCCCAGGCCGATCAGGTGGCGCATCAGCTGCTCGCACCCGCCGACGTCGTTCACGTTCACGCCGCTCCAGATCGGGTCGGCATCGGCGTTGATGAGCACGGTGGGGATGTTCTCCGCCTGAAGGACATCCAGAACGCTCTTGGGGAGCGTGCCGAGGGAGATGCAGGCGTCGAAGCGTTCTTCGCCGAGCATTTCGGTGGCGTTGCGGTGGCGGCCGTGGGTGTGGATGAACGTGGGACACAACCCGTTGGCCCCGAGCAGTTCATCCAGCCGATCGACGACGTCCCAATAGACGCCGCGCGGCACAGCACCCAGCGGCGCTTCGTACGCAATGGCCACCATTCCCGTCCGCCGATTCGCCAGCGACCGGGCCTGGAAGCTCGGCCGATAGCCCAGTTCGGCCACGGCGTCCCGCACGCGTTGCTGCGTGGCCGGGGCGACCGGGCAGAGTTCGGGCGTCATGTTCAGGACTTTGGAAACGGTCGCCTTGGAAAGGCCGAGATGACGGGCGACGTCAAGCAGGGTGGCCCGCGTCCGCCGGGGCGGCGGGCTGGCCGGGTTGTCGATCGCTGGGTTGATCGTGGTGTCGTCCATTGCTTCAGCCTCCGCTCTGAAACCGGTTTCAAGATACCGCGCGTTTTGCCGCAGTCAACCGAAAAGCGGAATTTCAACCGGTTTCAGGGGCGGC
>Ga0070658_10003443_pt1 | contig 13010 bp, 16 predicted proteins | sample KBSC13metaG_FD_64664 | JGI IMG/M metagenome (GOLD analysis project Ga0070658, IMG submission 64664) | Corn rhizosphere microbial communities from Kellogg Biological Station, Michigan, USA - KBS C1-3 metaG | ecosystem: Host-associated > Plants > Roots > Rhizosphere > Soil ... | reverse complement strand
GCGCCGCATCGACGTCCGCGAGCAGCAGCATGTCGGCGAAGCCCTCCCCAACGAGCTGCGGCGCCGGCGCGGTGACGAAGGCGCCGCCGCGGGCACCGACCCGCACCTCGATCAAGCCGTTGGCCTCGAGCATGCGCAGAGCGTCGCGCACGGAGACGCGACTGACGCCGAGCTGCTTCGTCAGGTCGCGCTCGGCGGGCAGCTGATCGCCCGGCGCGAGCTCGCCGGCGCGGATCGCACCCTTGATCCGGCTGACGATCTCGCCCGAGACCCGCCCTGTCGACACCGGCTCGAACATAGGCATAATGGTACGACAATTAGCGACCGAGGAGTCTGAAATGGCGAAAGAAGGCCGCGTCTTCCTGCGCGGGATGAGCTCCGAGCAGTACGGACTGAAGGAATTTCGCAAGGAACAGCTCGCCGCTCCCCGCGTGCGCAACGACGACGTCGTCGTCGACGACGCGAAGGTCGGCCACTCGGGCGACTCCGCCGACTCGCGCACCTGGTGGCGCATCGGCCCCGGTGACGACCCGTTCCTGACGCAGAACATCCAGGTCCATTTCGTCGAGATCCCCGCCGGCAAGTCGAACCACGGCCACGGCCACCAGAACGAGGCGGCCTTCTACATCCTCCAGGGATCGGGCTACGAGATCCACGACGACCAGAAGTACCCGTGGTCGAAGGACGACTTCGTCGTCGTGCACACCGACTCGGTGCACCGCCACTTCAACGACGGCGACGAGACCGCGAAGGCGCTCGTGATGAAGGCGAAGTCGACGTGGATGTACTTCCAGCTGATTCAGCAGGGTCGCAGCGGACCGGTCGAGGACGAGGAGCGCTTCGGCCCGCGCGAGGACTGGTCGCAGATCTGGACCGAGGGCGTCGAGGAAAAGGTCAAGGTCGTGAAGCCGGCCGACACCGTCTGGGAGACGACGCGCGACGGCCGGGTGCGCGTGATTGCGTCGAAGGACACGCCGCACGTGCGCGTGCACAGCGTCGACGTCTACGAGCAGGAGATCCCACCCGGCAGCCGCTCTGCCAAGCACTGGCACATGGCGGACGAGGTCGCCTACGTCATCTCCGGCACGGGCGAGTCGGTGCAGTGGGAGGTCGAGGCGGAGATCGCGGAGCGCTACTACGCGCGCGTCGCGAAGGAGCCGACGACGTGGGAGTTCAAGACGGACGACACGGTCTACGTCCCGCAGAACCACCAGCACCAGTTCGTCAATACCGGCGACGAGCCGCTGCGGCTGCTGATCTGCCAGAACCGGCTGATCAAGTACCTCGGGTACGACACGGTCGTCTACCTCGAGGATGCGCCCGAGTTCGAGGGCGCACAGGCAGCGGCCGCAACCGCGTAACGTCCCGCGCCGTGGCCGAGATCGTTTCGCTCGCCGACGCGATCTCGGCCCTCGTGCGCGACGGCGACACCGTCGCGCTCGAAGGCTTCACGCACCTGATCCCGCACGCCGCGGGTCACGAGATCATCCGCCAGCACCGGCGCGATCTCGCGCTGATCCGGATGACCCCCGACGTCGTCTACGACCAGCTGATCGGCGCCGGCTGCGCGCGCTCGCTCACCTTCTCCTGGGGCGGCAACCCGGGCGTCGGCTCGCTGCACCGGTTCCGCGCGGCGGTCGAGCACGGCCGCCCGCGCCCGCTCGAGCTGATCGAGCACTCGCACGCCGGCATGGCGGCCGCGTGGGCGGCGGGCGCGTCGAATCTGCCCTTCGGCGTCCTGCGCGGCTACCGCGGCACCGACCTGAAACCGCCGGCGACCGTCACCTGCCCGTTCACCGGCGAGGAGCTCGCGGCCGTCCCCGCGCACCGTCCGGACGTCGGCATCGTCCACGCGCAGCGCGCCGACCGCCGCGGCAACGTGCAGCTCTGGGGGATTCTCGGCGTGCAGAAGGAGACCGTTCTCGCCTCCGCCCGCGCAATCGTCACCGTGGAGGAGGTTGTGGACGAGCTGCAGCCGATCCCCGGCGCGATCGTGCTCCCGCACTGGGTGATCGACGCGGTGGCAGTCGTGCCGCACGGCGCGCGGCCCTCGTACGCGCACGGCTATTACGAGCGCGACAACGAGTTCTACAGGCAGTGGGACGAGATCTCGCGCGAGGAGGAGACCTTCGCGCAGTGGCTCGACGCACACGTGTACGCGGCGGCGGCTGCGTGAGCGACACTGCGGGGATGACGACCGCGAGCGACGTCCAGGTCGACTGGCCCGAGTATCGGTCGACGGAGCTCCGGGCCCCCAAGCGGCCGCTCGCGACGCTGCCGGAGGAGCTGCACGCCCTCGAAGGCCCCGTCTTCGGCGAGGACGCGCTCGAGCCGCTCGACAACGACCTGACGAGACAACACGACGGCGAGCCGCTCGGCGAGCGCATCGTCGTCACGGGCCGCGTGCTCGACGACGACGGCAGGCCCGTCCGCGGCGCGCTCGTGGAGGTCTGGCAGGCGAACGCCGCCGGCCGCTACCGGCACGAAGTCGACGCTCATCCCGCGCCGCTCGACCCGAACTTCTCGGGCGCCGGCCGCTGCCTCACCGACGATGACGGCCGGTACCGGTTCACGACGGTGAAGCCCGGCGCATATCCGTGGGGGAACCACCCGAACGCCTGGCGCCCGGCACACATCCATTTCTCGGTCTTCGGCCGCATGTTCACACAGCGTCTCGTCACGCAGATGTACTTCCCCGGCGATCCGCTGTTCGAGTACGACCCGATCTTCAACGCGGTCCGCGATCCGAAGGCGCGTGACCTGCTCGTCGCACGCTTCGATCTCACGCGGACGGAGCCGGACTGGGCGCTCGGCTACGAGTGGGACATCGTCCTCCGGTCGACACCGTTCGAATGACGCCTACGCCCTCGCAAACGGTCGGTCCGTTCTTTGCGATCGGCCTGTCGCGGCGGGAGCAGCACGTGCTCGACGCGGACGGCATCGAGCTGCACGGGCGGCTGCTCGACGGAAACGGCGATCCCGTGCCGGACGGCGTCATCGAGCTCTACGACCCCGCAACGCGCGCGTGGGGGCGCTCGGCGACGGATTCCGCCGGCGTGTTCCGCTTCCTCGCCCCCCGCGAGGCGTCGCGTCTGTGGGCGTACGTGTTCGCGCGCGGGCTGCTGCGTCACCAGCTCACCGCGATCGACCTCCCGCACGACGGCCCGTTCGACATCCACCTGCAGGGCGAGCGGGAGACGACGTTCTATGCCGTTTGACGCGCTCTTCGTCCCGGCCGAGCTGCGCGCCGCGGTCTCCGACGACGCCTGGGTCGGCGCGATGGTCGCCGCAGAGCGCGCGCTCGCAGCGGTCGAGGAGCGGCTCGGGATCGTGCCGGCGGGCACGGCGGCCGCGATCGACGGCGCCGGCCCCTTCGACCCGGAAGAGCTCGCCGAGGACGCGCGGCGCGTCGGCAACCCGGCCGAGCCGCTCGTCCGGCGGCTGCCCGAGCACGCACATCACGGCGCGACGTCGCAGGACATCGTCGACACGGCGGCGATGCTCGTCGCGCGCCAGTCCCTCGATCTGATCGCGGCCGAGCTGCGCGGCGTCCAGCGCGCGTGTGCGACGCTCGCCGAGCGTCACCGCGACACGGTGATGGCGGGACGCACGCTGCTGCAGCAGGCGACACCCATCACCTTCGGACTGAAGGCCGCGGGGTGGCTCGTCGCGACGGTCGCCGCCGAGCGGGGGCTCAACGTCTCCCTGCCCGCGCAGCTGGGCGGCGCATCGGGAACGCTCGCCGCCTTCGGCGATCGCGGGCCCGAGGTCCTTGCCTCGTATGCGCACGAGCTCGGCCTCGACGTGCCGATCCTGCCGTGGCACACCAACCGGATCCCGATCGCACGGCTCGGGGCCGCTCTCGCCACCGCCGCCGGCGCGCTCGCGAAGATCGCGACGGACGTGGCGCTGCTCGCACAGACCGAGGTCGGCGAGGTGCGCGAGGCGGCGGGTGGCGGCTCGTCGACGATGCCGCACAAGCGCAACCCCGTCGGTTCGACCCTCGCGCGCGCCTGCGCGACCGGCGCGATCGCCGCGGGACAGCAGCTGCTCGGCGACGTGCACGAGCACGAACGTGCGACCGGTGCGTGGCAGGCGGAATGGCGGGCGCTCACCGACGCGCTCGCGCTCACCGGCGGCGCGGCGGCGTGGATGCGGGAGACGCTCGAGGGCCTCGAAGTCGACGCCGCGCGCATGCGGGGGAACATCTCTGACGACACGTTGTCGGAGGCCCGGCGGCTGGACATCGCCGCCGACTCTCCCGAGGACTATCTCGGCGCCGCTGGCGCATTCGTCGATCGCGCGCTCGACGTGTACCGCAAGGCCTACGGCGGGTGAAGCTCCATCACGTCGTCGACGGCGACGGCCCGACTCTCGTGCTGCTCGGCTCGCTCGGCTCGACGACCGCGATGTGGGAGCCGCAGCTGCCGGCGCTGCGCGACTTCCGCGTCATCCGCGTCGACCTCCCCGGCCACGGCGGCTCGCCCGTGCCCGAGCGCCCCTACGAGATCGCGGAGGTCGCGGAGTCGGTGGTCGAGCTCGTCGGGGCGCCGGCGTCGTACTGCGGCCTCTCGCTCGGCGGAATCGTCGCGCTCTGCATCGCCGCCAACGCCGAGGTCGACCGGCTCGTCGTCGCGTGCACGAAGCCGTCGTTCCCGCCGGCGGCGCAGTGGGAAGCCCGGGCGGCGCGCGTCCGCGCCGACGGCATCGCGGCGATCGCCGATGCCGTGCTCGCGCGCTGGTTCGTCGGGGAGGTGCCGACGTGGGCGCGCGAGATGCTGCTCAGCAGCCCGCCGGAGGGTTACGCTCGCTGCTGTGAAGCTCTGCGCGACACCGATCTCACCGACGATCTCGCGCGCATCGCAGCGCCGACGCTCGTGATCGCCGGCGCGGCCGACCCGAGCGTGACCCTCGAGGAGGCCGCCACGATTCCGGGCCGGCTCGTGGTGCTCGAAGGCGCTGCCCATCTCGCGAGCGCAGAGCAGCCCGCGGCCTTCAACGACGCGCTCATCGGGCATCTGGCATGAGCGACGGCGAGCGCATCCGCCGCGAAGTCCTCGGCGACGAGCACGTCGACCGCGCGAGGGCGAAGGCGAACGACTTCACCGCCGAATTCCAGGACTTCATCGAGCGCTACGCCTGGGGCGACATCTGGGCGAGGCCTGGGCTCGACCGTCGCGCACGCAGCCTGATCACGCTGACCGCGCTGACCGCGCTCGGCCATCACGAGGAGCTCGCGATGCACGTGCGTGCTGCCAAGCGCAACGGGCTGACGGACGAGGAGATCAAGGAGACGTTGCTGCAGTGCGCCGTCTATTGCGGTGTCCCGGCGGCGAATGCCGCCTTCCGGGTCGCGGACGAGGCGCTGAACGACTCGCGCCTGCTTTAAAGCAGGCGCGTGACGTTGCGGTGCTCGACGACGAGCGCCGGCTCCCGCTGCATGAGCGACAGATACCGCCGGCCGAAGGGCGTGTCGGACTTCGGCGGCTTCAACAGCTCGCGGGCGTCCGCCAGGACGTCGCCGCCGTAATCCTCGTCGTCGATCGCGAGGATGAGCTGCGAGAACGGTTTCAGCCAGCCGTAGCGCACCGGGTCGGACACGATCTGGAGGAATTCCGCGTTTCCCACCCGACCGTGGACGCGCTCGAGATTCCGTCTCTCGACCGACAAGACCGCCTTGTGCAGGGCGAGCAGGGCAGATCGCAGCGCATCCAACCGTCCCGTTGTATCGAACCGTTTGCCACTTCGCGTAACCTCCCGGGGTGGAGAACCGGGGGTCCGCACAACACCGCGGCCTGCGGGCCGTCGTCGACCCTCGCCTTGCGGAGCTCGATCTCGGTGAGCTCCTGGACGAGCTGACCGAGCGCGCCTGCGCGGCCCTCGACGCGGCGGAGTGCGCGATCGTGCTCTTGGACGGCACGAGGTACGGCAGCAGCGAACCGGCGCTGCTCGACCTTGCGCAACGCTCGATCGCATGTGGCGAGATCGTCACGGCGGCAGACGGCACGGCCGTCCCGCTGCTCGCGCGCTCCGCCGTACACGGCGCCGTCGCGGCGCGGATGCAGCACCTGGCCGACGAGGACCTCGAGATGCTCCAGCTCGTGGCCAACCGGGCGGCCGTCGGCGTCGAGCACTACACCTCGCTCGAGGCCGAGCGGCTGGCGCGGCGCCGACTCGAGAACGTGCAGTCGGTCACCGACGCAGCACTCGCGCATCTCGACCTGAACGACCTGCTCGACGAGCTCCTCACGCGCGTGCGGACGATCCTCGACGTCGACACGGCGGCCATCCTCCTTCTCGACGAGGAGACGAACGACCTCGTCGCGCGCGCGGCGAAGGGGCTCGAGGAAGAAGTCGAGGCCGGCGTGCGCATTCCCCTCGGCCTGGGATTCGCGGGGCGGGTCGCCGCCGACCGGCAGCCGGTCGTCCTCCCCGACGTCGACCACGCGGAGGTCCTCAACCCGATCCTGCGCCGGAAGGGGATCAAGTCGATGCTCGGCGTGCCGCTGCTCGTCGAAGGCGGCCCGATCGGCGTGCTCCACGTCGGCACGCTCACCCCGCACGAGTTCACGAAGGACGACATCGACATCCTCCAGCTCGTCGCGGACCGGACGGCGCTCGCGATCGAGCACGCGCGCGCGTTCGAGGCGGAGCGACGCGTGCGGCGCCATCTCGAGTACGTGCAGGCCGTCACCGACGCCGCGCTCACGCACCTCGAGCTCGACGACCTGCTCGACGAGCTGCTCATCCGCATTCGGCCCATCCTCGGCGCCGACACGGCCGCCGTGCTCCTCCTCGACGAGGACACGAACGAGCTCGTCGCGCGCGCAGCCAAAGGGCTCGAGGAAGAGGTGGAAGCCGGCGTCCGCATCCCGGTCGGCGGCGGCTTCGCCGGACGGGTTGCGGCCGAGCGACGGCCGGTGATCCTCCCGGACGTCGATCACGCGCACGTGCTCAACCCGATCCTGCGCGAGAAGGGGATCAAGACGCTGCTCGGCGTGCCGCTGATCGCAAGCGACGAGGTGATCGGCGTGCTCCACGTCGGAACGCTCTTCCACCACACGTTCGCCGAGGACGACGTGCAGCTCCTCCAGCTCGTCGCAGAGCGTGCCGCAGTGGCGATCGAGCGCGCACGGTTGCACGAGGAGACCGTCGCGCTCGACGATCTGCAGCGAAACTTCGTCGCGATCGCGTCGCACGAGCTGCGGACACCCGCCGCTTCGGTGTACGGCGCGCTCGTGACCCTGCGTGCGCGCGCGGACGACTTGTCCGACGAGGTCAAAGAGCAGCTTTCCGAGATCGCCTGGCAGGAGGCGGACCGCATGCGCCGCCTCATCGAGCAGCTTCTCGATCTCTCCCGGCTCGACTCCGGCCGCGTGCGCGTCAACACCGAGCTCGTGAACGTGCATGAGTTCCTCGCCATGACCGCAGGCCCGCGTGAGGACATCCTCGTCGAGGCGGACGGGGCCGTGCAGGCGATGCTCGATCCGCTCATCCTCGAGCGCGTCGTCACCAACCTCGTCTCGAACGCGCGGGCGTACGGCAAGACGCCGATCCGTCTGGCTGCGTCGGCGAAGGGCGGAACCCTGACGCTCGTCGTGGAAGACGAAGGCGCCGGCGTCCCGTACGAGCTCGTGCCGCGCCTGTTCAACCGCTTCGTCCGAGGGAGCGAAGGGCACGGAAGCGGGCTCGGGCTCGCGATCGCGCGCGCCTATACCCGCGCTCACGGCGGCGACTTGCGCTACGCGCGGGCGAAGCGCGGCGCACGGTTCGAGATCGTGCTGCCGGGCACCGTCTAGCGGCTCGTTCCTCTGCGAGGAACTCGCGGGTCGTAGAGGGAGTTCCGCGCCGCCGAGAGCGCGGTCTCGGCGGCGCTCCACGCGGTCAAGGCTTGCTCCTTCGAGCTGACCAACGTGCCCGGGTCGGCGCGGCCTGCGGCCGGGCCGACGGCCGGATGCCTCCGGCTAAGGCTCGCTGCGCGTCGCCTTAGCCTTCGGCTGACGCGAACGCTCCCGCGAACGAGAGACGCGGATCGCTAACGGCGGTTCTATGCCCATTCGGCGCGAACGTTCACTTCCCCCGTGCGGGCGTCGCGGGGCATGGGCTACTCAAGGGCAAAGTCCGGAAATAAAGGTCGACTCCGGTGGATCGCCCAGGTCCTCCGGACAGTCACCAAAGTGCCGGACGACCGCTTCTGTGTGCGGAGGTGCCTCGGTCCCCGAAGGAAGCCACAGGACCGGCTTTCCCAACCGAGAACGCTGCTGGACTACCTTCGTGACCTTCCCGTACAGGAGGTAACGGACGCGCCTCCCATCGACGGTGTATGTATCGGCGTCGATGACGCTTTTCGGTGTTCCCATCGCGACAGCCATTTCGAGGTACGCGTACTTGTTCTTCGGAGTCGAGTCGTAGGTCTGCACAGTGCACCGAAAACTCGACGGCGTACGGCGGCGACATTTGGGCGGGAGATTGAACAGGTACACGCCACTAGCTTCCTTGAGGTGTTCGGCGACCCAGTCGTCAGCTGTCGCTCGCGCTTCCCGCAGCGCGACGCTGCGCTTAACTGGCGGGAGCGACTGCCGTTGTTCGCCGCAGGCTGCGGCGAGCGCGAAGAGCGCGACGACGAGTGTGCCTGCACCGAGAAGCCGCTTCAGAAGCCGAAGGTTCGTCGAGTCTCGGAAGAGAATCAAGCCCGCGGCCTCAGGAAGACTGCTTCCGTGGACCGCCCCGGCGCAGAGCAGAACTGACGCTGCCGGCGGTGCATGACATCCAGAGAATCCGTCGATCCGCGACCCTCCCACTCGTATGCTGCCGCGCCGCGCGAGCGCGCTTCAGGCTCGGCGTAACGGGACGAGTTTCGAGATTCTCTTGGCGCGAGCCAAGACGCGAAGCGGCTTGGCTCGCGACCCTGTCCCGCTCCCCGGCCCGGCGCCGAAGGCGCCGCGCCACGGCGGGCGACAGACGATCTTCTGCACGAAGCGCACCGGAGACCGCGCTCTCCGGTGCGCGACGTTCCTCAGTCCAGAGAGCGAGTGCGCAGCACTCGCGAGCTAAGGCCTCGGGCATCATCAGTCAGTGAGCTCAGAAGCCGTTCGCATCGACAAATGGCTGTGGGCCGCGCGCTTCTTCAAGACGCGCAGCGCGGCGACGGACGCCGTCGCGGGCGGCCGCGTGCACGTCGGCGGCGCGCGCGTGAAGCCGTCGCGCGACGTGCGCGTCGGCGAGACGGTCGAGGTCACGCTCGGGCAGGGTCGTCGCACGGTCGTCGTCACCGCCCTCGGCGAGCGCCGCGGCCCGGCAGCGGTGGCGGCCACGCTGTACGAGGAGACGGCGGAGTCGGTTGCCGCGCGCGAGCAGCAGGCGCTGGAGCGCCGGTCGGCGCCCCGCCCGGTCGGACGGCCGACGCAGATCGACCGCAGGCGGCTCGAGGCATTGCGGAAGGCGCAGCGGGGCCGGTGAGGCCCGGCGCCGATGAATTCGCCGCCCCAAGGCGGTCTTAGAGGTGTGGACCTGCGCGCGGTCGACCTGCTCGCACGGCTCCGCCTCGCCGCGGACGTGCGCGTCGTCTCGGCCTCGGCCGAGCTCTGGGCCCTGATCGACCTCTGCGGGCTACGCGAGACGCTCGGGAAGCCCGAACAGCGGGAAAAGCGTCTTCGTGTCGAGGAAGAACGTCAGCTCGGCGATCTTGCCGCCGATCACCTCGACGACCTGTAGCGCCCACGGCTCGTAGCCGCCCTCGTCCGACGGCTTGTACTGGCCCCACGCCGGCAGACCGTTCGCGGTCTGCTGCGCGGGCACGAGCTTCGAGCCCTTGCAGCCGATCCCCGGTCCCCACCACCAGGTGAAGATGTCGTCGCGGCCGCGCAGCCAGAGGTCGAACGGCGGCATCGACTGGATCGCGTCCTCGTGGATGAGCCCGGTCAGGCGGTCGATGTCGTACGCCTCGAATGCGGCGACGTACCGGTCGAGCAGGGCCCGCGCCTCGGCGTCGAGCTCCGCGGGGGCCGCGATGTCTGCGGTCGCGAGCGTCGCCCGCGCGCGCTGGAGGGCGCTGTTGATCGACGCGACGCTCGTCTCGAGGAGCTGCGCCGCCTCCGACGCCTGCCACTGCAGGACCTCGCAGAGGATGAGCGCGGCCCGCTGCTTCGGCGGCAGGTGCTGCAGCGCCGCGACGAACGCGAGACGCAGCGTGTCGCGCTGCTCGACCGCCTCGTCCGGCGTCGGCAGCGGTGTCAGCCAGGTCACCTCGGGCAGCTCGCGCAGGTTCTCGAGCAGCGGCTCGCCGGGCCCGGCGAGATCCATCGGGCGCGCGCGCTTCTTCGAGCTGTTGAGCGCGTCGAAGCAGACGTTCGTCGCGATCCGGTACACCCACGAGCGCAACGCCGAGCGTCCCTCGAATTTCTCGAGGGAGCGCCAGGCGCGGATCATCGTCTCCTGTACCGCGTCCTCCGCGTCGGCCGCGGAGCCGAGCATGCGGTAGCAGTACGCCGTCAGCTCGCGGCGGTACTCCTCTAGCTCGGCTGCGGTACCACTCTGATGTACGGCTTCGGGGCTTCCCACTCTCCGAAGAGCTCCTTCGCTTCGTCGTCGGACACGGACCCGGAGATGATCACCTTATCTCCCTGCTGCCACTGGGCGGGAGTGGAGACTTTGTGCTTCGCCGTCAGCTGGAGGGAGTCGATCACCCGCAGCACCTCGTCGAAGTTCCGGCCGGTCGACATCGGATAGACGAGGATCAGCTTGATCTTCTTGTCCGGGCCGATCACGAAGACGTTGCGGACGGTCTGGTTCAGCGCGGGCGTGCGCTCGGCGGGATCGCCGGAGACGTCGGCCGGCAGCATCCCGTAGAGCTTCGAGACGTTGTAGTCCGAGTCGCCGATGAGCGGGTAGTTCGGCCGCGTGCCCTGCGTCTCCTCGATGTCGTCCGCCCACTGATCGTGCTTGTCGGTCGGGTCGACCGAGAGGCCGATGATCTTGACGCCGCGCTTGTCGAACTCCGGCTTGATCGAGGCCATGTAGCCGAGCTCGGTCGTGCAGACCGGCGTGAAATCCTTCGGGTGCGAGAAGAGCACGGCCCACGAGTCGCCGATCCAGTCGTGGAAGTGGATCGGGCCTTCCGTCGTCTGTGCCTCGAAATCCGGTGCGGTGTCGCCGAGCGCGAGTGCCATCCCAGTCCTCCTGTTGAAGCTTTCCTTTTTGAAGTGACCATCCTAATCGAGCGATGACTTTCTGCGCCAGCGTCGGTCCTATAGAAGTCTCGTAACGACGAATCGGAGGTGACCACATGCCGCAGACCGTCCTGTTGGTCGGCACGCGGAAGGGCCTGTTCATCCTGGAGAGCGCCGACCGGCGTGACTGGACGATGCGCGGCCCGCTCTGCGAGTCCTGGCCGATCTACAACGCGATCATCGGCGAGGACGGGGCGATCTATGCCGCGGCGGCGTCGGAGTGGCTCGGCTCCTCGGTCTGGCGGAGCGCCGATCTCGGCGAGACGTGGACGCAGTCGAGCGAGGGGCTCGCGTACGCCGACGACAGCGGGCTGAAGCTGAACAAGATCTCGTCGCTCGCGCACAAGCACGGGAAGCTCTTCGTCGGCGCCGAGTCCGTTGGCCTCTTCGAGAGCACCGACGACGGCAAGACGTTCTCGCTCGTGTCGACGCTCGACGGCGCGCCGGGCCGCGAGGTCTGGAACGACCCGGCGATGCAGCCGCCGGGCCACCTCGGCATCTCGGCGATCTGGCCCTACGACGACAGCCCGGACCACATCCGGGTCATCGTCCAGGGCAACAGCATCATGGACACCGACGACGGCGGGAAGACGTGGACGCCGAGCAACTCGGGGCTGCGCCGCGAGTGGCCGGCGCCCGAGGACGACCGGGTCGGCTTCTGCGTCCACAAGCTCGCCCCCTCCCCGGACGCGGAGCGCTGGTACCAGCAGAACCACGTCGGCACGTGGCGGAGCGACGACGGCGGCAGCTCGTGGAACGAGATCAGCGAGGGCCTGCCGACCGAGTTCGGGTTCGCGTGCGCGGCGCATCCGCACGACCGCGAGACGTTCTTCACGACCGTCCTCGACCCGGGCCACGGCCGGACGATGCCCGACGGCCAGGTTCAGGTCTGGCGGACGCGCGACGCCGGCTCCTCGTGGCAGAAGATGACGAAGGGCCTGCCGGGCCCCGACGCGTTCGTCGGCGTGCTCCGCGACGGGATGTCGCGCGACGAGCAGGACGACTTCGGCCTCTACTTCGGCACGTCGACCGGCCAGCTCTTCGCCTCGCTCGACGAGGGCGACAGCTGGACGGAGGTCGCCGACTACCTGCCGTCGATCCAGTCGGTGCGGGTGGCGACGGTTGGCTGACGTGCATCTGCCGTCCGTGCTGCGGCCGATGTTCGCGGACCTGCCGCGACGCGTCGACGTGGAGGCGCCGACGGTGCTCGAGGCGATCGCGGAGCTGGACCGGCGCTGGCCGGGGCTCCGCGACCGCCTCTGCGCGGAAGGTCCGTCGCTGCGGCAACACATCCACGTCTACGTCGACGGGGAGCGCAGCGATCTCGCCACGCCCGTGCCCGCGAACGCCCGCCTCGACGTGATCGCCGCGATCAGCGGGGGTTAGCTCTCGAGCTAGCCCTTCTTGGACTTCTTCGCTGCCCGCTTTTCCTTCAGCGACTTCTGCGGGGCCTTCTTCGCGAGAGCTTTGGGCTTCTGTTGACCTTTCATGTCGACAGTGTGGCACGGTTCGAGGATGACACTCAATGCCGTCGAGGTTCGCGTCCTCGGCTGCCTGCTCGAGAAGCAGCGAACGACGCCCGACCAGTACCCGCTCTCGCTGAACGCGCTGCGGCTCGCGGCGAACCAGACGACGAGCCGCGACCCGGTCACGGACTACGACGAGGCGACGATCCGCAGGGCGCTCGAGACGCTCGGCGACCGCGGCTGGACGCGGCTCGCCTCGGGGCCGGGCTCGCGGGCTGCGAAATTCCGCCACCTGCTCGACGACGCGCTGCAGCTG
>Ga0070658_10003441_pt1 | contig 13018 bp, 9 predicted proteins | sample KBSC13metaG_FD_64664 | JGI IMG/M metagenome (GOLD analysis project Ga0070658, IMG submission 64664) | Corn rhizosphere microbial communities from Kellogg Biological Station, Michigan, USA - KBS C1-3 metaG | ecosystem: Host-associated > Plants > Roots > Rhizosphere > Soil ... | reverse complement strand
AGTGTCTCAGACTCCCGGTTTTGGCTGCATGAGCACTGTTCCTTCGCGTTTCAGTTTGCCCCACGCCATTCGAGATCCCATCACGGCTTTGATGACGGACTTCCAGAGGACGGCGTACATGAGTTGGCGGTAGAAGAAGCGCTGGAGGAAGAGACCGCGCAGCAAGCTCCACCGCTCGCGTTCGATCCAGATGGCCACGGCGGCTCCGGTCAGTTCGAAGACATAGAAGATGGCGTAGAAGATCAGCGTCTGGAGGAGGAGCGGGTAGAGTTGCTCCGGAGAGACATCGCTCGAGGCCATGAAGTGCTGGGCGATCCAGGAGGAGGCGAAGGCACAGACGGCGTAGAGGATTTGCAAGTCGACGATGGGGGCGAGGACCTGGAAGCAGACCTGGAAGAGCCACATCGTGGGCAGGCCCAGCCAGCCGAACCAACCGTAGCGGAACAAGGCGGAGCGGTGTTTCCACAGGCACTGGAGCGTGCCGAAGCTCCAGCGGAAGCGTTGCTTGAAGAAGGCCCCGACGGTCGCGGGCGCTTCGGTGTAGGCGAGGGCGCGGGATTCCGTTTCGATTTTCCAACCCATCCGGCGCAGCCGCCAGGTGAGGTCCATGTCCTCGGCCAGGGTGTCGGTGACGTAGCCACCGACTTCATCCAAGGCCCGGCGGCGCCAGGCGCCGACGGCCCCGGGGACGACCGTCACCGCATTGAGCAACGAATAGGCGAGCCGGTCGATATTCTGGCTGGTGATATATTCCACCGTTTGCCAGCGGGTGAGAAGATTGATGACGTTGCCCACTTTCACGTTCCCCGCCACGGCGCCAACGCGGGGGTCGGCAAAGTGCCCGACCATCGAGGAGATGGTTTCCGTCGCGAATTGGGTATCGGCATCCAGGCCGACCACGATCTCGCCGGTGGATTGGCTGATGCCGTTGTTCAGTGCGGAGGCTTTGCCGCCGTTTTCCTGTCGAATCACGCGCACCTTCGGGTGCCCGGCGAACTCCTTTTCGACCACGTCGGCCGTGCCATCGCGCGAGCCGTCATCGACGAAGATGATTTCGAGGTTGGTGTAGTCGTTGGCCAGGACGCTGCGAATGGTGCGTGCGACCACGCCGCACTCGTTGTAGGCGGGAACGATGACACTGACCAACGGCTGAAAATCGGCGGGAGCGGTGCTCCGGCGCCGGCGAAAGTGGACGATGAGCGCGAGGGTGGTGATGAAGACGACGCGGGCGAGGCCCAGGCCGATTGCCCCCACGAAGGCCATCCCCAGGAACTTGAGGAATGAGAAGATCGACCCGAACATGACCGTGTTGATGCGGTTGATGATTCGCTCCTGCGGCGTGAGCGCCGGCATGGCTTGTTCGCGGGTGATTCCAGCCAACTCCGAGATGAGGACGAAGCGGTAGCCGCGGTTGCGCAACTCGGGGACGACGCGATGGAGCGCGTCGATGGTCGCGGAGCGATCGCCGCCGGCGTCGTGCAGCAGGATGGTGTTGCCCTTGACGGTGCCGACCTGTTCAAGGATGGAGCGCGCCATTTCTTCGCCGGTGCGGCGGATCTTGTTGCCGGTGCCATCGGATCGCCAGAGCGCCCAGTCCTGGGGATCGATCAACTCGCCAACCGTGGCGTAGCCCAACTGCGTGGCCGCGACGAGCGGGATGACTTCCTCCGCGCGGGTCGGTTCCGCATCGGCAATGTACGGGGCGCGGAACCAAATGGTGGAACGCCCGAGGATGCTTTGGAGCGCGCGCTTCGTGCTGTTCAGCTCGATGACCTCGCGCTCGCGGCTGGCCGTGGAGAGATTCGGGTGGCTAAAGGTGTGGTTGCCCAGTTCGTGGCCCTCGTTCCAAATCCGCTGGATCAAGTCGGGGTAACGCGCGGCGTTCTGGCCGGTGATGAAAAATGTGGCGGGGACCTGGAGCGTCTTCAGCGAGTCGAGAATGGGCGGCGTGAACTCTTCACTCGGCCCGTCGTCGAACGTGAGCGCGACCAGTTTCGGCTGATAGCCGCGGCGCTGGATGATATAGCAGGACGGCAATTGCGTGTATTCCTCCGCGATGCAGAGGCCGCTCGCGGGGTCGAGGGTGAGCCTTCGCTGGCCCACGTTCGGTTCGGACTCGATGGAGAGAATCTCGCCTTCTCCATTGAACTCCACTTCGTAGGGAAAGCTGACTTTCTCCAACCAGCCGAGATGCTTCGGCGCGAAGAGGGTTTGCTTCCCAAAGATGGACCAGAGGCTCGGATCCTCGCTGCCGAGCATCCAGAGCGCGGCACCCCGGATATTGGCCTTTTGCGCCAGCGACCATTGGTTGAAAGCGCTGACGGCATCGAGGAACCAGACCGTGTGGTGGGCACTCAACTCGTCGTAGTACTCGAAGCGCAGATTGAGGCTGTCCGCATCGAAGCGAATCGAGTCGGCAGGGGTGGGCTGCGGCCCGTAGTCGCGCGCCAGTTGCATGGCTTCCTGGTAGGTGATGGATTCGCCGACTTTTTGGCCCTTGGGCCAATCGTAGCCAAAGCCGCCAACGCCGAGGACGAGCTTGGAACGGGGAATCGACTTGATGGAATCGACGAGCACTTTCGAAGTCCAGTCGAGCGAGGCGATCGGCCCCGGAGCGTCGGTGTCGCTGTGTTCATCGTAGGCCATCACGATGACCAGGTCGCAGGCTTCCACGATGGAGGGCAGTGACTTGCTCTTGAGTTGGCCCACCTCCAGGTCGATCGAGAGCGAGAGATGGGCGGCGTGCAGGACGTCGCCGAGCAGCTTGGTGAAGGTGGCGAGGCGCGGGTAGTCGGCGTCAAGGAGGGCCTCGAAATCCAGGTTCAAACCGGCGCAGTGGTTTTGCGCGAGCCAGTCGCGGACGGTCTCGGCAAATTTGCGCTGGGCGTCGGGCTTCTGCGCCAGCAGGAGATGAACGCGATTTGAGTCAAACTTGCCGCCGTCGTGATTATTGAGGATCGGCCAGACATGAAGCCGGTTTTTCTCCGCGATTTGGCGCACCTCCAGGTTTTGCGTCGCCTCGGGTGAGTCGTAGGCCTCGTGATCGAGGGCCGTGCCGGCGGCATTCAGCGTGAGCCACTCCGGCATGAGATGGGTGAGCTTGTCCGCGTTGCTGCGCAGGGAACTGATCCCCGCGGGCTGCCACTCCGCATAGAATCCGATCACGACCTTGTCCGCGCCGCCGGCGGGCGATGATTGCTTCCCGGCGCTGGTCTTGTCGATGTGTTCCAACTCGAGCAGGGCCTCCTTGCGATAGCGTTCGAGCAAGGCCGGATTGACCGGCGCCCGGTGGCTGGAGATCAGCACCTCGGGGCGGTTTTGGCTGCCCGGGTGCGCGCCGAACAGACCCGACACGGGCGCATGAATGGGGACTTCGAGGAAACTAAAGAGGAACGCCGACCCGCACACGATGCCGGCCAGGAGGAGCGTGACGAAGATCGCGACGGCCCAGCGGCGCCGGCGTCCGGTGGCGTCCGTGAAAATTTGCGGCGTGTGCATGCGATCGACGCGGGTTTCGGATCCGGTTCAGGGATTCCACCAATTACCGGAAAGCGCGACGAGGCAGAGCATTTTGATCGTGCCGTCGTAATAGCCGGTATCGTCATTGGAGGAGCGGATCACGAAGGCACTGAGGGCATCGAGCCACGCCTGGCTGTCCGGGCTCACCATCGCGGCCACGGCGAGCGGCGCGACGAAACACATCTGGCTTTCCTTGTCGATTTCCTTGCCGCTCAAGGTGTAGCCTGCGGTGATCTTCGCGGGATCGCCCCCGGTCCTTTGCTCCACCCAGCGGTTCATCCTGGTCAGCACTTCCCGGGATCGCGGCTCTCCCGAGACCAGGAAATCCAGCGCCACGCGAAACGGAACCCGGCAGGCGTTGTAGGAGTAGGCGCCATCATGTTTCGACTCCAGATACTTCGGTTTCGCGGGCACGGGCGATTTGTCGACGTGGCAGATGAAGTCCGGCAGCAGCCCCGCCTCCGGGCTGTGGGTGGCCTGCACCGCTTCCATGATGGCGTAACTTTTGTCGGCGATCTTGTTCCACTCCGGGCGCCCGGTGGCGCGGGCGAAGGCGCGGAAGTGGCCGGGCATGAGGTCGGAGGAGCGTGTATCGCCGAACGCCGGGTCATTCCGGCCGATGTCGTCGCCGAGTTTCACCGACCACGCCTCGCGATTGATCTCCGATTCCAGGATCGCGTCGATGGTCTTCTTTGCTTCCGCGAGGTAATTGATCTCCCCCTGGCTGCCCCATTGCCGGTCGGCGAGCAGCAGGGCGAAGGCGATATCGAGATCGCCATCGGTCGCAGAATCCTCCCGCTTCGAATCGTGTTTCGTCTGCCGCCACGACATGAGGCGCGGATTATTCTTGCTGGGATGGTCGAGGTAGAAACGGAAGAGGCCGTCGAAATGGTGCTGGGACTCCGGGTCATGGCCCGCCATGAAGGCGGAGAGGATCATCCCGTATCCGTGTCCTTCTGAAACCGAGATGACGTCGCGGTCCTCTTTCTTATTCTCCCCCTCGAAGGCCACGAAATACTCGCCCGCGGTCGTGGCTGGGACCAGGCGTCGCTGCTTCCACTGATCGTAGAACGCGGCGGTTTCGCGATCGAGTTGGTCCGTCGAAAAATTCGACGGCCGGGCGGAACCCGCGGCATACGCAGTGTGCTGCGGAAATGGGTGACTGGGCGGAGCCGCAAAGGCCGCGTGGACGCTCATCGCGATCAGCGAAAGGCAGAGAATTCTGTGAGTGCGTAATTTCGCCAGCATCCGAGGCCGTCGTAGATCGGCAGGGACGGACGCTACCATGGGCGGCGGGGGCGTCCATCTTCAATGCACCAGGGAGACAGGGAGACAGGGAGACAGGGAGACAGGGAGACAGGGAGACAGGGAGACAGGGAGACAGGGAGACAAGGAGACAAGGAGACAAGGAGACATCGGGCGACAAAAAAAGTTTGGCAAAGCGGAGCGGTTCCTCATGCTCGTCGCCAACGATCAAACGCATGCATCTCTCTCCGAGCGAGAATCACATCGAGGCATTCACTGGAGCCACGCGCAGGGCCGGCAAAGTCGCACGCGCGGTTTTTCAGGACCAATGATGAGCGGGACGAACCAGGGCGGGGAGGAAAACGCGCCAGATCGGGTTGATTCCGCGGACGATGGAGCAGCCCCGGTGAAGAACCGTTACGGGAAGGCTTTGCTCCTGGCTTTCTGTTGCTGGCATGCGGTGTTTCTCATCGTCTCCATCGCCCCCGCGCCACCGTCGCGCGGAAAGCATGGCAATCCGGTCCTGGACTTCTACCGGCTCCTGTTTGGCGGAGTGCAACAATGGAACATGTTTGACACGATTCCCGTGTTGCATTCCCTCGACGTGCGGTTTGAGAGCAAGGATGCGACCGGCGCCAAAATAGCCAGGGGCTGCGTCCTGCCAGGATTCAAGCCCTACCCAAAACCGGACAGCGCCCGCTACTTCGTCCTTCTTGGCCGTATGGTGATGTTCGGCGACAAGGGCAACCGGTATCGAGAGGCCTATCTGCGGAAAGCAGCCGGGCTATTGCCGGCTGCCGGCGACGGCGAAAGCTGGTCGCTCGTGGTGGACGAGGGGTACACGAGAAATCTCTTTCACATCCGGCGGGATGGACACATGGCGATGCCGGTCACACACACCTTCGATCTGAATCACCCGGACGCGAGTCCCCCGTAACCCGCCCGCCGCATGCTTCCGATCTCCCGATGGCTCGAGCTTCCGGCGGGCCTGTTCTTCAAGCGTGAGGACGAGCGCATCCATGCCCTGGTGCGGATCGCCTTCGCCTTCGTCGCCTTGCTAAACCTGATTTTTCTTTGGCCGGATCGACAGGTCTTTTTCTCGGAGGCAGGGATGGTGGATGCCGGCGCCGCTGTGAGTGAGGCGCGGCCGTTTTATTTTTCCGTCTTCGCTTTTGCCCCGGGCGGGATCGCGGTGAGCGGAGTGATGCTCGTCACGGCGCTGGCCTTGGTGATGCTGCTATTGGGAGTTCAGGCGAGGCTGGCGGCATTGTGGGTGTTCATCTGGCATCTGTCCTACATGGCGCGATCCCCGCTGGTGCTGGGTGGTTGGGACCTCGTGCTCCGGTGTTTTTCCTTCCTGGTGCTCGTGAGCCCGCTGGGACTTTGCTGGACACTGCCGGCCCTGAAGCGTGGCGCACGCGGCATGGCTCCCTCAGGAGTTCCGCGATATGGCCTGATTCTCATGCGCCTTCAGCTGACGGTCATTTACTGGCAGGCCGTTTCGGCGAGAATTTTCCATCCGGACCCGTATTGGAAGAATGGCGAGTTCCTGAGCTATTTCATGTTCTCCCATCACGCCCGCTGGCCTGGCCCGTGGGTGCTTCAATATGGAAGCTTCATGGTCCTTGGAACCTATGCCGTCCAGTTCGCCGAGGCGGCGATACCCGCTTTGTTGTGGATTAAAAAGACCCGCTGGTGGGGAGTGCTCATGGGCACCGCCCTGCACGGGGGCATCTGCGTCTTTGCCTACGATCTCGGCATGTTCTGCCTTTCCATGATGATGACTTTTGTGGCCTTCCTCCGGAAGGAGGATGTGGAAGGGCTGGAGCGGTGGGTGAGGGAACGCAGAAAGCCTACAGTGCGCGGTTGACCGCGGCGGCGACTTTGCGGACGCGCGCGACCAGGTCCATGTACTCATGGGGCAGGAGGGCCTGTTCACCGTCGCTCTTGGCCAACTCGGGGCTGTTGTGGACTTCGGTCATGATGGCGTCGGCACCGGCGGCCACGGCGGCGAGGGCCATGCTGGCCACGTGCTCGCGCAGGCCGATCCCGTGGGTGGGATCGACGACGACTGGCAGATGGGTCTCGGCCTTGAGGACCGGGACGGCATTCAAGTCGAGCGTGTTGCGCGTGTAGGTCTCGAAAGTGCGGATGCCGCGTTCGCAGAGAAGCACATTGAAATTGCCCTCGCTGAGGATGTACTCGGCAGACATGAGGAGATCCTTGATCGTGGCGCTCATGCCCCGCTTGAGCATGACGGGAAGCTTGCTCCGGCCCACTTCCTTGAGCAGGGAGAAGTTCTGCATGTTGCGCGCACCGACCTGGAGGCAGTCCGCGTATTGCTCGATCACTTCCAGGTGCTTTGTGTCCATGATCTCGGTGATCACGGGCAGGCCGGTCGCTTCGCGCGCCTCGGCGAGGAGCTTGAGCCCTTCCACCCCGAGGCCTTGAAAGGCGTAGGGCGACGTGCGTGGCTTGAAGGCACCGCCCCGCAAGACGCGGGCGCCGGCTTTCTTGATTTCCTGGGCAATACTGGTGATCTGTTCCTTGCTCTCCACCGAGCATGGGCCGGACATGAGGACGATCTCCGGGCCGCCGATTTTCACATCGCCGATCTTCACGACGGAATTGGTCCCACCGCGGAATTCCCGGGCCACGAGCTTGTAGGGCTTGAGGACGGGGGTGACGGATTCGACGCCGGCGATGGCGGCGATGGGCTTTTCGCGAATGGAGCCTTCATCGCCGATGACGCCGATCACGGTGCGCTGTTCGCCGCGGCTAACATCGGTCTTGAATCCCCACTCTTCGATACGCTCGATGATGTGCTGGATCTGGTCCTCGGTAGCCTCGGGCTTGGTGACGATAATCATGGCAAAGGGCGGAGACACTAACCGTCCACTTTGTTTCAGCAACCCGTTTTTGTGGGTGAAAATGCGCGGGATGAATGGGAATTGGCTCCTTCGGTTGACACCCGCGGAGGAATCTGTTCGGATGCGCCCGTGAAATTTGCTCTCCCCTTTGCCCTGTGCCTGGCATTCGCCATGACCGCCTGCAATACCATCGAAAATCGTCGCAGCTTGTATGCGCCGAAGAAGGCAGACGGCCCGTATACGCGCTCGCTTCAGGATGGCTCCTGGCAACATGAGAAAACCGTGAATGAAGAGTATGAGGCGTCGAAGCGCCAGCGGCCGGCCAACAAGAATGCAGCGCCGCAGCCCGTGGAGAGGGCCGCCCAGCCAGAGAACAGCTAAGCCTGATCCGGGCTAGATCCCGAGGGTGGCGCGCTGCCAAGGCATCATGCGGGCGGCCGTTTCTTCCGGATTGGAGGCAAGACCTTCCAAAATCGACTTGGGGGCAATCAGCGCGGGGTCGAGCTGAAGGGCGGTGGCGGCGTCGTCGCGCTTCTTCTTGAAATCACGAAAACGGATTTCCTCCTCGCGGGAGGGGCGCAGGCGAGGTTTGCGGATGATTTGCGGCCATTCGTTCTCCGGAAGGGCTTTGGCTTTTTCGGCCGCTTCATAGAAGCGCCGTCGGCGGCCCCCGTGGAGCTGGGAGAATTCCACTTCCTGATCGCGGTCAAAGCGGGCCGCCGCATCGATGAGCTGCTCGCTGTGCAGAATGTGGAAGGTGGGGCGATCGACGATCTGGGCTTCGGCTTCCCGCCAGTGCCAGAGCTCGCGGAGGATGGCCGAAGCGCGCCCGCGCAATTCCGAACTGCCGGTGATACGCCAGACCTGGTCGGGATCACGCTCCTTGGTGATGGTCGAGGCGACGATCGCTTTTTCGCAGCACTGCTTGAACCATTCGGTGCGATCGAGGCGCGTGAGTTCGGCTTCGAGGATGGCCGTGATCTGAAGCAGATAATGGGTATCCTTGACCGCGTAATCGAGCATCTGCGGAGGGAGGGGACGCCGGGCCCAGTTGGCCTTCTGCGAGGCTTTGGTGAGTTCCACCCCGAAGTATCTCTTGATGAGCGCGGCCAGGCTGAACTCCGGAATCCCGCAGAGGCGCGCGGCGATCATGGTGTCGAAGACGCTTTGCGGGCCGGCAAAGCCCACCCGCCGGAGCAGCCGCAAGTCGTAGTCGGCGCCGTGAATGATGAGTTCCTTGCCGTCGAAGGCCGTGAAAAGGGGATCGAGCGAAAAGCCGGCGAGAGGATCGATCAACAGGTCGTGTCCGGGAACACTGATCTGGATGAGGCAGAGCTTCTCGAAGTAGCAGTGCAGGCTGTCCGCCTCGGTATCGATGGGGAGGCGTGCGTGCGGAGCGAGCAGCGGGAGGATCGCGGCGAGGCTGTCGGCGTTGTCGACGAAGGGGTTCATTTAGCCACGCAGCCCTGTGAGCAGCAGCTCGGCGTTCGACTTGGTGGACTTGAGCGCGTGAATGAGGATCTCCGTGGCCTCAGCCGGCGGAAACGCGGCCAGTTGGCGGCGCAAAATGTTGACGCGTTCGAACTCCAAGGGGTGATAGAGCAACTCATCCCGGCGGGTGGCGGACGCGAGGATATTGATCGCGGGAAAAACGCGTTTATCCGACAGCCCTCGGTCGAGGTGCAGCTCCATATTGCCGGTGCCCTTGTATTCCTCGAAGATCAGGTCATCCATGCGGCTGTTCGTCTCGACGAGCGCGGTGGCCAGGATGGTGAGGCTGCCGCCCTCCTCCGTATTGCGCGCGGCGCCGAAGAACTTCTTCGGTTTGACGAGCGCCTTGGAGTCCACGCCGCCGGACATGGTGCGGCCCTTGCCTTGCATGTTGTTGTAGCCGCGAGACAGGCGGGTGATCGAGTCGAGCAGGATGATCACGTGCCTCTTGATTTCGACCAGGCGCCGGGCGCGGTCGGCGACGAGCTCGGCGACGGCGGTGTGGCGGGCGGGGCCTTCATCAAAGGTCGAGCTGTAGATCTCGCAATTCACGCTGCGCTTGAAGTCGGTGACCTCCTCGGGCCGCTCATCGACGAGGAGCAGGATGAGATGGGTTTCCGGGGAGTTGTTGAGAATGGAGAGCGCGAGGTCCTTGAGGAGCACGGTTTTGCCGGTGCGTGGGGCGGCGACGATGAGGCCGCGCTGGCCGCGGCCCAGCGGGGCGATGAGATCGACGGCGCGGCCCGTGATCGATTTGCTCTTGGGGTTCTCGAGGATGATGCGCTCGGTGGGATGCAGCGCCGTGAGGTGATCGAAATCCTTGGTCTCCTTCCAGTCTTCGACCGGGATGCCTTCGATGGTGAGCACCCGGTCGATGGTCATGAATTTCTCCCGGTCGCGCGGAGGCCGAATGCGGGCCGTGAGGCGGTTGCCATTACGGAGAAAGTGCTGGCGCTCGATTTGCCCGGGCACGTAGACGTCCTGGGGCAGGGAGCGGAAGTTGTAGCGCGGCCAGCGCAGGAAACCGCTGCCCTGCGGGGAAATTTCGATCACGCCATCGGCAAACAATTCCGTCCCGCGTTGCGCGTAGGCTTTCAGCAGGTCGAAGACGAGATGGTGCCGGGTTTTCTCGGGGTTGATGCGGAGGTGGATGGCCGTGGCCCGGCCATGCAGTTGCGCGAGGGTTTCCTGGTGCAGTTCTTCGATCCAAAGCTCCTTGGGCGCGGGCGGTTCTCCGCCCGGCATGCCGGCGTCGGTGGCCGGGGCGGCCGGGTCAGCCGCGGCGTTGCCGGAGGGTTCCGGCGAGGAGTCGGGCCTGGCGGTCGAGGCAGGTGTTTGTGGAGTCATTCCAAATGAGGTGATCAGCTTGGGCGATCTTCGTTGTGAGGTCCAGTTGAGCGGCGAGGATCTGGTCGGCGATAGTGGCGGGAATCTGGCGGTTATGCAGGAGGCGCGCGCGCTGGGTGGCAGGCGCGCAGGCTACGACGATGACCGCTGCAAATTGAGACTGTGCGCCGGTTTCATACAAGAGCGGAATATCCACGCAGAGCCAATGGCCGTCACCCGACGCCGCACCCGCACGGGCGGCCCAGGCTTCCCGGATCGCGGGGTGGAGGATTTGTTCAAGTTCACGGCGTTTCGAGGGATCCGCGAAGACAGCCTCACGCAGCCAGGCGCGATCGGGCCGGCCGGTGGGGTCGAAGGCACGGGACCCGAACGCGTGCCGCACGGCGTCGCGAATGCCGGCATCGTGGTCCAGCAAATCCCGCGAACACCGGTCAGCGTCGAATAACTCGGCTGACAGGTAGCGACAGAAGATTTCGGAAAAAGTCGATTTACCCGTGGCAATGCCTCCGGTGATCCCAATCGCGGGCACGGGCCCGTTACTTGGACATCAGAGGCAACTCCAGCGGCTCGAGCTTGGGCGGGGCCAGCATCTCGACGACCTCCTCCTTGTCTTCGTCGGCACGGATCGGATCTCCAGCCGCATTGATCAGGCGGGCGGTGACGAAGATCACCAAGTTGCGCTTGAGGTGCTGGTCGACGCTGGAGCGGAAGAACCGGCCGAGGATCGGAATATCACCGATGATCGGGACCTTGTCCTCCACCTTCTGCACGTCCTCGCGAATGAGGCCGCCGAGCATCACCGTGGCGCCGTCGAAGACGCTGACGCTGGTGGTCACCTTGCGGGTGCTGAAGATGGGCTGGTTGATCACGTTCGGCGTGATAATCTGGATGGACGTGGCACCCGTCAGGGCGTTGGTCGAGGTCGTTTGGATCGGGCTTCCATAATTGATGAAGCCTTCGAACTCGACCACCTGCGGAACCAGGTTGAGATCGATCGTGTAGCCATCCGGGCCGACCACCGGTTCCACTTCCAAAGTGACGCCCGTATTGCGGGTTTCGAAAGCCGTCGGGGTCGTGGGAGTGACGGGGAAGGAGTTGCTGGTTGTGCCGCCGCCGACGCCAGCGCCGCCGACAATGAGACCGCCGGTGCCACCAAAGGTTTGCGGGATTTGCGGCGGATCGAATTCGGTAGGATAACGGAACTCACGGATGATTTCGATGACCGCGCGCTGGCCGCTCTTGGTCGTAACACGGGGCGCGGAAAGAAGGTCTACACCTTTCTTTTGATTCAGGGCGTGAATGACGACCTGAAATTGCGGATCGGTAAACACGCCGGCCAGGGCGGCGATGCCCGGAGACGCGGTGGTGGCACCGGCAGCGCCGAAGAGCAGCGCATCGATGGCGTTTGAACTGATGGCATTCAGACCGCCACGGAGACCGCTGGTTATCGGACTTCCGCCCACGGGAGCTCCACCCGGAGCGATGAATGGGAAGTTCCCAGGATTGACCGGCGGTGCGGTGCCTGCGGTGCCGCCACTGAAGAAGACATTTTGGTTGCCGGGGACATTGGCCTGCCCGAGAAGCCAGTCGAACCCCAGTTCCTTAAGGTTGTTCTGGGTGATTTCCACGAATTTCGCTTCGACGTCCACCTGGGTCGGTCCCCCGCCGCCGCCGCCCTGTTCGATGATGGTATCGATGAGGTCGAGCTGATCCTGGGTATTGCGGACGATCAGACGACTGCTGCGGACGATGTAAACGGCAGAAGCCTGTCCATTGAACGTCACGCCTTGGGCGATCAGCCAGTTCTTGGCCGACTCACGGTCGGCAATACCGGATCCGCCCCTGGAGGCATCGCCAGCTGCCGCCGCGCCGCCCGCGCCGCCAGCCCCCCCGAAAGCGGGAGCCGACAAGCCACCGCCGCCCGCGCCTGCGGCGCCGGGAGTGCGTGGAATCAGGTCTGGTGGGATCTTCCATTCCTTGGTGACAAGCACTTCCGTGCTTTCGGTGAGAGGAACGATGGAGACGGCGAACGCCTCCACTTTGAACTTCAGATTGGCGAGGCTGGTGACGTACTTGAGCGCCTCGCGCAGAGGAATGCTGCTCAGGGAGACCGTGATTCGGGCGTCCGCCGGGTTGACAAAAGCGCCGGGAGCCGCCGCGGGAGCGCCTCCGGGCGCGGGAACAGCCGGCGCGGCATCGAGACCGGGAATGCCGGGCACGCCTGCCGGGGCAGGGGCGGCGTCGGGCGCCGCAGCACCAGGCGCAGCCTCCAACTTGAGTACGATGTTGACGCCCCTCGGTTCGCCCGGAGCGGCATCGGTGTCGAGTTCCACGCTCTTCTTCTTCAGGAACTCGATGGCTTCGCGAATAGTAGCTTCCCGGAATTCCAGCTTCGGAATGATGATTCTGTCCAGTTTGCGATTGATGCGCTCGGTTTGAGCCGGCGGCCGTTTCGCATTTTCATCGATGATCTCGATGGGGGAATTGAACTTCCGGATCGGACGCTGCCAGGCGATGTCAATCTGACGGACGAGGTCGGCGCGTGC
>Ga0070658_10003440_pt1 | contig 13019 bp, 11 predicted proteins | sample KBSC13metaG_FD_64664 | JGI IMG/M metagenome (GOLD analysis project Ga0070658, IMG submission 64664) | Corn rhizosphere microbial communities from Kellogg Biological Station, Michigan, USA - KBS C1-3 metaG | ecosystem: Host-associated > Plants > Roots > Rhizosphere > Soil ... | reverse complement strand
CATGCCGTAGAACGCGCCATGGACGGCGTTGGGGCGCCCACCCGACTCGCAGTTGGCGAGTGCGGCCCAGTTCAAACCGTCGGGCTTTGTCGGGTAGATCCTAGGCACCGGCTTGGGCTTCGGCTTGGTGCCGATGACCACGATCTGCGGCACCGGCGCTTGGGTGATCTGCTTCGACACGAGGGTCTTCGAGATCTGCTTGCCGTCGGCGATGCCGAGTTGGAAGGTACTGACGAGCGTGCCGTTGCGGCCGGCCTGCGCAACCTTCTTCGTACCGACCAGCAAGGTGGCGTCGTTGCGCGTGACGGTCGTGAACGGGATCGCTTCGGGCACTTGCGCCTGCTGACTGGAGATCCGCACGATCGTCACGTTGAGGCCGTCGGTCGGTCGAGTGTCGAGCGCCAGGTTCGGGGCCGCAAGCAACGCGTCGAGCGAACCACCGGCGCCGGGCAGCAAACCGCCGGCGACGACGTCGCTCGAAACGACCTTGTCCGCCGGACCAACGACGATTCCGGCCTCGGCAAGTGCATCAGCGAGCGTGGTCTTCGCAGAGACCAGCACGTGCGAACCGCCGTCGACCGAAACGGTGATGGTGTGCGGCAGGTCGACCACGACTGCCATGCCCGAAAGCGGCACACGGCCGCTGCGGTCGGCGGTGATGACCGCGCCGCGGGTGCGCAGCCCTGCCTGAGCCAATGCCTGTTCGACGCTGGTGGCGGTGACCCACACCTCGCGGGTGGAGCCGTCGACCGTCAACTCGATCTGGCGACCGCGCTCGATCGTGATCGTGGAGCCGTCGTGCACCGCCGACGAAGCGGACGGCGTGAGCGCGTCGTGGTTACCGACCGAGATCCCGGCCCGCGTCAGCACCGCGCCGACGGAACCGGCGTAGCTGTGGACGTTGGTGATCTTGCCGTCGACGGAAATGTGAACCGTCTTGTCGAGGCCGGCATACGCCGACGTCGCACCCACAAGCGCCGCGAGTACGGCCACATAGACCGCACCGACTGCAAGCCGTTTCCGCACAAGCCGATTCCGCACTGGACTCCGTTGTTCGAAGGAGCCGGTGATTTGGGAAGCCGAAAACGGGCACAAGCAGCACGGCAAACGAAAGCCGCACGCCGCACCACGCTGCCGAACCAAAACAGCGCACAAAACAAAAAGACTGGGGCTTCCCCACCCCGGCCGAACACTTTTGCGAACGTAACGAACGTGTGACAGAAATGGCAAGTCCGCTACGTTATTCGATCAGTTCTTTCGCGGAGTTTGCCCGATTCTTAGGACGCAATTCACCCTGCAGGCGGTGCGACGTGTCCTGCGTCACATGAAACGCTGTTACCCATGTGACTGATGTGACACTGCGCTGAGCCGATGGACACCGGCTCGCCTTCACCGCTGCGGAAGACCGAAGACCCGCTCGGCGTTGACGCGCGTCGCATCTGCGATCGCTACCTCGTCGACGCCCTTCAGCTGTGCAAGTGCCCGCACCGTAAGGGGAATCAAGTAAGGGGCGTTCGGCCGCCCGCGATACGGCACCGGCGTCAAAAACGGCGCGTCTGTCTCCACGAGCATGAGTTCAAGCGGGACGACGGACGCCGCTTCTCTAAGCGCAGCAGCGTTTTTGAAGCTCACCGTGCCAGCGAACGAAAGCACGTAACCACGCTCGACGCAGTATCTCGACATCGAGATATCTCCGGAAAAGCAGTGAAACACAGTGTGTTCAGGTGCTCCGACCTCGTCGAGAACGCGCAACACGTCAGCATGTGCATCGCGATCGTGAATCACCAACGCCTTTCCCAACTGCTTGGCGATGTCGATGTGCGTGCGAAACGCCTGCTGCTGGACCGCAGGATCGACGCGGCCCCAGTAGTAGTCGAGACCGGTCTCGCCAACCGCTCGAACCTGCGGCAGCGCAACAAGTTCTGCCAATTCGGCGGCGTCTGAATCGGAGAAATCCCCGACCTCGTTGGGATGTACGGCGACCGCGGCGAACACGTCGTCGAAGGCAGCCGCTGTTTGCGCGCACCACCGTGACGACTGCATCGTGTCGCCAACAGTGACAACGCGCCGCACGCCAACCGCTTGTGCCGCAGCGAGTGCGCCGTCAACCGGTACTGCCATCGCGTCGAGGTGGCAATGAGCATCGACGGTCTCGGCGCGCAGCGGTTCGGGCGCAGGTGGCGGTTCGTTCTCGCGTGCGGGCCCAGACGGCGCGGCAGGTTCAGCCATCAAGTCGCGGGTTCGTCGGGCAACCGCGGGAACAACGAGTCGCCCTTGGTGAGGACCGAGCCAACGGGCAGCTGCCCCCACTGGCCGACATCGTCGATGCGCTGCGCAGCGAGCTCACCCAACGCGGCTTCTGCGCCGAGCGCCCGCCACAGCACGGCAGCCGATTGCGGCATCACCGCATTGACCAACACCGCAATAACCCGAAGGCCTTCAGCTGCGGTGTTGAGCACGGTGGCCACTCGCGACCGCGCAGCAGGGTCGTCGATGTTCTTCGCGACCTTCCACGGCTCTTGCTCGCTCAGGTAGACGTTGAGCGCACCCACGAGCTCCCAGATCGCGCCGATGCCGCCGGAGAAGTCGAGCTCGACTATCGCGTCGTCGGCAGAATTCACAGTGCGGGCCGCAAGGTCGGCGATGCGCTGCTCGGCCGAGCCGAAGTCGTCGGCTGCCGGCAGCGCGCCGTCGAAATAGCGTTGTGTCATCGCGGTGACCCGCGAGGCCAGATTGCCCAATCCGTTGGCAAGTTCGGCGTTGTAACGGGCCCGCATGTCTTCCCATGAGAACGAGCCGTCCTGACCGAACTGGATCGCCCGCAAGAAGTAGTAGCGAAACGCATCGGAGCCGAAGTAGTCGGTGATCTGCGCAGGCGCGATACCGGTGAGCTTCGACTTGCTCATCTTCTCGCCGCCGACGAGCAACCATCCGTGAGCGAAAACCTTGCGCGGTAAGGGAAGTTCGGCCGCGATAAGCATCGCCGGCCAGATCACCGCGTGAAACCGCAGGATGTCTTTACCGACGAGGTGTACGTCGGCGGGCCAGGTCTGAGCGAACTTCTCCTGACCTTGCGCATCTGAGGCGTCGAGGCCGACGGCGGTGGCGTAGTTGAGCAACGCGTCGAACCATACGTAGACGACCTGTCGGTCGTCCCACGGCACTTTCACACCCCAGTCGAACGACGATCGCGAAATCGAAAGGTCTTGCAGCCCTTGGCGCACGAACTGCAGCACCTCGTTGCGGGCGCTTTCGGGTTCGACGGCGTCCGGGTGTGCCGCGTAATGCTCGAGCAACGCATCGGCGTACTTCGAAAGCCGGAAGAAATAGTTGGTTTCGCTGACCTGCTCGACCGGCCGGCCGTGAATCGAGCACACTTTCTGGCCGTCGAATTCACCGGTGCCGTCAACCAGATCGCTCGGGAGCTTGAACTCTTCACACCCGACGCAGTACGGCCCTTCGTATTGCCCTTCGTAAATGTCGCCCCGGTCGTACAGCTGCTGCAGGAATGCCTGAACGCGCTCGGTGTGCCGGGGTTCCGTCGTCCGGATGAAATCATCGTTGGCGATCTCGAGTGAGCGCCAGACCGGCCGCCATGACTCTTCGACGAGGCGGTCGGCCCATTCCTGGGGTCGGACGCCGTTGGCCTGGGCCGTGCGCAGCACCTTCTCGCCGTGTTCGTCGGTGCCCGTGAGAAACCAGACGTCTTCGCCGCGCTGGCGATGCCAACGGGTCAGCACGTCGCCGGCCACCGTCGTGTAGGCGTGCCCGATGTGCGGCGCGTCGTTGACGTAGTAGATCGGCGTGGTCAGGTAGAAGGCCTTGTCTGGGTTCACCCCACCAGGCTACCGATCATCGCTCGCCGCCTCCGTGATGTTTCCGCGCGACGACCGCTTCGAACACCGCACGCCGTCCGGCACCAGTCGCCTTGCCGACCGCCACGACCGCTTCCTTGCGGGTCATTCCGGCCAGCTCGGCCGCGTCGACCATGTCGACGAGGTCGGCGGTGCTGAAGCTGCGGGCGGACGACGCGCCCCCACCATGTGCGACCGCGCCGCCCACTACCAGGGTGATCTCACCCTTCACGCCCGCTTCGGCCCAGGCCGCAAGCTCACTGAGCGGGCCGCGCTTGACCTCCTCGTAGGTCTTCGTCAACTCGCGGCAAACCGCGGCTGGCCGGTCGGCGCCGAACCCCCCGGCCAGCGCGGCGAGCGAGTCGGCGAGCCGGTGCGGCGCCTCGAAGAACACCAGCGTGCGCGGCTCGGCGGCCAGCGCCTCGAGGCGACTCCGTCGCTCGGCGGCGCGGCGCGGCAAGAACCCCTCGAAGCAGAACCGGTCGACCGGCAGACCCGACAGCGCGAGGGCGGTCGTCACGGCCGACGGGCCGGGCACGCAGGTGATCGCGATACCGGCCTCGACCGCGCCGGCAACCAGCCGGTACCCCGGGTCTGAAACCGATGGCATACCGGCATCGGTGACGAGCAGCACCCGTCGTCCGGCTTGGAGCTCTTCGATCAGTTCTGGAGTTCGGGTCGCTTCGTTGGCTTCGAAGTAGGAGACGACGCGGGCGGTGACGCGCACGCCGAGGTCGGTGGCGAGCCGCTTGAGCCGGCGGGTGTCTTCGGCCGCGATCACGTCGGCGGTGAGGAGGGCCTCAGCGAGTCGGGGGCTGGCGTCGGCCGCGTTGCCCAGCGGCGCACCGGCAAGCACGAGTTGCCCGCTGTCGGCTTGCTTGCCGGGTTGCTCGGCGGCGTGCTCGTCGTCGGCCTGCATGGCGGCCATCCAACCAGGCATACCGGCCCCTACGATGACGGACGTGGCCGTGACCTACACCGATGCCCCGGCGAACCGCAGCCCGGTTTCGCCGCGCGCGATGCGAGCCCGCCTCGTGCCGCCGTTCTTCGAAAGCCCGCTGTGGGGCTGGGTCGCGCCACTGCTCATCACTGCGATGGCCGGCTACATGCGGTTCAACCGGCTACGCATTCCGAGCAGCAAAATCTTCGACGAGGTCTATTACACCCACGACGCGCACAGCCTGTACCACTACGGCGTCGAGCTGAACAACACCGACAACGGTCCGGGCTTCATCGTGCACCCGCCGCTCGGCAAGTGGATGATCGCTTTCGGCGAATGGATCGTCGGCGATCCAGCCGGCACGAACAGTTTCGGCTGGCGGCTCAGCGCCGCCATTTGCGGCACGCTCGCCATCTTGATTCTGGCTCGCACCGTCCGGCGCATGACCCGCTCGACCATGCTCGGATGCGTCGCGGGTCTGTTGATGAGCCTCGACGGTCTCGAATACGTGCAGAGCCGCACGTCGATGCTCGACATCTTCATGATGTTCTGGATCGTCGTGGCGTTTGCGTTCTTGATTCTCGACCGCGACCAAGTACGAGCAAGGCTCGCCGCCAAGGTCACCGCCATCGATAGACCGGACGACGCACGCGGCCCCAACCCCCCGGCCCGCCCGGCCCGTCATGGGCCGCGAATCGGGTTCCGATGGTGGCTGCTGTGCTGCGGCATCTCAATCGGCGCAGCGGCCGCCTGTAAGTGGGACGGCGCGTACTACATCCCGGCGTTCGCGCTGCTGGCGCTGTTCTGGACGATGGGCGCGAAGCGCGCCGCCGGTGTCGAGGCGCCGTTCGTGTCGACGCTGTTTCGCGACCTCCCGGCCGCGCTGTTCACGATGGCTGTGGTTCCCGTCATTACCTATATCGCGTCGTGGACCGGCTGGTTTCTCAACACCGGCAAGTACGCGTGGGATCGCGACTGGGCGAACAACCGCCCGGTGTCATGGGGTCTCGGCTTCATCCCCACGTGGATTCGCAACCCCATAAGGGGTTTGTGGCATTACCACTGGGAGGCCTACAACTTCCACGTGCATCTCGACTCGTACCACAAGTACCGGTCGAACGGCTGGGGTTGGCTATTCGAGACCCGACCGGTGTTGTACTACGCCGACTATCCGCACTCCGACAGCAATCCCAACCTCGGCTGCCACACCGGCGGTCTCGGATGCGCCCGCATGATCTACGACATGGGCACACCGGCGATTTGGTGGGCGTCGATCCCGGTCATGATTTTCATGCTGTACCTGGTGTTCCGGCGCGACTGGCGCGCGAGCGCGGCGCTGCTGCCGTTCCTGTTCGGCTTCCTGCCGTGGCTGTTCACCTTTAAGCGCACGATGTTCTACTTCTACGCCTTGCCGTTACTCCCGTTCATCTGCGTCGCGTTGGCGTTGACGATCGGTTACATGATCGGGCCCCGCGACGCGTCGCCCAATAGACGCATGGCCGGTGCGATGGTCGGCGGGTCTTACCTGCTGATCGTGATCGTGCTGTTCTTCTACTTCTTACCCGTGCTATCTGCGCGCACAATTCCGTTCACCAGCTGGCAACAGCACATGTGGTTCAACAGCTGGAGCGAGGACTCCGGCTCCTAGTGTCGGTTTACTGTCTCGCCATCGATGGTGAGCTGTCAGACGCCGAGTTCGGCGACTTGCTCGGCCGCCTCAAGCCTGAAACCGCGCAACGCGTGGCGCGAGTTAAGCATCACGAAAGCGCCGTGCGGGCATTGCTGAGTGAGATTTTGGCTCGTTCGGTACTGGCTAACCACGTTGGAGTTTCGCCGTCCGAGCTTGAGTTTTCGGTTGGTGCGCACGGAAAACCAGAACTCGTCGGGTCACCGTGGCACTACAACATCTCGCACTCCGGCGCCTGGGTTGTCTGTGCGGTGAGCGAAAATCAACCGGTCGGCGTCGATGTCGAGCGGGTGCGCGACGCGAACCTGCGGGTGGCGCAGCGATTTCACCCACGCGAACTCGAACGCATCATGCGAACACCACCGGCAGAACGCGACCGCGTGTTTTTCGAGATCTGGACCGCGAAAGAGAGCTTCCTCAAAGCCGTCGGCATCGGCATCAGCGTCGCGCTCAATTCCTTTTGGGCGGACGACGAATCGCGCGTGGTGCACATCGACGACACCACACCATTTACGAACCTCGGGATTGAGATCGGGTCGGCGTGGTGTTTCGACCATCTGCACGTCGACTCGCGATACCGGTTAGCGGCATCGTCCCGCGAACGCGAAGATCACCGCGTGTTGACGGTCGATCTCGACGGCGTGATCCGGCACTGGCAAAGTTAATGGGGCTCAGTACTGTCCGAAGCCGTACTGTCTCGAAGCGCGGAACGGGGAACGGGGAACGAACATGTTTCGTCAGAGCGGCATGCATGGAGACGGCGGCAACCGCGCACGCACCGTACGAATCGCAACGGCATTGCTGCTCGTAGTGCTGGCCGGCTGCGCGTCGGAGTCGACTGCTGCAGCGCCGCCGAGCAGCCAAGCAGCGCCTTCGAGTGAAGAACTCACCACGCCGCGCACCTTCGGTATCGGGTCCGCGGATGCCCTACTGACTCTGACGCCGCCGGGCCCAAGTGACAAGCCCGCAATCTCCGCAGAACAAGCCCGCAGCGAAGTCGCACATCCGGACGGCGCGCCAAGGCTGCTCAAACCCGTTCTTTTCACGCTCGCACGAGCGACTGCGACGCTGATCGGATGGAGCGGCAGTGGCGCTGCACCACTTTTTAACTCAACGCTGGCCTGGGTTGGCGTATTCGAGGTCGACCCAAACTCTCCCCACCATTGTCCGGCAGAACCCGCCGCCTCACCGCAATCCATGCCTCCCTTGCAGGCGCATTACTACTTCGCTGTTCTCGTCAACGCGACGACAAACGCGCAGGCGACCTGGAACGAGGACGAAAGTGGGCTGCTCATGCGGCAATGCGCCGAGTTGGAGCACGGCAACTGAGCCACTCCTAACGCCGCAGCGCAGGCCGACGCCCGCTCATCGACCCGCTCCGGCGGAGTACGCACCCGCGTCGATGTCGGCTATGAGCGTCGGCCCGGTCGGCCTCCAGCCGAGCAACTTTTGGGTCGCGACGCTGGTGGCCGGAAAGTCCATCGTGAAGAAGCGACCGATCCACCCGAAGTGATCTGCGACGTCGTCAGGCGCGATCGAGGTGACGGGCAACTCCAACGCCCGGCCGATCGCCTCCGCGATTTCGCGGGTAGGAATGCCCTCCTCGGCGACGGCGTGCAGCCGGGCACCAGCCGGTGCCTTCGCAAGACCGAGCGCGACGAGGCGGCCGGCGTCGGATCGATGCACCGCTCCCCAGCGGTTGGCGCCGTCGCCGGGGTAACCGGATACGCCCTTCTCCCGGGCGACCGCAGCGATCACCGCGATGAATCCGTGATCGCCGACGCCGTGCACGGTGGGCGCGAAGCGCAGAGCGACACTGCGCACACCGCGGTCGACGAACTCAAAGGCGAGGTTCTCGGCTCCGCCGCGCGGCGAGTCGGGGCCGTGGGCGGGTGACGCGTCGTCCTCGGTAGCCGATCGTCCATTTGCGAGACCTGCGACGCCCGACGCGAGAAGGAACGGACGGCCAGTATCGACCAACGTGTCGCCAATGGCCTGGACGGCGGCCCGCTCGGCCGCGTTAGACACGGCCGGGTTGGCGAAGTCATGCTTGTTCGCCAGATGGATGACGGCCTCGGCGTCGGCCGCACCGGCGCGGATGGCGTCGAGGTCGTCCAGGTCACCGCGCCGAACACGCACCCCCTTGGCCTGCAAGGTTTCGGCAGCAGCCTTGGAGCGGGCGAGGCCGGTGACCTCGTGGCCAGCGGCGAGCAGCTCATCGACGGTGGCGGAGCCGATCCATCCTGAGGCGCCAGTAACGAAAACGCGCATGGTGTGGTCTCCTTCGATTCAGTGCTTGATGTCAGTCACAGTCATCAACATTACGCCTGTACGTCAGTCACTGTCATCACTACACTCGACCGCATGGCGCGTTGGCAACCTGGAACTCCGGAGCGGCTGCAACAGGTCGCCCTCGAGCTGTTCGCCACTCGCGGCTTCGAACAGACGACCGCCACCGAAATCGCGCAGGCGGTCGGGCTGACCGAACGCACCTTCTTCCGCCACTTCAATGACAAGCGTGAGGTGCTGTTCTACGGGCAGGACGTATTCACCCAGGCGTTCCTCGATGGCATCGCCGCCGCACCACCGGCGGCGTCGCCGATCGAGGTCGTCGGCGCCGCGCTGGAGTCAGCGGCGTCCCTCTTCCCCGACGAGCGACGGGCCCATTCGCGCACCCGCCAGTCGGTGATCGAGAAGAACCCGGCGCTGCAGGAACGCGAGTCGCACAAGCTCGCCGGCCTCGCCACCACGATCGCCGACGCCCTGCGCGCGCGAGGCGTCGACGATCTGGCGGCAACCCTGGCGGCCGAGTCGGGCACCACCGTCTTCGGGATCGCCTTCACCCAATGGATTCGCGACGGCGAGCAACGATCGCTCGCCGACATCTGCGCGAAAGTGCTCCAGGAACTGCTGTCGCTGACCACGAAGGCGAACGCGTCACGCAGCGGCAAGTGACCGCTGCGCTTCCACGTGAGTGCGAACGAAATCAGCGGCGCGGTTGAGCGCGGCGTCGCCCTCATCGAGGACGGCGGCAAACGCCTGGAACACGTGCGGCACACCCGGGGTGATGTCGAGAACCACGTCGACGTCGTGTGCCGCTGCCCGCACCGCGAGTGTGGTTGCGTCGTCCAGCAGTACTTCGTGCGAACCGGCCTGGATGAGCATCGGCGGCAAGCCTGCGAGGTCGGCGAAGATCGGGCTGACCAGCGGATCGTCGGGAGCCGTGCCGGTACCGCGCAGGTAGTCATCTGCCCGGGTGGCGATCGCGGCCGCGGTGATGTTCGGATCGCGGTCGGCATTGGTGCGGTAGCTGTCGCCGCTGACCGTGAGGTCGGTCATCGGGGAGAACAGCACCGCGGCGGCCGGCATCGTGAGCCCGGCGGGTAGCCCACTGATCAGCAGCTCGATTGCCAGGTTGCCACCAGCGGATTCTCCTGCCACGACGATTGGCGCGGTATCGCCGAGTTGCTCGCGCAGCGCTCGATAAACCGCCGTCACGTCGTGTAATGCAGCCGGATACGGGTGCTCAGGGGCGAGCCGATAATCGACAGCGACGGCGCGCATGCCGCTCCTGCGGGCAAGATTCGAGACCAAGCCAACTGATCCCCGGGCGGAGCCCACCGCGAAACCACCGCCGTGGACGTGCAAAATCACTCCGCTCGACTCGGCGCTCTGCTCGGTAGCAGCCGCCGCGCCAGCGATGTCAACGAAAACCACGGGCACGCCGCCGAGTACACCGTTGGTGATGCGTACGTCGTCCGGAAGTGGTTGAGCGGTCAGCATCGCCTCGAGCAACGGCCGCTGAACTGCCGGGTCGCCACCGAGGTCGAAGGGTGCGTTGCGCAGGATGCCGTGCACCATGTCGCGCTGTTGCTGGCTCATCGTCTTTCTCCTTCACGTTCGCGCTGCAGCAGGAGTGCCGACCGCGCATGGAAAGTAGCTTAGCTCTAATCTGATTAGAAGCAAGCTAGTTGCCGCTAAGGTAGTCTGAGGCAATGGCAAGCGAGTCGAAGGCGACAGAACTGCGACAGGTATTCGACGACTTGGTGCGGTTCGAGACGATGTTGTGGAACGGGCTCGACCGGCGGTTACAACATGATTGCCAGTTCAGCCTGGGCACCCTGAATCTGATGATGGTTATCGACGGCACCCCGGACTGCCGGGTTTACGACATCGCCTCAGCGCTGGCGATCACGGTCGGGGGCGCAAGCCAGGCGGTCGACCGGCTGGAGGCCGCTGGCCGGTGCGAACGCCAGCCCAACCCGACCGATCGGCGCTCTTCGATCATCGTTTTGACAGCGCAGGGCAAGAAACTGCTCGCCGCCGGCGGCGCGATCTTCGACGACGAACTCGAGCGCCGGCTGCGCGGACCGCTGTCCGCGAGCGCTCTTACCTACCTTGGCAAGGCGCTCGGCGCACTGCGGCTCGCCGCACAACACACCGCCGGATCAGACGCCGAACTCGGCGCGTAAGTACGCGACACAGATGTCACCTATGTCGCGACTCATCACAATTGTGGAGCTGAGGACAATTGTGGAGCTGAGGGGATTCGAACCCCTGACCCCCTCGATGCGAACGAGGTGCGCTACCAGGCTGCGCTACAGCCCCGAAAACGGGAGACGCCAGGTTACCACCGGCCATCGGAGCGCATCCCAAGCGCCCGTAGCTCGCGCCGCCCCGAAGTTACTGACGTTTCCTGTCGCTCAGCCACAGCAAACGTCAGGGATTTTCGCTGGACGACGAAAGCGGGCCGCACGAGGGTAAGCGGCACCGACCCAGACGAAGAGAGGCACCGGAGAGGCGCCGGAGAGGCGCCGGACGGCAGCTTGTGCGAGCCGCGCAAAGTTGCTGACGGTTTGATGGCCTCAGGCCATGTAAACGTCAGCAACTTTGCTGGACGGCGCGGCGGCGGCGGCAGCGCGGCAGCGCGCGACGGCGGCGGTCAGTCGCCGACGGCGCGGCGGCGTTGCAGGATCAGGTCGAGTTCGTCTTCATCCTGGTCGTACAGTCCGCCGTTTCGCACGGGCGGCGCTCCGGCAGACGCGGCGATGCGGCCAGACCCGGTCTCGTCGAGCAACAAGTGGCGGTGGTCGATCGGCTGGTCGGCGTCGGACTGATTGTCCGCCGTCCACGCACCGGGCCGGGTGAGGTCGATCGGCTCGCGGGTGGTGTCGACGTCCGCCGCGCGCGCCATCGCTGCGGCCGGTCGCGACACCACCGGCTTCGAGACATAGGTCGGCAGCGGCACGGGAACCGGCTCCCACCGCGACCCGTTCTCGGTGCCCGCCGCACTGACCGGCATCGGCGGCAGCACTTCGTCGCCTGAGATGAAGGCTTCGCGAACAGCAGCGGCCGGACGACGAAAAGCGGGCTCTTCGAACGGCTGGCGCACCATCGCGGCCCGGGTCGCACGGGCGACCCGGCGGCGGCGCAGCTCGCGAGCCCGGATCGCTTCATTGCGCAGGTGAATGACGAATCCCGCAGTGGCCAACCCGATCGCGAGGTCGTACCACCACGAGGTGATGCCGACCGCGGCCGTGATCGCCAGCACGACCACGAGGGAAAGCGCGACGAGCGTGATCCGCCGACGGCGCATCATCACGCGAGCCTGGCGTTCGGCGCTGGTGGTAGTTGACGCGGGTCTGCGGGCAAGCGGGCGTCGTCCGATCTTGGCGTCCGGGTTGTTGTCCACGGTGACCCCCCAATCGTCTCGGCGTGGCATCACGACATAGCGGCGATCTCCGGAGCCGACAAAACTGCTGCGGCTCTGGCTGCTTCGACGGGCGGTGTTCGGCGCGCGGCGCGACAGCACGCGCATGGCGGTGGAGAACGAATCCATCGACCGGCTGGCGTCTTCGGCCTCGTGACGGTTCAACCACATCGGAACCAAGACGACGAGCCAGATGGCGACGATGGCAAGTCCAATGAGCGCACTCATCGGCTCTCCCACATCCTGCTCACGATTCGCCACGGTAGACAGGAGTGACAGATGTGACGAGCACCTACGCGGTGTGTCGCGAAATCAACATTTCTGCGATATGCGCGAATCTCCGCCTTGTGCAATCCAGCGCCTCAACAATCCGCCTGGAACGTCCTCAACTGTGAGCGCGTACGAGAGGTGATCGCACCACGCGCCGGCGATGTGGATGTAGCGCGTACGCGTTCCTTCGAGCCGAAATCCGAGTTTCTCGACCACCCTTCGGCTGGCCGCATTTTCGGGGCGGATGTTCGCCTCGACGCGATGCAGGCCAGCGGCGCCAAAACAGTGGTCGACCACCATCGCGATCGCGGTCGGCATGATGCCCTGACCGGCAAGACCGCGCACGATCCAGTAACCGAGATAGGCGGAGTTGGCCGAGCCACGGGTGATCGCACCGACCGTGACCTGGCCAGCGAACCTGTCGTTGACGGTGAGCGCGAACGGCATCGACAGGCCGAGCCGCGCCTCGCGCCGCAACCCGCGGATCGCCTCGACGTAACCACGGCTGCGATCGTCAGCGACTGCACCCGGAGCGGTGGCTTCCCACGGTTCGAGCCA
>Ga0070658_10003436_pt1 | contig 13020 bp, 9 predicted proteins | sample KBSC13metaG_FD_64664 | JGI IMG/M metagenome (GOLD analysis project Ga0070658, IMG submission 64664) | Corn rhizosphere microbial communities from Kellogg Biological Station, Michigan, USA - KBS C1-3 metaG | ecosystem: Host-associated > Plants > Roots > Rhizosphere > Soil ... | reverse complement strand
CCTCTTCGCGGAGTATTTCCGGCTCGGGATAAGCGCGCCTATTCGTATGAGTTCATCGACGAGTTCACCGATCCGGCACGTACCAACCGCGAAGCGCATTTCGGTCTGCTGCGCCGCGACCTCACGCCCAAGCCCGCTTACACCGCAATTCGCAATCTCATCCAATTGTTGGGCGAACCCAAGATCCAACCCGGATTCCAACCCGGCAAACTGGACTTCCGCCTCGACGTAAAGCCTTCCGGCGACTACACCAAAACCCAGTACGTCCACCACCTCCTGCTGCAAAAGAGCGATGGAGACTTCTACCTGCTCCTATGGCATGAGATTTCCAACGAAGACGCCTCCGTGCACCCACACCGTCAGATCACCCCGCCGGATATGCCGGTCACGCTAACCATCACCACACCTCTCAACAAAGCGGAACTCTACGTGCCCAACGATTCAACGCAATCTACTCAAATCTGGATGGATCATCCCACCACCATCTCCCTTAATGTCCCTGACCGCGTGATAGTCCTGCGCCTCTCCCCAACAAAATAGTTCGCCGTCAATACAAGCGTTCCGACGACCACGCAAAGTTGATAAAAAGTTGATATTGTGGTAGGATAGAGTTAGTAGGCAACGTTTTTGAAAAGAGGGTGAAAGCTATGAGTCAGGTACTTGTTGTAGGTGCAGGACCCGGACGTTCGCGTTTGATCGATCAGGGATTGAAGGACGCTTCCGTTCGCGTAGTTCGAAAACAGTGGAAGACGTTTCTCCATGCCAGACGACGGTCGGCCCCCGCACTGGTCATTTATGATCTGTCGGGTACGAACACTCCACAAGCGGATGTGCTCACACAACTTCCTGCCACGATGCCGGAAACCGGGGTTCTTTACCTTGCCAATAGTGATATGAGCGGGTTGGAAGGTCTTAGCAACGCCCTACAGCAGCCCAACGTCGATTTTGTGCTGAACACAAACGATCCGCGTGAACTGCGTCTGCGAGCCTCACGGCTCTTGGCGCGGGGGCGGGAAACCGGCAATGCACCTTCTGACGCTACGACGGTACCTGCCGAAATCATGCACAGTGCGTTGCAGCACACGTTACCGCAGCTTCACGCCGGTAACGGTCGTCTGGATGCCCAGGCGGTCAGCGCACTCTACGGTATCTCTTTGGCTTCGTTGGCGCGCGCCCTCGGTCGATCCGAACAGGCCGTGCATAAGACGCCGACCAGCCCGCGAATTCAGCCTGCTCTGCGTGTTTACGAGCGGATCGCCGCGATGCTTTTACGATTGACCGGATCGGAAATTGGTCTACGAGCCTGGATGCAGGCGAGCAATCCTGAACTGGAAGAGGAGACGCCTCTGGACTTGCTGCTGAACGGCGAGGGGGAGGTCGTAGCAGATCTTCTTGAGGACGTTTTGCGCGGTGAGCCTGCCTGATGCTTCCCGAAGCTGACTTACTGACCATACTGCCGTCGCTGCCAACTGACGCTTTCGAGGGCATTCTCTATCGCGCTATCGACCTGGAGGCGCTCTTCGGTTTTCATCAACCCATTCCGTATGCGCGACCGTTGCCTCTCTTTAGCGAGGGAGCACGACAGCGCGGCGCACGCTATACGCCGATTGGCGGTCCCGCTTCGCTGTATCTGGCGCTTGATCCACAGACGGCCTATGCGGAAGCCAATCGCGTACATACCCAAGTCTGGCGCAACGCGGCGGCAAGCGCGCCCGCTTTGCCGCCGACCGTTCTGATCTCCGTACGTGTGCGCCTAGCCCGCATTGTGGACATAACAGATACAACTATTCAACAGCACCTCCAGACCACCAACAGGGAGTTGTTGCGTCCCTGGCGTTTGGCGCAGTCACGCGGTCGTGTTGTGGCGACGCAACTATTGGGGCACGCCGCGTTTGCCTGCGGTAACATACAGGCACTTCGTTATCCTTCTGCTCAGTCATCAGGAGCACATTGTTTCGTTGTCTTTCCAGAGAGGCTTGTAACGCCGGCCTATGTCGAAATCGTAGATCAGCACCTCAACATTCCCCAACGGCTACCCTGACACAAGAACCCCACACGCAGGAAAGCGCAGGGCCTTCTGTGAACAGTATGTTTGTAGGAGGGCATTTTCTTGAGCCGACCCGGAACCGAAACCTATTCCCCCGGACAGCATGTCCAAAACTTCACCGATCGCGAAGAGCCACTGAAACTCATTTTGGCCCATCTGGAAGCGCCGGAGGATCAGTGGCTGCCTGCACTCGTCTTCTGGGGCGTTGGCGGTATCGGCAAGACCTGGCTGACACTCAAACTTCAAGCGCACCTGGAAGGAACCTCTACTGTCCCTGGCTTTTTGGAGAGTGAAGCGGATGCTTGGGGACGTGTGCCGAAACTGCCCTGCGCCCGCCTCGATTTCGACCCCATCCGCAATCCTCTTGGTGGAAACTATCAGAACGACCCGTTGGCTGCACTCGCTGCAATTCGTTCGCAGTTGGGCGTTGAATGTCCACAATACGATTTGGCTGCCGCTATGCTCCAGTTTAGACAGGGAAACGGTACGCCTCCAGCGCATCCCTTGAGTGATCATGCTGCCGTCGCTTGGACAATTATCAAAGGTCTGGATAGTCTTGCCATCAGTCATTTCGTTCCTGTGGGCGGTGGAATTGTCGCAAGCGAGGTTCATAGACATCTTGAAAAAGCCGGAAAGAATGTCAAGAATACTTCCTTGATGAAGTGGGTACTTCAAAAAACGGATAGTCCGTTTCTGCGGGAGTTGAAGCGGGCAGATGCGCAGCAACTGGCTGCTGAAATGCCCCGTTATCTGGCCGAAGACCTCAACGAGAATTTACCTGCACGCAAAGGGAAACGTTGTCGGGCCGTATTGATCTTTGATACCTACGAAGAGATGCAGATTCTGGATGGCAATACCGTTCGCCAAGCCCGACGCGACGAGTGGATACGCGAATTCTTCAAACGCTTGCACTACGTGTTGGTTATCCTGACAGGCCGTGACTACATCCGTTGGGAGGAGCACGATTTATACTTCGGGGAACGCGATGCTGCGAATAACACCGTCAACCTGGAGCAGCATCTGTTGGGGGGGCTCTCTCGGGAGTTCGCAGAATATTTCCTGGGCAAATGTGGGATAACCTCACCAGACCTTCAAAAGGCAGTACTGCAAGTCTGCGTAGACGACGAGACAGACCATCCAACGAGAGCAGAGAAAGCCTACCATCCCTTTTCACTGGGATTATGCGCGGATACCATTGCCAACGAAAGCGGCAAGACTGATCCCATATCCTTTCAGATGAGCAATGATCGTGTGCGGGCCTTGGCGCAACGGTTTTTGAGATCTCTGCCTACCGATGCGCATCGCATATGGGTAGAGAAGCTGGCAATGACATGGCGTTTCGATAGAGAAGCGGCTTTAGCAGCCTATTCCGATACCCAAAGCCGAGAGGCCGACAGTGCCTGGGAGATGCTGACACGCTTCAGTTTCGTGATAAGGTTGGGAAGATCTGAATGGTTTACGCTACATTCACGGATGCGAGGCGTCCTCACCGACCTGTTTGCAAGCGATCAGGAACGCCTTCCTAACGAGCATCGGTGGTGGCAAACGTATTGGCTGCGTCGGTCGCAACAGGAGACCGATCCTTTCGCTGCACTCGCTTGGGCACATTACTATCGTTTGGAACCGGAGCCTGCAATCGGGGAGTGGTATAGTCGCGCTGAACGGGCCTATACTACCCTAGATATGGCCCTACACTATGAACTTCTTGGCTGGTGGAATCCCCTCGGCATAGAAGTCCAAGTGGAACACTCTCCCATAGATGCCGCCGCCCTTAACATTCTTGGCCAACAACTCTTGCGTACCTCGCTCGGGAATCGCTCGCGAAATATCCGTCGGTGTATAGCTTGTTACGAGGTATTGTTACGCGTCTATACGGAGGAGAAATTTCCACAACATTGGGCGCAGGCTCAGAACAATCTTGCCATCGCCTATTATGAACTTCCTACAGTGGATCGTGACCAGAACCTCAAGCGAGCTATAGCATTTTATGAGGCGGCTCTACGCGTCTACACAAAAGCATTCCTTGCAGAGGATTGGGCCATGATCCAGAATAATCTTGGCAATGCCTACCGCGACCTTACTACTGGAGATCGTGCCGAGACCCTTAGCCGAGCTATTACCTGTTATAAGGCGGCTCTCGATATACGTACTGAAGCGAGTTTTCCACGAGACTGGGCTACTACTCACATCAATCTTGCACTTGCCTATACTGCGCTTCCGACTGGTGATCATCAGAAAAACCTCAACCAAGCAATTGCCTATTATGAGGCAACTCTGCGGGTTTACACCGAAGGTGAGTTTCCACATCGATGGGCAATCATTCAGAATAATCTCGGTAATGCCTATTTAGGACTTCATATTGGGGATCGTGCCGACAATATTAATCGGGCAATTGATTATTATAGGGCGGCACTAAGGGTTAACACTGAAGAGCGGTTTCCACAACAATGGGCGATGAATCAGAATAACCTCGGAAATGCCTACTGCGACCTCCCGACAGGAGATCGCGGCGTGAACGTACAAAACGCGATTGCCTGCTCTGAGGCAGCTCTGCGAGTATACACTGAAGATCTGTTCCCACAGGAATGGGCGGGAAGCCAGAATAATCTTGGGAATGCTTACTGTGAACTTATCACCGGCGATTCTGTTGAGAATCTCAGCAGAGCGATCATTTATTATGAGGCGGCTTTACGCGTCTACGATGAAGGGCGGTTTCCACAGCAATGGGCTGTAACTCAAACTAACCTCGCTAGAACGTTCAGGTTAATTGGCAAGAATGTCGAAGCTACAGTTTGTTTACAGAATGCACTACGTGGGTATCGCCAGATTGGGATGGAAGTAGTCGCATATACCATCGAAGAACAATTCAAATCGTTTTGGAGTAATAACACAAGGTACTACTCAGACTGAAAATTAGCTGACTGACACGGCCAGACATGATCAGGTTAGTATGGCCTGCGCGTAAGCGCAGGCCATAGTTCGTTTGGAACGGTCGTCAGGGCTTTGGGGGGGCGGTGAGGGCCTGGACGTCGTTGGCCATGGTGACGGTGTAGACGGTGGTGCCGTCGTATTCGGGGGTGGAGAAGATGTTGCCGGGGCCAAGTTCGTAGGTCCAGAGCGGGTTGCCGTTGGCGGTGTCGAGGACGGAGACGAGTCCGCGCAGGGCCATGATGGCCAGGGACTTGCCGTCCGGGGCGAGGCGGGGCGCGCCGTCGTACATGGTCTGTCCGGTCGCGTGACGCCATTTCAGCGCGCCGTTGTTGGCGTCGAGGGCATAGATGTCGCCGTTGCCGCCGAGACCGCCGAGATAGACCACGCCGTTGGCGCAGACGGGCGAGGCGTAACCGAAGACATCGCCTTTGTCCGGGCAGTGGATGGCCCAGTCGTCTTTGCCGGTCTGGAGGTTGACGGCGTGCAGCAGGCCGTCGTTGGAGCAGATGTAGAGCCGACCGCTGCCAAGCGTCGGAGAGGCGATGGCCGGGGAGAAGTAGAAGTTGCGGCCCATCTTCGCGGTCCATTTGGGCGTACCGGTGAGGACGTTGAGCGCGTAGAGCGTGTTGTCCCAGCCGCCGAGGTAGAAGGTGTCGCCGTCGGTGATGGCGTGGGACTGGAAGAAGCCGCCGGGGCCGGTAGGTTGTGTCCAGCGAATTTTGCCGGACGCGCGATCGATCCCAACGATCTTCTCTTTGCCGCCGATACATACGATGCTCTTCGCGGCCGAAGGTGTCGCGAAGAGCGGAACCTCGGTATCGCAGTGCCAGCGAGCGTGGCCGTTGGTCGGATCGATCGCATAGAGATTGTGGTCGGTCGAGCCGATGTAGAGCGTGCCATCCTCCAGGATCGGAGAGCCGAGGAACTGGCCCTTGGTCGGGAAGGTCCAGCGCTTCTTGCCGGTGAGCAGGTTCAGAGCGTAGAGTTTGCCGTCGAGCGAGGAGACGTAGAGCGTGTCTCCGACCCGCAGAGGATCCGACTGGATCGGGCCGTCCAGGTCGATCGCCCATCTGCGCGCGTCCATCTCGTTGCGTTCGATTTCGAAGATCAGTTCCTGGGAGAGCTGGACGCCGTTGCTGGTCGTGATCCGCACGGTCATGGTGTGGATGCCGACGGCAAGGCCCTTCGTCGGGAACTGGTCGCGCCAGATCTCACGGCGATCTTTGATCATCGGTTTCCAGGGACCATCGTCCAGACGCGCCTCGCCTTTCTCGTTGTCCGGATTATCGCTGACCGCGCGCGGTTCGAGGGTGGCGGCGGCGCGGCGGCGCTCCAGGAAGGGATTGTCGGGATCGTCCCAACCGGCGCGAATCTGGGAGGGAATGCTCTTGCCGCTGAGCGGGATGCTGGCGATCCGTTCGCTCTCCCCCGGCTTCTCCTTAACGACGCGGTCGATGGTGACGATCAGCGGCGTGACCGTGACGCGATAGTAGGAGCCCTGGTAGAGGCCGCGCGCCATCAGCGTGGTGATGCCGTTGACTTTCCAGACCTTATCGCTGTGGCCGTGCCCGGTGAAGATCGCGGCGATGTTGTGGCCGCGAAACTGGGTGGTCAGTTCGTACTCGTTGTCGATGAAGCGCGTGCCGGGAGTGCCCTGCCCGATCGGATGGTGCATGAAGAGAAAGATGGGCGTCTCCGGGCGGACCTTCTTGAGGTCGTTCTTCAGCCAGTCGAGTTCGGCCTTGTCGAAGTGGCCCCAGTGCTCCAGAACCACCGTCGAGTCGAGCAGGATGAAGTGGGCCAGTCCATAGTCGAACGACTGATAGAGTTTGCCGAAGGCTTTCGTGAAGCCCTCCTTACCGTCGGGACTCCAGCGCACATCGTGGTTGCCGGGCACCGGATAGAAGCCGATCTCTGCGCTCTGCAACGGAGCGATGGCCTGCTTGAACGCAGCGTACTCGTCCGGGCGCCCGGCCTCGGTGATGTCGCCGGTGTCCACGATAAAGGCCGGACGCGGATTCATGCTGGCTGCGTCTTCCGCGAGACGGCGCAGCGGCTCCGTGCTGCCCGAGGCGGTCTGGTGGGTATCGGTCACATCCAGAAACGTGAACGTTCCCGGGGTTTTAGCGGTGTTTTTCTGGGCCAGGAGGGGGGATATCGAACCCAGAAACGCGCAGAAGATAAGGACGAAGCCGAGGTTCCGGCGCATAAGACGATTTCCTTCCTAAGGGATCTGAAGGGGAGGACTGTTGCAGCGGCGCAAATGTTCTCTCCTGTTCACCGTTGGGTGAGGAGGATTCCTCTTTTTCAGCACGAATAGGCAGACACACCTGTTCTGCGGTATCGCTTCCATGCAGGCAATATCCGGCGGGCGAGCGGGCTGCGAAACTTGCCGCGCGTCGGTTCCGTACCATAATGCAGGGTCGGGCAAAACACTACCCTGTTGCTCCCGGTCTTCGGGCCGGTCGAGGATGGAAACAGAGCGAGTAGATCGGAGACAAAGTTCGGATGAACTCTACAGATACCAAACCCAAGTCCAGGGCGGAGCGGGAAGCGGAAGAGAAGGCCAGGCGTCGGGCGGAGGAGGCGACGATCGTCGCGGGACTCAAGCAGGCCATCGACGCCGATGAGCAGCTGCTGGGATTTACGCGCGGTCGGGTCGCCGGCGGCATACGGGGCAAGATGAGCCTGGGGCCGGAAGCATTTTTTGCGCCGTTCGTCAATATCGGTCTGACCGAGCGCCGACTGATCGTGCAGCACATCAACGCGGAGACAGGCCGTCCCGGTGAGATCCTCCCCCACTTCTACGCCCTGGGCGACATCGCGACCCTGACCTTCAGCGACATCGAAACCTTCGGCGCGGACGCGGCGGCGCGGCTTACCCTGCGCCTGCGCAACGATCAACATACCCGCCTCCGCCTGCGGGGACAGGGCAACTTCGAGAACGCGAAGGCGATCGTCGAGGTATTCCAGTCGCTCACGACCGCGCAGCGCCCCGTGACGACCCCCACGCAGCGTGTCTGTGCGACCTGCCAGCATATCCTCGACCAGCCGTTCAAGTTCTGCCCCTACTGCGGCCAGCTTCAGGACCCGAACGCTCCGCCGACCACGGCCACCGCAGCCCCAGCGCCCGAACGCACCTATCCGCCGACGCCTCCAGGTGCGACGGAGCCGGAGTTCATGGATACCGTCCCGTACGATGGCGTGCTGGGGGGGCCGACGTTAGAGGATGGCCTGGAACTTCTGACGACGGAGCCTGCGCCGCCGCCGACAGCGCCGGTCGTGGAGCCGGAGCCGGTCACCGCCCCGGAACCGACGGCCGAGACGGAGCCTGCCGCAACTCCCGAACCCGAAGCCGCCCCAGAACCGGAAGCGTCTGCCGTACCTGCGCCCGAAGCTGTGGCTGCACGCGAACCGGAAGCCGGCGCGGCAGAGCCGTCCCCGAATGACGCCGCTTTTGAGACGCCCTCCACCTTCGAGGGCTGGTCGGTCGATCCCGGCGCCAGTCCTGCGGTGGTCGAGCCGCCCCAGGAGGATGTTGAGCCGTCCCCAACGGTGGGCGCGACGTCGAACGTCTCCGCGACCGCCGACGACGTCGTGGAGACAGAAGCGCCTGTGGCAGAGACGACCCCGGAGGCGGTACCTTCGACCCCGGAGCCTGCCGGCTCTATGGAGAACCCGACGGATGTCCACGCAGTCGGAGAGGTTGAGCTTCCGGCCGTCCATCCCGAGGCCGAGTTCGCGCCTGTTCCGGAGCCTCTCGCCTTTACACCGGAAGAGGGGGCTGCTCCGGCTGCTTTCGAGGCCGCCCCTGTGGAGTCCGGACCGGCTGCGCCGGTCGATTCCATCGCCGAACCGTTCGTTTCGCCCGTTGCGGACTTTCAGTGGAACCCGACGCACATCGAAGCGTTGCAGGAAGTGGAGCCTGCTCCGACGGTGGAGGGGCATTCTGTACCGGTCGTAGAGGTCGAGGCGCCTCCGACGTCCGAATCATTTGCCCAGGAGGCCCGGAGTACGATCGCCTCAGGTGAGACCGTGGCTGCCGAGCCGATCCCGTCAGCGCCGACTCACGAAGGCGCGGGATTTGTGATGGAACCGCCCGCCCTGGATACCCCGACGCCTGTCTCGTACGACTTCGCGCCTGCTGTGCCGATCGTTCCGCCGCTCACCGCTCCGGAACCGGTCGCGTCTGCCGAACCTGCCCCCGCCGCGTCTGTCGAGACCGCAACACCGCCGGCTACCGTGGCCGAGTCTACTCTGCCCGCGGTTTCGCCGGAGGAGGATCGTTTTGCGGCGCTGCTGCGGGAGGTGCGTGGAGGAGATGCTCCTGTCGATGCCGGGGAACCGGTGACGCCGACGGCCGTTCCCGAACGCGCGGATGGTCCGATGAGCGTGGCGGTCCATATCAATCGTCCTCCGGTGGTGGTCAATGAGACCTTCACGGGGAGGAATGCGGATGAGGTCGTGGGCAAACTGAAGGCGCGGGTGTCGTCGGAGGTCAATTTCGCCCTCCGAATGATGATCAACTCCTTCAGCAACTTGCGGTTTGCTCAGGAGGTCGTGCGCCGCTACAACGATCAGGAAAAGACCAACTATCCGCTGCCGAACTCCTGCTGGGAGTTCCTGGTGAACGCGGAGGAGATCAAATACGTTACCATTAGCCTCGACTGACCTCGACTGCTAAACATAGAGGAGCATTCCGTATTATGACCGCTACTCCCAATCTGGCTATGCCGCCCCGAGTCCGCTTCCCCGGCCTCTCCAGCGCGGCTTTCGAACATCCCGCCGACCGCGCGGCCCTGGAGGCCCTGCGACGTACTCCGGGGCTGGATAAACTGTTGAAATGGCTGTCCGACATGGGCGCAGAGCGCTTTATGCGCGTCAGGTTCACGGCGGACAGTATCCGGGTCTCCCCACGGCAGTGTTCGCGCCTCTACAACGATCTGCGCGAGGCGTGCGCGATCCTGGATGTTCCGGAGCCGGAACTCTACCTGAGCCAGCATCCTGTTCCTAACGCCTACGCGTTCGGCCTGCAGCGCCATACGATCGTGCTGACGACCTCCCTGGTCGATCTGTTGAGCGAGTCGGAGCGTCTGTATGTCATCGGGCACGAACTGGGCCATATCAAGGCGCAGCATATGCTCTACACGCAGATGGCCTTTCTGTTGGCCGAGATCCTCTCGATGGCGGCGGGCACGATCACCATACCCGGAGCGATCCTGTCGCAGGGACTGATCATCGCACTCTACACCTGGATCCGCAAGGCGGAGCTGACCTCGGATCGGGCGGGACTGCTGACGGTCCAGGATCCCGGCGTCCCCGTCACCGCACTGCTGAAACTCGTTGGAGGTTCGCAGAAGCTGATGGACGATCTGAATCCGGATGAGTTTACCCGGCAGGCCGATCTCTATGAGGACATGGACGATGATCTCATGAGTCTCTACTTCAAACTCCTGTTGCTGCGTACGCAGACGCATCCGTTTCCGGCGGTGCGGGCGCGGGAGATTACGGAGTGGAGCCAGAGTGAGCAGTATCTGCGCTTGCTGCGGGGAGACTATCCGCGGGTCGAGACCGATGGCGGCCGGCGTACCTGTTCCAACTGTGGATCCGTCTCGACGAACGTCACCTTCCGCTTCTGCCCGGAGTGTGGCAACACACTGGATCCGGTAGCGCGCAACTGATGCAATTCTGGAGGTATTCCATGCAAACCCTTTCATGGCCCTTAGGTTCCGCGTATGCACTGCTCTGCCTGCTCGTTGTCACGCCGATTGCGCGTGCCGATGAGCGGGCCGACTCCTTGCTGCGTGAGGTCGAGACCGCGACCAGGGCGCTTCCGTCCCTCGGCGCGCGCATGCAGGTGACTCTGATCACGCAGAGCCTCTCTGCGCGGCAGGGAACGTCTCAGCAGCCCCGACAGAACGACTCGGGCTTCAGTACCGGCAACGGGCCGGTTTCGTTCACCTATTCGGGAACGGTCAAACTGCAGCATCCGAACCTGGTGCGTGTGGAACTGATGGACCCGGTCCATCAGACGATCGCCTGCGACGGCAAGGCCGTCTGGACCCTTCTTCAGTCAAATGAATATGTTAAGAACCCCGCCGATCCTCAAGGGAAGACCCCCAACTCCTATGGGCCGATCCAGATGTTTTTCGCTCCGGAGACCGCTCGGACCGCGGGGGTTCTGATGCCCACGGGCAGCAGCGCGGATAACTTCGTGAGCCGTTATCTTGGCAAGGAGCGAGTGGTTCTGAAGATCGCGCGCAGCAAGGATGATCCGCCCGGCGTCGTGCTCGCACGCGAAACGCCTTCCGAGGAGTTCGACGTGGTGGAAGTGCAGCAGTTGCGCCCGACTCCGCAGGTGGTGAAGGTCTACGTCAACGCCGATAAGCTCGTCACGCGTGTGGTCTCGGAGACCAAGCGTGGCGGTGTCTCAATCATTCAGGATGTCTCGTTGCTCTATCTCAAACCGGCTCAAAAGTTTGATCCGTCGGAATTCGCGTTCAAACTTCCTGCGGGAGCGCGCCCTCTGGAGTTCAAACCGACCCCTTCCAAGCAATAAGTATCCTGTGGGTGACGGGCCGGACAGAGGAAATAGACATCGGTCTACATGTTTCATGCGATTCTTTCGGGCAGACTCGGTTTGGGTCTGCCCGATATCTGTTGCGAGTAGTCATTCGAACGTTTCGTTTCTGGCAAGGTATAATCAAGCAAGGTCTCCGTGTCGATTCGGAACCTATCCTGGTATCAGCGGGAGTGGAATGTGGCGCAGGTCAAGGTTTATGGAATTGCGGAACAAGTGGAGCCGCGGAGACAGCAGTTATCGGCAGCGATTCATACCTGTGTGGTGGACGCTCTCGACTTTCCAGCAGACAAGCGTTTCCATCGCTTCTTTCCGATGGAGGCTTCGAACTTTCTCTTTCCCGGAGATCGCTCAGAGCGCTATACCATCATCGAGATCAGCATGTTTGAGGGGCGCTCGGTGGAGAGAAAGACGCGATTGATCCGGCTTCTTTTTGAACGCCTCGATCGAGAATGCAGCCTTCCGCCTCAGGATGTTGAGATCCTCCTTCTGGAGTCACCGCGTCGCCATTGGGGAATTCGCGGGCTTCCCGGTGATGAGCTTGGCCTGCCCTATCCGGTTGAGGAGTAGTGGCGGCGATCCGCCTGGCATTCAACGTAAATAGGCATAGAGAGATGAGGTATTCTTCCGTATGCGGATTTTAACATACAATACCCGCGGCAGTGTGGGAATGGACAATGTGCGCTCCACGTCACGTATCGTGCAGGTGGTGCGTCAATTGACGCCGGACGTCGTCTGTTTTCAGGAGATTCATCGGCGGATGATACAGAGTGGCAGGGAAGACCAACCGGCTCTGCTCGCCGATGGCCTGGGACGCCCGTTCCGATTCCAGAGCAATCTCTCGATCGGGATGGGGAAATACGGAATCGGGATCGCCTATCGTGGCGAGTTACAGTCCAGCCAGGAGATCTACCTTCCGAGTAAAACCGAACCTCGCGGCGCTCTGAAAGTGTGTTTGCGAGATGTCGCGGGCTTCTCCCGGCTGACAGTTTTCTGCACCCACTGGGGCCTGGATCCGGAGGAGCGCTCCCATCAGGCGATCGCGCTTGCAGAGGGTGTACGGGCTGCCGGCGGCCCGGTCATCGTCTGCGGTGACTTCAACGAAGATGCCGAGGGAGAGGGCGTGCGTTCTCTGTTGGATCTGACGGGTCTGAAGGATGCCGACGCCGCCTTGAACCGTCCGACGTTTATCGCGGACAACCCCACGGCTCGGATCGACTTCGTGATGCACTCAGGCGATCTTGTCGCACGCAACGTGGAAGTGATTCGTACGCTGGCCTCCGACCACCTGCCTCTGCTCGTAGATTTCGAACCTGCGTGATGTTTCACGTGAAACAGCAGCGTATCTTTGGCAGGCGAACATATTAGCCGGTTTTCCTTGTTTCACGTGAAACAAGGGAACCGGCTAATTCACCGTATGAAGGCGGACGATTGATTTGACCAGGCATCGAGGAGATTGAGG
>Ga0070658_10003434_pt1 | contig 13023 bp, 10 predicted proteins | sample KBSC13metaG_FD_64664 | JGI IMG/M metagenome (GOLD analysis project Ga0070658, IMG submission 64664) | Corn rhizosphere microbial communities from Kellogg Biological Station, Michigan, USA - KBS C1-3 metaG | ecosystem: Host-associated > Plants > Roots > Rhizosphere > Soil ... | reverse complement strand
ATATTTGCGCAGCAGATCGCCGTAGACGGCGGTCATCTTCTCGCCCGAAAGCGCGTCGCCCTTCTCGGCCATATCGTGGATCGCGAGCTGGAATTCGGCGAACATCGCCTGGCGGAAGAAGGTGCCGCGATAATTCTCCATCAGCTGGCCGAGATAGAAGAGCTTCTCTTCCTTGGTCTTGGCCAACCCGATCATCATGTTGGCAAGCAGCACCTCGTGGCAGGTCGAGGCAATTTCCGCGGTGAAGGTTGGATAGCCTGCGGTCTCGAACGGCTGCGCCTTGTTGGCGGTCAGCGTGTGCATCGCATGGCCCCATTCGTGCGCGTAGGTGGTCAGCCCGTCATATTTGTCGCTGAGGTTCAGCAGCAGATAGGGATGCACGTCATAGGCCGAACCGTTCATATATGCGCCGCCCTGCTTTCCCTGGCGTGGGCGCGGATCCATCCACTTGCGGGTCGAAACGTCGGCGAACTGCTTCACATAGTCCGGACCGAGCGGCTTGATCGCCTGGATCGTGAGCGTGCGCATCTCGTCCAAGGAGAAGGTACGGTCGAGCTTCACCAGCGGCGGATAGATATCCCAATAACCGATGTCGGGCAGGTTCAGCATCTTCTGGCGCAGCGCGAAATAGCGGTGCAGCACGGGCAGGCCGGCATTGGTCTCCGCGATCAGCGAGCGGTAGACGCCTTCGGGCAGATTGGCCGACGCGAGTTGCGCCTCGAGCGCGGTGCCGTAGTGGCGCACGCGCGCATTGAACATCTCGCCCTGCGTTTGTGCATTGAGCGACGCGCCGAGCGAGCTTTCGAACTGCTTGTAGCTCTTGAAGAAGGCGTCGAAGACAAGTCTGCGGTCGGCGCGGTTGGGCGCGTTGCGGTGGAGCGTATAGCCCTGGTCGTCGAGCCGGGCCTTGGTGCCTTCCGACAAGGTCACTTCGGGCCGCGGAATGTCGGAGGCGGCAAGCTGGTTGCGGATGTCGGTCGGGCCCTGCGCGGCCGATCCGGAGGCGGCCATGATCGCCTCGCCCTCGGGCGAGAGCGTGTGCGGCGCCTGACGCAGCGTATCCTCGATACCGAAGCGGAACTTGGCGAGGCCGGGGTCGCTCGCGAGGTAGGATTCGATCTTGGCCTGGCCCAACGCGAGCAGTTCGGGGTTCATCCACGAGCCCGCCTCGCCATACGCGGTATAAAGGTCGGTCGCTTTCTGGCGCCGCTCCTGATTGGGCGCGACCCGCAGGTCCTCGTCCGCCTTGAGGCTGGCATAAGTATAGAGACGCGAGACCTTGAGGCCGAGATCGGACTGGAGCTGCAGCACCTGTCGCAACGTGCCCGCGCCCTGGCCGAGCTTGCCTTTGAATCCGGCAATTTCGGGCAGGCGTGCGGCGACCGCGGCACGCTCCGCCTCCCACGCGGCGTCGGTCGGGTAGAGATCTGTCAGATCCCAGGCCGCGGCGCTGCCGCCCGTATCGGCGGCCGAAGCGGCACCGCTCGCCAGCGCGAGCGTGCCGAGCATGGCGGCCGAGACCATGGCTTCGCGGCGGTTAAGGTCGGTCATATGGTGCCCCGTAAAAATGGATCGCCCAGGCTGATGGGCTGTATTGCTGGTGTAAAGCGCAAAGCGCCGCGCGCCGCTAGGGCCGGATGTCGTTCATAGCGGCATCGTGACCGCCCATTGCACCCGGACGCCAACTGCCCATATGCTGCGCCGGTCTGGTTCGTTTCGGGGAAGACGATGGGCGGAACGGGGCATCTTCTGCGGGCGGCGGCGTGCGCTACGCTTTTGCTGACGGCATCGTGCGACAAGCAGATCGCGTCCGACGGCAAGGCCAAGGCCGCGATCTTCCACTTCCACAAGAAGCCGGCGCTACCCAAGCCGTCGCCGACTGCGCACCTGATCCAGCTGCCCGACAGCGCGATTTTCGTCGAGCGCGGATCGACCGAGGACCAGCTCGCGGCCTTTCTCTCCTCCAAGGATCCCGCGCCGCGCACTTTCCGCTTCCCCGGCGCCGAATTCGAGCCGTGGCAGACCAAGCCCAACGAGGCCACCGTCCGCACCATGTACGCGGTCGCGCAAATCCTGCGCGCTTACCCGCACAGCGAAATCCGGCTGATCGGCCATACCGACAATGTCGGCACGCCCGCGCAGAATCTCAAATTGTCGCAGGCGCGCGTCGATCGGATGGCACAATTGCTGGTCCATAGCGGGATTTTGCCACGCCGGATCAGCGTGATCGGACACGGTATGAGCGATCCGATCGCCGACAACCGGACCGACGCGGGCAAGGCCCGGAACCGCCGGATCGAACTGGTCGTTACGCAAAAATAGAGCCGCCCCGAGTCGCCGGCGTTCGCGCCGCGCGAGCGAGAATCTTGCCCTAAAAATTGCCAAAAAAAGCGGCAAGTGCCCGCCCGTTTGCTGCATTTGCGGGCAGAGTTTCGCGACCGCAGCAAAGAATCGGTCCGCCGCCTTGCGTGGGCGCGGATGGCACGCTTATTGAAAGCAATAGCCACCGAACGGGGAGCTGGTTGCGTGAAGAAGATCGAGGCCATCATCAAGCCGTTCAAGCTCGATGAGGTGAAGGAAGCGCTGCACGATGTGGGCGTGTCCGGCATCACTGTTACCGAAGCCCGTGGCTTCGGCCGTCAGAAGGGCCACACCGAGCTGTATCGCGGCGCCGAATATGTCGTCGACTTCCTGCCCAAGGTGAAACTGGAGGTCGTCGTCGACGACCCCCTTGCCGAGCGGGTGGTCGAGGCAATCCAGAATGCGGCCCAGACGGGCCGGATCGGCGACGGGAAAATCTTCGTCACCACCATCGACACTGCGGTCCGTATCCGGACCGGGGAGAGAGACGCCGACGCGGTCTGATCCGCACGGGCAATGTTACCAACTCAAGGGCGGCCGCGCGCCGCATCAGTTTCACGGGGAAGGGCTTTCTAATGGCGAACAAGGCGTCCGACGTTCTGAAGATGATCAAGGAGAAGGAGATCGAGTGGGTCGATCTTCGCTTCACCGATCCCAAGGGCAAGTGGCAGCATCTGACCATGGTTTCGGGCGTCGTCGGCGAGGACGAACTGACCGACGGCTTCATGTTCGACGGTTCGTCGATCGAAGGCTGGAAGGCGATCAACGAATCCGACATGATCCTGAAGCCGGATCTGGACGCGGTGTGGGTCGATCCCTTCTCGGCTACCCCGATGCTGATCCTGGTGTGCGACATCGTCGAGCCTTCGACCGGCGACCTTTATGCCCGCGACCCGCGTTCGACCGCGAAGCGCGCCGAGGCTTTCCTAAAATCGACCGGGATCGGCGACACTGTCTATGTCGGCCCGGAAGCCGAATTCTTCATGTTCGACAACGTGGTGTTCGATAACACCTACAACGAATCCTACTACAAGATCGACGACGTCGAGCTGCCGACCAACACCGGCAAGGATTATGAGCAGGGTAATCTCGCCCACCGCCCCCGCGCCAAGGGCGGCTACTTCCCGGTCGCCCCGGTCGACAGCGCGGTCGACATTCGTGCCGAGATGGTTTCGACCATGCTCGAAATGGGCCTGCCCTGCGATAAGCACCACCACGAGGTGGCGGCTGCCCAACATGAGCTCGGCCTGACCTTCGGCACGCTCGTCACCACCGCCGACCGCATGCAGATCTACAAGTATGTCTGCTGGCAGGTGGCACAGGCCTACGGCAAGACCGTGACCTTCATGCCGAAGCCGATCGCCAAGGATAACGGCTCGGGCATGCACACCCATATGTCGATCTGGGACAAGGGCACGCCGCTCTTCGCGGGCAACGGCTACGCCGGCCTCTCCGACATGTGCCTCTATTTCATCGGCGGCGTGATCAAGCATGCCAAGGCGCTGAATGCCTTCACCAACCCGACCACCAACAGCTACAAGCGCCTGGTGCCGGGCTATGAGGCGCCGGTGCTGCTGGCCTATTCGTCGCGCAACCGCTCGGCCTCCTGCCGTATCCCGTACGGCGCGGGCGCCAAGGCGAAGCGCGTCGAGTTCCGCTTCCCCGACGCGATGGCCAATCCGTACCTCGCTTATTCGGCGCTGCTGATGGCGGGCCTCGACGGCATCGAGAACAAGATCCATCCCGGCGAGGCGATGGACAAGAACCTCTATGACCTGCCGCCGGAAGAGCTGTCGCTCGTCCCGACCGTGTGCGGCTCGCTCCGCGAGGCGCTCAATGCGCTCCAGGCCGATCACGCCTTCCTCACCAAGGGCGGCGTCTTCTCGGAAGACCAGATCGAGGCCTATCTCGAGCTCAAGTGGCCGGAAGTCGCCCGTTGGGAGATGACCCCGAGCCCGGTCGAGTTCGACATGTACTATTCGAGCTGATCCTGTCGGATCGGACGAAAAGGGGGTCCGCGGCCAGCGCTGCGGGCCCCTTCTTATTGGAGCTCGCGATCGCTGAACGAAAGGTCTCGACGATTCGCGCTCACCAACAGGCGGCGGCCGCGCATCCAGCCCATCCCGAGCAATCCATCCTGGCCTATATAGCTCACGTCGGGCCCGCTTGAGCAGCAAGGCTTGATCGCGACCGGCAACAGTTCTTCAGGACTGTCGCTGACTGCGAAGGCCACATCGTCGGCGAGCCCGATCGGAATTTCCCCGGCCGCGCTGCTCGTCGTCGCCCACGCCGACGCAACCAGATCGGCCGTGCGCGCGAAATCCTCGCACAGGATCTCGCCGCCCGCCCCCGTATCCAGCATGAGGAAAGCCGGCCGGCCCATCGCGCGTGCCGGTAACAACGGAACACCCGCCTCCCAGAAGAGTGGGACCGCGTATCGCTCCGCAACGAGGCCATCGGATACGGTCAGCCTGCCTTGCGCGAAATCGAATGCGATCGCGTGCTCCGGAAACAAATCGAGCGGGGAGAGGATTCCCGCCACCTCCAGCCCGGGCGGCAGCGCGGCGACGATCGCGGGCACGTCGCGGGCGACGGCCCCGAGCGCAACCGAACCGACCCGCGTGGTGACGGCATCGATCTGGTTGCCCGAACCGTCCTCGACATGATGCGCTATGCCGGACACCAGAGCCAGGCCGTTGCGCTGCACCCACGCCTCCGCGAGCAAGGCATGTGGGGCTCCGCTGTCGAGCACAAACCAGCCTTCGGCGCGATCATCCACCCGCGCCTTTACCAGCGGCAATCCATGCGTGAGGTCGAGTGCTACGCTTCCCGCCGAAAGGACAGAAGGGGCCCGACCGAGTTCCGCCGCGGCGGCGATGCGCGTTGCCCATTCGTCGCCGCAGAACCTGTAGTCGGCCGAAAGCCCGTCCCATCCCGACAAAGCCCCAAACGCGGCTTGCGCAGCAGCCAACCGCGCGCAGTCCAACGCATTGTCGCGCAACGTGCCCGGATCCTGTGCGATCGCCCGGATTTCCGGAAGATCGCGGCGCGCGACGGCCCAGGCCAGGCGCTGACGGTGTGTCCCGGAAACCGGTGCACGATCCTGCAGCAACCGCGCGCGCAAATCAGCACGGTCGCAAGCGCGCCATTGCGGATCGGTCGAATCGCCGGTTGCGGTCATGCGACATGGTCATAGGCCGGCGCCTGCTCCGCCGTCTCGGCCCACCGGCCGCCGAACAGAGTGGTTTCGAGGTCGTCGAGCCTAGCCGCCAATGCGGGATCTGCCGCACGTTCGCGCAATATAGTGGCCGCGCGCCCATCCGCATCCCACAATTTGACGCAAGTCTCGCAGACGTGCCCGTCGCCGGCGCTCTCCGCTGAAAGTCCTTCCTCCTTCAGCCACGCCAGCGGCAACGTCAGGCCCGCCAGTCGGAACAGGCGCAGGAGCTGGTCCTCGCGCCAGCGCCGCCAGACCGCGACCAGCCCGTCGCGCGCGGCATCGCCGAGATCGAAGGGATGGCGCCCGCGCGCGTCATAAGCGAGACCTGCGCAACAAGGGCCGCCTGTGCCGTCCTCGCGCACGAACGGTCCGGTGGCAAGACAGAGCATGGTCTCGGGCCTGGCCCGCGCCGCCGACGCGGGCTTATCGCGCCCCCGGCCCAGCGCATGGACCGGCTGGACGAGCAGCGAGACCGCCGGATCGAGTTGCTGCCACAGGCGAGCGACGATCGCTCGCGTCTCCGCACCTCGGTCGTCGCAGATCCGCACACATACCGACCCGCTCACCTTGGCCGCCGCATTCGCCGCCTGCGCAAAGTTTTCGAGCGGTAAGAAGGCCGCGTGGAACCGGTCGTAGCCCAGGTCCCAGCTATCGATGACGTTGCCCAACGCTTCCATCACCCGCTGGATCTGACGTGAGCTGCGTCCCCATGATCCGGACGATACCACCGATGTCGCTATGCCAGCTCGATGCGCTGCGCGTGCGATCGCCTCCACCTGGGGCAGGGCGAGCGTCGGTTCACCGCCGGTGAAGCTGACATGGCGCAGCCCCAACCTGGCGAGGTCCTCCATCTCGCCCGCCCAGCGCGAGGCGACATCCGGATCGAGCAATGGCAACGCACGGTCGGGCGCGCTCGAGGTGATGCAATGCGCACATTGGAGCGGGCATCGGCGCGTGACGCTGAACACAAGGTTGGACCAGGCCTGGCGCTGGAAACGGCTGAGATCCGCGGCCGATCCGCGCCCGGTCTGCGCGAGGAAGGACCGTGCCTCGCTCATTCGGCTGCGACGGCGAGCGGCTCGTCCGCCGCGTCGAGCACATAATCGCGTATCTCTTCGGTCGAGCGCGGCCGGTTCCCGACAGCCAGCCCGAGCAACAAGTTGCCCTCCTGCAGCAACAACTTCTTTTCGAGCAGATCGTCGATGACCAGATCGAGCATGCCGGACGCGACCTCCGCCGGATATTTCGAGGTCAGTGCCTGCGCCAGGCTTTCGCGCGTCATGATATCGTCGAGCAGAAGGAAGGCATCCTGCGCGATACCGCGCAAGGCCAGCGTCTGCCCGTCTCCGAAACGTTGGTCCTCGACCAGAACATAGCCTGGCCCAATCCGATATTCGCAGCGCGGCAGCGCGCGCGCCTCCCAATGCGCGAGCCACGGCTGGATCGCCGCGCGGACGCGATCCATGTACAAATCGGGATCGCAGATCGTGTTCGTCTCGAATTCGAAGAAATAGCCGATCTTGAGCGGATCGACCATGCCGTCGGGAAAATTGAAGCGATAATCGGCACGCAGCACGTGCGCCTCGATCCCGAATTTCTGGCGATGTTCGAACAGGGGGCTGAACCGGTGCAGCTCGATCGGCGTGGCGTTGCCGCTCGGCGGCTGGAGGTGATGGATCTGCGTGATCAGGTCGGCCATCTCCAGATACCAATCGGGCTCGTCGCCAGGAAAGCCGCACAGGATATTGTAGGATAGGCGCACCCCATATTCGCGCGCCCATTTGAGGAAGCGGACCTGCTTGAGCCCCGTCGTCCCCTTGCGCATCAACTTGAGCACAGGGGTCGAGAAGGATTCTATTCCTGGCTGCACGCGTAGCGCGCCCGCCGCCTTCATCAGCGCGACCTCCGACTTGTCGAGGTCGGAGCGGGTCTCGTAGAAAATCTCGATATCGAAATCGCTGTCGCGCAACGCCTCGAATATCTCGATACGCGAGCGGCGCGAGATGATCCAATCGGTTGCGGTCAGCTTGGCTACACCGTGCAGGTGCGACAGCACCATGATCTCGTCGAGCACACGTTCCGGGCTCTTCTCGCGAAAGCGCAGCAGGTCGGCATTGATCCCACAGAAGAGGCAATGGTTCTTCTGCCCCCACCAGCAACCCCGTGAGCCTTCGAACGGCAGCGCCTCGATTTCCAGCACCGCCCCGGTATTGCCGCGGACGCGTTCCACCTCGGCGAAATAGGGAAAGTAATTGGGCATCGGGCTGCTGTTCATATCCTCTAGCCCGCCCCCGGGTGTTAGCTGGATCCGATCCCCGTCATGCCAGGTCACACCCTTTATTCCGTCGGTCGACACGCCAGCTTTGCGGCGCGTCAGGAATTCGCGGAAGCTCTCTTCCGCCTCTCCCATGAAGACATGATCGAGCACATCGGGAAGTGCGCGATGATATTCCTGCCCCATCTCGCCATCAAAGCAGGCGCCACCCGCGATGATAAGCGTTTCCGGCCGCACACGCTTGATCCGTGCCGCCGCCGCCAGGCTCGCCATGACCTGGTTGAAGGTCGCGGTGAAGCCGACCACGGGCGCGTCGAGCGCGAGAATGCGCGCGATCGTATCGTCGAGGAAAGCGGGTACCACCTCGTCGCGCAGGCGCTGCACGAAAGCCATGTCCGAAAAGGGCGCCGGCAAATCGAGCCGGCACATCGCTTCGATGAAATCGTCGCTGTCGAGCGCATCGCGGCCGAACATGTCGACCGCGAACAGATGTTCGCCAAGGCCATAGAGCGCGCGTTCGTCGGACATCGGCCGGGCCGCGTCGAAACCGAGCCGGGCGGTGATGTCGAGATTGGGGAAGAGCGAGGCACTCGCGACGTCCGCTTCGCCACAAAGCCGGTCGAGGATGCCGAGCGCGATCGAGGGCCGCGTCGTGGTTGCCCATGGCATGCACACCAGGGCGATCTCGACAGAGGCGGAAGGCCGCATACCGCTCATAGCGCACTCTCCGTGACCGCTGCGACATACTCCTCGTAACCGGTGAGTCCGCCCGGCCGCACCGCCGGGTTCGCACGCCAGCGATCCACCAGCCCCGCCGCCATGTCGTGCTCGCCAAGCAAACGGCTGGCCAGCATCGCCACTTTGGCCTCGGTGACCGGCTCCGCCGCGCGCGCCGCCAGATGCGAAGCAACCTTGCGGTCGCGCATCAACAGGCTGCAGAGGTCGCACGCATCGTCGGGCGGTGTTTCCGGCAGGCTGTCGCGCAACCCTTCCTCCTCTTGCAACCACGCCCACAATTCAGAGAAGCCGAGCGTGCGGATCAGTTGCAGCAGAGGGTGGCGCAGGAAGGCGTCGTGAACCTCGGCCAGCGGTCGGGCCCGCGCGTCGCCGAACTGGAAAGGATGCTCGCGCGCCTCGACGAGATTGAGGCAACAGGGCGCCACGCTGCCGTCATAGCGCACCACCATCCCTTGCGTCAGGCAGGGCTTCACGAACGGATTATATTTGTTGCCGGGCTCGAGCTTCATTTCGGCTGCCCGTCCCTCGGACCGGACACGCTGACAGGCAAGTTCGACACCCGGTATCGCCCGGACCCTTGCCAGCAGATCCAACTCCCGATCGGTGGGAGGATCGCCATAGCTGAAGCGGATCGTCACCTTGCGGCCGCCGTCGCGCGCCGCTTCGATCGCGTTGATCACGGTTTCCAGCGCAAGCCAATCGAGGTGGAACGTATCGAGCGAAATGTCCCAATTGCGGATTGCGGGGAAGGCGGCGACCAGGGCGTCGGCGTCGCGTCGCCGCTTGGCCCAATGGCCCGCGGTCACCACGCCGCTATTCATCCCCACCGCGGCCGCCGCTTCCGACAGAACGGCAAGCTGCCGCCGCGCGAGGAAGGGCTCGCCGCCGGTGAAGCTCAGACTGCGGATGCCGCGCGCAGCGAGCGCGGGCATCTGCGCCGCATATTGCTCGGCGATCGCCAGCGGCATCGTCGTATGGCCGAGATCGGGCGAAGCCGACACGATGCAATGCTCGCAGCGCAGCGGGCAAGCGAGCGTCATGCTGAAGGTGACATGGTGCGCGGCAATAGCCTGGAAATCCGCGAGCTCGCCGAGCGTCATGTCGGTGCGCGGATCGGGCGCGTCGTGATCCAGCAGCATCGCATCAGACATGCGTCATCTCCTTTTCAGGCTCGACAGGGATCGTCTCGCCCAGGACGGTTTCGGCGGCGGCGCGCGCGAGGCGGGCCAGATCGTCTTCGCGGAAGCGCGCCGCCACGCGATCGGCGACCTGGCGATCGTCGAACATCCGTTGGCAGAGGTCACAGGGGTGCACGGGCGTATCGCGCAACAAATCGTGTCCCGGCGCGACCTCGCCCAGCACGTGCAACAGCGGCTGGAAACCGATCGCGCGGATCATCAGCAGCAAAGGGTCTTCGCGCCAGGCGCGGTGCAAGGCGGGCAAGCCCTCGTTAGCCGCGCGCGCGGCGAAGGGATGGTTCGGCCGGTCCATCATCGACGCGCAGCAAGGCCGCGCCGAACCGTCGGGCATGACCAAGGGCCCGGTGGACAGACAGGGCCAGCCCGGCCCATCGCCGAGAGCGCCCCGGACGGGTGCCGGGCTCGCGCGTCCGACCGCCAGCACCGACTGGACCGTCATCGGATACATGCCGAGTTCGTCTGCGACCTGCTCGATCACGGTCCGATCGAACTGATCCGGCGGATCGGACACCGCAACCCGGATCAATATGTCCGCGCCGGTGGCTGCGATCTCGTGCGCCGCGGCGGCCAGGCTCTCGAACCGGACCTGCGGCGCGTGAAACTTGTCCCAGCTGAGATGCCAGGAATCGACGTCAGGCAACCGCCCGATCACGCGCGCCCGCGCGCCGCCGCCGGCTGCCCAGTGCAACCCCGTGACCAGTGTCGTCCGGATGCCCACCGCGCGCGCCGCCGCGGAGAGCGCGGCCACCGCCTCCAGCGCAAGCACGGGCTCTCCCCCGGTCAGACTGATCCGTTCGACGCCCTGGCGCGCGAGCGCGGGCATGTCCGCGCAGAAGCGCTTGATCAGATCCGGCGAAAGACAGACCTGAGGGTGCCGCGCGGCTGGCACCGCCGCCGCCGCGCAATGCGCGCAAGACAGCGGACAAGCCTCGGTCAGGCTGAGGCCGATATGGCGGCCGCCGGCGCGCTGCAGTTCAGCAAGCTGCTCTTGGTCAAGGCAGGGGTCGGCTATGCCCATGCGCGGCTCCAGCGGCGGAAGGACGGCGGGGCGCGGTCCGCCCCGCCGAAAGCGTCAACGCGTGCGCTCAGCCGCCGACCCTGGACACCGTTCCGGCCACTGTCCCGGCGACCGTGCCGAGCTTGCCGCGGATGTCGTGCAGACGCACCGTGTCGATTTCCTCGCGCATTGCGCGTTCCTTGGCCATCTGACCGACCTGCTCCACCAGCGACGATGTCGAGACCGACACATTGTCGGTGAAGGCATTGATGCTGTAGCTGTCCGACGCTTCGGCGCCGCCGCCGCCCGGGCGCATCGCAACCAACTCGGCCAGCGTCAGCTGATCAAGCGATTTTCCCTGCAGACGCACCGCTTTCAGATCGTCGACCTTGCGCGAGATTTCGACGTTGAGGTTCTTGGTCGGCATGACGTCTTCTCCCTGATTGCACGGCCCGGAGCCCGCGGGCTTTTTCCGAGTCGGGAGCGGTCTACCGTCCTCCTATCTTGGCAACGTCACCCGCCATTCACCTTTCCGTCACGGTCTCGAATTGATTGCGGAATCGGATTTTGGAGACCGTCGAGCAGATCGATGATGTCGAGCAAAGCGGATCGGATCGCCGCCAGCGTTTCCGAGCGGGCCGAGGGCGGGTGCGGCGCGAACGATCGCGGAATCCGGCGTTCGGCGATACGCTCGGCCAGCGCGCGCGTCTCGGGCATCGGATCGACCCCCAATTCTGTCGCGAGCGCGCGCACGCACAGATCATATTGTTTGAGCGCGAGCCCGCGATTGCCGCCGAGCAGCAGCGCCTCCATCAGCAGACGGTGACCATCCTCGCGTAACGGCTCGATCGCGCACAGCCGCCGCCCCAGCTCAACCGCCGCTCCTGCATTGCCCGCGGCCAGTTCGGCCTCGCACAGCATGTAAAGCCGGTCGAGGAACAAGCAGCGTAGCCGCTCCCGTTCGGAGCCGAGCCATTCATGGTCGTCGCCCTCGAGCAGGTCGCCGCCATAGCTTCGAACCGTCCGCCGCAATCTTAGCAGACTCTCCGCGTCGTGGGATGAAACCGGGCCGTTGCGCAACGCCCGCGCCTGAAACAGCGCAACGTCGGTCCATATCCCCTCGTCGAGCCGAAGCGTCTCGGCGGTCGCGTAGAGCGGCAGGTCGGCGCCAATTCCCGCTCGAAGCCGCCACAGGGTTGTTGCCAGGCAATGCCGTGCCGACTGATCGCTCTGGTCGGGCCACAAGGCGGCCGCGGCAGCCTGCCGTCCGGCCTGCCGTCCGGGACGCGTACTGAGAAACCCCAATAGCAGCATGCAGGATTTGGGGAGCGGAATCGGGCCGGATACGGCGCGCCGTAAGCTTGGTCTGCCAAGTAAACGCAACATCCAATGCGACACCAGATCCCCCACCAACAACCGGGACTCGCCAGTCGAATCTGATGCTTGAATTGTAACTTATTCTCCCGCCAGATCAATTTTAATATTACACTGGTACCGATACGGTTACTTTTCCGCATGGAGGGCAGTCCGAAAAAGTTATTATCCTTCTATTTCACCCCTTTGCTCTAACCTTGGATAAGTCATAACAAGGCCCGCAATGGATCAGAACCAGTCCACCGTCTCGACCTGGCGTATGATCACCGTCCAGCCGAGGATACCCACCAGGCTGATCGCGGCAGCCAGCGCGAAAGCGAGGCCGAACTTGCCCGTCGCGTCGACCACATAGCCCGTGACGATGGGCGCAAGGATGCCGGCCAGATTGCCAAGGCAATTCTGCACACCCATCCATTTCCCCGCTGCACGCGGCCCGCCCAATATCTGGCCAATCGGGAATATGGTCGCGGTGTTCATCCCGAAGAACAAGCCCGAGGCGACCAGCCCGACCACCGACGCGGTGGGCCCACCCAATGCGCACACCGCCATGCAGACGGCGACGCCAAGATGGCCGACCGTGATGATCGTCTTGCGCACGCGCGTGCTGCTCCCGCCGAGCGCCATCCAGCGATCGGAGATCAAGCCGCTGGCCTGCGTGCTGACCGCATAGAGAATGTAGAGGAGCGCCCCCAGCTCCGACATCTCGCGCATCGAAAAGCCGCGCGACTTGACCAGATAGAGGGGCAGCCAGGTGATCAGGAAATAGAGCGCGTAATTGTGGGCGAAATGCCCCAGGCTCGCGCCCCAGCATTCGCGTTTTCCCAGGATCGTCAGGAAGGATGGCGGCGGCAGGCTCGCT
>Ga0070658_10003433_pt1 | contig 13023 bp, 11 predicted proteins | sample KBSC13metaG_FD_64664 | JGI IMG/M metagenome (GOLD analysis project Ga0070658, IMG submission 64664) | Corn rhizosphere microbial communities from Kellogg Biological Station, Michigan, USA - KBS C1-3 metaG | ecosystem: Host-associated > Plants > Roots > Rhizosphere > Soil ... | reverse complement strand
ATCACCGCCCGGGGATCCGGCGAAAACCAAGCGATCTCTCCATCGTCCATGGCCATCGGGAAGACGGCCTGACGATAGGCGTGGAGGAGAAGATCGGCCGGAATCATCGTGCGCGCGGTTTATGCCGCAGACCGCCCCGGCGTGCAATCACCCCGCAGCCCGCGTTTTGATTTTCCCTTTTCCGGCGCACCGGCTATCTACGCGACATGAAAGCTCTTTTTGCCACACTTTTCCTGGCCATCGTGTGCTGCACCTTTGCCGGCTGCGAAAGCGACATGCCGCCGAACCCAAGCACCGACGCTCCTTTGCGGCGCGGTCTGCGCGGGGAGGGAAAGCTCGTCCCTGTCGATCACTCGAACGACCCGATGATCAACGAAACTTCGGGCCCGGCCAACTAGCGCATGGCCGAATCGTCCCCTTCCCGCATCGTCATCCTCGATTTCGGCTCGCAGTACACGCAAGTCATTGCGCGGCGCATCCGCGAATGCCAGGTCTTCTCGCAGATTCTTCCCCACGATACGCCGGCCAGGGAACTCGCCGCGCTGCGCCCGAACGGGATCATCCTCAGCGGCAGCCCCGCCAGCGTCTACAGCAAGGACGCGCCGCATCCCGACCGCGCCATCTTCGATCTCGGGCTGCCCATCCTCGGCATCTGCTACGGCGTGCAACTCATGGCGCACCTGCTCGGCGGCAAAGTCGAGCACAGCACCCACCGGGAGTACGGCAGCGGCCTGCTCCATCTCGCGGGTGATTGTCCCATCTTCCACGGCCTGCCGGAGACACTCGATATCTGGAACAGCCACGGCGACCGCATCACCAAGCTCCCGCGCGGCTTTCGCACCGTGGGCAAGACGGACAACTCGCCCTACGCGGCCCTCGAACATCCCAAGAAGAGATTTTACGGCCTCCAGTTCCACCCGGAAGTGGTGCACACACCGCGCGGCAAGGAGCTCCTGGCCAATTTCGTTTTCCAGGTTTGCGGGGCGAAGATGGACTGGACGATGGGCTCCTTCATCGACCAGACCTGCGAGGAGATTCGCCGGCAGGTCGGCCTGGACCACGTCATCCTCGGTCTGAGCGGCGGGGTGGATTCGAGCGTCGCCGCCGCGCTCCTGCACAAGGCCATCGGCGACCAGCTCACCTGCGTCTTCGTCAACAACGGCCTCCTGCGCTCGAACGAGGCGGAAACTGTCCAGCGCGTCTTTGGCGACAACTTCCACGTGAAGTTGAAGTACGTGGACGCCTCGACCCGGTTCCTCAAGAAGCTCGCCGGCGTCACCGATCCGGAGCGCAAGCGCAAGATCATCGGCAATGAATTCATCCGCGTCTTCGATGATGCGGTTATCGCCCTCACTCGCGGCGGCGGAAAATCGAAAAGTGGGAAGAGTCATCCAAAGTTCCGCTTCCTCGCGCAGGGGACGCTCTACCCCGATGTCATTGAAAGTGTGGCCATTGCCGGCAATCCCGCGGCGTTGATCAAGTCGCACCACAATGTGGGCGGCTTGCCGAAGAAGATGAAGCTCAAGCTCGTGGAGCCGCTCCGGCAGCTCTTCAAGGACGAGGTCCGCGAAGTGGGCGCCCAATTGGGCCTGCCCAAGGAGATCGTCCAGCGGCAGCCCTTTCCCGGTCCGGGCCTGGCCGTGCGCATGCTGGGCGCCATCACGCGCGAGAACCTCCGCATCCTGCGCGAAGCTGACGCCATCGTCGTGGCGGAGATGAAGGCCAGCGATTGGTACTACCGCGTGTGGCAAAGCTTCGCCGTGCTGCTCCCCGTGCGCAGCGTGGGCGTGATGGGCGACGAGCGCACTTACGCGCAGACGATCGCCTTGCGCATCGTGGAAAGCCAGGACGGCATGACCGCCGACTGGGTACGCGTGCCCTACGACCTGCTCGCCAAAATCTCCACCCGCATCATCAACGAGGTGAAGGGCGTGAACCGCGTGTGCTACGACATCAGCAGCAAGCCGCCGGCAACGATCGAGTGGGAGTAACAATTCAAGGAGCAGCGGTCAATGGGCGGCGGATTCGCGTACAGCGCTCTCGTTCAGCAACATCTTCTCGAAACTCGATGACGTGTTTGAGTAACCGGGGTATGGGCGCGCGGTGATCTTCGGGCGGTAGCGGAAATGTTTGTAGACCCAGAGGTATTCCCCGGGCCGGTCGCGGAGGATGGGCTCGAACGCGTTCCAGCAGCGCTGCGCGATCTCCGCGAGGGTGGCATCGCCATCCACGCAAACGGGCGGATGCGCAGTCACACTCACCGTGCCGTCTTCGTGAGGCTCGGTCTCCACGGGGACGAGGAGCGCGCCGGTCCGTTGCGTCAGAAGGGCGTGAATGATCGGAGCGCAGATCTTGATCCCTTCTCCGTCGTCACGCCCGCCCGGCTTGAACGCCTCAACGGCCGTCGCCAGCCTTCCGGGTCGCGTCGTCAGGTCGATCAGCATGCCGGTGCTCGCCCCTGCTTTGAGGGCGCGGTTCATTTTGAGGATGGCCGCCTCCTGCGTGACGATGGTCGCTCCCGAATGTTCCCGCAAGCGGGCGAAAATCCGGGTCAGTAGCGGATTCTTGAAGTTTTCCACGACCGTGACGTTGCGGAATCCGGAAAAGCCGGCGCCGAGATTTGCCCACTCCCAGTTTCCCTGGTGCACACACATGAACGCGACTCCGCACTGGCGCCGGCGGCTCTCCTCGCGGATCTCCTCGAAGCCGGTGAGATGCACCCACCGGCGAAAATTCCCGGCATCGAGTCGCTGAAACCAAAAGAGATCCAGCATCGTCCGCGTGAAGGTCCGGTAGGACTGCCGGATGATCGCCAACCGGTCCAATCGCGAATATTTTGCGCCAAACGCGCACTCCAGATTCTCCAGGCCAATCCGTTTTCCGCGGCGATCGCAAAGGAACGCGACGTCCCCCAGAAAATTCCCGAAGCTCACGCACAAGGAACGTGACAGCCGCGGGATGCCGAGGCGCAAAAGCTCACACCCGTACGCTTCGAGCCGATAGCGAAATTGTTTCCAAGCGCTGGGGTTGCTCAAGCGCGGGCCGAATTTGAAAATCGCTTTCCCCCGATCACGGCCTGATCCGAGGAGCGCGCCTGCTGCGCAGTTCTTGTCATCATAGGATGAGAATCCTATGCGAACGGATCAGCCGTTTTGTCAATGCGCGCGTAGCGGATTGTGCCACAGAATCCCCTTTTGCACAGAGGCAGGACCAACCTCCCCGGCGAAGATGCAGGGGAAGCTCCCTACCGGAGGAAGTTCGATGCCTGCACTCGACAACGCCTGCGCTATCGGCCATGCCCCAATAATGGCGACATCAATCAATGCTTTAAAGGGACTGCTTCGGCGGTGTTCAATCGTCTCCCTCATCCATGAAGCCGCTCATCTCGAATCCCAACGAACTCACGCCCCAAACGACCTGGCAGGAAACGCGCTGGGCGTGGGTGGGCGAGGAGGAATTGGTGAACCACACCACCAAGGCGCGCGTCTGCGCGGCGGCGCTGCTTCCCTTTCGCGACCGGCAACCGGACTGGGCGGGCTTCACCGCGAGCATCCGCTGGATGCAGGCGGCGGCGGACCACTTTGGCGTCGAACTGGTCGTCGTCCTCAATGCCGACACCGGCTACATCTTCGATCTGGATGACGCGCTTTACGCGGAAGTGCTGCGCCGGTTTCGCGCGGAGTTTCCGCAAGCGAAATTCATCGCGGGCGTAACGGCGCGCGGGGCCGAGCAGGACACCGCCTTCCAGGCGGAGCGGTATCGCCCGTTGCTCGACATCGTGCAGCAGCATGACAACTGCGAGGTGATGCTCATGACTTCGCGCTGGCTGAATTCGCTGGATCCCGAGCGGCGGCGCGACGCTTACTACGAGATCGCCGAGTTCCTCATCCGGCCCGGGATTGTCCACGCGCTGGAACCGTCCTTCGTGCCATGGGCGACGCCCTACGAACCCTGGCTGCTGTGGCAACTGGCGCGGCATCCGAAGTTCGTCGGCGGAAAGATCTCCACGCTCGACGAACCACACTTCCTGTACTGGGCGGCGATGTGCCGCGAACTCGGCCTGGATTTTGCGCCGCACAGCGGGGACGACTTCGGGATCGCCACGGCGATCAAGCTCGGGTTGCCATTGCTGATTGGCGCGGCCGTGAGCGGCGCCCCGCTCATCTGCGCCGCCCGCGACATGTGGCTGCTGGATGGTGTTCATGGGAAGAAATTCCCGACCGGCACGGGGCGTTTCGATACACGGGTCTACAAGCTTTTCGAAGCGTTCCAATCGCTCGAGGACCAGGTTTTCCGTCTCGACGCCCGGATGAGCGCGTCACCCTACAAGCACAGCACGGCGCACGTGCTGCACACGCTCGGCCTCATCGCCTCGCCCGAGGCGCATCCCGCGTGCAAGGATCTGCGCGGGGATGATGAAGCGGCGCGCATGGAGGAAGCGCTCCGGCGGCCGCGACGGATGGCGAAGAAGCTGGGCATACCGGGGATGTAAAGGCAAGACAGACGGCGCATTAGTGACAGGCGCCGGGGACTTCTGGTTCCAGCGAAGCAGCCATTTCCACCGTTCCCAATGTCCCGCAGCTTCTTCCGCAAACTCGGCATCGCCGCGTTGGTCATGGCATTGTTCTGCCTGGCCGGCTACATCGCGCTGGGATGGGCCGCCTGGGCGCGATTAAGATGGGTGGAGCGACTCTTGGGTGAGGAGAAATCCCAACGCTTATGGCACGCCTACGACACCGCGATGGCCACGCTATTTCCGGGAGACTCAGACGGCGACGGCGTCTGTGATGGACGTGAGATCTTTTGGCATTCGGATCCACGTGATCCGATGAAACACCCGGTAATGTATGGCCGATGGAGTTACGATGGGTTTTCCGGGGATGTGCAAGAACTCGTGGGGGATGGAGCCATCCCGTTCCAATCGTTTGAAAGGACGCTGTGGGTGAGTTCGAACGAACCGCTCCAGGCGCGTGGCTACGTCATGGCCGACTATTACGAGAAATTTGATTTTCCTGCTGGTTTCAATCTGCGCCTGACCCCTCCAGCCGGCTATCTGCTCGCGGCTCCGGGGGGCAAGCTGGCAGCGACCGCTCTCATCGTGCCGGTGGCCCACGACGGGTCCATCGCGTTTGACCTTCAAGCGTCGGCGGATGTGGCAAATGTTCCCAACGTGCCGGCGATGCTTCAAATCAACAATGCCACCACAGGAGAATCGCTGATGGGCGAACTGCGCGTTGCACACCGATGGGATGATCCTTCCATTGCTCCGACGGTAACTATTCAGCGAGACGACCCCGTCCGCCCAATTGACACAACGTGTCATTTGGAATGGCACTCTGGATCCACCGCCGAGGTCAGCCTCATCGAAGCGGCGCGGGACCAGGCGGGAGCCCCATGGCAGCAGATTGGGTACGTTCGCTTTCCGGAGACATCCTGCACCTTCTATCAATATCGCAACGATCCGACACACCCCCGTTCAATTCTGCGCGGTCTTCCGCTGACCTATAGTGGTCCCCTGAAGTTTCGAATTATCCCCCTTCGCTTCGCGCCCCCGCAGTAACATGACCTGGCCCACGCCGCAGCTTAGAACCTGTTATGAACTTTGATCGCCCGATTTTGAATACGCCGAAGGCGTATCAGGTCGCGCGAGCGAAAAAGTGCATGACACGCTCTAACGCTTCGCTATTGGCGATACCGCGAAGCAAACGGACGGCACGCCTTACGTCGGAGCGTTTGGACCGCGCAGTTTCCGATACGTCGCGAGGGCCAGCAGCGGCCAATTGTTCCGGTACATGTCGTAGCGGAGATAGAACACGCGTGGAAATCCGGTGCCGGTCACTTCGGGCTCTTCCCAACTCCCGCTCTCCGTCTGCGTCTCAAGCAAATACGCGACCCCGCGCCGGATCGATCGCCGGTCCAGCGCCGCCACCTCGGCCGGATCGACGGCCGCAATCAGTCCCATGAGCGCCCATGCCGTCTGCGATGCCGTGCTCGCGCCTTTGCCCTTCAGGTGCGGGTCGTCGTAGCTCGCGCACGTCTCCCCCCACCCGCCATCTTCATTCTGGCAACTCTCCAGCCAGTCGCGCGCCCGGACGATCCACGGCTGGCGCATGTCCTCGCCGATGGCGCGCAAACCGCGCAGCACCTGCCACGTGCCGTAAATGTAGTTCACGCCCCAGCGCCCGTACCAGGAGCCGTCATCCTCCTGCGTGTCGCGCAGGTAACTCCAGGCCCGCTGCACGATCTCGCTTTCGGGATCGAAGCCGATCGTGCCCAGGAGTTCGAGCACACGGCCCGTGAGATCGCTGCACGTTGGATCGAGGATCGCGTTGTGGTCGGCGAACGGCACATCTTCCAGCCAGCCCTTCGTCACGTCCTTGTCGAAGGCGGCCCAGCCACCGTCGCGGCACTGGAAACTCAGCAGCCACTTCAGCGCCCGCTCGAAGACCGGCTCGTTCCGCAGTCCAGCTCGCGCCAGGGCCGCCAGAACCATCATCGTGTCGTCCGTGTCGGGGTAGAATCGATTGCCAAACTCAAACGCCCAGCCACTCGGCTCGACTCCCGGATTCTTGACGCACCAATCACCGGCCGTCCGCACCTCCTGGGCGGTCAACCAGTCCACGGCCCGGCGGATCTCCACGCTCTGGGGATCGAGGCCGCTTTCCAGCAACGCCACGAGATTAATCGCCGTATCCCACACCGGAGAAAGGCACGGCTGGATGCGAAAGTCGTGGGGATCGTCGACAAAGAGCCCGGCGAAATCCCGCTGGGCTTTCTGCACGAGCGGATGCTCCCGGGAATAGCGCAGCGCCTTGAGCGCGATCAGCGCATTGAGCATCGCGGGGAAGATGGCCCCGAGCCCTTCGCTGCCCTCGCCCATGCGCTCGACCATCCAGGCCTCGGCGCGGGCGAGCGCCGTGCGGCGCCGGGGCTTCCACGGAAGATTGTGCAGCGCCTTGAGCAGCCGGTCGCAGACCAGGAAGAAATTCGGCCAGGAAAAGCGCGGGCGCTGCCAGTGCAGGCCGAGATCGCCTCCCTCGGAGCCCACGGGGTAAAGCTCGTGCAATTGCTTCTCGGGAGGAAGCTGCCGCGTGGGCTTGTAGTGATTAAGGATGGCCAGCGGCATGAGCATGGCGCGGCTCCACGAGGACAATTCGTAGATATTGAAGAAGCACCAGCGGGGAAAGAACACGATCTCCACCGGCACCGTGGGCAGCCATTTCCATGGAAACTGCCCGAGCAACGCGAGGTAGAGCTTCGCGTAGGTATTCACCTTCGGAATGCCGCCGAGCCGGAGGATGCAAGCCCGCGCCTCTTGCATCCAGGGCTGGGTCGGGGCATGCCCCGCCAGCTTGAGGGCGAAGTAGGCTTTGACGCTCGCGCTCACTTCACTCGGCCCGCCCTCGTAGATATTCCATCCGCCGTCCGGCAATTGCCGGCGCCGGATATGCGCCACGCACTTCTCCTCGAGCACGGGGTCCAATTCGTCGGCCCAGTGCATGAAGAGCACCGTATCCGAGCAGAGGGTGCTGTCGGCGAACAACTCGCCGCACCAATACCCGTCGGCATGCTGAAGCCGCAGGAGATTCTGTTGGGCGCGCCGGATCGCCTCTTCGAGCCGATCTTTCCGCCGCGCGGAGCCTGTCGGGACGTCGGTGAAAATCACACCTGCGCCGATTCCGATTGCGGGGCCGGCTGTTCGGAGGGCGCGGGCTTCGCGCTCACGCCATTGAAGGCCACCACATCGTCGGCGGAAACGGGTTTGGGCCGCGCGCCGAAGTTGAACTTGATCGTCTTCCACAGGTCACCGGGCTTGGCGCCGATGCCGAGGGCGGCCGTCGGCTCGTAGCCGCAGTTCATCATGCAATTCTCGCAGCGCGGGTCGCGCGCCACACCGTCCACCACGCCAATCTTGTCCCAGTTGGTCTTGTCCAGCAGTTCCTGATAGCTGCCATAATGGCCGTCGGTCATCAGGTAGCACGGGCCTTTCCAGCCGCGGACGTTGCGGGTCGGGATGGCCCAGGCCGAACAGGTGAGGTCGCGCTTGCCGGCGAGAAACTCCAGGTAAACGGGCGTGCCGAAAATCGGGAACTTGCGCCCCCACTCCTCCATCTTGGAGAACTTCTCCACGGTCATCTTGCGGGTCAGGAAGAAATTCTCCGGGGCAATGCCGAGCCGCTTCACCATGTCCACCTTGGCCGCGTCGTATTCGTAGCCGGGCGCAATGGTGTGGCCATCCAGGTGCAGCGTGGAGAGAAACGCGAACATGTCCTCGATCTCTTTCGGATCGGTTTCCTTGTAGACGGTGGTATTCGTCGCGACCTGGTAGCCGAGCAGCTTGGCCATGCGCATGGCCAGCACCGCCTCCTTGAACACGCCTTCGCGCTCGACGATGATGTCGTGCGTGCGCTCCAATCCATCGAGGTGCACGTTCCAGTACATCCACCGACTCGGGGCGATCACGGCTTTGCCGGGCGTTTTCGGACCTTTCTGAATCTCCTGCTCGTCCTTGAGCGTGATGAGCTCCTCACTGAGCAAAACCTGCATCTTGTCCGCCGTCGCCGCCGGATCGCGGACGTACTCCGACGCCAGGTACTCGCGCATCTTCTTCCGCATGAACATGGCGTTCGTGCAGACGTAGACGATGCGCTTCTGCGTCAGCAGGCCACCGACCAGCGCCTCGATCTCGGGATAAATGAGCGGTTCACCGCCGCAGATGGAGACCATCGGCGCGCCGCATTCTTTCGCCGCGCCAAGGCAATCGGCGAGCGGCATCACGTTCTTGAGCGAGGTGGAGTACTCGCGGATGCGTCCACACCCCGTGCAAGTCAGGTTGCAGGTGTGGAGCGGTTCTAGTTGCAGGACAGTGGCGAATTTCTTCACCCCCTTGACCTTTTTGCCGATGATGTATGCGGCAATCTTGGCCGTCAGCGCGAGCGGGAATCTCATTACGTGGGCGAGAGATACACGTGAAAGGCGGGCTGTGGCAACCGCGGAAACAAAACAATAATCAGGCCAAAGCCTGAGATGAAGCTGAGGATGACGCGATTGACACAAAATCCGGAGCCTTCGTTCACCCGTCTTCTGGCATCCGCATTGTTCGCCGGCCCCCAGAGAACAGAAATCCGCCGGGACGCATGACGCCACGGCGGATTTCGAGAGAGAGATTTGGGCGGATTTGCCCGATGACGGCCGATTAATCGTTCGGCTTGGTCTTGCGCAGGCCGATCACCTTGTCGCCCACCTTGAACTGACCACGGGACTTGAGGATTTCCACCCGCTCAAAACGCTTCAGGACGTTGCGCTTCGCGGCGATGGTGCTTTGGCCTTTGAGACTGCGATGTTGAGACATAAAAAAGAATTCGGGTTTTGGAAAAGGGAGGCGGACTATACGGCGAAACGCTGGCTTGGAAAGAGAAAAATGCCCAGTGTCCGCGAAGGATTCTGGTTTAACGCTAAAAACGGAGATTGGACTCAAACGCACGGGCCGGCTGCGGCCGGAGCCGCAACTGAAAGGAGACTGGCCGCAAAAAGGCGCAAAACGCTTAGCGCGGCGAAGCCGGGCAGGCAAAGAAAGGCAACCGCGGAGGCGCAGAGAAATATGAGAGGGCCGCGGCTCGCCCGAAGCCACCGGCCACCGCCAGGTCCGGGCCGGACTGGCGGTTCTCGACCGCCTCCTCGGAGGAATGCGCTTCGCGCCCAATCAACGCAAAACGCGAGGTTTCAATACGAAGGGAGAACGCAGAGCGGTGTTCCAAAAACCCTCTGCGAACCTCTCCATCTTCTCTGCGCCTCTGCCGTCATCCGAAAGCTCGGCGGATGGTTGACCGATGCGACCCGAATGGCGAGCCAGCTTCCGCTACTGGACTTAAAGCAGAAACCCCGCCTTTATGAGATCCGACTTTCGATCCATTCGGCGACCTCGCGAATGACCTGGGCCCGGTCGAGATCGTTGTGCGTTTCGTGGCGGACGCCGGGGAAGATTCGCAAGGTCTTGTCCGCGGCGCCGGCATTCTCAAACAGTTCGCACGTGGAGTGGTGGCAGGTGATCGGATCCGCATCGCCATGTAGCAGGAACAGCGGCACTCGCAAGGCGGCCGCGTCGGCCAGGGCCTGCTCCCCGGCCGCGCGGATGGCAAAATACATCCGGGCCGAGAGACCGTGATGCACCAAGTCCAGGTCTGGAAATGACGAGAGGTGCGCGAGGTCCCGCGACAGGCGCTCCCAGTGGGTGCCTGTCTGTTGGGTGAACGTCGGCCAGAAGCGCATCGCCACCCAGGCGAGCGCAAGTTTCCACCAGGGCGGATTATAGGCCAGCCGCAGGAAGGGCGAGGCGATAATGGCCCCCTGGCAATCCACGGACGACGTCTCGAGCAGGCGGAGGGTGATCTGCGCGCCCAGGCTATGGGCGAAAAAGAAGAGCGGACGTTCGGGAAGCCGATGCCGGGCGGTGACGGCCGCCAGATCGTCCACCAGGCACCCGTATTCGGGTACGTCCCCTCGCGGCCCCGAGGACCGGCCATGCCCGCGCAAATCCCACGCGACGACCCGCCATCCCCGCGCCACGAATTCCGCCGCCAGATGTCCGTAGCGATTGGAATGCTCGCCGAGCCCATGGGCAAAAACCAGCGTGGCCCGCGGAGCCATCCCGACCGGGTCCGCCGTGCGCACGAAAAGGCGCGCGGCACCGTCTCGTTCCATGAATTCCTCCTCGCACGCAGGCCATCCCGAACCAAAATCGTTAGAAGATAATAGATTTTTGGTTGTCATTGCCGAGGACTTCAGTAGCTTGGCGCGAAAGGTTTTTCCAATGAACTCTCGCCCCCAATCACGCATTTCTTCCCTCGCCTTCACGCTCATCGAGCTCCTGACGGTCATCACCATCATTGCCATTCTCATGGGGCTGCTCTTTCCCGCGATCGGGGTCGTCAAGGACCAGGCGCGCAAGGCCGAGGCCCGGGCGGCGGTCATGCAGATCGCGGCCGCGGTGAAGAACTATTACACCGAATACGGCAAGTATCCCGTGGCCGACTACTCGGCCGCGACGAGCACCCCGCCGACCGACCTGCGCCTGGGCGACAAGAACTCGGCCCAAGCGGTAGACGACAATGCCGAGTTGTTCAACATCCTGCGGGCCAAGAACACGGGAAAGAATACCGACAACGCCTTCAACCCGCGTCGCATTTCCTTCTTCGAAGCCAAGTCGGCCAGCGATCCCAATGCTCCCAAGAGCGGATTTGCGGACACGGCCGGTTCGGGCATCCTGGGTGCACTCTACGATCCGTGGGGCAAGGAATACACGATCATCATGGATTGCAATTACAACGACATCATCAGTCTGACGGGCCTCTACAGCGACTTCACCCAGACGAGCCAGGACGGTGTCGACACCGGCGCGCGCACCGGCGTGGGCGTCTTTTCGCTCGGCAAGGATGGCGTCGTGGGCTCGCCAAAAGATGGCGTGACAGGCATGTATCGGAGTGGTAGCAAGATCGCCGACGATCTGCTCTCCTGGCAATAAAGGGCCGGGTGGGGCAGCCGCAATCGCGGGTGTAGTTCAATGGTAGAACGGCAGCTTCCCAAGCTGCATACGAGGGTTCGATTCCCTTCACCCGCTCCAAACCCCGATGGATACAGGGTTTCCGGGATTCGATGAGGCTAGACGAGGCAGCTAGAGCCTGCCGTGCCAACGTCGACCCCAGGCACGCCGTGGTTCGTAGGTGCCGCCGAAAGTCGGTGTCAAAACGATTCCCAGTGAGCAATTCACGCTCGAGGCTGCAACAGGCTCCGGAAGCAACAGATCGAAATAGACGGGCGCGAATTGACGGTCTCCAACCTCCTCCGGAAGGCGGGCTTGCGACGTATATTTTGGGCGCGACCAGACATTCCAACGAAGGGAGAAATCTTTCCATTTTGCCGTTTTTGACAGTCGGGCGCGAAACTGAATCAAGACTGGATCGCCCGCGGCCCTAGTCTGGCGGACGATGCCAAAATCCTCCCAAGCCTGGGCGAATGGAAACGTGCCACGATTGCCGCCAGCGGCACCGCGTTGCCGCTCATTCCGCTGCGCTCAGTGAAAAGCCTGATGCCAAGCCCGGCCGCATGAATCTCGACGTCATCCAGCACGAACTCCGCGGCGCCGGCCTTGATGGCTGGCTGTTCTTCGATCATCACCAGCGCGATCCGCTGGCGTATCGCGTGCTCGGCCTGGATGCGAACGGTCATGTCTCGCGCCGCTGGTACTACTTCGTCCCCGCGCAAGGCGAGCCACGTGGCATGGTGCATCGGGTCGAGCCGCATCAACTCGACGCTCTGCCCGGCGAGAAGATCCTGTACTCGCGCTGGCAGGAGCAGGAGACCGGACTGCGCGCCTTGCTCGGCGGCGCGCGCCGGGTCGCGATGCAGTACTCGCCATGCTGCGCCGTGCCTTATGTCGCCAACGTGGACGCGGGCACGATCGAACTGATCCGCGGCCTCGGCGTCGAGGTGGCAAGCTCGGCAGAGCTCATCCAAATCTTCGAGGCGAAATGGACACCCGCGCAATTGGAGTTGCACCTCGAAGCCGGCCGCCGCGTGGACCGCATCCGAGAAGAAGCCTTCGACCTGATCAAGATCTCCACTCGCAGCGGCAGCCCTCTCGACGAACACGGGGTGCAACAGTTCGTGATGCAGCGCTTCGAGGAGTCCGGGATGATCACAAATCACCCACCCATCGTCGGCGCAAACGCAAACGCGGCGGCCCCGCACTACTCGCCGCCCGCGCACAATAGCGCGCCGCTCAGCCGCGGCGATCTCGTGCTGCTCGATCTGTGGGCGAAGCTCGATGAACCCGACGCGGTGTATTATGACGTAACCTGGATGGCCTTTGTCGGTGCCGAAGTGCCGACGCCGATGGGGCAAGCGTTCGCCACCGTCGTCGCCGCACGCGACGCGGGCATTCGTCTCGTGCGGGATGCGGCAACCTCCGGCCGGACGCTGCGCGGTTTCGAGGTGGACGACGCCGTGAGCGGCTGCATCAGGGAG
>Ga0070658_10003432_pt1 | contig 13027 bp, 11 predicted proteins | sample KBSC13metaG_FD_64664 | JGI IMG/M metagenome (GOLD analysis project Ga0070658, IMG submission 64664) | Corn rhizosphere microbial communities from Kellogg Biological Station, Michigan, USA - KBS C1-3 metaG | ecosystem: Host-associated > Plants > Roots > Rhizosphere > Soil ... | reverse complement strand
GGCCGTGGGTTGGTCGCTGACGCCGGAACAGGTTGCGAAGCTGGATGCGGCTAGCGAGCGCCCGCTTGCCTATCCGTATTGGCATCAGCGGCAGTTCGCGGAGCGCAACCCGAAGCTCTGTTAGTTGAACATCTAAGATGTTTGTCGGATTCGGTCCTAAGTGAGCGCGAAGTGGATCGTTCGCCTATCGGCGGCCCTGCCTGGAGTGAGACGATGGTGGTGTCGGTTTTTTAAGCAGAGCTGCCGATGATCGCGGCGGAGCTGCCGATATATCCATAGCATAGCTATCGATCGCATGGTTGGCAGATGTGCATGGAAAGGGCCCGGATCCACGAAATGGTGAAAAATGTCTTGCTTGCGTTCGCGTTGTCGGCGCCTCTGTTTTGTCCAGCCGCGATGCAGTCTCAAACTGCGCTTCCGACCGCGACGCAACCAGTCCAGCTCTCTGCTTTCGGGGGATTTGGCGGGGTGTTTACCGGTCTGGCCGGAGGCAAGAACCTGGATGTGATGGCGGGGGTCGACCTGGGTCTGCCGCCGGTGCATGGCATTCGTCCGGTGATAGAGGGTCGTGGCGCCTATCCCATTCACCGTGGCAATGTCGACTCGCAGAAGAGCATTCTTGGAGGCGTCAAGGCCGAGTTCCTGTTGAATCATCCCATGCGGCCGTATGCGGATTTCCTGCTGGGACGCGGCGCGATGCACTACAGCAAAGGTGGGTATCAGTTCGGGAACCTGGTCTATCAGCTGTCGACTACGAACGTGTACTCGTTTGGCGGCGGCGTGGACTACGACCTAACCGATCATTTGGGAGTTCGGCTAGACGGTCAGTTCCAAAAGTGGGGATATGCGCCGACGGCCTCGGGAAACGTTTATGCAAAGGTGGTCAGCGTAGCGGTTGTGTACCGCTTCAGCTTCGATCGGCGCCACCCCCACTAGCTACAGATTGAAGAGCTCGCGTAGACGCTTGGTCTGAGCACGGCTGACAGGAATCTCGGTTTTCTTGGCATCGTCCATGCGGAGCTGGTAGCTGGACTTGAACCAGGGCACGACCTCGCGGATGTGCTGGATGTTGACGACGTAGGAGCGGTGAGCGCGCCAGAAGGCTTCGGGGTCCAACTGGTCCATCAACTCTTCCAGAGTCCGGCAGTTCGACTCACCCTCGACGGCGCCCGTGACAACGCTGATGGTGCCGCCCTCGATGGAGGCGAAGCAGATCTCGCGCTGGTCGACGAGCAGCAGCCGGCTTTGGGCCCGTACAACGACCTTGCCCGATTGCGGCTTCTGGGGCTGGGTTCGGGTCTCGACGAGCTTGAGCAGCGCGTCCAGCCGGTCGTCGGTGCTGCGTGTCTCTCCGTTGCCCTCTGCGGAGCCTGCGAGCCGGGCTCGGACCTTGTCGATGGTCTTCAGCACCCGCTTGCGGTCAAAGGGCTTCAGCAGGTAGTCAACCGCGTTGACCTCGAAGGCGCGTACGGCGTACTGGTCAAAGGCGGTGGCAAAGACAACCTGGGGCAGATCGGTCTTCTTGTCGAGGAGTTTCTTGAGAACGGCGAATCCGTCCAGTCCGGGCATCTGGACATCGAGGAAGACAACATCCGGCTTGTGCGTGCGGATCAGCTCGACTGCTTCGATACCGTTCGATCCCTGGCCGATAACGTTCACACCCTCGGCTGCTTCCAGCAGATAGGCCAGTTCCTGGCGAGCGAGCGGTTCGTCATCGACGATGAGGGCGGTCAGTGGCACAGCGAACGGTAGTGCGGGAGGGCTTTTGGCGCCCATCCGCCACTCACAAGGTATCATCCGCCAGTTGCGCTAGGTATCGCTATAGGCGCGCAGGCGTGCCGGCGCATGATCTTCGGCGACATCGTGACCGCACTGTGGGCAGTAAGCGTCTGTGATCTGGATGCCGCGGAAGCACTGGCTGCAAACTGGGGCCACCTGGAACCGGCACTGTGGGCAGAAGTGTACGCCGGCGGTCAGTTCGGTTGTGCAGTTTGGGCAGCGAATGAGGGTGGGCTGGCGCAGCAGAAAGTAGACGACTGCGCCGATGCCGCCGGGCATGATAACCACGATGAGCATCCAGAGCGCGGCCGGCATGTTGCGGCGCCTGACGTCCCGGCTGACGTAACCGACCAGCAGTGCATAACTGGCGAGCGCGGTACCGGTGGTGTAGCCCATGATGAGGTGCATGGGCAGCGACCCGGGACGGCGGTGCACGGGAACGGGACCGTGGTTGAACCACCACATCGAGAGAATAAAGACGCACACGGCGAGGACGATGGACCAAGCCGGGATCATTCTCAGGCTGTCGCCTTCGCTAATGTCCTCGCGCCCCTCGGAAAGGTGCGACGTCTGATTGTTCCAACCCCTCATCATCTGCTGAACCCATTAGCTGCACTGCTTCGTGACCGGGTAAGCCAGACGGCACCCATCACCGCCAGGGTCACCGGTACAAACCAGAACAGCATTACCATGAACTCGTCGTCGGAGGCCGCCGCGATGGTGGAAGAGACGTCCTGCAGGGCGTCGGCCGCTCCCTGGTACTCATATAATCCGGTCCACATGGAGGCGACGGTGAGGATCAGCAGCGCGGAGCACAACACCAGCGGCACCATCAGGCTGCGCATATAGCTGCGGCGAGCTTTCAGCAACTGCGCGCGCTCGCGTACAACCCGATGGGTTCTGTTCACGACCTTCGACGAAGCGGCCACCTCTGAGAAAACACGGACATCCGTTCTCTCGTTCAGGTAGTTCTCGCGACCGAAGTTGGAATTTTGTGGCACATTCATCCAGTCGCCTCCGCGACGCGCAGCCCGCGCAGTCGCTCGATCTCCGGCTTCAGTGCAGCCAGCCCCCGGTACAGTCTGGATTTGACGGTTGAGAGCGGAGCGCGTGTCACGCCAGCAATCTCTTCCAACGACAGTTCCTCGTGGAATCGCAGCACCAGCACTTCACGGTAGTTCGGTTCCAGCTTAAGCAGCACCTGGGCGACTTCCGCCTGATCTTCGCGGACTTGAAACAGCTCCAGCGGCGACGGCCCATCGGTCGCGATCTCGAATGATCGGCCTTCCTCCGTGGTGTCGCACATCTCATCCAGCGATGTCATGGTCCGCTTGCGCGACAGGTCAATGACCAGGTTGCGCGCGATGGTGAAGAGCCACGTATCGAAGCGGGCCTTCCCGTTGTACTGCGCGCCGCGCAGCAGCACCCGCATCCAGGTCTCCTGGAAGAGATCCTCTGCGACCTCCCGACGGCCGGTAAGGAAGAGCAGGTAGCGCATCAGACGGTGCTGGTAGAGTTCAATCAGACGGTCCAGCACCTCGGGGTCCTGGTTCCGTAGGCCGCGAGCGATCGCGGCGTTTTCACGCTGGCTTGCTTCCGCCTGCTCCGCCGAAATTGCGACTACTGCGGCCCGCATATTCGTAGAGACGCCAGGGTTCCGGGAAAAGTCTCGGTCATCGCCATTCTTTCTCCGGCGTGGAAGAAAGGTCATCGTGGCTCCTCGGCCTGCAAATAAAAAAGGATATCGGATAATTGTAGGGCGAATTCGGCCGGACGTCGCCATTTTTCACCAAGTAAACTGGAACAATGGATGTTCTGTACGGTCTGCACCCGGTGGAAGAGGCGGTTCGCTCGGGTGGCGGAAGGCTGGAACGAGTGCTGCTTGCCCGCGAGCGAGGAGACGCCAGGCTGGAGCGGCTGGCCAGGCTGTGCCGCGAATCGGGCGTGCAGCTCTCCATGGAATCGCGTGACCAGCTTACTCGTATGGCCCGAACCGATGCTCACCAGGGAGCGCTGGCGCTGGTGCGGGAACGCAGTTTTCTGGTACTTGAGGACCTGCTGGCGCTCAAGCGAGACGACGGGACCGAGCATCGCTTCTTTCTCGCACTGGACGGCGTGGAGGACCCGCACAATCTGGGCGCGCTGCTGCGTACGGCGGATGGCGCGGGCGTGGACGGCGTGGTGCTGCCGGAACGGCGGACGGCGCCGGTATCGGCTACCGTGGCCAAGTCGTCCGCGGGCGCCTCGGAACACGTTCGGATCGCGCGCGTGACGAATCTGGTCCGCTCGCTCGAGCAGATGAAGAAGGCGAACATCTGGGTGCTCGGACTGGATGAGCGCGGTACACCGGACTACACCGATTTCGATTTCCGTGTCGATTGCGTGCTGGTACTTGGCCGCGAGGGCGCCGGCCTGCACGACCTGGTGAAGCGCACGTGCGACCACCTGCTGCGCATCCCGATGGCCGGCCGGGTCTCGTCACTGAATGTGTCGGTGGCCGGGGCGGTTGTGATGTATGAGGCAATGCGTCAGCGTCGGCAGGTGCCCGCGCCGCCGAAACCAGCAGTGCAGTTGAAGCCGCGCAAAGGGCTCGGCTCGTGATTCTTAGCCGTTGTGTTTGCGCCACGGTGTTGCTGGCGGCGCTCTCCGCTGCATCGGCGCAGACCGCGGAGCCGTCCACGCCCGGCGGCAAGGTCATCTTTTCGCGTGGGGCCGACTCAGCGGCTCCGGTGTCGACGCCCGAACCGCTGCCCATGCTCGGCAAAGATGACCCGCTCGGCGTCACGGATGCTGAGCGCGGAGCGCTGACCTTCACCAGCTACGATCTGGATGCGCACCTGACGCCTGTGTCATCGGCAATCTCGGTGCGAGCCGCGGTGGTAGTGCTCAACGACAGCCGTGTACCTCTGACTCGGGTGGTTCTGCAGATCTCGTCCACGCTGCGATGGGACGCGGTTTCTGCCGGCGGACGTGCGCTGCGCATGGCTAGCCGCCTGGTGGAAACCGATGCGGACCATACGGGCTCAATGGATGAGGCGATCATCACGCTGGCCGAGCCGCTCGCTCCTGGTGGGTCGACAACGCTGACGACCTTCTATTCCGGCACCATCGCGCTCTCCGCGGCGCGGCTGGAGCGCACGGGCGCACCGCCTGCTGAGGCACGCGCGTCCGACTGGGACACGATTGGAGTTGACGGTACGTTTCTCCGCGGCTTCGGTCACGTGCTGTGGTACCCAGTGTGCGCGCCTCCGATGTTCTTTCGTGAAGGCGACCGTCTGTTTGGCGCCATCGGCGCAACTCGCCTGCGCGAGAGCGGCGCTGCGGTGCGTTTGCGGCTCGCGGTGGAGTACCAGGGCGAGGCGCCTGACGCCGCCTATTTTGCTGGGCGCCGCGAGATACTGAAGGCGATCAGCGACAACCCTGAGGCGCCTGCCGCAGATGCTCCTGGTGTTGCGACAGCGGCGTTCGGCGCCCAGCCGCTCGGCTTCCGCCCGCTTGACCTCTTCGTGACAGCGCATCCGCCGGTGCAGAGCGGCACGGCTGCTGATCCGCAGCTGCTGTCGGTGGTCGCCTCGCAGGATTCAGCGATGGCCGCGTACTCCGCGGCTGCGAGTGAGGTGGAACCGACGCTGGTGAACTGGTACGGCGCTCACGCGCAGTCGCCGCTTTACGTGATCGACCACCCCGGCCAGCCGTTTGAGGACGACACGCTGGTGCTGCGATCGCTCGGGGCGGAAGACCCATCTGCGCTCGCGGCGGAGCTTTCTCACTCTCTCACGCATGCGTGGATCCACTCCACACATCCGTGGATCGACGAAGGGCTGGCGGAGTTCTCCCGGCTGCTGTGGCTGGAGCGTACACAGGGTCGTGAAGCGGCACTGGCAGTGCTCGAGGAAGCCTCACGGAACCTAATGCGCGCAGAGCCCGCAGCGGCCCCTGCCAGCGTGAGCGGAGTTCCAGAGCAATCGAGTTCGTCCAGCTCGCCCAATGAGGGCGAAGGTTTGGAAGCGTCTCGACCGGGACTGAACGAGCCGACAAGCGAAGTGTTCTATCGGACGAAGGCGGCTGCGGTGTGGTGGATGTTGCGCGGCATCGTCGGCGATCAGGCACTCCAGCAGGCGCTGCAGGCATATCGGTCGGACGTGCGCGCCGACCGTGATCCGCAGGGCTTCGAGCGAACGCTTGAAAAGACTTCGCACAAAGATCTGCGGTGGTTTTTCGATGACTGGGTGGATCATGATCGCGGCCTGCCGCGCCTGTCGATCGCGAACGTGGTACCGAGCGAGCTGAAGGGGCGCACCGGAGTTCCGGGCGGCTGGCTCATCGCGATCGAAGTCCGCAACGAAGGCGATGCTGTGGCTGAGGTCCCGGTCACGGTACGCTCTTCAGCCTCGACTCAGACCACTCGGTTGCGCGTTGCCGGGCATTCATCGGCTACAACGCGCGTCGTCTTCCCAGGCACGCCTGACGAGGTCCTCGTTAACAACGGCAGTGTGCCCGAATCAGGTTCTTCCACGCACACGCGTCAACTGAAGCTGAGTAGGTAGCGGATGACGCAAAAGAGGCATCGACTACCCACAAGAGGGTATAGCCGATCCGGTTACCATCGGGGGACACTATAGGTGGATCAAGGGCCAGTCCTCGCAGACGATTGATCCCTCCGCACGTTTCTTCCGCAAAATACTCCCACCTGTAAAAAAGGGCTCAAGCGAGATGCATCTCGCCGAGCCCTTTTTTCCTTGTTTCTCTTTGTGGAGGCTACTGCCGTTTACTGCTGCGGGGTTGTGGTGGAAGGAGTGGTGCTGCTGCCACTGCTGGTCGAGCCCGTGCCGCTGGGAGTGGTGCTCGAACCAGAGCTGGTCGTGCTGCCGGAGCCATAGCCCGTGCTGCTGGAGCCCGTGCCGCTGCTGGTGCCGGTACCGGTTGTCGAGGAACCAGTGCCATAGCCGCTGCTGGATCCTGTCGTGCTAGGAGTTGAGGAGGCGCCGGTGCCGCTGGTCGAGCTGCTGCCAGTTCCGCTGCCCATCGTGGAGTCAGTGGTGGTCGTGCTGCCTGACGTGCCCGAGGAGCTGCCGCTGCGGCTGCGTTTGTTGCGCGGGCGCGTCGTTGTGGAGTTGCTGTTGCTGTTAGTCTCGGTGTTCTGATCCATCGTCGTGCTGGATTGCCCGGTCTGCGATGCGTTGGACTGACCACTGGGGTCAGTGCTGGTGGTGCTTGCGCCAGAGCCGGAGTTATAGCTGCCGGCTGTCGCACTGCCAGTCGAAGTTGTCGGGGCCGTGGGGTCAGTCGCGTTACCCGTCGTTCCTGACGCTGGTGGAGGCGTACCGGATGGAACCGTCGACTGTGTCTGCGTCTGCGCAAATGCGCCGGTCGCCAGGATCGTGCAAAGTGCAAGCGAACCGATTCCGAGTACCTTTTCTTTAGAACCCATTGTGTATACCTCTCCGGGGAGCGATTCCCCTCGACTTCGGATGGCACTCCGCCGGGTTTGGCTGCCGCACAATTTGCGAATTTCACGATATGGGAGAAAGCCGCGTTGACGTCATCAACGCAGCAGAGCTTGGCATTTACAGCCTTAGTCGGCGAGAATCCTTGAGCCGGAGAAAGTTACCTGACACCGTGTAATAGCAACCAGACGGTGCGAAAAAATCGCCCAATTGACGGATTAAAGGACAACCCGATGATGCGTATGTACCCTCTCGACTCGCCGCTTCGCTCGCTCGCCACTCTCGGCCTGCTCGCGAGCCTTTGCAGCTTTGCCGTAGGGCAGGCTACTCCTGCTGATGCGCCTCCTGCGACGGCGATGGCGAACGCCTCCCCTGCACCCGCGACCGTTCCTCCACTCAAGGGAATCGCGCACATCGCTATCCGGGTCAAAGACCTGCAGGCCGCCATGGACTTCTATCACAAGCTCGGATTCGAGCAGCCGTTCGACATGAAGCGCGGAGATGTAACGACCCAGGCGTTCATCAAGATTAATGATCGCCAATACATCGAGCTCTATCCGGTCGACGAGCGCAACTCGCAGGTCGGCTTCCTCCACCTCTGCTTTGAAGGCGGCGACCTGAACCCGATCCACGACTATTACGTCGCCGAAGGTCTCACGCCCATCGCTGTGCGCAAGGCGGGCGCGGGCAATATGCTGTTCACGCTGAAGGGTCCACAACAATTCTCGGAGCCGCAGAATATCGAATACACCCAATACATGCCTGGGTCGCGCCACTCGAATGACTTCGGCCAGCACCTCGGCCCCGACCGCGTCGGCGACAAGATGACGGTAGTTGCACTCGCCATGCAGGATTCCGTTGCAGCCCGCAGTTTCTACTTAGACAAGCTAGGCTTCAAGCCATCATCGACGAACCCGGATCGCCTCGACCTGCCCGGTGGCGACTCCGGCGAGCAGGTTGAGATTGTGCCTGTCAGCGAGCTCGGCCCCCGATCGAGCATTGTGCTCAGCACCCCGGACCTCAACAAGGCTGAGGCTCAACTGAAGCGCCAGCAGGTCGTGTACAAGCGCGCCTCGGCCTCGGCAACTGATGGTAAGGGCAAGATGCGGACCGTGGATATGATCTCCGTGACCGACCCGGATGGCAACGTCATCCGCATTCAGCAGGCGCAGTAGATTGCTCCCATGACAGTTCGTGAAGCGATCAGCCACGCGACTGCGCGGCTCAACGCGTCGGAGCATCTGCGCTCCGGCGCGCAGCGCGATGCGACCCTCCTACTGCTGTACTCCCTCGACATCTCACGCGTGGAACTGCTCGCAAACCCGGATCGGATGCTTACCGAGGGTGAGCAACTCGGCTACGACGAACTAATCAAGCGCCGCCTCAAACACGAGCCCATCCAGTACATCACCGGCCAGCAGGAGTTCTACGGACTCACCCTGCGCGTCACGCCCGCGGTTCTTATCCCGCGCCCCGAGACCGAGCACCTTGTCGAAGCGGTACTGGCCGAGGTAGACCACACTGCGTCGCTCCAGATCGTCGATATCGGAACAGGTTCAGGAGCAATCGCAATAACGCTGGCGCACCATCTGCCGAATGCGCAGATCACGGCAACCGATATTTCGCCGGGCGCACTGGAACTCGCAAGCGAAAACGCAGCGCACCACAATCTTGCGCGCCGGATCCGTTTTCTGGAGTCTGACCTGTTCGACGCCCTATCGTGCGACGGTTCCTTCGACGCGGTCGTCTCCAACCCGCCGTACGTCGCTTTTTCGGAAGGCAAAGACATGCATCCGCAGGTCCGTGACTTCGAGCCCGCGACTGCGCTCTTTACAACTGGAAACGGCCTGGATACGTATCGAAGGCTCGTCCCACAGGCACGTAAGGCACTGAGGCAGAACGGATTGCTCGCAATGGAGATCGGCTATGGTCAGCGTGATGCACTCGCGGAGTTGCTGAGCGAATGGGCCGATGTCCGCTTCGTCGCGGACCTGCAGCAGATCCCCCGCGTAGCACTCGCCCGCAAACCATGACTGGATTCGCTGCTGTGATCGCCGCACAGAGCAAGGAACTGCGGCTCTCTCCTACTTCTCCCACAACCACGCCGCGCCGCGAACTCCACTGGCATCGCCGTGCTTCGCCTTCCGCATGGGCGTGGCCAGCTCGCCTCCGCCAAAAAGATGCTTTGCAATGAGCGGCGGCACGTTTGTGTAGATGCGGTCCAGGTTCGAGAGCCCGCCTCCAATGACAATCACGTCCGGGTCCAGCATGTTTACCACAGATGCCAGCGCACGACCGATCCGCCACTCAAGCCGTGCAAGGCTGTCCTGAGCCGCCTTGTCTCCGGCCTCGGCAGCCGCAACAATTTCCGGACCCGTCATTGGCCTCCCGTCCGGTGGATGCAGCGTGCAGTGATCGCGCGCGAGCCCCGTGCCCGATATCCACGTCTCGATGCATCCGCACTGGCCGCAGTAGCAATGCGCTCCGGGCAGCTCGTCGTCGGTCGCCCAGGGCAGCGGATTGTGCCCCCACTCACCGGAGACGCCGTTTGGCCCTACGTGTACCTTTCCGTTGAGCGCTACTCCGCCACCGCATCCTGTTCCCAGAATCACCGCGAAGACCAGTTCCGCACCGGCAGCCGCACCATCCGTAGCCTCTGACACAGCAAGGCAGTTTGCGTCGTTCGCAGAACGAACCGGTCTGCCGAGAATGGCTTCAAGATCGTGCTCCAGCGGCTGACCGTTCAGCCAGGTCGAATTCGCATTCTTCACCAGCCCGGTCGCGCGCACAACCGTGCCGGGAATCCCCACGCCGACCGACGGCTTCTCGCGATCACTCGCGCTCACACCGATGCGCCGCTCGAGATCGCCGACCACATCCGTGATGGCCTTCACCGTTGCAGCATAATCATGTTGCGGCGTGGGAACTCTCAGCCGCGCCAACTCCACGCCTGCTTCATCAAGCGCCAGCCCTTCGATCTTCGTTCCGCCAAGGTCAATTCCAATCCGTACACGTGCCGCCATCTCGCCTCACCCTACGTCCACACTACCCGACCAGCCAGCGCAATGCATTCGCCAGGAATCTGCGCTGTAAGACCGGATGCATACCTGGCACCCGGTGATACACCACCTTGCCGCTGCCCAACTTCGTTGTAAAGGTGCCTGCGCCGATGTGCCGGTCGTGATCGCGCGAGTATGCCGCAACGATCTCCACATTCGGTCCGTCGACGAGCAGGCCGTTCGCCTCGCGGCCCGGCACCTGGTAGTGAATACCCATCGCCTGGTCCACCGGCAAACCCTCATACAGCGCGTGCTTCCGCACCAGGTACCAGTTGCCCATCCATGGCGCGCGGTAATCGCCGACATTGCCGCTGTAGCTGAACGCACCTGCATCCGCCAACTGCTTGGCCACGCCGTCGCTCAGCGTATCTGCCTGCGGCATCACCAGCAGCGGCGTGCCTGCCTTGACGGCCTCTAAGATCGCGGGTTCGATGTGGCCCACCTGCTTGGTTGCCATGGTCGGTCCAGTATCGCCCGACGGCTGCGCTTCCAGCCCCGTCGTATCGCCGGCGCTCTGCGTGCCAGAGACCCCGGCAGCCAGCCCGGACACAGCGATCGCATCGTATTTCACCCCGGCCTCGAAATCGTGGATGGAGATGCCCAGCCGAGGCGACAGAGTCTCCAGCTCTCTTCGGACCCTGGGTATCAGTCCTGAAACTGCGACCTTAACGGCGCGTACACGCTTGATCGATGGGGGCTCGGTGACCCATATCTCCTTGGTCTGTGTGCTCCCGGGTGTCGAGCTCAGCGCGAATCGGAAGCGCCATATTCCTTCTTCTGCAAGCGAAGGAGTCGCGAATCCTTCCTTCACCAGATAGCTGAACTTGTCCCTCTCCCACTGCGGGGCAGGGAAGTCGGCCAGCTTCATCAGCTTCCCGCTCGGACTGACAGCGGTGAACGTCAGGGTCCCAGTGGCCGCCTTGTTTGTGTCGTTCAGCAGATACAGGTCGAAGGTCGCCGCTTCACCCGCTGCCGTGCACATCGCGTGTTGCTTTGCGACCGGACGTACTGGCATCAGCGTGCCGGTAATCGGTGCCGGGTCACTTTTGAAGTTGCGCAGGTTATCGACGATGCCAGAGTGGTTCTCTATCGCCGTCGTCTCCCACCCGGAGATCGCCGCAAAGTCCAGCTCATCCGAGATGCGTGCATTCTCCATGTAGTTCTGCCAAGTGTCGTAGCACTTCTTGCCCAGCGAGGTCCAAACCTTCTCCGTCGCCGGGAACGCCGCACGGAAGCCCGACTTGTCCAGGAATTTGTCGTAGGCAGCCACAATCTCCTGGTGATCCTTCAGGTCATAGCTGGTGTTGGGCGGCTGGTTGCCGATGCCCGTCGCCTTAGGGTTCGCGAGCTCATGCAGCATCAGCGAGTGGTTATCCGGTGTCGCGCACCCCTCCATCTCGCCAAACTCCGAGATCACCTTCGCATGCGGACTCTTGTACGTAAAGTCGGTCGGAGACTTGTAGAACGCGTCGTACCACTGGTCGCCCGCGCCCTGGTGCTGATTCCACCAGCCGCCCCACTCTTCTTCATCGCTGCGGTGCAGCTTGCCGGGCTTCAGGTCCCCGTCCCACGGTTCGTACCATGCCTGTGCAGCCTTGCGCGGCGGAGCCACAAAGCCGTCGTTCAACACCACGCAGCGGCTCGGGTCCTCGTTATGCATCTCTTCGAGCACAGCCAGCGTGTCAGGATTCTTCAGGTCTGCACCAATTTCATTCTGCAGGCAGTACTCCATCACGCACGGATGCGACCGAAAGGCCTTCACCATCTCCACGCACTTCACGAACATGTACCGCTGCGCAAACTTGTCGTCCGAGCCCTGCGCCTTCTCCATCACCACCGAGTTTGCGCTCGCCGGAATCCCTCCGGGAGGACGCCCGATAGCCATCTTGCCCGCGCCCGGCTCCATGTAGCGCAGCAGCCCCAGCCGGTCATGCGCACGCAGCACATCTTCCTTCGCCAGGTTGCGATGGAAGTTTAGGCAGGTCAGGCCAAGCTTCTTCGCCTGAGTGACTTCCTTCTCCGCAAGCTCCGGCGTCGGCCACATCCCGTTGATTCCCCAATACCCCCAGGAGATCGCAGTGTAGATCTTCATCCGTCGGCCATTCAGCCGGAACAGTGCATTTGAGCCAAGACCCTCGGTCGCAAAGCTACGAAACCCAAATGCAATGGTGCGCTCCGACCCATTCACATTGAGTAGTGAAGCTCTCAGATGGTAGAGGCTTGGGTTTTGTAAATCCCATATGCGCGCGTCTGGGAATTGAACCTCGTCTTGGAAGGTCCCCTCATTCGCGTCAGAGAATCCGAAACCGTTCCCACTCCCGACCTTCATGTTCGAAGCAACAACAGCACCCGTTCGAGGATCAATAACCTCCAGCTTCACTGATCCGCCGCCGTTCATGCCTCCGTCTGTCGTCTTCAACTTACAAAATACGGAGATCTTCTTGGGGTCCGATTGATTCAAGACCCAGAGGTCCGCAATGCGAACGTCTCCCCCATGCGCCGAGATCGTCATCCCGCGATCTATCCCGCCGAACCCATGCGACCGGTAGATTTTCACCGCACCCCACTGCTCGTTCAGCCCGTCCACCCAGTCGAACCGCCCGAAGGGATTCGTAATCCGGATCGCTAGCACGTTCTTCCCGCCCGGCTTGGCGGCATGGGTCAGCTCCGCCTCAAACGGCAGCTCCTCCATAATCGAGTAGCCCACCAGCTTCTCGTTCAAATACACCTCGGCCCGCAGAT
>Ga0070658_10003431_pt1 | contig 13030 bp, 15 predicted proteins | sample KBSC13metaG_FD_64664 | JGI IMG/M metagenome (GOLD analysis project Ga0070658, IMG submission 64664) | Corn rhizosphere microbial communities from Kellogg Biological Station, Michigan, USA - KBS C1-3 metaG | ecosystem: Host-associated > Plants > Roots > Rhizosphere > Soil ... | reverse complement strand
TCGTCCTTCTCGAAGAGCGTGACCTGCGTGCCCGAGCGCTCGAGGACGTAGGCCGCGGTGAGACCGGACACGCCTCCTCCGATCACAGCGACGCGCTTGGTCACGGCGGCCCTTCCTCAGACGGTCAGCAGCGGCGTGCCCTGAGCAGCCTCTGCAAGGACCTTCGCTGCAGCCCGCCCCACGGATGGGTCGAGCCCGAGCCAGGTCAGCGCCGGGCCGACGGCGAGGTCGCTCCAGAGCCCGGCGCGGCGCAGCATGAAGTGCCCGGTACGACGGACCCGGACGTAGGTCAGTGAGCGGGCGAGCGGGCGCGCGGCGGTCGCCCACTCGCGCGTCTCGCGCGGCGAGGTCCAGCGGTCGACGAAGCCGTGGGCGACGAGCAGGCGCCGGTCCCGGGCCCCGTCGACCGGCTCGTGCGGCAGCCACGGGCACAGCAGCACGGCACCGATGACGCTCGCGTCGCCGAGCACGTGCACGGCGGCGCGACCGCCCATCGAGTGACCGACCAGCACGACGGGCACGTCGCCGTGACGACGGCGGACCTCCTCGAGCGCCCAGGCGGCGTCCTGGGCCGGTGACCGGTCGCGGCCGTTCCAGCCGCGGACGCGGTAGCGCACCTTCCAGACGGCGACGCCGTGCTTGCGCCCCTGCCGGTGCAGCGCCCGGACGAGCGGGTTGACGCGACGGCTCGACAGGTGCTGCGGCTCCGACCTCTCGTAGCTGTCCGCCTTGCCGCCGTGCAGCACGACGACGACACCCGTCGTCGGTCCGTGCGCCTCGTGGACCTCGACGCCCGGGTGCAGCGCGGTCTTCGTGACGGTGTTGCTCCGGGGGTTCATCTGCCCTTGGCCTTCTGGTAGCGGTCCAGGGCCTCCTGCCTCTCAGCCGCGTGGTCGACGATCCGCTCCGGGTAGCCCTTCGGGAGGTGTTCGCACGTCCAGGGCTCGTGGATGGCCTTGCCGCTCAGGAGGCGGAGCTCCGGCACCCAGCGCCGGATGTAGGCACCATCCGGGTCGAACTTCTGGCCCTGCGTCACGGGGTTGAAGACCCGGAAGTACGGCGAGGCGTCGGTCCCCGTACCCGCGGTCCACTGCCAGCCGTGCTGGTTGCTCGCGAGGTCGCCGTCGACGAGGTGCCGCATGAAGTGCCGTGCGCCGTGCGGCCACCACACGTGCAGGTCCTTGGTGAGGAAGCTGGCGACGATCATCCGCACCCGGTTGTGCATCCAGCCCTCGGCGAGCAGCTGCCGCATCCCCGCGTCGACGATCGGGTAGCCGGTCCGTCCCTCCTGCCACGCCTCGAAGCGCTTTCCCGGACGGTCGTAGTCGAGCTGCAGCGGACGCAGGTCCTGGCGGGCGCTCGCCGGGGAGTGGTGGAGCACGTCGGCGTAGAAGTCCCGCCAGACGAGCTCCTGGGCGAAGACCGTCTCGCCCTCGCTGGTGCCGAGGTCGGCGTGCAGCGTGCGGGGGTGCAGCACGCCGTACTTCAGGTAGGGCGAGAGCCGGCTGGTCCGGTCGGCACCCGGGTCGTTGCGGGTCCGGGCGTAGTCGGAGACGTCCTTGTCGCGGAACGCCGCCCAGGCGGCGCGCGCGGCGTCCTCCCCTGGCTCCGGAAGGCGAGCACTCGTCGACGGGTCGCGTGGTACCCCGCTGTCCGGCAGCCCGCCGTCGGACCAGCTGAGCCGGCGTGGCGTCAGCGCCGGGGAGCGGAGCCCGCGGGACCGCCAGGCCCGCAGGAACGGGGTGAAGACCTGGTAGGGCGAGCCGTCGGACTTGGTGAGGGTGCCCGGGGTGACGCCGTACGGGCTGCCGGTAGCCACCAACGGGACGTCCTCGAGGGCGTCGGCGACCCGCTGGTCACGGGCGCTGCCGTACGGCCCGGAGTCACCGCTGACGTGGACCGACTCGGCCCCGGTCTCCCTGGCGAGGCGGGGGATCGTCGTCTCCGGCTTGCCGTGCACGACCCGCAGAGCGCCGCCCGTCCGGTCGTGCAGGTCACGCAGGTTGCGGTAGAGGAAGGCGAGCCGGTTGGGGCCGCTCGGGCCACGCAGCGCGTCGTCGAGGACGAAGACCGGGACGACCTCGTCAGCGGCGTCGCGTGCGGCCAGCAGCGCCGGGTGGTCGGCGAGGCGCAGGTCCCGGCGGAACCACAGGATCGAGGTGGTCACGGTCGCAACGTAGGCGAGGTGTTGGATGCGCGCATGTCGGTGCTCGGGTGGTCGCACGTCGGGATCTGCTGCTCGGACCTGGAGAGGTCGACGGCCTTCTACGAAGCAGTGCTCGGGTTCGAGCAGGTCTTCACGATGGAGCTGTCGGTGCCGGCGACGATGGAGGTCGACGGGACGTTCCTGTCCCGGATGCTGCGCCGACCCGACATGCGCCTCGAGCTGCTGCAGTGGCTCTCGGTCGACCCGGCCGGCGACGGCTCACGGCGGTCGATGCTCGAGCTCGGGCTGACGCACCTCGCGTTCCGCGTCGCGGCCTACGACGGGCTCCTCGACGCCGTCGCGGCCCACGGCGGCACGGTGCACCGCGAGACGCTGACCGAGCTCGACGGCGGCGTGCGGCTGCTCTACGTCACCGACCCCGACGGGATCCGGCTCGAGCTGATGGTCGGCACCCCCGACTTCTCAGCCTGACGCGCACGCCCGACCCGAACTTTGCGGGTCAGCGCGCCGGCGTGAGCGTGCCGGACCCGCAGAGTTCCGAGGGCGGTGGTCAGCCTGACGCGCAGGCCTTGAGCAGGTCCTCGGCGAGCTCCGGGCGGCAGACGAGCAGGTCGGGGAGGAGCACGTCGCGCTGGTTGTAGACGAGCTCCGAGCCGTCGATGCGCGTGCAGTGCAGCCCGGCGGCGAGGGCGATGCCCGCCGGCGCTGCGGAGTCCCACTCGTACTGACCGCCCGCATGGACGTAGGCGTCTGCCTCGCCCTTGACGACGGCGAGGATCTTCGCTCCGGCCGAGCCCATCGCCACGAGCTCCGCGCCGATGGCGGCGGCGCACCTCTGCGCGACCTCGGGCGGGCGGGTGCGGCTGACCAGGAGGCGAGGTGTCCCGCCGTGCGGGGGCCGGGGTCGCGGGTCGGCGGTCGTGCGCACCCCGTCCGTCATGGCGACGGCCGCGACCGTCGGCCGGCCGTCGGTGCACAAGGCGACGTGCACGGCGAAGTCGTCGCGCCCCTCGCCGTACTCCCGGGTCCCGTCGAGAGGGTCGACGACCCAGACCCGGCTCTTGGACAGCCGCGCCGGGTTGTCCTTCTCCTCCTCCGACAGCACGCCGTCGTCGGGGCGAGCCTCCGCGAGGGCCCGGACGAGGAAGGCATTGGCGACCGCGTCGCCGGCGGCGCCGAGCGGCTTGCCCGCCAGCGTCCCGTCGTGGCGCAGCGCCTCGAGCAGGCGGAGTGCCGTGTGGGCGAGGCGGCCGGCGAGCTCTGTGTCGGTCACGTGCCCCCGGAGAGAATCGAACTCCCGACGCCCTCCTTAGGACGGAGGCGCTCTGTCCACTGAGCTACGGAGGCTGGCGAAGCCCCCGCAGCGTAGCCAATCAGTCCTTCTTCAACCCGTCGACGAAGCTCTCCGCCTTGTCGGCGGCGCTCGCCACCTGGTCCTTGTACTTGCCGCCGGCCATGCCGCTGGCCGCGTCCTCAGCCTTGTCGATGGCCTGCTTCACCTGGTCCTTGTGGTCCGCAGCCAGGTCCTGGGCCTTGTCGGCCAGCTTCTTGGCGTCGTCGAGGAATCCCATGTCGTGCTCCTGTCAGGATGGGGAGGTGGAGAAGAAGCGTCGGCGGGCCGTCGGGCCGAGGGGCGCGAAGCCCTCAGCCGACGAGCCGCTGCCGGAGCGGAAGGACCGCAGCGAGGCGGACGACCGGCGCGACCTGGAGAGGTACCTCGCCGAGCGACCGCCGCATCACGAGCCGCGCTAGGCGAGCTGTTCGACGGTGCAGAACGCGCAGCGGGTGGCCCCCTGCGGGATGCTGCTGAGGCACTCGGGGCACTCCTTGGTGGGCGCGCCCGGCTCCGGCTCCGTCTTGTACCTGTCCATGAGCCGCTGGAGCGGCTTCACGACGAAGAAGTAGATGAACGCCGCGATGATGAGGAAGTTGATGAGGGCCGTCAGCACGCTGCCGTAGGCGAGGAAGTGCCCGCCGTGCAGACCGGTCTTCGCGTCGACGGGGCAGGCGCCCTTCATGCAGACGCCGAGCTTGTCGAAGTTGGCCGAGCCGGGCAGGCCGATGAGCGGCGTGATGATGCCGCTCACGAAGGCCGTGACGATGGCCCCGAAGGCCGCCCCGATGACGACACCGACGGCCAGGTCGACGACGTTGCCCCGAAGGATGAACTTCCTGAACCCGTCCAACGTGACCTCCGTGCTCAAGGGATAGGGGGTGCGCGGCGATCATGTCGGATCGGCGGGCGAGCGCCAAGCAAGGACATCGGACCCTTACCCGAGCAGCACGCCCGGGTTCATGATGCCGTCGGGGTCGACCGCGGCCTTCGCCCCTCGCAGAGCGAGGGCGAAGGGCTCGGGACGCTGCTGGTCGTACCACGGCCGGTGGTCGCGACCGACGGCGTGGTGGTGCGTGATGGTGCCGCCCGCCGTCAGGATCGCCTCGGAGGCCGCGGTCTTGATCTCGTCCCACTGGGCGACCTCGCTGCCGCGCCGGGCCGGGGCGAGGACCGTGAAGTACGGGGCGGCGCCGTCGGTGTAGGTGTGCGTCAGGCGGCAGCCCACGGCGCCGTCGCCGCAGACCTTGCGCACGGCCTCGGTCGCAGCCTCGGTGACGGCGGCGACGAACGCCTCGAGCCGGTCCCAGGTGACCGCGGTCTCGAACGTCTCGACGAGGATCCCCAGGAGCACGAGGCCCTCTCGGAGGTAGGGCGCCCGGACGAACGTCGAGCGCCACGCCTCGCCGGACTCCCCGCGCGTCCCCTGCTCGGTCACCGCGAGGCCCGCACCGCGCACGAGCTCCAGGGCGCTCCCGACGTCGACAGGACCGCGCAGCGACTCCAGCCCGAGCACGAGGACGGCCTCCCCGGTGGTCCGGGTGCCGGACAGGCGCGCCTCGACCGGGTCGAGCAACCGGCAGGCCGCTGGTCTCAGCCCTGCCTGGGTCAGCGCGCGAGCGGCGCTGACGCCCTGCTCCCAGGACCCGACGGCGGTGGCGGCCCAGCGGTGCTCCGGCCGCGGCTGGGCGCGCAGCCAGGTCTCGGTGATGACTCCGAGCGACCCCTCGCTGCCCAGCAGCAGCCGGTCCGGCGACGGGCCGGCGCCGGAGCCGGGCAGCCGCCGGGACTCCCAGGTGCCGGCGGGCGTCACGGCGCGCACCGACTCCACGAGGTCGTCGATGTGCGTAGGGCCCGTCGAGAAGTGCCCCGCCGCCCGGGTCGCGACCCAGCCTCCGACCGTCGAGCGCTCGAAGCTCTGCGGGTAGAACCGCAGCGTCAGGCCGTGCGGCCGCAAGGCGGACTCGGCGGCGGGGCCGAGCGTCCCCGCGCGCAGCCGGACGGCTCTCGACACCTCGTCGACCTCCACGAGACCCGCCAACCCGGCGAGGTCGAGGGACACCGACCGGCCGAGGCCCCGCGGCTCGACGCCGCCGACGACGCTGGTGCCGCCGCCGAACGGGACGACCCCGACGTGCTCGGACGCGGCCCAGTCGAGGAGGTCCACGACGTCTCGCTCCGTCGTGGGTCGCGCGACGACGTCGGGGACGTCGGTCAGCTCGCCGCGCAGTCCTCTGACCAGGTCGCGGTACGAGCGGCCGATGCCGTGGCGGGCTCGGTCGACCGGCTCCGTGGAGCCGAGGTGAGCGAGCGCGGTCGGCAGTGCGCAGCGCGGCGCGGGCAGCTCGGGCAGGCCCGCCGGCGTCTCCGGCTCCTGCGCCGGGAAGCCGGTCGTGGCCGCCACGAGCGGGGCGACCGCCTCGAGGTCCGCACGGCTCGGCGGCGCGTCGCCCCAGCCCCAGACGGCGTAGGTCACGAGGCCAGCACCGTGATCGACAGCCGGCTCGCGACCGCAGCACCGGCGAGCCTCGCGGCGACGTCGGGAGGCGCGGCCAGGACCACGAGGGCGCCGTCGCTGTCGGCCGCGGCAGGGACCGCGAGCACCTGCAGGTGCTGGGCGACCGTCGTCGCGGTTGCGCTGCCGCGGGCGTCGGACGGTGTGGCGAGGACGTCGACGTGGTCACCGGCGTGCAGCAGTGCCGCGGTCGCCGGGTCGGCCAGGCGCACGGGTGCAGCCACGGTCCCCGGGTCGTCCACGAGCCCCGAGCCGAGGAGCCTGACGTCGGTGAGGAGCTCTCCTCGGCGTACCCGGCTGGCCACGGCCCGACCGAGCGCGGTGCCCGTCGAGGTCAGGATCCCCTGTGGTGCAAGGGATCTCGGCAGCGCGACGAACGTCAGGTCGGCCTGGGTCAGTCGCATCCCGGGCCCCAGGTCGTGTGCAGCGGCGACGGCGAGGACGGTCGGCGGCGGGTCCGGTGCGAGGGTCGGCAGGGCGACGGCCACGGCCGCGGCGGTGAGCCCGCCGGCGAGCAGCGCGCGATGCCGCCGGACCGCCCGTTGCAGGTCCCTCACGGCAGCTCGAGGTCGTGCGCGCAGGGGCAGCTGCGGTCGATCGGCAGTCTCGCGATGACGTCGAACAACGTCGTGCGCAGCTCGTCGGTCTTCTCGCGGAAGAGGGCGAAGACGGCTTCCATCGACACCTCCTCGCCACCGTGCACGCCCGCGTCGAGGTCGGTGATGAGGGCGATCGAGGTGTAGCAGAGCGCCAGCTCCCGGGCGAGGACGGCCTCGGGGTGGCCGGTCATGTTGATCACCGACCAGCCCTGGCGGCTGTAGTGCTCGGACTCCGCGCGGGTGCTGAAGCGCGGGCCCTCGATGACCACCATGGTGCCGCCGTCGGTGACGTTCCAGCCGCGGTCGGCGGCGGCCTTCACAGCGGCCGCGCGGCCGTGCGGGCAGTAGGGATCGGCGAAGGAGACGTGGACGGCATCTCGTCCGGACCAGTCGTCGTGGTAGGTCTGCACGCGCCCGGTCGTGCGGTCGACGAGCTGGTCCGGCACGACGAGGTCACCCGGAGCCTGGGACGGTTGCAGCCCGCCGACGGCGCAGGGCGCGAGGACCTGACGGACGCCGGCGGCACGCAGCGCCCAGAGGTTGGCGCGGTACGGGATGCGGTGCGGCGGGAGCCGGTGGTCGTTGCCGTGGCGAGGGAGGAACGCGACGGACCGGCCGGCGACGGTGCCGAGGACGAGCGGGTCCGACGGTGGGCCGTAGGGCGTCTCGACCTCGACCTGCTCGGCGTCGTCCAGGACTCCGTCCATGGTGGCCGTGCCGGCCAACGCGTAGAGCCCACTGCCGCCGATGACGCCGATCCTGTCGCTGAGCTCTGCCATGCCGGCAACCTAGAGGCCGGCGAGACCGAGGTCAGGCGGCAGGCGTCGAGGTTGTGGACGAGCTGGCGGCCGGCTTGCTGTCGGCCTTGCTCTCGCTTTTCGTCTCGCTCTTCGTCTCGCCCTTCGTCTCCGTCTTGGTGCTGGAGCTCTCCGCCGTCTTGCTCGTGCCGTTCGAGCTGCGGCTGTCGGTCTTGTAGAAGCCGGAGCCCTTGAAGACGACCCCGACCGCGGAGAAGACCTTGCGCAGCTGGCCGCCGCAGGCGGGGCACTCGGTCAGGGAGGGGTCGGAGAAGGACTGCACGGCCTCGAGCTGCTCACCGCACGCGGTGCACGCGTACTGGTAGGTCGGCACGCTCTTCCTCCTGTTGGCACTCGGACCTGGGGAGTGCCAATTGTGCGGCATCGCGGCCCCCTCCGGCAAACCCGGAATACTTGAATGCTCAAGCATGGTTGTGGCAGAGTGAACCCGCCACCCACTCAGGAGCCCGTCATGGCCATCTCCCGCCTCAACCACGCCGTCCTCTACGTGTCCGACGTCGAGCGCTCCGTCGCGTTCTATCGCGACGTCCTCGGCTTCCGTACCAAGCTCGAGCTGCCCGGCGCCGCGTTCCTCCAGGCCCCCGCGTCGACCAACGACCACGACCTCGGCCTGTTCGAGGTCGGGCAGGGCCAGCACGGGCGGATCGGGCTCTACCACCTGGCCTGGGAGGTCGAGACCCTCGACGACCTCGAGGACCACCTGCACAGGCTCGCCGACGCGGGCGCGCTCGTCGGCATGAGCGACCACGGCACGACCAAGTCGCTCTACGCCAAGGACCCCGACGGGATCGAGTTCGAGGTCGTCTGGCTCATCCCCGCGCACCTGCTCGACGGCACCGAGGGCGCCGACGACCCGCGGCCCAGGCCCCTGGACCTGGCGAAGGAGAAGGCCCGCTACGGCGCCGACACCCGAGGCGGCGTCGGCATCTCCATCCCGGTCGGTGTAACCCTGTAGCCCATGGCCTGGGACCTGCTCGTCGACCGCGCTGACCTCACCAAGACGGCGATCGTGGAGGTCGACGACCCCGCGATCGCCGACGGGCAGGTCCTGCTCAAGGTCGATCGCGTGGGCATGACCGCCAACAACGTGACCTACGCGGTCTTCGGCGAGGCGATGCACTACTGGGACTTCTTCCCGGCAGCCGAGGGCTGGGGTCGCGTACCTCTGTGGGGCTTCGCCGAGGTGGCTGCCTCCAAGGCGCCGGGCGTCGAGGAGGGCACCCGGTTGTACGGGTACCTGCCCACCTCGAGCCACCTCGTCGTCGAGCCCGCGAAGGCCGATGCCAAGGGGTTCCGCGACGCGAGCGCCCATCGGCAGCACCTGCCGGCGCCGTACAACGGCCTGACCACCACGACGCAGGACCCGGCGTACGAGCAGAAGCACGAGGACCTCCAGGTCCTCTACCGCCCGCTGTTCATGACGAGCTTCATGCTGGCGGACTTCCTGCAGGACAACGACCTCTTCGGAGCCGGCACCGCGGTCCTCAGCAGCGCGTCGAGCAAGACGTCGTACGGCACCGCGTTCCTGCTCGACGGGACCCGCCGAGTCGGCTTGACCTCCCGTGGGAACAAGGCCTTCACGGAGTCCCTGGGCTGCTACGAGCAGGTCCTGACCTACGACGAGGTCGACCAGCTCCCGACGGGCGGCGCCGTCTACGTCGACGTCGCCGGCGACACCTCGCTCCGCCGTGCCGTGCACGAGCGGATGACGCCTCTGCACTCAGCGGTGGTCGGCGCTGCGCACCACCAGGCGCAGTCAGGCTTCGGTGGCGGCGAGGACCTGCCGGGCGGGAAGCCCACCTTCTTCTTCGCGCCGGACCAGATGCGCAAGAGGTACGCCGACTGGGGCCCGGACGGCGTCGAGGAGCGGCATGCCGAGGCATGGGCGCGCTTCGCCCCGGTCGTCGACGGCTGGGTCGACGTCGTCCTCGGCGTCGGGCCCGAGGCGCTGCAGGCGGACTGGCTCGAGACGCTTGCCGGCGAGACCCCGCCTCGCACCGGCCACGTCGTGCAGCTCTAGGCGACTTCCTTGAGCAGGCCGCTGCTGACGTCGTAGAGGAAGCCGCCGACCGTGATGCCCTTGAGGTAGGGGGAGCTCTTCACACGCTGCACGTCGTGCGCGATCGACGCGAGCTGGTCGCTCATCGTGTGGAACTCCAGCGACCGGGTGTCGATGCCCGCCTCGGCCCGGATCGTCTCGTGCACCTGCTCGTCGGTCGCCGACGCCATCTTGCAGTTGGTGTGCTCGACGACGAGGACCCGGTCGACGCCCAGCAGGTGGTTGGCGAGCACGAGGGTGCGCAGCACGTCGTCGGTGACGCGACCACCGGCGTTGCGCATGATCTTGGCGTCGCCGTAGGTCAGCCCGAGCATCCGGAGGGGGTCGATGCGCGAGTCCATGCACGTGACGACAGCCAGGCCCTTGGCGGCGCGGCCGGGGAGGCCGGGGTCCTCGAAGGAGGCCGCGTAGGCCGCGTTGCTGGCGAGGACATCGTCGAAGGCACCCATGGGCCTACATCTTGAACGGCACCCGCAGCAGGCCGCGACCCGGGGTGGCCACGGCGCCGACGAGGACGTCGTGCGGCTCCGACGGCAACGTCTCGACGAGCTCCTCGTCGTCGACGAGTGCGACCGTCAGCCCGGTGGCCCGCGGCAGCGCTCGGTCGTAGCAGCCGGCACCCTTGCCGAGGCGCGCGCCGTCGGTCGCGACGAGCAAGGCAGGCACGAGGACCACGTCGCAGGACGACAGCGCGGTCCGGCCGAGGAGCGGGCCGGCCGGCTCGCGCAGACCGCGCCGGGACACCAGCTCCCCGTCGTACGCAGCCCAGTCGAGGTCGCGGTCCTCGGTGACGACGGGCAGCAGCCAGCCCGCCCGCACCGTCACCTGCGGCTCGCTGCCCACGGGCAGGTACGCCGCCACGCGCGACGCGCCGTCGAGCAGCTCGGCCAGCACGCCGTCGAGCTGCGCGGCCGGACGCGCGCGCCGGCGCGCCTCAGCCTGTTGGCGTAGCGCCTGCTTCGTCCTCACCGTGGGAGGATGGCAGCCCATCAAGGAGGAGGGGCGACGTGACGCTGCGGTGGCGGCTGACGTGGGCGTTCGTCCTCGTCGTCGTGGCACCCCTCGTCATCGGGGCGGCGATCGTCTCGCGTGCCCTCCCGCGTGAGGTCCAGGCCGCGCAGAGCGACGGGGCCCAGTCCTCCAGCCGCCTCGTCGCCCAGGTCCTGCGCGACTACTGCGCCCGTGCCCACGCCACGGCCGAGGCAGCGGGCCGCGGCGCCACCTCGGGCAACCCTCAGGCGGCGCTCACCTCGCTGGTCGACCGCGGCCTCGCCGACGGTGTCCGGGTCACCGACGCCCGGGCCCGGGTGCTCGCCGCCGCGGGCGCGCTCCCGACCGCGCCCCAGGACTGCAGCGCCGCAGGGGGAGCCGGCCCCGAGGCGTACCTCTCGGCCGTCGTCCCGCTGACCACCCCCGCTGGGCGCTCGGAGGGGCAGGCCGTCGCCGCGTTCCGTCTCACGGGCTCCCTGCTCGACGACCTGCGCGCCGCGGTCGCCGACGGGCAGGTCCTGCTGGTGGACTCCGGCGGCAGGGTGGTCGCCGGCACGAACGTCGTCGCGCCCAGCGTCGTGCGTACCGCCGTGGCCGGGACGAAGCAGGCGCACTGGGTCACGGCGTACGCCCCGGCCGCCACCGGCCAGCCGTACGGCGTCGTCGTCCTGCTCCCGGCCGCCCACGGCCCCGGCGTCCTGCTCGACGCCAGCCTCGTCGTGCTCGTGGCCGTGCTGCTCGCCGTCGTCATCGCGGTCGTCTCGGCCCGCGCCACCACCCGGCCGCTCGAGCAGCTGGGCGACGCCGCGGAGCGCATCGCGTCCGGCGACCTTTCGACGACCATCGAGGTCACGTCGAAGGACGAGGTCGGGCGGCTCGCGGACACGTTCAACGTGATGACCGACGAGCTGCGGTCCTACGTGGGTCAGCTCGAGGCGTCCCGGGACGAGCTGCAGGCCGGGCTCGCGAGGCTCGGCGACACGCTGTCCAGCACGCACGACCTCGACCGCATCCTGCACGTGGTCCTCGAGTCGGCGGTCGCGGCGACCCGTGCGACGTCGGGTCTCGTGCTGCTCCTGACCCCCTCGCGCGAGGAGCTCGTGATGGCCGCGTCGAAGGGCCTCGACGACGTGCCGCTCGACCTGCGGATCCCCGTCGGCGTCGGCGTGAGCGGGCGGGTCGCGCAGCACGGCGACGCCTACCGCGGGCTCGTCGAGGAGGATCGCGCGGGCGAGCCCTCGGGAGCGGCCGTCATCGCCGTACCCCTCAAGTCCAGTGGCACCGTCATCGGCGTCCTCGACCTGTTCGCCGCCCACGACTTCGACGACGCCGACCTCGCGACGATCCGCACCTTCGCGAGCCAGGCGACCGTCGCGATCGACAACGTCCTGCTGCACGAGGAGGCGCAGCGCCTGTCGATCACCGACGGCCTGACGGGGCTGTGGAACTACCGCTACTTCTCGATGACGGTCGCAAAGGAGATCGAGCGCGCCGCCCGCTTCTCCCGGCCGCTCGCGCTGCTCATGCTCGACCTCGACCACTTCAAGGGCGTCAACGACACGTTCGGCCACCAGCGGGGGGACGCCGTGCTCGTCGAGCTCGCCGGCCGGCTCCGGGCGGAGGTGCGCGACGTCGACACCGTCGCCCGCTACGGCGGAGAGGAGCTCGTCATCGTCCTGCCCGAGACCGACGCCGACGGGCTGGCCCAGCTGGCCGAGCGCATCCGGCAGTCCGTGCGGCGCAAGCCCTTCGGCGAGCCGGGCGAGCCGCCCGTGCACCTGACGGTCAGCGCCGGAGGCGCGGTGTTCCCGACGCACGGGCTGCAGGCCAGCGCGCTGCTCGCCGCAGCCGACAAGGCCCTCTACGACGCCAAGGACGGCGGCCGCGACACCTGGCGCGTCGCGAGTGGGAGCGGCGTCCAGCACTAGCGTGTGACGCATGCCGATCCGCAAGGCCGTCATCCCCGCCGCAGGGCTCGGGACGCGCTTCCTGCCCGCGACCAAGGCCGTGCCCAAGGAGATGCTGCCCGTCGTCGACACCCCGGCGATCCAGCTCGTCGTCGAGGAGGCTGTCGCCGCCGGTCTCTCGGACGTGCTGCTGGTGAGCGGACGGACCAAGCGGGCGCTGGAGGATCACTTCGACCGGGTCATCGAGCTCGAGCTGGCCCTCGAGGCCAAGGGCGACACCGAGCGGTTGAAGCGGGTCCAGGAGTCGACGCACCTCGGCGACGTGCACTACGTGCGCCAGGGCGACCCCAAGGGCCTCGGCCACGCGATCCTCGTCGCCGCCGCCCACGTCGGCAACGAGCCCTTCGCGGTGCTCCTCGGAGACGACCTGATCGACGCCCGGGACCCCCTGCTGCAGCAGATGATCGCGGTGCAGCAGGAGCGGGGCGGCAACGTGGTCGCGCTGATGGAGGTGCCGCACGAGCAGATCAGCATGTACGGCTGCGCGGCGGTCCAGGGAGACGGCGACATCGTCGACATCACGGCCCTCGTCGAGAAGCCGCCCGTCGACGAGGCACCGAGCGACCTCGCCATCATCGGGAG
>Ga0070658_10003430_pt1 | contig 13031 bp, 14 predicted proteins | sample KBSC13metaG_FD_64664 | JGI IMG/M metagenome (GOLD analysis project Ga0070658, IMG submission 64664) | Corn rhizosphere microbial communities from Kellogg Biological Station, Michigan, USA - KBS C1-3 metaG | ecosystem: Host-associated > Plants > Roots > Rhizosphere > Soil ... | reverse complement strand
GGCCGGTGTTGCTGGTACGCGCTGACGAACGCACCGACCGCGTCGGCGATCAACTGGACCGCGATCGCGGCGAGCAGCAGGCCGGCGATGCGGGTCAGCACCTCGATGCCGGACGGGCGCAGGATCCGCACCACGATTCCGGAGAACCGCAGCACCAGCCAGACCGCCGCGAGTACGAGCACGATCGCCACCGCGATCGCGAGGTAGTCGCCGAACGTCGACGCGCGGCGCACGAACAGCATCGTCGCCACGATCGCTCCCGGCCCGGCCAGCAGCGGCGTACCCAGCGGTACCAGCGCCACGTTGGTGGTGGCCACCTGTGACGGATCGTCCTGCTTGCCGGTGAGCAACTGCAGCGCGACCAGTACCAGCAGCAGCCCGCCGGCGCCCTGCAGGGCGGGCAGGTCGATGCCCAGGTACCGCAGGATCTGCTGACCGCCGACCGCGAATGCCACGATGACCGCGCCGGCCAGCGCCACCGCCTGCGTACCCGCGCGGTGACGCTGGCGGACCGGCAACGAGCCGGTGAGCGCCAGGAAGATCGGTACCATGCCCGGCGGGTCCATGATCACTAACAGGGTCACGAACGCCTCGCCGACCAGCCGGATGTTCACGCCCGATGCATAGCACGAAGATCGGGTGGCACGACCGGCGGCGTCAGCCGACCGGTGCGACCCCGCGCGCCGCGCCGACGATCTTCTCGTACGCCGCCGGATCCGTCAGGTTGGCGCCCAACGCCACGGTCTTGTTGCTGCCGTGGAAGTCCGACGAGCCGGTGACGACCAGCCCGAGGCCTGCGGCGAGCGCCCGGACCTGGGCCCGTTGCGCCGGCGTGTGGTCCTCGTGCTCCGCCTCCAGCCCGAACAGGCCGGCGGCGGCCAGCTCCACGATCAGCGAGTCGGGCACGATCCGGCCCCGTACCGACGCCTTGGGGTGGGCGAAGACGGCCACCCCGCCGGCCGCCCGGATCAGCGCCAGAGCGCGGAAGACGTCGATGTCGTCCTTGGGCAGCCGGTACCGTTCGCCGAGCCAGGCCGGGCCGAACGCCTCGCCGACGGTACCCACGAGCCCGAGCCGGACCAGCGCGCGCGCCAGGTGCGGGCGGCCGACGGTGCCGCCGGCCGCGTCCGCGAGCACCTCGGCCCAGGACACGTCGATGCCGTCCGCGCGCAGCAGGTCGACCATCCGCTCGGCGCGGTGCTCCCGGGCGGAGCGCACCCGGGCCAGCTCGGCCGCCAGCTCCGGCTCGGCCGGATCGAACAGGTACCCGAGCAGGTGCAGCGCGATCCCCGGCTGGACGCCGTGCCAACGGCAGGACAGCTCGGCACCCCGTACCAGCGTCAGCCCGGCCGGGCGCGCGGCGACCGCGGCCGGCCAGCCGGACGTGGTGTCGTGGTCGGTCAGCGCGACCACGTCCAGCCCCACCGCGGACGCGGCGACCACCAACTCGGCCGGGGTGAGCGTGCCGTCGCTGGCGTTGGAGTGCGCGTGCAGGTCGATCCGCTCGCTCACGTGCCCGTCGTTCACGTGCCCAACGCCGGTACCACGTCCCAGTTCGTGGCCGGCAGCCCCGCGACCTTGACCAGCCGGCGGGAGCCGTCCAGGCCACAGCGCACCAGCCCGCCACCCGTGGCGACCAGTACCGCCGAGCTGTCCTCCCAGGCCGGGGCGGCGCCGCCGTCGGTCGGGCAGAGACGGGTGGACGGCTGCGGCGACGGGTCCGTCAGGTTGACGAACATCAGGCCCTTGACGGCGGTCGTGGCGAGCCACTGCCCGTCGGGCGACGTGGCACCCCGCGCGGTACCGGGGGTCAGCGCCAGGCCGCAGTCGCTCTGCGACTTCACGTCGTGCAGGGCCAGGCCGCTCAACGGGTACCGGATCAGGCACGACTCGGCCTGGGTGCGCACCGGTGCGACGGCCGAGTCCGTGCCGTCCGGCACCGGTACCTTCGCCTTCTTCGCGGCGTCCACCGCGCGGGCGTCGGCCGTCTGGTCGCCCGCGTCCGCCAGGCCGATCACGCTGCCGTCGCCGGCGTCGCCGTACACGCTGGCCAGCTTGAGCGGCCAGGTCGGTACGAACACCTCCGGCGGGTTCCACACGTCGTAGTCGGCCGGCCTGCCGGCGACCGACTCCTTGCCCACCACGACCGAGGTGCCCACGATCGCGACCGGCTGGGCCGGCGCGGCCACCTTGGTCTGCGCCAAGGTGTCCAGGCCGGTACCGGTCAGCTGCCCCACGCTGAGCACCTCACCACCCGGGGTACCCGTGGACCACGCGATCCGCTCGCCGTCCATGGACACCACCGCGGCGTCGACGGCCGCGTGCAGGTCTGTCAGGGCGCCGTCGGCCAGGACCATCCGCAGGATGCCGGCGGTCCCGCCGTACACCCAGCCGGCCGGTACCCGGTAGACGAAGGTCACGGCGCCGACCCCCGACAGCGGAAGGCGGCGGCCGTCGGCGGTCCACAACTGGTTGCCCACCCGCAGGTCGAGCCGGATGCCGAGCATGGTGGACACCTCCACGCTCGCGCTCGCGTCGGCCATGATCGGCGCCTGGACGACATGCAGCGGCACCTGCATCACGCCGATGCCGACCAGGGCGACGGTGACCACCATGGCGAACCCGATCATGACGGCGTGTCGTCGCCGGGTACGCGCGGCCCGGCGCATCGCCCGGTCCGCCACGTCCTCCATCGCGGGCAGGTCGGCGGTGCGCGCGGCGAACGTCGCGCGCAGTTCGTCCTCCAGCCGGGTCACCGGCGGACTCCCCTCGCCAGGCGGCGACCGGTCGACAGCGGGGCGGCCGCGGGCAGGCTCGCCGCCGGTTCGATGCCCTCCGCCGCCAGGCGCGCCCGCAGGCTGACCAGGGCCCGGGCGCACTGGCTCTTCACCGTACCCACGGAAACCCCCAGCAGCCGCGCGGTCTCCGCCTCGGACTGGTCCTCATAGAAGCGCAGCACCAGGACGGCGCGCTGGCGGGCGGGGAGGGTGACCACGTGGCGCCAGAGCCGGTCGCGCTCCAGGCGCTCGTCCAGCCCGTCGGAGGCGGGCATGTCCGGCAGCACGTCGGTGGGCCGCTCGCCGTGCCAACGCCGCCGCCACCAACTCGTCGCGGTGTTGACCAGGACCCGTCGGGCGTACGGCTCGATCGCCTCGATCGTGCCGAGCCGGAGCCAGGCGAGGTACGTCTTGGTGAGCGCCACCTGGAGCAGGTCCTCGGCGGTCGCCCAGTCGCCGCCGAGCAGGTAGGCGGTGCGCAGCAGGGCGGGCGACCGGCCGGTGACGAACTCCCGGAACTCGCGGTCGATGTCCGCGCGGGTAACCCGCCCGGTCGCGATGGTCGGGTCGCCGTTCACGCTCACGGCGGAGTTGTCGGCCGGCTCGACCGCTAGGGCGCTCATGCTCATCAGACGCGCCACGGCCGGCCGAACGTTGCCGTCAGTTTTCCGCGGCCGCGGCTTCGTCGGCCGTCCGGGCGAGCCGGGCCTCCACGGCCTCGGGCTCGTACATCTCTTCGACGATGCGCAGGTAGAGCTCATTGGGGTTGGGCAGGCTCTTGACCTCACGCAGCGCCTGATCCTGGCCGGCCGACTCGACCACGAATGTGCCGAAATTCAGCATTCGGCCGAGCGGCGACTGGGTGTATTTCATGTCCGTCACGCGGACCAGCGGCATCATGCCGACGGTACGGGCGATCAGGCCATTGACCACCATGATCCGTTTGTTGGTCAGGATGAACCTGTCGAAGTACCAGTCGGCCACCTGCCAACCGACGTAAACCATGATGATGATCCAGATGATCACCGCGACGCTGACCAGCCCGCTGAGATTGTGGCCGGCCAGGTAGCCGGCGAGCCAGCCGAGCAGGAAGGTCGCGAGGGCACCGATCAGGAACTCGCGGACCAGGTGGATCCAGTGCTTCTTCCACTCGCCACGGAATTTCTCGGTCGGGAACAGGTACCGCGCGACCAGCGGGCTCGGCTCCTCGTCGAGCGGCTGGACCATGCGCGGCCCGATAGGCACGCCGGGCGGCTGCTGCAGCCCCTCCAGCTCGTCCTCGTCCAGGCGCTCGGGCGGGATGAACTCGGCGGTGTCCCGGCCTTCCTCATAGTCCCCGGCGCCCTCCGGGCGCAGCGGCGGGATGGGCTCGCCGGCCCGTCCCCATAGGTCTGGGTCGTCGTCGTCCGGAAAGCGCGGATCGTTGGTGGACATCGATCACGCGACGAGGCTGGAGAAGAAGGCGCCGACGCCCGAGGCGATGTCCACGAGACCGTTACCGAGCGACTTGAACACGGCGGCGGCGCTCTCCGGCCGGTAGGCGATAAAGAAGACCAAGAATGCGACGAAACCCCAGGTGAGGACCTTCTTGACCATCTCGGCCATCCCTCCCCATGGCGCGGGACACGATGTCCGCGGCAGGTACTAAGCGTATCAGTTGCACTTCTTGCCGTGTATCTCCCGACGCGGGCGACCGCAGCACCGTACACCAGTTCCGCGGGTTCCCCGTGGAGTTCGCGCCGCCGACACGGACACCATCTCAAGCCGGTAGTCGCATCCTTGGATTAATTAACGCATATGCCGCAAAGATTGTCGACGGTCAAGGCGCCGGGGGCGGCCCAGCGTGGGCGCGGACCCACGAGTACATCGCGATTCCGCTGGCGACGCCGGCGTTGATGGACCGGGTCGAACCGTACTGCGCGATGAACAGCACCCGGTCGCACGCCTCCCGGGCCTGGTCGGACAGCCCCGGTCCCTCCTGGCCGAACAGCAGCACGCAGCGCCGGGGCAACTCGGTACCGTCGAGCAGCGCCGCGCCCGGCAGGTTGTCGATGCCGATCACGGGCAACCGTTCGGTGCGCGCCCAGTCCACGAACTCCTCGATCGTCGCGTGGTGGCGCAGGTGCTGGTACCGGTCGGTGACCATCGCGCCGCGCCGGTTCCACCGTCGCCTGCCGACGATGTGCACCTCGGCGGCGAGGAAGGCGTTGGCGTTGCGCACCACGGTGCCGATGTTCAGGTCGTGCTGCCAGTTCTCGATGGCCACGTGGAAGTCGTGCCGTCGCCGGTCGAGTTCGTCGACGATCGCCTCGCGCCGCCAGTACCGGTACCGGTCCAGCACGTTGCGGCGGTCGCCGTCGGCCAGCAGCGCGGGATCCAGCCGCGGGTCGTCCGGCCAGGGCTGCGGCCAGGGGCCAACCCCGACCCCGGTGTCGCGGTCCTCGTCGTACTGGTCGCCGTCCATCGGCTGGACAGGCTACCGCTCGAACGCCGCCGCCAACTCGGCGAGGAAGTGCCACTCCGCCGCGCTGACCGGCGGACCGCCGAAACCGAGCAGATCGGTACCGCCGGCGGCGTGGCAGACCCTGGTGGCGATCGCTTCGATCCAGTGCCGGTACGCGTCGGCATCCTCGCGGGCGGCGCGGGTAGCCAGTACCTCGGCCGCACGGCGGCAGCAGGCGAGTACGCCGGCGATGCCCGCGGCCGGGTCGCTGTACTCCTCGGCGGCCGGCGGAGTGTCGGTCTCGTGGTAGATCGTGGCGACCACGTCGCGAACCAGCCCGCTGGCGGAGTCCCGACCGGCGGCGATCGCCTCGATGCCGGCCAGCCCCTCAGTCACCGTGCGACGGGGCGAATCGGCCTCGGCCGAGGTGGCCGCTACAACCACCTGACCGGGCAGCCGGACGAGCAGCTCCCACTCGTCGCGGCGGAATGCCATTTCCACGCGCCGTGGCGCGGTCGGTCGGTAGGACATGACTGACCTCCCGGGTCAGCATATGCCCGCGTTGGCGCGGTCGAACCGGCTCGACGCCCGGCAGACCTGCCCGGCTCAGCCCTGTGCGGGCTCGGGAAAGCTGGGGAGTTCCGGCCCGGCGTGCGACTTCTTGGGTACCATCACCCGCCGCCGGAAGACGCACACCAGGGTGCCGTCCTGCTTGTACCCGCGGGTCTCCACGGTCACGACGCCCCGGTCCGGCTTCGACTCGGACTCCTTCTTACCCAGTACCGTCGTCTCGCCGTAGATGGTGTCTCCGTGGAACGTGGGGGCCACGTGGCGCAGCGACTCGACCTCGAGGTTGGCGATCGCCTTGCCGCTCACGTCGGCCACGGACATGCCGAGCAACAGCGAGTAGATGAGATTCCCGACCACGACGTTACGGCCGAAGCCGGTCGACGACTCGGCATAGTGGGCGTCGAGGTGCAGCGGATGGTGGTTCATCGTGATCAAGCAAAAGAGGTGGTCGTCCGCCTCGGTCACGGTCTTCCCGGGCCAGTGCCGGTAGACCGCGCCCTCTTCGAACTCCTCGAAGTACCGACCGAACTGCATGCTGATTACTATGCAGTAACCCTGGACGCAATGAACGGCGGGGCCCTCCCCGGCACCCGCCGCCCACGCTCTGTTGTCACTGATTGTTACGAAGATCGGGTCATAGTCCAAGAGACGTAGGTCACAGTTACCGAACCGTGAGATTACTTCCACGCTGGGTACTTGGCACCCTACTGATCGCTAGCGGGACGGGCGCAGGTGGGAGTTCCACTCGGCATGTGGTGCCCGTTACGTGACAGTCAGTGATACAGCGGCCAGCTGACAAACCGGACGGGTGGGTGTACAAGCAACCAACCGAGCGGTCGCCGGGACGAACCCACTTCCCGAAGCGGTCAGGCCCCAGCCGTTCCAGCTGCCCGGGCAGCACACCCCGGGCCGCGGCGGGGAGTCGACGCAGGTTGCGGCGGGCACCCGCACGATGACCGCGTTTCCGGTCACGTCGGCCGGCCCGCGGGAATGCGGCGGCGCTCACCGAGGTTTGCCGGTAAGCATGACCATGAATCGAAATCGGAGATGTGATGGCTACGCAGACCCTGACAGCGGCTAACTTCGCCGAGGTCACCAAGGGCGACAAGATTGTGCTGGTGGACTTCTGGGCGGCGTGGTGCGGTCCGTGCCGTACCTTCGCACCCGTCTTCGAAAAGGCCTCCGAGAAGCACAGCGACATCGTCTTCGCCAAGGTCGACACCGAGAGCGAGCAGCACCTGGCGCAGGAGTTCGACATCCGGTCCATCCCGACCGTGATGGTCATCCGCGACGGCGTCATCGTGTACGAGCAGCCGGGCGCGCTGCCCGAGGCGATGCTCGAGTCCTTGATCACCCAGGTCCGCGACCTGGACATGGATGAGGTACGCAAGCAGCTCGCCGCACAGAGCAGCTGACCCTCGGGCCGCCCTCGCGCGCCTTCGAACACCTGTGCTAACGTGTCCGGGTGCGCTGGGACGGCCTCCTGAACGGAGCTGACGAAGCGCGAGCGGTGCCACCCTTACCGCTCGCGCTTCCCGGCGCGGTGGTCCGGACGTTCGACACGCCGGGATTCGCCGGCATGACCTTCCACGAGGTCCAGGCGAAGTCGATCATCAACCGGGTCCCCAGCGCGTCACGGGTGCCGTTCGAGTGGACCATCAACCCCTACCGCGGCTGCGGCCACGCCTGCACCTACTGCCTGGCCGGCGACACACCGATCCTCATGGCAGACGGCCGCACCCAGCCGATCGCCGACGTGCGCGCTGGCGACCTGATCTACGGCACGGTCCGCGACGGCACCCGGCTGACAAACGCTGACCGGGCGCCGCTCCGGCAAGCTGCGCGGCGGCGTTACGCGATCACTCAAGTGCTCGACCAGTGGTCGACGCGGAAGCCGGCCTACCGGGTCGTGCTGGCCGACGGCACCGCCCTGGTGTCCAGCGGCGACCACCGGTTCCTGTCGGACCACGGCTGGCGGTATGTGGCGGGCGGGATCGAGCGGCCTCACCTGGCCGTGGGCGACCGGCTGGCCGGCACGGGAGGCTTCGCGGGGACCGGCGCGGTCGACCCGCCGCCGCTCAACTCGGCCGACTACCGCCGTGGATATGTGTGCGGTGCCGTCGACGGTCCGCAGCCCAGCGGGCGGGACGGCCACTCGATGGCGAGGGTCCGTGAGTGCCTCGACGCGCTCGGGGTGACCGTGTGGCGCTCCGGCTTCCAGCGCGAACCGTCCGGCGGTGCGCGGCTGGCGCTGGCCACGGCCGACCCCATCGAGGACCTGACACGCTGGCCCGCCACGCCCAGCGACGACTGGCGCAGGGGCTTCCTGGCCGGCATCTTCGACGCCGAGGGCGGCCTCGAGCTCAGCGGCCCGCTCGACGGGCAAGCCGACGCGTGGGCCGTCGCGGACCGGGTGCGGGTACGGGTCGGGCGGCGGGACAGCGAGCAGATCCAGCTGTGCCTCAAGCATCTCGGCCTGGACTACGAGGCGGCCGCGGACGGCACCGTGCGGTTGCCCGAGGACGTGGCCGCGGCGGTCCGGTTCGGTCAGCTGGTCGGTCCGGCGGCGGCGCGCAGGCTCGGCGTGCTCGGCCGGACGGTACCGGTGCCGGAGGCGCTCACGGTGACCGCGATCGAGCCGCTCGGTCTGCGGCTGCCCATGTACGACCTGACGACCGGCACCGGCGACTTCGTTGCCGGCGGGGTCATCAGCCACAACTGCTTCGCCCGCAACACGCACACCTACCTCGACCTGGATGCCGGGCACGACTTCGACACCCAGGTCGTGGTCAAGGTGAACGCGGGCTCCCTGCTACGCCGCGAACTGGGCGCGCGCAAATGGACCGGCGCGCACATCGCCATGGGTACCAACGTCGATGTCTATCAGCGGGCCGAGGGCCGGTACCGGTTGATGCGCCAGATCCTGGCGGCCCTGCGCGACTTCGCCAACCCGTTCTCCATCCTCACCAAGGGCACCCTGATCCTGCGCGACCTCGACCTGCTGCGGCAGGCCGCGTCTGTCACCCGGGTCGGCCTGAGCATGTCGATCGGCTTCGTCGACGAATCGCTGTGGCGCTCGGTCGAGCCGGGGACGCCCTCGCCACGGCGGCGGCTCGACGCGGTACGGGCGTTGACCGACGCCGGGTTCCCGGTCAGCGTGCTGATGGCGCCCATCCTGCCGGGGCTCACGGACGACGACGCCTCGATCGACGCGACGGTCGCGGCCATCGCCGCCTCGGGCGCGGTCAGCGCGACGCCGTTGCCACTGCACCTGAGGCCGGGCGCCCGCGAGTGGTACCTGACCTGGCTGGGTCGCACCCGACCCGATCTCGTGCCGCGCTACCGGGAACTGTTCCGTGGCGGCTCATACTCGCCGACCGCCTACCAGCGCGAGGTGACCGGCCGGGTAAGGGAGGCCGCCCGGCGGCACGGGATCGGTGCGGCCGAGAGGGCCGAGGCGCGCCGAGTCGGGCCACCCGACGCGTCACCGGATCCACCGCCGCCGCCTCCGGAGCAGCTGACTCTGCTTTGACGGGCCGGGTCCGCGTCGACGCCGTAGGGTTGTCTGCATGCGTAGCCCAGAGGAGATCCTTCGGGAGTCGACCACGATCGCGGTCGTCGGCGCGTCGCGGTACGCCGACAAGGAGGCGCACACGGTACCGCGGCAGATGCTCCGGCACGGTTGGCGGATCATCCCGGTCAACCCGTACGGCGACGAGATCTGGGGCCAGCGGTGCTACCCGACGCTGGCCGCGATCCCGGAACCGGTCGACCTCGTCAACGTCTTCCGGCCGTCGGCCGACACTCCGCCCGTGGCCAAGCAGGCCGTCGCGATCGGCGCGAAGGCCCTGTGGCTGCAGCAGGGCATCGCCTCGCAGGAGGCGCGCGACATCGCCGAGTCGGCCGGCCTGGACTACGTCGAGGACTACTGCATCGCGGTGGAGCGGGCGCGCAACCAGATCAGCAAACTGCCGTAGCGGCTACTGGCGGTACTCCTTGAGGAGACCGCGCGAGATGATCGTCTTCTGGATCTCGCTGGTACCTTCGCCGATCAGCAGGAACGGCGCCTCCCGCATCAGCCGCTCGATCTCGTACTCCTTGGAGTAGCCGTAGCCGCCGTGGATGCGGAACGACTCCTGCACGACCTCGGCGCAGTACTCGGACGCGAGCAGCTTGGCCATTCCGGCCTCGACGTCGTTGCGCTGCCCGGAGTCCTTGAGCCGGGCCGCGTTCACCATCAGTGCGTGCCCAGCCTCGATCTTGGTACCCATCTCGGCGAGCTTGAAGGCGATCGCCTGGTGCTGGTACAGCGGCTTGCCGAACGTCTGGCGCTGCTGCGCGTACCCGATGGCCAGTTCGAACGCGCGGATCGCGATGCCGCAGGCGCGGGCGGCGACGTTGACCCGGCCCACCTCGATGCCGTCCATCATCTGGTAGAAGCCGCGGCCGACTCCCTCGGCCCCGCCCAGCACGGCGGTTGCGCTCACCGAATGGTTGTCGAGAACCATCTCGGTGGTCTCGACGCCCTTGTACCCCATCTTCTCGATCTTCCCCGGGATGGTCAGGCCGGGCGCGGTCTCCCCGAAGCCGGGCTCCTTCTCCAGCAGGAAGGTCGTCATGTTGCCGTAGACGCTGTCCGCGCCGGTGTCCGTCTTCATGAGCGTCGCGACGACCGACGAGTAGGCGCCGTTGGTCAGCCACATCTTCTGTCCATTGAGGACAAAGCCGTCGCCGTCGGGTACCGCGCGGGAGCGGATGCCGGCCACGTCGGAGCCGCAGCCGGGCTCGGACATGGAGAACGCGCCACGCATCTCGCCGGTGGCCAGCCTCGGCAGCAGGCGCCGCTTCTGTTCGGCGGTACCGTGCTGCGAGACCAGGTAGGCCACGATGAAGTGGGTGTTGACGATGCCGGAGATGGACATCCAGCCCCGGGCCAACTCCTCCACCACGAGCGCGTAGGTCAGCAGCGACTCGCCGAGGCCGCCGTACTCCTCGTCGATGGTCAGGCCGAACAGCCCCATCTCGCGCATGCCGTCGACGATGTCCGCCGGGTACGTGTCATCGTGCTCGAGCCGCTGCGCGTGCGGGATGATCTCCTTCGTCACGAACTCCCGCACGGTCGCCAGGATGGCCTCCTGCACATCGGTCAGGCCGGGCGTGTGAGCGAGTCGGGTCATCGATGCCTCCCGCGTTACTGAATGGTAGTTCAGGAGCCTGGGTTGCAGTATCGCGGTGCCCGCGCGGCGATCCAAGGCGGTCGCGTCGCCGATCACTTGTGACACCCCTCACCGGTTTCGCCTGTAGTCTGGCGCCGGAACGAGGAGGAGCCCATGAGCTGGCCACCACAGGACGGCGACCGCGACGACGCACCGCAGTACGGGTCGCAGCAACCGCAGGGACAGCCACCGCAGTACGGGCAGCCGTATGGCCAGCCCCAGTACGGGCAGCCTCAGTACGGGCAACCGCAGTACGGGCAGCCTCAATACGGACAGCCCCAGTACGGGCAGCCTCAATACGGACAGCCCCAGTACGGGCAACAGCAGTACGGGCAACAACCGCCATACGGAACGCCGTACCAGTCGACACCGCCCGGTACCAACATCATGGCGATCCTGTCGTTGGTCTTCGCGTTCGTCTTCGCGCCGGCCGGCATCGTGCTGGGCCACATCGCCAAGCGGCAGCTGAGGACCAGCGGCGAGGGCGGCGGCGGGCTCGCCACCGCCGGCCTGATCCTCAGCTACATCTTCACGGCGCTGTGGGTGCTGTTCTGCGCCGGCATCATCATCCTGAGCGCGACGACCAACCACACCACCTAGAGGCACCCCGCACTACCGGTAGTCCGCCTCCCGGACGCTGTTGCCGCCGTCGACCACCAGCATCTGCCCCGTGATGTACGAGGCGGCCGGCGTGCACAGGTACGCCACCGCCGAGGCGACCTCGTCGGGGGTACCGGGCCGGCCGATCGGGGTACCGAGGCCCTGCTTAAGTTCCACGAACGTGGACGCGGCGGTGTGGATGATCCCGGGCGCGACGGCGTTGACCGTCACACCGTCCGCGACGAGCTCCATGGCCAGCGCGCGGGTCAGGCCCACCACGCCCGCCTTGGCGGCCGCATAGCCCGCCTCCGTGGGCAGCGCGTTGACGGGGCCGGCGGTGGCCGCCAGGTTGACCACCCGGCCCCAACCGCGCTCGGCCATGCCGGTGACGAACGCCCGGCTGACCAGGAACGCGGTGGTGAGGTTGCGGTCGATCTCGGTGCGCCACTCGTCCAGTGACAGCTGGGCCACCGGTCGCAGTACCTCCGGGCTCGCCTTGCTCGCGAGGCCGGCGTTGTTGACCAGCACGTCGACCGCGCCGAGCTGCTCGGCGACCGCGTCGGCGAGCGCGCCGACCTCGGCCTCGACGGTCAGGTCGGCCACGAACCCGGTGACGTTGAGCTCGCCGGCGCGCTCGTGGATGCGCCGGGTGGTCGACACGATCGCGACCTCCGCGCCCAGGGCGGAGAGCCGGCGTGCGATGGCGTAGCCGATGCCGTCCGGGCTGCCGGCGCCGGTGACCAGGGCCACCCGGCCGTCGAGACGGTCGGACGCCGGCTCGGCCACGACCGCCGGCTGGTGGCCGTCGCCCGCGCTTCTTCCGTCGCCCGCGCCTCGCCCCTCGCCGGCGCTTCGCCTGGCGCCCGTGCGCTCCGCGCCGTCACCGGCGCGCGCGCCGTCAAGCGGCCAGGCCTCGCCGGCACGCTGCCCGATCAACCGATCAGCACTCCCCGTCTCCATGTCGCCGATCCTCCCGGTAGCCGACGATCGGGGCAAGGCGTCGCCGGTCACCTCACCCGAGCACCTGCCCGGTACCCTGGGCCCACCCATACCGAACCCGGAGACTCTTCAGATGACTTACCCCCCGACGCCGGGCGGCTGGCAGGACCCCACGAAACCCGCCGAACCGGTTGTCCCCCAGCCCACCTACGTCGACCCGATCAGCGGCCAGCCCGCGTCGGTCTCCCCGGACCCGGGCCAGTCGTACCCGGCGGCGACCAGCCCGCCCGGGTACCCGGCCGCATACCCGACGTATGGCGCCACCGACCCGAGCTTCGGCACCGGCTACCCGGCCCAGCCGGGGTACCAGCAGCCCGGCTACGCGGCCCAGCCGGCCCAGCCGGGCTACGCGGCCCAGCCGGCCCAGCCGGGCTACGCGGCGCAGCCGAGCTACCCGTCGTACCCGACGAGCTACCCGGGGTACGG
>Ga0070658_10003427_pt1 | contig 13038 bp, 13 predicted proteins | sample KBSC13metaG_FD_64664 | JGI IMG/M metagenome (GOLD analysis project Ga0070658, IMG submission 64664) | Corn rhizosphere microbial communities from Kellogg Biological Station, Michigan, USA - KBS C1-3 metaG | ecosystem: Host-associated > Plants > Roots > Rhizosphere > Soil ... | reverse complement strand
GCCGCGGGACACGCCGCGGATCTGCGCGAAGGGCTCGACCTCGCGCGCACCGCCGTCGACTCCGGCGCCGCGACGGCGCGGCTCGACGAGCTCGTCGCCTTCTCGAGGGCAGCCGCATGAGGTTCGCCGACGCACTCGCGCAGCCGGGACTGCGCGCGATCGCCGAGGTGAAGCGACGCTCGCCGTCGGCGGGGGATCTGCGCCCCGATGCCGACCCGGCGAAGCTCGCGGCGCAGTTCGCGAAGGCAGGCGCCGCCGCGATCTCGGTGCTCGTCGACGAGCGGTTCGGCGGCACGATCGACGATCTGCGCGCAGCGCGCGCGGCGACCGACGCGCCGTTGCTCGGCAAGGGCTTCTTCTCGACCGAGGAGCATCTGCGTGAGCTGCAAGAGGCGGGCGCCGACGCTGTCCTTCTTATCCTGCGCGACCTCGACGACGCAACGGCCGCGCACCTGCTCGCGTATACGCAGGAGCTCGGCATCGACGCCCTCGTCGAAGCGCACACGGCAGACGAGCTGCAACGGGCGATGGCGCTCGACGCGCCGGTCGTCGGCGTGAACGCCCGCGATCTGTCGACGTTCGCGATCGACCGGAGGAAACAGCTCGAGCTCGTCTCGCGCGCCGCGGGAGATCGGATTGTCGTCGCCGAGAGCGGCGTGCACACGCGTGCCCAGGGAGCGGCTGCAGAGCTCGCCGGCGCGGACGCGATCCTCGTCGGCTCGGCGCTGATGCAGGCTCCCGACCCGCAGGCGAAGCTGCGCGAGCTGCTCTCGCGACCGCTCGTGAAGGTGTGCGGGCTGACGCGTCAGGACGACGTCGACGCAGCGGTCGAGGCGGGCGCCGACCTGGTCGGCTTCATCCTCGTCGAGAAGAGCCCGCGCCGCGCGGTCGCCGTGCTCGACGTGCCCGACACCGTTCTCTCCGTCGCCGTCTTCGTCGAGGACACGGCGGAGACGCCCGCGGATCTCGTTCAGTTCTATCCCGACGACGGTGGCACGGTGCGCGGGCGCGAGGCGCTGCTCCTGCGCGAGGGCCGCGAGGTCGCGCGGGTGCTCGACCTGCCGTGGCAACGGAACGATCCGGCGCACTGGAGCAGCGCGGCCGCGGCGAGTGGGCGCGTCGTGCTCGCCGGCGGTCTCGGTCCCGACAACGTGCGCGACGCGATCGCAGCCGTTCGGCCCTGGGGCGTCGATGCGGCGTCCTCGCTCGAGCGCGAGCCGGGCGTGAAGGATCACGACAAGCTGCGCGCGTACGTCGAGGCGGCTCGGTCATGAGCGCGGAGATCTTCGGCGCGTACGGCGGCCGCTATGTCCCCGAGACGCTGATTCCCGCTCTCGACGAGCTCGAGGTGGCGTGGCGGGAGGCGCTCGCCGACGACGCCTTCCACGCCGAGCTGCACCACCTCGCGACGACGTACGCGGGCAGGCCGACGCCGCTGACGCTTGCGGAGCGGTTCGCGCCGGGCAAGCGCATCTACCTGAAGCGCGAGGATCTGCTGCACACCGGTGCGCACAAGGTGAACAACGCGCTCGGTCAGGCGGTGCTCGCACAGCGGCTCGGCAAGAAGCGGATCGTCGCGGAGACGGGTGCCGGCCAGCACGGTGTCGCGACGGCGACTGTGTGCGCCCGCTTCGGCTACGAGTGCGTCGTCTACATGGGCGAGGAGGACATGCGGCGGCAGAAGCCCAACGTCGAGCGCATGAAGCTCCTCGGGGCCGAAGTGCGAAGCGTCGACTTCGGCACGAAGACGTTGAAGGAGGCGACGAGCGAGGCGATTCGCGACTGGATCACGAACGTCGAGACGACGCACTACCTCATCGGCTCGTGCGTCGGCCCCGCGCCGTACCCGGAGCTCGTCGCCGAGCTCCAGTCGGTGATCGGGCGCGAGGCCCGCGAGCAGATGCTCGCCGTCGAGGGGCGCCTGCCGGAGGCGGTCGTCGCGTGCGTCGGCGGCGGCTCGAACGCGATCGGCATCTTCCACGGCTTCGTCGACGATGCGGACGTCCGGCTGATCGGTGTCGAAGCGGCCGGCGCGGCGTCGCTCGGAACCGGGCGGCCCGGCGTGCTGCACGGTGCGCGCTCGTCGATCCTCGCGGACGAGGACGGGCAGATCACCGACGCGCACTCGATCTCCGCGGGCCTCGACTATCCGGGCGTCGGGCCTGAGCACGCGTTCCTCCGCGACAACGGCCGCGCGGAGTACGTCGGCGCCACCGATGCGGAGGCGCTCGCCGCGTTCGGCGACCTCGCGCGCACCGAGGGGATCATCCCGGCGCTCGAGCCGGCGCACGCGCTGGCGCGGGCGCGCGAGCTCGACGCAGACCTGATCCTCGTCGGCCTCTCCGGCCGCGGCGACAAGGACCTCGCCGAGGTCCTGCTCCACCTCGACACCGATGCCTGAGATCTGGGACCCGGCGCGTGCCGCCACGTTCTTCGACGACTGGGGCATGCGCGAGTGGTCGCGGTTCGAGGACGGCCGGACGCCGCCGGCGAGCCTCGAGACCCACACCCGCCTGCTCGAGCAATTCGTCCACGCCGGCGACCTCGTCCTCGACGCCGGCGCCGGACCGGGCCGCTTCTCGATCGAGCTCGCTCGCCTCGGCGCGCAGATCGTCGCATTCGATCTCTCGCCCGGCCAGCTCGAGCTGCACCGCGAGCACCTGACGGGCGCCGGTCTCGAGGAGCACGTGCGGGAGCGCGTCGTCGGCGACATCCTCGACCTCTCGCAATTCGCGGACGGTTCCTACGACGCAACGGTGTGTTATGGCGGCCCGATCAGTTACGTCGCAGAACGTGCAAACGAGGCGCTCGCCGAACTTGCGCGCGTCACGCGACCGGGAGGTCATCTGCTCGTCAGCGTCATGTCGCTCGCGGCCGCAGTGACGCACTACCTCCCCATCCTGCTCGACCTCGCACGGCGCGACGGCATCGCAAAGCAGGACGAGATCGTCGCCACCGGCCTCCTGCCCGACGATCCCGACTACGGGCACCTGCGCATGAAGCTCTTCCGGTGGGACGAGCTCGAGCAGATGCTCGAGACGTATGGACGTGTCGTCGCTCGGGCCGCCGCGGGGCTCCTGCCCGATTCCGTCGAGCTCGAGCCCGAGTTGCGGGCGTTCGTCCGCCGCACCGACCTCGCGTTGGCCGACGATCCCGGCGCCGTTGCGAACGGCTTGCACATGGTCGCCGTCGTGGAGATCGCATGAGCAGGAAGACGCTCGTCATCTACCTGATGTCCGAGCCGGAGACGCCGGAGCTCGCGCGGGCGGCCTCCGACGGCGGCGCCGACATCATCGAGCTCGGCTTCCCATTTTCCGACCCGCTCGCGGACGGGCCCGTGATCCGCCGCGCCGGCGAGCGGGCGCTGAAGCGCGGGATGCGGACGCGCGCATGCCTCGACGTGCTCGCGCGCACGCGCGAGCTGATTCCCGAGAAGCCGCTGATCCCGATGACGTACTCGTCGATCCTCGAGGCGTACGGCTGGGAGCGCTTCGCGGACGACCTGCACACATCGGGCGGGACGAGCATGATCGTCTCCGATCTCCCGGCGGGAGAGCGGCCGGAGGTGCGGCGCATTCAGCTCGTCGCGCCGACGTCGACCGACGAGCGCATCCGCTTTGCGGGCGAGCAGACCGACGGCTGGCTCTATCTCGTGACGCTCACCGGCACTACGGGTTCGCGCGGCGAGCTCTCCCCTGCGCTCGCCGGTCTCGTCGAGCGCACGCGGCGTCTCGTCGACGTCCCGCTCTATGCCGGCTTCGGCATCACGACGCCCGACCATGCGCGGGCCGCGGCGGAGCTTGCGGACGGCATCGCCGTCGGCACGCGCGCGGTCGAGGTCGCAGAGCAAGGGCCGGAAGCGCTGCGGGAGTACGTCGCGTCGTTGCGCGCCGCGCTCGACTCGCTCTAGGCCGCGATCGGTACGAGCCGGCCGAGCAGGCCGCGGCGTTCCCACCGTGCCGGATCGGCAGCCGCAGCCTCGACCGCGAGCGAGCACTGCAGGCAGCCCTGGACGTGAGCCTCGAGCTCGCGCAAGCGGCGCGCCTCGAGCGACCGTGTGAGCAGGCCGTCGATCGCGCCTCTGTCGAGATGCCTCGTATTCGTCTTCGTGTTCGTCATGTCGTCCTCCTGGTCGGGTTTCGCCCAGGATCGCGAGCGCCGCTGAGAAATCCCTGAGAGGCGCCTTGGAGACGTCTGAGAGTTATGTGACGGGCGCGGCGGTCTCGTTCACAAGCTCGGCGAACGACCGCCTGTCCGCCGTGAACCCGGGGACGCAGAGCGAGAAGAGCGAGCCGCGACCGCGCGGGAACGCATCGACATGCCCGCCGTGCGCGCGGGCGATCGCGTCGACGATCGCCAGACCGAGCCCCACCCCACCCGCCGAGCGGTTGCGAGCGTCGTCGACGCGCGCGAAGCGGTTGAAGATCCTGTCCACGTCGTCGGGCGGGATCCCGGAGCCCTCGTCGGCGACCTCGAGGAAGAGCGACTCACCCTCGACTCTCGCGCGCAGCTCGATCGCCTCGTAGGGCTCCGTGTGCTTGACGGCGTTCTCGAGCAACGCGTCGAGCGCGGTGCGCAGGGCCTCGTCGTCGGCCAGGAGCGACCCGGGCGGAACCGAGCCGAGCCGCCACACCCTCGGGACGACGTCCGACCAGCGAACGAAGACGTCCTCGAGGAACGACTCCACGTCGATCTCGCGCTTCGCGAGGAAGTCCGGCCGCTCGGTCTTCGCCAACAGAAGCAGGCGGTTGATGATCCTCTCGATCCGCCCGAGCTCGTCGAGCGCGATGCCGAGCTCCGGGGACGCCGGATGCTCGAGGCCGAGCAGCTCGAGATGCCCGCGGGCGATCGTCACCGGCGTCCGCAGCTCATGGCTGACGTCGTGCAGGAACCGCTCCTGGCGCTCCAGGAGCTGGGCACGACTCTCGGCGATTCGCTCGACGTCACGCGTCGCCTCCTGCCGGCGACGCGCGTGCCACACCATCGCGAGGAACATCGCCGACATTAGTGGCACCTCGGTGAGCTCGCTCCACTCCTGCGTGCCTGCCTGAACGTCGCTGACGATGAGCGTGCCCGTCGTGGCGCAAACGCCGGCGAGCACGAGCGCCGTCGGCAGCGGCCGCCAGACACGGAAGCCGTAGAGCAGGGTGAGGCTCACCCAGATGAAGTGGAACGGGACTGTCTCCCAGCTCTCCCACCGGATCATCGCGGCGACGTTCGCGCCGGCGAACGCAAGCCAGGCGACGTCGACGGGGTTAGGCCGCCGCAACCCGATACCCCGCGTGCCGCACGGTCTCGATCGCCTGGGCGCCGAGCTTCTTCCGCAGCCGCCGGATGCAGACGTCGACGACGTTCGAGCCGGGATCGAAGTGGTAGCCCCACACGGCCTCGAGCAGCTGCTCGCGGCTGACGATCTCGCCGGGATGGCGAGCGAGATGATGGAGCAGGTGGAACTCGCGATCCGTGAGATCGGCTGCATGGCCGTCGACCTGCGCGCGACGGCGGGGGACGTCGAGCACGAGCGCGCCGACGCGCAGGACGACCTCCTCCAGCTCGCCGGCGCCGGCCGCGCGTAGCTGCGCCCGTACGCGCGCGATGAGCTCGTCAAGTGCGAACGGCTTCGCGAGGTAGTCGCGCGCCCCGAGCTCGAAGCCGCGGAGCTTCGTCGGCAGATCCGTTCGCGCCGAGAGGATGAGCACCGGCAATGTCGGCTCGCGGCGGGACAGCTCCCGCAGGACGGCAAGCCCGTCGAGCCCCGGCAGGAGCAGGTCGAGCACGATCAGGTCGTAGTGCCGATCCGAGACGCGGCGGAGCCCGGTGGCGCCGTCCCCTGCGGCGTCCACCACGAACCCCTGAGCCTCGAGCCCGCGCCGCACGAAGGCGAGGATCCGCGGCTCGTCCTCGATGACGAGGATCGGCATCTCCGCCGCGGGAACCTACCACCTCATGACGCGTACATGACAAGCTGATGACACATTTGTCATTTGCGCCTTGCGGCGGCGGCGCGCCTCGTACAGTCGCCGCGCGATGGCGGCGCTCGAGCCCTCGGCGGCTGTGCACGAACCACCGGAGCACGGCCGGACCCGCCTGCGGGGACGGCTTCCCTTCCCGGACGGTGCCGCCAAGCACTGGATCCTCTCGTCGATCATCTGGCTGACGGTCGTCGACCTGTTCGGCCTCGTGCTCGCGACGGAGTTCGTCTCACCTGAGGCGTTCGGCTCGATCTCGTGGCTGACGTTCAGCCGGATCCGGCCGGCGCACGTCAACGGCGTGATCCTGGCGTGGCTTTCGATGATGTACTTCGGCGCGCTCTTCTACATGCTGCCGCGACTGATCGGCACGCGCGGGATGTGGAGCGAGCGCCTCGGGATCATCTGCTGCTGGGCGTGGAACCTCATGTTCCTCCTCGGCATCATCGGCCTGCTCACGGGCCACAGCCAGGGCCGTGAGTACGGCGAGTTCATCTGGCCGATCGACATCGCGCTGCTCGTGATCTGGTGCGCGAACATCGTCAACATCCTCGCAACGGTCGCGGTCCGCACGATCAGGCCGCTCTACGTCAGCGTCTGGTTCTTCATCGCGAGCCCGCTCTGGCTCGCAGTCGACTACGCGATCGGCAACGTCATCTGGCGTCCAGGCGACGTCTGGGGCGCACCGTCGGGAGCGCTGTCGAACAGCCTGTCGGACGCGATGCTCAACTGGTGGTACGCGCACAACCTCTTCGGCTTGTGGCTGACGCCGATGCTGATCGCGATCACGTACTACATCGTCCCGCGCGTCACCAACACGCCGCTCTACAGCTACACGCTCTCGCTCGTCAGCTTCTGGGGGATGGCCTTCTTCTACACGGGCGTCGGTGACCACCACATCCTGCAATCACCGACTCCGTCGTGGCTGAAGACAATCGCCGAGGTCTCGTCGTGGATGCTGCTCGTCCCCGTCTTCGCCTTCACGATCAACATCCTCGGCACGATGAAAGGGAACTGGGACCGGTTCTTCACGAACCTCCCATTGCGGTTCACGATGACCGCGTTCTTCTTCTACTTCCTGGTCAATATCCAGGGCGCGTTCGAGGCGCTGCAGCCGTTCAACCGGTTGACCCACTTCACGAACTTCGTCGTCGCGCACGCGCATCTCGCGTTGCTCGGCGCGTTCACGATCCTCGGCATGGGCGTGATCGACTACATGGTCGCGCAGATCTACGCGCGCCCGTTGTGGAGTCGCAACCTGACGGAGTGGATGTACTGGCTCGTCACGATCGGCTTCACCGGGTTCTTCAGCGTGCTGACGCTCGCAGGGTTCCAGCAGGGGCTCGAGTGGGAGCAGGGCGTGCCCGAGGTGAACGTCCTGCCGCAACTGCACGGCTACTACATCGCGCGCGGGATCTTCGGCGCGATGATCGTGCTCTCCGGGATCGTGCAGATCGTCAACATCGGCATGACGGTCTTCACCGACACGAACGAAAGGCGGCGCCGCGAGACCCAACGCGTTGCCGAAGCGATCGCTCCACCGGCGGGCGCATGAGCACAGCCGACGACGAGCTCCCGCCGGGGGCGCCGACGAACGAAGAGGCGGACGAGCGGATCCCGCGCGGCTGGGCGCGTCATCCGCACGAGCGGATGCTCATCACGCCGTGGCTCGCAGGCATCGGCGGCCTCCTCGCGTTCTTCACGGTGGTGGCGATCGTCGTCTGGCTCCCGATCCACACGTTCGATCCCGCCCCGTCCGCGGACTGGACGCCGCTCTCGAACCAGGCCGTTGCCGGCCGCAAGCTCTTCGCGCAGAACGGCTGCTACGTCTGCCACTCCGGCTACTCGCGGCCGCAGGACGTCCGGAATGCGCTCTATTTCCTCTATCCGAAGATCTCGCAGCCGGGCGACTTCTGGGGCAGCGACCAGTCGCCGAACCTGCTCGGCACCGAGCGCACCGGGCCCGACCTCTCGCAGGAGGGAGGCTGGCACCCGGACGACTGGCAGCGCGCGCACTTCTACGACCCGCGCTTCGTCGACCCGTTGTCGCTCATGCCGCAGATGAAGTCGCTCTTCTCCGACCAGCAGATCGAGAGCCTGATCTCGTTCGTGCAGATGCGAAGCGGCAAGTCGGGGCTCCTGCGCTACGCGGGCCAGCTCTACTCGAAGCATGTCGTCCTGACGAACCAGGGCTTCAAGCCGGCGCCGACCGGGTTCGAGGGTGCGCACGCGACGATCCAGGAGGGCGCAGACGTGGCTGTGCCGAAGGGCCAGCTCGAGGAAGCGCCGAACCTCGCGCAGATCGACCGCGGCTACTGGCTCTCCGGTAACCCGCTCCCGGTGACCGAGGGGAACCTCATGCGCGGCAAGAAGATCTTCCTCGAACGCTGCGTCGCGTGTCACGGGCTCGCCGGCGACGGCAAGGGCCCTGGCGCGAAGTTCATGGCGCCGCCGCCCGCCGACTTCACGGACAAGGACGACGCCTGCTGCGGCGGCGACACCGGCCCGGGCGACTTCTACTACCGGATCCTGCGCGGCTGGCCCGGTACCGGCATGGAGAACTTCGGCGACCGCCTCACCGTCGACGACATTTGGCGCCTCGTCCTCTTCATCAAGACGATCCCGAACCACACGCTCGACAAGGGCGTCGTGCCGGAGCCGAAGGACTACATCACGTGGCAGCCGTCGACAGAGCTCATCGCCTGGCTCAACTCGACGCAGAAGCCCGTGAACAACGCCGGGTTCGACAAGAAGGCGGTCACGGATCCGTTCATGCAGGAGGCGATGCGCGTCTTCCCCGGGCTCGCACCCGGCGACAGCTTCTACATCAACGGGACGACGGAGACGCTCTCGCTCGACGCGGCCCGCAACGCGATCCGCACGATCTACCAAGACCTGCTCGACCGGGCCTGGCGCGAGGCGATCAACCGCGGCGAGAAGATGCCTCCGCTCTCGCAGAAGAGCATCCCGCCCGAGGTGCCGGGACAGCAATGAGACGGCGCCTCCTCGTGCTCGCGCTCGTCGTGCTCTGCTCGCTGTCGGTGCCCGCGCTCGCGTTCGCGCATGACGCACCCGAGAACAACCAGTCGAAGTGGGTGATGGCCGACTGGATGATGGACACGTTCTTCATCTTCTCCGGCCTCGCGTTCGTCGTCTTCCTCGCCGTGTGGAAGGCCGGCCACTTCCACGAGCTCGACCGGCATGCGGGCATCCCGCTGCTCGTCGAGGAAGCGGACTACTACACGCCCGAATGGGCGCTCGAAGAGGAGGCGTGGGCCGATGGCGATGCCGAGCGGTGACAGCCCGCAGAAGGCGAACGCCTTCTACCACTATCTGCTCTCGAAGCACCAGACCGACCGCCGGGCGGACACGTGGCATGTCGACTGGCTTTCGCTCGCGTGGATGTGGGGCTTCGTCGCGGCGCTCTCGGTGATCCTGATCTGGTGGGTCTGGCAGTACCGCACGACGCGCCACCGCAGTCGCGTCTATCCGGTCGACAGCTGGGGCGGGTTCACGACGGAGCTCGCCGGTCCGGCCACACGCTTCTTCGTACTGCTGACCGCGATCCTCACCGGTTTCGCCGTCGCGCTCATCGTCGGCCATATCGTCAACGGGCAGATCTTCTGATGGCCGCCGCGCCGCCGTTCGTCTCGTACTCGTCGATGTCGGAGGCGATCGTCTCGTCGACGGACTGGCCGTTTCTCTACGCGTCGCTTCAGGCGTTCAAGGCGCACGTGCAGGAGTACCCGGGCTGCCAGCGCACCGAGGCGTTCGCGGCGCTCCAGGACGACGGCAGCATGCGCATCCATTGCTACACGACGTGGGACACGCCGGAGCAGCTCGACGTCTACCTCGAGTACGGGTACACGTTCGAGCGGCTCCTCGGCGACGTCGGCCTGCCGAGCCAGGCACGCACGCTCCTGATGGAGAAGCTCTTCTGATGGCGCGGCGGCGCATGCCGGCCCGGCCGCTCTCGGGCTATCGCGACGTGAGCGGAGGCGTCCGCCACTCACGCCGGAACGTGATCCGCGCGTGGGTGATCCTCGCGTTCCTCATCGCGATCTACCTGACCTGGACGCTGATCGTCTACTTCCTCGAGCCCGGGCTCCGGTAGCGCTCGACCCATGTGGGTCCAGCACCTCTCGTCGCTCGACTTCCTGACCTACGTCGCGTTCTTCGGCGTCGTGGTTGCGGCGATCTGCCGCTTCGTACCAGGAAAGGCGGCCCCGGTGCGCGACGAGCCGTACTCGCACGACGAGCTGACGCGGCACGACGCGTTCCTCGCGAAGTACTTCGTCGCCGGCGGCGCGTTCCTCGTGCTCGGGTCGGTGCACATGCTCTTGAAGAACCTGCCGTGGACGGCAGAGTGGCTTGCGCGCAGCGGCTACGCGGGCCACCTGGTCCGCGATCTGTCGAACACGCATGTGATGATCGTCGGCGGCGGCACGCTGCTCGCGACGGGTCTGACGTGGTACGCGCTGCCGCGCATCGTGCAACGGCCGCTCGCGAGCAACGGCATGGCGCACTGCGCGTTCTGGCTGACCGCTGCAGGGCTCACGGTCTTCTACATCGCGCTCATCGGCGACGGCATCGCGATGAGCAGGCTCGTCCAGCGCGGGTGGGAGTATCAGGCCGCGAAGGCTCACCTGGGCAAGTGGTACAAGGTTCCGGTCGGCATCGGCGCGGGCGTCATGGGGCTCGGGTACTGGTGCTTCGCAGCGAACGTGGTGATCACGGTTTTCCAGGCGCGGCTCGTGCGCGTCCCGAAGCCGCATGCGCATCTCTGGAAGTTCCTCGCAACCGGCGCACTCGCACTGACCGTCGGCACGGTGCAGGGCGTGATCCAGGTCACGCCGCACAACGCGGACTGGCTCTACCGCGCGAAGCATGCAGGCGAGTGGATCGACCCCATCAGTCACGCGCACATCAACCTCGTCACGGGCCTGACGATGCTCGTCGCCGGCGTGCTCTTCCTGCTCGCGCCGCAGCTCGGTGGCGTCGCGCCCTCGCGACGGCGCGCAAACGCAGTGTGGGGATCGCTTCTTGGCGGCTCACTTGCGTTCTACGCAACGTGCCTCTATCTCGGCTTCCACGAGGGCAGCCTCGTCGTCGGCCGTGGGATGACGCCCGAACAGGCCGAGGAGGCGACACCGCTGCATGCGCCGCTGATCGTCGGCAGCGGCGTTCTCATGTTCTGCGCGTTCTGGTTCCTGCTCGCGACGATCGCCGGGAGCTTCCGGCATGCGCCGGCACGGCTGCGCTCGTTCGTCTTCGCAGGTTGCGCCGCGCTTGCGCTCGGGACGCTGCAGGGGCCGGTGCAGGCGCTGCCGGTCGTGAACGAGCTGCTCGACCGAGGCGGCGACGCGGGGGATGTGATCGTCAACCTCCACGCGCAGCTCAACATGCTCGGGGGCCTGATGGTGCTGCTCGTCGGTGCGGTGCTCGCGCTGCGCGGCCTCGCGCCGGGGCGCGTGCTCGGCCCCGTCGCGATCGGCATGGGCGTCTACTACGGCGCGGGCGTCGTCTTCTCTGCGCTCGAGGCGTCCCGCGTGTCGGACGGCGCCTCGTTCGGCTCGGCGGTGCGCGCTTTCGAGCCGTGGTCGGCGCTCGTGCTCGTGCCGGCGGCGGCCGCAGTGCTGACTGGCTTCGCGGCGTACGCGCGCGCCGTCTGGCGCGGGACGGCACGCGAGCGGCTCGCTGGGCGGGCGACACTGAAGGCGGTGCCCGATGCATATGCGGGGAGGATCCCGGTGCGGGTGCGCCGGCTCAGCCCGGCGAAGCTCGCCGCCTACGAGCTGCCGATGGGGCTCCTCGGCTTCCCCGGCCTCGGCTGGCTCTTCGGCGGCTTCCCGTTCCAGGCGTCGATCCTCCTGTGCGGCGGCCCCGCACTCGCGTGGGCGGTCCTCCCCATCGCGTTCACGCCGTACGGCGAGGGGCCGCTCCGGAGCATCGGCTGGGAGATCGAGCTCGCGTACCTGCCGTCGAGCGCGCTCCTGTCGGCGGCGCTTCTCTACCGGGCGCATCGCAAGCGACGTCTGCGCTCGCTCGGAGCCGACCCACCCGTGCGGCGCCGCCGCCGGAGCACGTACCGCACGCGCGTCGCGGTGACCGCCGGGTCGATCCTCCTCGTCCTCGTCTCCTTGCCGCTCGTGCCTGCCGTCGCCGGGCTCGGCTCCGGCAGCGTGCGCTACACGCTTCAGCCGCGGCTGACGAAGGAGGTGACGGGCCAGTTTCTCGTCACGCCGCGGGGGCCGGTGAAGCTCTTCGCGTGGCAGGATCCACAGGCGTCGTATCCCGTTGACGCGCTGCGCATTCGCGCGCGCGACGCGAGCGCGCTGCTCGTGCGTGCGGCGGCGCTCGACTCGCCTTCGGCGTACCGCCTGTACGACGCCGACACAAGCCGGCCCGTGCCGCTCGGGGTTCGTTCACGCGGCGGACGCTCCCTCTCCCTCACTCCGCTGTCGCCGCTGCGGCCGGGCCGGTACGTCTTCACTGCCACGCACGAAGGGATGTTCGGCGGCCGCGACTACGCCTACGTGACGATCGTCGCGCCGAGCGCCGCGGTGTCGCCGATCGAGCCCGCCGGCGCACGCACGACGCAGGTTGCGAAGGCGTTGCCGCCGATCGCCGCAACGCTCGTCGCCGTGCTCTTCGCCGTGCTACTCGTCCGGTCCTACCGGCGCCGGCCCGCGGCGCAGAAGGCGCTCTGGGCGACGGGCTTCCTGCTCTTTGCGACCGCTGCCGCCTGCGAAGCCGTGGCCCAGCGAGACGGCTGGACACCGCTCCTCTTCCGCCTCTACTACCTGGCCGGAGGCGTGCTCACCGTGGCTGCGCTCGGGGCGGGCTCGGCGATGCTGCAGCTGCGGCCGCGAGGGCGCGACGCGCTGCTCGGTGGCCTTGGCGTCGCCGCAACCGCCGCCACGCTCGCGGTGCTGCTCGCGCCCGTCGACGGCGTCGCGCTGGCCACGACGGCTGCGGGGAGGCCGCCGGCGAACGGCGCGCTCGGCGGCCACGCGTACCTTTGGGCGATCGCCCTCAACTCCGTCGGCACGCTCTTGCTCGTCGGCGG
>Ga0070658_10003426_pt1 | contig 13041 bp, 14 predicted proteins | sample KBSC13metaG_FD_64664 | JGI IMG/M metagenome (GOLD analysis project Ga0070658, IMG submission 64664) | Corn rhizosphere microbial communities from Kellogg Biological Station, Michigan, USA - KBS C1-3 metaG | ecosystem: Host-associated > Plants > Roots > Rhizosphere > Soil ... | reverse complement strand
GGCGAAGGCCGTGACGATCGCCGTGCCGACGACGTATCACCTGTCGACGGCCGAGCCGTTCTTGAAGCGCGGGATCGCCTGCCTGATCGAGAAGCCGCTGGCGCCCACGAGCGCGGCGGCGCGGAAAATCGTCGAGCTGGCGGCCGCGGGCAAGGCGGTGCTGCAAGTCGGACATATCGAGCGATTTAACCCGGCCGTGCGGTCGATGCTGCAGTTGCACATCGTGCCGGGGTTCCTGGAAGTGACGCGCATCAGCCCGCTGAGCTTCCGCAGCACCGACGTGGGCGTGGTGCTGGACATGATGATCCACGACATCGACATCGTGCTGCAGCTGGCCAATTCGAAGGTGACGAAGATCGACGCCACCGGCGTAAGCGTGATCGGCGAGGCCGAGGACGTGTGCAACGCGCGGCTGAAATTCGCGAACGGCTGCGTGGCCAACCTGACGGCGTCGCGGTTGTCGATGAAAACCGAACGCCGGCTGCGGGCGTTCAGCAGCGATACGTACGTGTCGCTCGATTATCAGAAGAAATACGGCATCGCGATCCGCAAGAGCGGGAATGTAGAGAAGGTGCGTGACGTGATCGCCAAGATCCGCTCCGGCGAGATCGAGGATCTGTCGGACCTGAATTACACGGAGCTGGTCGACGTGCAGGAACTGGAGATCAACGACGTCGAACCGCTGCGGGCGGAACTGGATGCTTTCGTGGACGCGGCGCAGGGGAACAGCAAGCCGGTCGTCAGCGGCGAAGACGGGCTGGCGGCAGTGGAACTGGCGGAGCGGATCGTGGCGGAAATGGAGAAGATGGCGGTGTGACGCCTAAAAACCGGGAATCGCCAATCTGGCCCCACTCCCTGTGGGAGAGGCTGGGTGAGGGCAGGCCGGAGCCGAAGAAGTCGAGGCGTTTATTTGATCGGCTGAGGCGGAAGGCCTCTCTTCTCACAGCGTTTACACCCGCTCATTCGACAGATCGTTTCAGCCTGCCCTCACCTGGCCTCTCCCACGGGGAGAGGGACCGGAGCGCGCAATGAAAGCGGCTTCGCACGGGCGAAGCCGCTTGGGTATTTACGCGTCTCAGCAAGCCGGCCGAAGAATTACTTCTTCGTCCCGCCCTTTTGGAAGCTGTAGCTGCCGCCGAACTTCTTGGCGAAGCGGTCGAGGCGGCCGGTGGCGTCGATGAACTTCTGCTTGCCGGTGAAGAACGGGTGGCTGGCCGAGCTGATGTCGACCTTCACCAGGCCGTACTCGTTGCCGTCTTCCCACTTGATAGTTTCTTTGCTGTCGATGGTCGAGCGCGTGATGAACTGGAAGCCGGAGGAGATGTCCTGGAACACGACCGGGCGGTACGCCGGATGAACGCCTTTTTTCATTGCTACACCTGAAAAGCTCTCCTTGGCGTGCGTGCGGGCAAAGGGCCGGCACGTCAGCAAGGGGGTAGAAGTGTACGCCAGGGGCGGGCATTCCGCAATCCGAATCGGTGCCGCACCGGGGCGTCAGGCGGTCTCCCGATTCCGCAGCCGCCGCCCCAAGGCCGCCAGCAGCAGGCCGAGGATGAAGAACAGGCCGCTCTGCAGGACGGCATTGGAAGTTTCGGTCAGCAGCCCCACCGTCAGCACCGCCGCCGACGCGCCGGCCGCTACCACACCGATGCCCAGGCAGCAGGTGCCGAGGATCAGCATCGTAAGTTCTGGCGGTCGCCCCTCTTGCAACGGAACGGCTTCATCCAGTGACGGCGACAGATCGGTTTTCTTGAGCACGGGCTCCATCCACAACAAATGCCTGAACAACCTGAACCGATTCTGAATTAAAAGACGTGGCCGGCGGAGCGCTCAGACGGACAAATTCCTGTGTTTCGACCTTAATCTTCCGCGACTCAACCCCCACTTCGGCTCAGTCCCTCCGAGACCGACCACTTCAGTGGCCAAGAAACGTACGGTATCAGATACCCCGTTTCAACACAGATTTGTCTCTATTTCACGGCCTTCCAAAGCGCGTCTTCGACGTGGTTGTAGTTCTGGAAGCTGCTGTCCAAGGTGTCCATCAACTGCTGGATCCGCCTTTTGTCCGCGTTCGGGTCCTTGAGCGCATCCCGCAATGCGGCGGCCGCGTCGTTGACTTGGCTGGCCCCTTCGGCGAACTGGCGGGCCGAATCGATCACGTTGATGTTCTGCATCTCGGCGCTCGTCGGCTTGTAGAGCAGCCGCCAGGGGCTGTGGCGGATTTCGACGCTGGCGCCCTCCAGGTTGGTCGACGTGTTACGGAACGAATCGACCATGTGATCGATCTTCGACTTGTTCCGCAGCAAGGCCGACCGCACCTCGCCGGTGATGTCCTTGGTGTTGGCGGCCGACTGGCGGATGTCGACCAGCGTATCGTGCGTGTCGTCGATCGTCTTCTTCACGGTGTCGACGAAGTTGTCGATCCGGTCGAGCGTGGTCGGCAGGCGCGTCCTGAGCGTTCCCGTGGCCGAGTTCACGTTGGCGATCGTTGTCCGCAGGTCGGTCTTGCCGTCGCCGAGCACGTCGCGGATCGGCTCGAGGGCTTGCCGCCCGGTTTCGATCGCCTTCTTCCCGGCCGCGAGCGTATCAGCGGCCTGGTTCATCGTTTTCTTGTATTCGTCATAGCCCGGATCGACTTTGCTATCGACGTGGGCCAGCAACTTCGACGCCTGCGGCGCGACAGCGTAAATCTCGCTAAGGCTGCTCGGCAAGCCGTCGAGCGGGACGCCGTCGGTGTACGGCGCGCCATTGCCCAAGCTGGTGATGTTCAGGTCGGCCGCGCCGGTCAACGCCTGTTCTACCTGTATCGCCGCGTTGGCGCGCAGGTCGTACGACGTTGGCAGCGTGAAGACGACATAAAATTGCGGCTGTTTATCTGATCCGTCGGGCACCAGATAGATGTTGGTCACGTGCCCCTGGTCGTACCCGCCGATGCGCACCGGGTCGCCCACGCGCAGGCCACCGAGGTTTTCGTCCAGGTCGAACGCGGTGATCACCGTGCGCATCGGGTGGAACCAATGCCCTGTTCCCTGGATGCCGAAGATGATACCCACGACCAGAGCAATGCTGATCAGGATGAACAGGCCGGCTTTGAATGCGTTGCGGTCTTTGATCATGGCTCAATGCTCAGTAGATCCCGTTCGTACGATCCGCCGCGCCGGCGTTCGGTGAGCGGCCCTTCGGTCAGGCCGTCCACGAACTGGCGGACGAGCGGGTCTTTGCTGTCCTTCATTTCCTGCGGCGTGCCGCTGACGATGAACTTGCCCCGGTCCAGCAGCACCATCCGGTCGGCGATGCGGAAGGCCGAATCCATCTCGTGCGTGACGACCACGCTGGTCACGCCGAGCACCTTGTTCAGTTTGATGATCAGCTCGTCGATCTCGGCGCTGGTCACCGGATCGAGCCCGGCCGACGGTTCGTCGTAGAACAGCACCTGCGGATCGAGCGCCAATGCCCGCGCCAGCCCGGCCCGTTTTTTCATGCCGCCGGAGATTTCCGAAGGCAGGCGCTGCGCGTGTTCACGCAGGCCGACGAGTTCGAGCTTGATCTTCACGATAATGTCGATCGTGTCGTCCGACAGATCGGTGTGCTCCTGCAACGGCAGCGCGACGTTCTCGGCGATCGTCATGCTGTTGTAGAGCGCCCCGCTCTGGAACAGCACGCCGATCGACCTGCGGTAGCTGTCCATCTCCTTCGGCGAAAGCGTTGAGAGCGTCTTGCCGCACACGTCGATCTCCCCGCCGTCGATGCAGAGGCTGCCGATCATCATCCGCAAGAGCGTGGATTTGCCGCTGCCCGATCCGCCGAGGATAACGAGCGTCTCGCCGCGGTAGATGTTCAGGTCGATCTGGTCGAGGACCGTACGACCGTTGAAGATCTTGGTGGCTTTGTCGACTCTGATCGCTGTTTCACGCATGGAAGGTTTTATTTTGACGCAGATAAACGCAGATGCACGCAGATAAACGCAGATGAAGAGATTGAGTTCGTTAGAGGCCGTTTACGATGCGCCGCCACTCCAGGCGTTCTTTGCCGTAGTTGATAAGCAGACAAAGCTTTAGGCCGGTGGCTCTGAGGTAATTCAGGCATTGAGCCATATGCACGGGTTCGAAATCCTTAACGTGTTTCAGCTCCACCAGCACGCAGTCGGCGACGATCAAGTCAGCGCAATAGTCTCCGACAAGGACGCCCTTGTACCGCACCCTGTGCATTACCTGCTGACGCGCCGAAATGTTCCTGAGCGTCAGTTCGGCGAACAAGGCATTCTCGTAAATCTTCTCAAGGAAGCCGCAGCCGAGCTCATTCGCCACAGCAAACGCCGAAGCCAGAATCTCCCCACTCAATTCCTTATATCTGCGTTCATCTGCGTTTATCTGCGTCATCTGCGTCCCCTACAAACCAAGCCCATAGAAAACGGCCGTGAAGCCCAAATCGATGAACGTGAGCGCGACGATCGTGTACACCACGGTTTTCGTCGTCGCGTCGCCGACGCCCTGGGCGCCGCCTTGGACGCTCATGCCGAGGTGGCAGGCGATCAGGCTGAGGGTGGTGCCGAAGACGCTGGCCTTGAACAGGCCGGTGACGAAGTCACGGACCAGGATGGCGGCGAAGGTGGCGTGGACGTACTGGGTGGCCGACATGCCCAGGACGCTGGCGGCGACGAAGCAGCCGCCGAGCACGCCCAGCAGGTCGCCGATGACGGCCAGGCAGGTCATCATCACGGTGGTCGCCAGGACGCGGGGGACGACGAGGAAGCGGACGGGGGAAATCGCCTGGCTCTCCAGCGCCTCGAGCTCTTCGGAGACTTTCATCGTCCCCAGCTCGGCCGCGATGCTGGCGCCGGCAAAGCCCGTCAGGGTGATGGCGGCTACCAGCGGCCCGAGCTCGCGGAACATGGCCACGCTGATGATGTCGGCGATCTTGCTGGAAGCGCCGTAAGTCCGCAGCACCGGCTCCATCTGCAGGGCCAGGATCGCACCGATGCAGAAGTTGACCAGGCTGACGATGCCGATCGACATCACGCCGACCCGCACCATCTGGGCCCACAGGTTGCGCCACCCGAGCCGTCGGCCGCGTCCGGTGAACAGGCCCGGCTTGACCGCCCGCGCCGCGTCGCCCAGCAGCAGGCCGAGGTTGCCGATGAATTCGGTGGTGCTGAGGATCACTCGGCCGAGGAGGGTGATGGGGGTGAGGGCGTTCATGGGCGGCTTCTTCTTATCCCTCCCCCTCCGGGGAGGCTGGGTGGGGGCGGGGAGCGTTAAGAGGCAATCGAACGCGCAGTCACGCTCGCCGCCCCCACCTAACCTCCCCCGGAGGGGGAGGGATAAGACGGTTATACCCGCCATCGTTTGATGAACGACTACACCGCCAGCGCTTCGGCTTCCGTCCCCACCACGTTGAACAGCGTATTCAGCCGCGCGATCTCGATCAGCCCCTTCACGCGCGGCTGCGGATCGACCAGGCACAGTTTCCCGCCGATCTTGCGCAACCGCTGCAGGCACTCGACCATGATCGCGATCGCGCTGCTGTCGACGTACGGCACTTTGCTGAGGTTCAGCACCAGCTTTTTCGAACCCGTCTGCTGCAGCAGGGCCAGCAGGTCGGTGCGCAGGTCGGGGCTGCCGTGCAGGTCGATCTCGCCGTGCAGCGACAGGACCACCGCGTCGCCCTCCTGCCGGGCGCTATCAACATGGCTGGAAATGGTTTGGAGCTCAACCATATCTGCTTCATCGTCTACGGCGGATCATTTTCAGCAGCATACCATCCGGTTGGGGAAGGAATTCTAGGGAATCGAGCAATTGCTTGAGACAGGGCAGGCCCAAGCCGCCGGGGTGAAGGGCCGTCGGATCGGGCGGCTGGCGCCTCAGGTCGGGCAATCGGCCGTTGCCCCAGTCGCGCAGGGTGACGGTCAACGCATCATCGCCGGCGTGGCAGTGCAGGGCGATCGGGCGATCGGTCCGCCCTTCGTAGGCGTGGCGGATAATGTTGGCCAGGGCTTCGTTGAGGCACAGTCCGATATCCGCGACGGCCCGCTCGCCGAAGTCGTGCCGGGCGGCGAATTCTTCGACCGTCCGCCGGGCCGGGGCAATGGCGGCCGGGTCGCTCTGCAGGTCGAGGTGCAGCTCGGCCGCGATCATTTGCCTTGCTCCGCCAACCATTGGTTCCAGCGCTGCACGGCCGGTTTTCGCACCGCCGGGTCATCGTAATAATGGTAGCCGAAGGTTTCGCCGGTCAGGCGTTTGAGGGCGCCGATCGAGTAGAAACGCACCGCCGGGTCTTCGTTTCGCAGGCCCGCGACCAGTTCGGGCAGCGATGTGGTGTCCTTGTTCTCGACCGCTTCCTTGATGGCCGGCACCTTGTAGGTGACGTCGTTATCGACAATGCCGCGGCCCCGGTCGCGGGCACAGCCGCCGGAAAGCACCGCGAGGATGAGCAGGCCGCGACGAAGCATTGGAAGGATTATCGGGAGGATCGGGCGGTTTGCGAGAATCGACAGCCTCTTCGTAGGCGCGAGATACATGTCGCCCGCGTCGAACGAGTACGCTTCTGAGCGTATTTACACCCGCTGAGCACGTTCACGCTCCCGGGCGACATGTATGTCGCCCCTACGAGATGCTACTGCTGATCGAGAATCCCCCAGATCTGTTCGATTTGCGGATCATATACCGGATTCGGCGCGCCGCTCGGATCGGGACATTGGCCTAAAGGCGTATCGAACGCCTTCCGCCCCACCCAATGCGCCCCGCCGTTGCCGTAGAGGACATTGATGCCGTCTTTGTGTCGCTGGTCGAGCCGCTGCGGGCAATTGGCGGCATCGGCGAAGATGGCGAGGTTCGCCGAGCGGCTCAGCCGCGGCAGCAGTGTCCCGGGATCGGGTGTATCCGGCAGCAGCAGATCGGGCCGGCAGCCGTAGCCGCTGAAAACGTTCGCCGTGGACACCCCCGCCGGGCCGGGCGGCCAAGGGTTGTCGGATGTCGCGTACATCAGTTTGGCGTTCGTCTCGCTCGGGCAGAAGTAAACGCGCGGCTCTTTTAGAAACCCGCCGGTGTAGAGCCAGCCGAAGAGGCAGAATTGCCTGCTCGTCCCGCTGAAGATCATCGTGTTGAACTGCTTCGATTTGCGGTAGCCGATCGGCACTTGGTCGTTGTACGCCAGGGCGTAGTAGTGGAAGGCTTCGTACACCTGCCGCAGATTCGACAGGCATTGGGTGCGTCGGCCGCTCTCGCGGGCGCGGCCCAGCGTCGGCAGCAGGATCGCGATCAGCAGGCCGATGATGCCCATGACCGTTAGCAGTTCGACGAGGGTGAAGGCGAGGGCACGGCGAGGCATCGGCCCGATTTTACCGCCGACAAGGCGATTCGGCGGCGGTAGGATTTTTCGGTCGTCCTTCCCTATTCCGCGGGGAGAGGATCGGGGGGCTCAAAATGTCTAAAGATTGGTGAATCCCCCGCTCCGGTCGCTTTCGTTGGCAGGATAGCGCATCCAAGTAGACGGAAACGCTTCTTATCTCTCCCCCTCCGGGGAGGTTAGGTGGGGGCGGGGAGCGTGCAAAGAACGATCGGTGCGATCCGACGCCGCGACGTGAGTCGCGGATCCGCGGCTCGCGCCGCGGCGTTTCGGGACTGCTCAGTTGAGGACTCTTGACGCCCTCCGCCCCACCTAGCCTCCCCCGGAGGGATAAGAGGGGCAAGCTCTTTGACAATCGAATCGCATTCCACGCCGGGGCAACGCCCCCGGATCCCGGGCCAGAGGCCCGGGCTTTGGAGGAGGAGGAGGCGCAGGGTCAGAACCCCTTTTGAAAAAACAAACCCAATTCAGGGCGCAAGTAAAGTTAGATCATGCAGTTATAGATCGGGTTTGCGCCCAAAATGCAGCGTGCCCGGCGAATAACTCGCCGGGCACGCTCTCAAACTTGTTACGTCCGATCTTACTACGTTCTTCGATCGATTGGTCGGTAAAATAATGTTTATCGCGAGCCTACGCTTCCAGCGCCGAAGCGGGTGTTTCACGCGGCTTCAGGACGCCGTCTTCGATCAGGCGACGGATCTTGATAAGGGCCTTGTTCTGGATCTGGCGGACGCGTTCCTTCGTCACGCCGATGATCCGGCCGACCTGCTCGAGCGTCAGCGGGGTTTCCTGGCGCTGATCCCAATTGAAGCGTTGCTTGATCACCGTCTGCTCGATGTTGCTGAGCTGGGCGAGGTTGCGGTCGACGATCTGCTTCAGTTCGTCCACCAGATCGCCCTCGACGGCGTCGTGCTTCTCTTCGCTCCACTTGCTCTTTTCCTGTTCCGGCTCGAATTCGACCGGGAAGCGGACGCGATGACGGGAATGCTTCTGGGCAGTACGGCTGAAGGCCTTGAGGATCGCCCGGCAGGCATAGGTGCTGAACTTGAAGCCGCGTTCGACGTTGAACTTGTCGACCGCCCTCAGCAGGGCCATGTTCCCTTCGCTGACGATCTCGGCAAAATCGATGTCGCCGAGACGGGTCCGCTTGGCCATCGCCAGCACCAGGGCCAAGTTGGTACGGGTGAGGTACTCGCGGAAGTGTTCCATCTTGTGGTGCCAGTGCACCAGCGCTTCGGCGTCGGCCTTGGTCAGGCCCTTGGCTTCGACGCGTTCTTTGATTTCGCCGAGGCGCTTTTTGGCGAAGTTGTAGCGAAGGAACATCAGCTTTTCTTCGCTGGCCGACATGAGCTTGGGCGTGCCGCTGGTGGCGGCGTCGACCATCTCGTCACGGGTCGGCTGGTACCAGCTGACCAGCGGCAGGACGGGCTCTTCCTCGCTGAACAGCTCGGCCTCGATGTCGGGCTGGTTGAAGCTGGGGGAATCCATGAACGCGTAATTGCCCTGCATGACCTGTTCGGCCTGTGCACGCAGAATTTTGGAAATCGGAGTCGCCCGCTTCGTCGCCGGTGCTTTTTTCAGTTCGACTGGCATATCATTCTCCTTCGGAGGCCTATCGTCTTCTATCAGTCAGACGTATTACCTATTACGTACCGAACGGTAAATCGGATCTTTCCAATCCTTTACCCGTCCGCGGTGGCTTCTCCCAAGCACCGCGAAGGTAAAAATAGTTTGCCACAATGAACCCCAATCCTTGTATCAGTGAATTCGGATTTATTTTTGGCGCTTCAAACGCCAGGAGATGAGTTACGATCCCCCGCGGATGGCCGAGCTCTACTTCGGGGGAACGTTTAACCCCATACATAATGCCCACTTACACTGTTCGACGGCGGCGGCCGGGGCGGGGGGATTTGATGGAGTCGTCCTAGTGCCGACGGGGCAATCGGCGCTGAAAAGTGCCGCCGATCTAGCTTCAGCAAAAGACCGTTTGGCCATGGCCCGCATCGCCGCGACGGAGTGGGCGGGGCCGATCCGGGTGCGGGTCGAACCCATGGAAGTGGAGCGGCCGGGCGTGTCATACACGATCGACACCGCGCTTACCCTCAAGGCCGCGGGGGTGGAGCAAATCCACTGGCTGATCGGGACCGACCAGTTGCTCAACCTTCATCGCTGGCACCGGTATCACGAGTTGCTGACGTTGGTGCAGTTCTGGGTGATGGCCCGGCCCGGCTACGTGATCGACTGGAACGCCATCGACCCCGCGGCGCGGCGGTTATGGGACCATGTTTTGCGCGCGCCGCTTGTCGATATCAGCGGTACCATGATCCGCCAACAGCTCCATCGGGGGTACGCTGTGGATCAATGGGTGTCGCCGGGCGTTTCGGCTTACATTCGCGAGCATTCGCTCTATATTCCAACGCTGGAACCCGTCGACGGCTGACACCGACGCGGCCGACTGATCGAATCGATTGAGGAGTTTTTGTGCACCTTTCCGTGGATCATCGCATGACTCGGCCGAAACGGTATCCGGTCGTTCCCTCCCTGCTGACCGGCCTCGCCGGCCTCGGCCTGGCATTGGTCGCTGGGTGCGCGCCACAGGCGCAGACGACGATCCCGATGAAGGCCGGCGCCATCGCCACCGTCGAGCCGGCCAAGCCCGGCACCCCGGCATCCGTCACCGGGCCGACGACAAAACCCGTGACCGCTGACCGCGCCCCCTACCGCGGCCACGTCGTCGAGATCATCACCAAGCCGACCGTCATTCATCCGACCACGCGAGGCGGCAGCGCCACCCGTCCGAATTCCAGGAACAATGGCGGCAATATTGCAGCCCGTCCGAAATCGCCCGGCCCGACCGCCCCGCCGGTGCCGGCCGGGCCGGCGCCGAAGTTCACGCTGGACGACCTGCGCCGCGTTGATACCGCTGTTACCACCGCACCGCTGCTGCGATTGGTGGCGATGAAGCTGAACCACATCCCGTACCAGCAATTCGCCGGTTACGGGGCCGTCGATTTCACGCCCGACTTGCCCGAAGGCACGAACCCGGACGCGATGCAGAACGACATCCTCAGCCGCGATCCGGCCGGGACGGATGTCGCCATTCGCCACCTGATCGACGGCAAGGTCGACCTGGTCATCGCCCCGCGTCAGCCGACCGAGGCGGAGACCGCCGCCGCCGGCCGGGCCGGCGCCACGCTGCGGGCCGACTACCTGGCGACCGAGGCGCTGGTCTTCACCGTCAACACGCAGAACCCTGTGCAAGGCCTGAGCAAGGAACAACTGCAGGGCATCTTCAGCGGCAAATACAAGACATGGAAAGACCTCGGCCCGAAGACGATCGCGCCCAACAGCGAGATCGCCGATCAGCCGATCACCGTTGCCTATCGCGCCCGCGGCACGGGAAGCGAAGAGTTGATGAGCCAGATCCTGCTCAACGGCCAGCCGATGCCGGAACTGCCGGTGAGCAAGGCGCTCAGCAGCAACAAGCTCGTGCTCGACGCGGCCGCCGAGGATCCGGAAACGATCGGCTTCAGCGTGTTCTGCTACGTCACCAACATGAAGCCCGATGCCCGCCTGCGCGTCCTGCCGATCGACGGCGTGATGCCCGAGCCGGCCAACGTCGCATCCAACTCCTACCCGCTGACGGCCCCGATCTACGTGATCAGCCGCACCGACCTGGCCAGCACCAGCGACCTGTTCAACCTGCGCAACTGGCTGCAAACCATGGGCGGCCAACGCGTCCTGGCCGAGGCCGGCTACATGCCGATGCTGAACGAGGCCTGGACGAGCGGGCGGTTGAAGTAGAAGGTGGGGTCTGGGGCTTGGCGTCTGGGGTCTGGCCGGAAACTGGCCGTCTGACCAGACCCCAAGCCCCAAGCCCCAGACCCCATCCATGATCAACTTCTACGACATCGCCTACACCTTCGGCCTCGGCGCCGCGGCGCCGGTGTGGGCGGTGCGGAGTAAGACGCGCAAGAAAGTGCTCGACGCGTTCGCCAAGCGAATGGGCCAGATCGAAGGCCCGACGAAGAACGGCGGCCCGAATCCCTGGCGTTGCGTGATGCTGCACGCCGTCAGCGTGGGCGAGCTCAACGCGGCGGCGGGGTTGATCAAAGCACTGCGCGAACGATACCCCGGCGTTCACCTGGTGATCTCGACGACGACGGAAACCGGTGCGGAGCGGGCGAGTTCGCTTTACGGCCACGATGCCGACGTCACGCTCATCCGTTACCCGCTCGATTTCAGTCTCGCTGTCGGCCGAGTGCTCGATGGGCTGAAGCCGCAATTGGTCATCCTGATGGAGCTGGAACTGTGGCCCAATTTCATGGCGGCCTGCTGGCGGCGAAGCATTCCGGTGATGGTGGCGAACGGGCGAATCACCGAATCGAGCTTCCGCAACTTCCGCATCGGCGGCTGGCTGACGCGCCGCATGTTCCGCCGCCTGTCGGCCGTCGCGGCACAGGAGCAGGCGTACGCGGACCGGTTCGTCACCCTCGGTGCGCCGCCGGACAAAGTGAAAGTCACCGGCACGATGAAATTCGACACCGCCCCTGCCGGCGATGTCATTCCCGGCGCGGCGGAGTTGGCGGATCAGATGGGCCTCCGCCCGCCCCTCTGGGTCGCCGGCAGCACCGGGCCGGGCGAAGAGCAGATCGTCCTCGACGCCTACAAAACGCTGTTGGCCGATTTCCCGGACCTGCAGCTGGCGATCATCCCGCGCAAGCCTGAGCGCTTCGATGAAGTCGCCGCCTTCATCGAGCGGGCCGGCCACCCCTGCCACCGCCGCTCTTCCCCAAGCCCCAAGCCCCAGGCCCCAAGCCCCGGCACCGCCCCAAGCCCCATCGTCATCCTCGGCGACACGATGGGCGAGCTCCGCAAGTTCTACGCCGCCGCCACCGTCGTCTTCGTCGGGCGAACGCTGCTCGACCTCGGCGAAAAACAGCACGGCAGCGACATGATCGAGCCCGCCGCCCTGGCCAAGCCGACGATCGTCGGGCCGTTCACCGGCAACTTCGCCGAAGTCATGAACGTTTTCCGGGCCGGCGAGGCGATGGTCGAGATAGAAAACCCGGCGCAGCTGGCTGAGACGGTCGCACGTCTGCTCCGCGAACCAGGCGATATCGGCGCCCGTGCTCGTTCAACCGTCGAACAACAACGCGGCGCGACCGGGCGGACGATGGAGATGATCGCGAAGCTTCTCCCGACCGATGCGCCCCAAGCAAACGCCCGCGCGGACAGCGCGGGCGCTTGAGATTCCAGAAGCGTCCCGAACGAAGCCGATAGCGGCTTCGCCCGAGTGCTCAGCGTTAGCGGCGATTGCCCATGATCCGCAGGATCGACATGAACATGTTGATGAACGCCACGTACAGCAGCAGCGACCCGATGATCGCCAGCCGCGGCGCCAGGGCGGGGTTGTCCGACGCCTGCAGCGCCCAACCCTTGAGCATCTGCGTGTAGTAGATCGTCAGGCCCATGAACACCAGCAGCACCGCGTAGGTGATGACCCACGAGAGCGCGTCATTCGCCAGGAACAGGTTCACGATCGATGCGATGAACAAGCCGATCGCCGCCATGATGAGGTACGAGCCGACTTTGGTCAGATCGGCTTTGAAGACGAAGCCCATCACGCTCATCACGCCGAACGTCGCCCCGGTGACGAGGAACGAAGCCGCCAGCGTGGGGATCGAGTACACCCGG
>Ga0070658_10003423_pt1 | contig 13044 bp, 5 predicted proteins | sample KBSC13metaG_FD_64664 | JGI IMG/M metagenome (GOLD analysis project Ga0070658, IMG submission 64664) | Corn rhizosphere microbial communities from Kellogg Biological Station, Michigan, USA - KBS C1-3 metaG | ecosystem: Host-associated > Plants > Roots > Rhizosphere > Soil ... | reverse complement strand
TCAAGTGTCACCTCGATCGAACCATAGTTGAGACAAACGATCGAATTTGTGCATTGACCAGTGGGGTCGATATTGGCAAGCGGATTATCGAAAACATACGAATATCGATTCCAGGATTGCGGCCGGTTCGAAGCTCCGACCGCAGGATCAACTGACAAGAACCGTCCAAAACTGGCCGAGTAAAACCTCGCATGCATATAGTCCAGCGTGTTTGGATTGCTTGCCAGGAGATCCCGTTCGTGGCCGGTGAACTTCATCAACTCAACCGGTGTTTCGGGTGGAAAATTGAGCTCCGCACCGAAAGGGTAATAAGCGTGTGAGCTGAGTTGTACGCCAGCGTTGCCTGTGACCAGGCGTGGGGTACCGAGGTGGTCAAGGTGGAAATGCTTCGTGGCGCTTGCTCCAGGCGTAGCCGGTTCGACTGTAGCGAGAAGCAGACTGTCGCGCCAGACGTAGTCTTTTGTCCACTGCCAGTCCGATATCGGCAGGCCGGCCAATCCGTTCGGTTCGAGACTGGTGAATTCGCGCAGCACTTTGTTGTCTAGGTCTCGAACCGTCCAGGTCCAGTTTTGCCCGCTCCGCGTTGCGATGCGTTCTCCATCAGCGGTGTAGAAGAATTCACGGTCGTCAGTGCCTGCTGTGGCTCGGGTCAGGTTTCCCAAGGAATCGTATGTATACGCTGCGGGATATGAAGTGCCGTTGACCGTGCTTTGGATGAAGAGCAGGTTGCCTGCAGCGTCGTATACCGCACCATTGCTTGTTATGTGATTTGTGCCCGCATCGATTGTCACCGACTGTTCGCATCCGCCAAGACAGTCGACTGATCCAGCTACACGCCTTGCGCCGATCCTGTTCCCGAATGCGTCATATTCGAAATCCTGTTGACTTGTTCCTCCGCGTTGTTTTTCGGCCGTTCCGCTGATTAATCGCCCGACCGTGTCGTAAATGTACGTGTCGTTGCCAATGGCTCGGATGTTACCCATGCCGTCGTACCGATAGAGGCCAGAACACCAACTCGCGCCGATCGGGCAATCATCCGCGAGGGCAGCCGTTGCACATGCGAACAACAGTGCGGTGAAGACTACTGACTTGGTTTTCATCGAATTCTCACATGCTAGTCGACGCGCGGCCTGGTGACGAGACAAGGCGCGACCTTATCGCTCCGCGCTGCAAGATCGTCCGGGAATGACTACGCGATTGGGAGGTAAGGATAGCCAAAAATGGCCCGTATCGGCAACTTCAATGCCGAAAATGACGCTCCCCCGTGAACACCATCGCCATCCCCCTCTTGTTCGCCGCCTCGATCACCTCGGCATCCCGCACGGAGCCGCCGGGTTGGATGAGGGCGGTGATGCCGGCGCCGGCGAGGAGGTCGAGGCCGTCGCGGAAGGGGAAGAAGGCGTCGGAGGCGGCGTAGGTACCTTGGGTGGGGAGGATCGATTTCATGATCGCTACTTTGGCGGCGTCGACGCGGCTCATCTGGCCGGCACCGATGCCTGTCGTTTGCGATTGGGTGGTCAGGACGATGGCGTTCGATTTCACGTAGGCACAGACGATCCAGGCGAATTCGAGGCCGTCGAGCTCCTCGGGGGTGGGGTGGCGGGTGGTGACGGTTTTCCATGAGTCTCGTGGCGCGACTCGGTCGACGCTCTGTTCGAGGATTCCTCCAGCAGCGCTGCGGTAGTCGGTGGTATTGGTCAGCGGCGCGGCAACGATCAGCCGGAGGTTCTTCTTCCTCGCCAGAACCTCGCGCGCGGCATCGCTGAACGACGGAGCAACGATCACTTCGAGGAACATCGACTCGACGATGCGGGCGCTGTCTTCGTCGAATTCGCGATTGGCTCCGATGATGCCGCCGAAGGCGGAGACGGGGTCCGATTCGATGGCGGCGCGAAGCGCCGCGGCGATGGAATCGCGTCGCGCCACGCCGCAGGGATTGGTGTGCTTGATGATCGCCGCGGCGGGCCTGTCGAACGCGTGGGCGAGGCGCATGGCGGAATCGAGATCGAGGATGTTGTTGTAGGAGAGCTCTTTGCCCTGGATCTGTTCGAACGGTTTCGCGCCCTGAGGGACATGGAAGGCGGCGGTCTGTTGGGGATTCTCGCCGTAGCGAAGGTCCTGGAACTTGGTGAGATTCGAAAGGACGTTGTCGGTTGTCGGTTGTCGGTTGTCGAGGAATCCGGCGATTGCGGCGTCGTAGGCGCTTGTCTTGCGGAAGACTTCGACCGCGCAGCGAAGGCGGAAGGCGTCGCTGATCTCACCAGCTTCGAGCTCGCGCAGGAAATCGTCGTATAGCGACGGGTCGCACAGCGGCAGCACGTGGCGATGATTCTTCGCGGCCGCCCGCAACATCGAGGGGCCGCCGATGTCGATCTGTTCGATGGCCTCGGCGATGGTTACGCCCTCTTTGGCGATCGTCGCTTCGAAGGGGTAGAGGTTGACCACGACCAGGTCGATCGGCGGGATGTCGAGGCGCTGGACGTCGGCGCGGTGCGATTCTTCGTCGCGATTGAAAAGAATCGCGCCGAAGACGCGCGGGGTCAGGGTCTTGACGCGGCCGCCGAGGATTTCGGGGGCGCCGGACCATTGGGAGATGGGCGTGACGTCGATGCCGTTGCCGTTGAGATGCTTGGCGGTGCCGCCGGTGGAGAGGATCTCGACATCCTTGGCCCGCAGCGCGCGGGCCAGATCGACGATGCCGGTTTTGTCGGAGACGGAGAGGATTGCTCGCTCGATTTGCATGCAGGGTGTTCAGCGCCGGACGCTGCCGCCGGCCGATCTCCAGATGAAGTAATAGAGGTTGACGGTGTCGGTGATGGCGTGGGAGTAACAGACCGAGGCCACTCCGAATGCGGTCGAGCGGTCGTCGAACGTGGCTCCGTTTCCGCGGCTGTACTCCTCGGACATGAGCGGCCCGAGGCGCGTGGTGCGCGTGAACATCTTGTCGAGGTAGCGCTCGAGCACGAGGTTCGAATCGAGACCGTAGAAGACTGGCGCGAAGCGGGCCAGGCGGCGCTCGAAGTACTGCTCGAAGTCGGTGCGTGCGGCGGCATCGTCGTCGCCGATGTGGAAGGGATTGTTGGCGTCACCGACGAGGTGGGAGAGGTTGCCGAGCTCGCCGGCGACGAGACTCATCGGCTGGTTGGTGCGGATCATCTTCACGATGCCGCGGGTCTGGGCGTCGATGCGCTCGCGCAGTCTGCGGCGATGAATGTCGGTCCCCTCGGTAGCGAGGGCGTCGTCGACGCCGCGGAGGTATTCCTTGCGGTACTTGTTGAGGATCAGCCGCAGATCGGGCGGCGCCAGCTCGGCGCTTTTCGTGGCGATGCGCTGATCGGAGGCGCGGGTCCAGGCCACTGCCGGCGCCGCGATGGAGAGGAAGAGCAGGGCGGCGGCGAGGCGTTTCATCGGCGGACGCGATGGTACATCACGCTGCTTTTGACGAACACGTTGCCCTGCTGACCGCATGCGCCGCCTGTCCGAACGTGTTCGGACGGCCGGTCGTCGGCGCCGTTGCGGGCGCGCGGGTGATGCTGGTCGGGCAGGCGCCGGGACCGCATGAAGCGGACGCGCGGCGGCCGTTTGCGTACACCGCGGGCAAGCGGCTTTTCGGCTGGATGGCGGAGCTGGGGATCGATGAGGAGACTTTTCGCCAGCGCGTGCAGATCTCCGCGGTGATCCGCTGTTTTCCGGGGAAGGATGCCAAGAGCGGCGGCGATCGCGTTCCGGACGATGCGGAGATCGCGCGCTGCGGTCAGCACCTCGATCGTGAGATTGCGATTCTGAAGCCGAGGCTGGTGATTGCCGTGGGAACGCTGGCGTCGCAGCAGCTGATCGGAATCGCGCAATTGAAGGACGCGGTGGGACGCATTCATCGCGCGAAGCGGGCAGGACGGATGTTCGACGTCATCGTCCTGCCGCATCCGTCGGGACGGTCGACGTGGTTGAACAACGCGGAGAACGCCGCGTTGATGCGGAGCTCACTGCGTTTGATCGAAATGCATCCGGCGTTCGCGGCCACCTTTCGATCGTCTGCTTGATCGCAGCAGACAAAGGCTTTCACCACAGAGGCACAGAGGACACGGAGGGTTTTCTTTGTGACCTCTGTGTCTCTGTGGTGAAACGCCTTCCTACTGCGTGACGCAGGGCAGCACGCGCGTTTCCGCGCCGCCGGCGTCGATGCCGAGGAGCTTGCCGAGCGTGCGGGCAAGGAAGGTTGGCGCGACCGCGTCGTCGAAACTGCCCTCGCGGATGCCGGCGCCCCAGAGCATGGTCGGGACGTGCTGGTCGGCTTCGACCGGCTGGCCGTGCGTCGTGCCGGCCGGCGGATCGGAGTAGTTCCAGATGTAGCCGGGCTTCAGGGTCAGCAGCACATCGCCGGAGCGGTCGGCGCGGAAGGAGAGGCGGACGGCGGTTTCGATCGGGGAGGCGTTGGGGTTGGTCATCAACAGCTCGCTGTTGGTGAAGGCGCCGGAGACGCCGTCGATTTCGGCGGCAGCGTCGCGGACGACGCGTTTGACACGCTCGCCGTCGAGCTTCAGGTCGCGCACGCGTGTCCAGTTCAGGTAGATGGCCGGCTCGTCGAAGTAGATGATGAAGGCGTCCGTGAGCGGCGTGGCGTCGCTGACCTTTACGCCGAGTTTTTTGGCGATGCGTTTCTCGAGATCGCGGCGCTGGATTGTGAGATCGGCGAAGGTCTTCGCAGTCTTCGGCGGATTGCGCAGCCCAACCCTCCCGCCCACTTTCCCCATGTCCTTTGCCACTTCGGGGATCGACTGGACGCCGTGGTCGGCGGTGATGGCGAAGGTCCACCGGTTGCCGAACTTGGCGTCGAGGTCGTGGAAGAAAGTCTCCAGATCGCGGTCGGTGCGGACCACGGTGTCGGCGGCCTCGAGCGAGTCGGGGCCGAAAGCGTGGCCGCCGTAATCGGGCGAGGAGAGGCTGACGAAGACGAGATCCGGGTTCCCATCCTCGGTCCCAAGCCCTTCGGCGTCGATGAGGCGCTCGGCGAATTGCAGGACGAACTGGTTGCCGTACGGCGTGTAGGTCAGCGCGTCGATGCTCTTGATCGGATGCGGAAACGACACGCCGAGCTTTCTGGGGTCGGACTTCCACTTGCGCAGCGATTCCGGATCGTGCGTGACACGGGCGAGATCATCAGCGGGGATGTACATCGATTGCTCCCAGACCGTGTGCGCGGCGGCGAAGGCCGGGATGGTGGCGTTGAAGGCATCGAGCAGAGGCTTGTCGAAACGGTAGTAGGCGCTGGAAACGAAGCCGGGGAGCGCGGGATCGAACCAGTAGGCGGCGTTGGCTTTGCGGCCGGCCATGAGAATGGCGGCGCGGTCCTTGAGCGAGACGCCGAAGACCTTCGATCGGTCGTAGCGTTCCTGCAGCCGGTCGCCGAGCGAATCGGAAGCGAGGTTGAGCGGCGAGAAACCGCCTTTGGCGCGCTTGTCGTCGACGCAGTAGTCGACCGTGCCGGTGGTGCGGTCGTACCAGTTGTTGGCCACGATGCCGCTGCGCGCCGGCACGTTGCCGGTGCCGATGGCGGCGTGCCCGGGCCCGGTGTAGGTGAAGGCGTAGGGATAGAGCGAGTGCGTGAAGTTTGCGCCGTGCTTGAGCACGCGATTGAATCCGTCCGGCGCCAGCCAGGGCTCGAAACGGGGGATGTAGTAGTAGGGAAACTGGTCGATGGAGATGACCACCACCAGATCGGGCCGGGCGGGCGGGGTTTGGGCGGGGAGCGAAGTGGTGCAGAGTACGAGGGCGAGGACGAAGGTCAGTCGGCGCATGGCGCGGGAGTTTACCGAGATGAGCAAACCGATGTGGACTTGTCCCGAGTGCGGCCGGTCGTTTGCCAATCTCAATCAGACGCACACTTGCGCCGTTCTCGGCGATCTCGATCGGCACTTTGCCAAGCGCGGGCCGGAGTTGCGGGCGCTGTTCGATGCGCTGGCGGAGGCGGTGAAATCGTGCGGGCCGGTGGAGGTGCTGTCGGAGAAGACGCGGATTGCGTTTCATCGGCGCATGTCGTTTCTCAGCGTCTACCCGCGCAAGGATCACCTCATCTTAGGGTTCGTCCTCGCGGAACGTCTGGAGCATCCGCGATTCGAGTCGGTGCAGACGTTTTCGCCGCGCAATCACCTGCACAACTTCCGGCTGCGCAGCATCGGCGAGATGGATGACGAGTTTCGCGGATGGATTCGCGCCGCGTACGACGTTGGCGAACAGCGGCACCTGCAGCGATGACGCGGGAGCGCCGCCTCGTAGGGCGGCGCTCCACATTGGTCATTGCGCGGGAACGTACGTCGGATCCTGCGTCTGCATGTCGATGACGGAGCCGTAGGCGGTGATCTTGCCGTCGCCGTCGATGACTTTGATGCTGACGCGGGCGTTGTAGGCGGTGCCGACGCCGAGCTGCTGGAGGACGCGGAACTGGCGGTATTCGTTGGCGGCCAGCGGGATGGTGACCTTCGGTGCGACCTTGGCGTCGGGGAGGAAGACGGAGACTTCGACGGTGGCCGGTTTGCCGCTCACCTCGGCGATGCCGAGGTTGGTGCGGTAGCGCGTCGAGTCCTCGACCTGCAGGACGTTGAGGATGCGGCCGCCTTTGCCGACGCCGTCGTTGGGCGTCACCGCGGCGATGTACTGGCCGTAGGTGCCGCCGCCGTCGACCTGGTTGTAGGTGCGGCCGGTGACGATGAGATTGGCGTCCGTCTGCGTGTCGACGTGCATGGCCCCGCCGATGTTGGTGACGCCGAACTTCGAGGCCAGAACGTTATCGAGCACGCTCACTTCGCCGGGATTGATGGTGAAGGAGCGGGCGATGGTGTCGGTGCTGGCGCTGCCGGTCTGCGGGTAGAGGGTCATGGTCACGTATTGCGGATCGGCGCCGGCGTTGAAGAGGCGGAGGTCGCTGCGCCAGTTGGCGCCGCCGGTGCTGAGGTCAGCGACGCCGGGGAGGACGAAGCTGTGCGCGGGCGTTTGCGCCAGCGGAACGCCCGTGACGAGCAGCGGGTCGGTGGTCTTGTTGTCGACGATCGAGGCGTAGGCGGTGACCTTGCCGTCGCCGCTGACGACTTTCACCTCGACGCGGCCGTCGGTGAGGGTGATGCCCTTCGCCGCCAGGAAGGAGTTGAGCTGCTGCTGTTCGCCGGCTTTGAGGTCGATGGGGATGTCCAGCAGGTTCTTGCCGGCCGTGTCGAAGACGCTGACCAGGACCGAGACCGGTTTGCCGGCCGCTTCGACGATGCCGAGGTTCGTGCGGAAGGCGGAGGATTGGGAGATCTGCTGCAGGCTGAGAATGCCGGCGCGGGCGTCGCCGCTGACCTTGCCGATGAAATTGGCGAAGGGGACGGCGGGGATGAACTGGCCGAGCGTGCCGCCGGCGGACTGGTTGAACGTTCTGCTGGAGGCGATGGTCGAGAAGGAGACGCTGACGTCTTCGGGCAGCGGCGTGCCCTTGCCGCTGGTGTTGAGCGGGCGGACTTCGAGGACGCCGTTGGCGGCATCGCCGAGCGCGCCGACGCCGTACCAGTTCTTGACGATGTCATCGAGGGCCATGGTGTCGTTCGCGGCGATCGAGATCTGCGTCTGCTTGATGGTCGACGAATCGGCCGGGGTGAAGCGCAGCAGGTAGCTGATTTTCTGAGCTGCTGTATTCGTAATGCGCACGTCGGAGCGCCACTGCGAGTTGATGCCGTCGAGATGGCCGACCGAGGGGATGATCAGCGAGTTCGCGGACGGCGTGGAGCTGCTGGCCGGCGAGACCGGCGTGACCACGCTGACCGAAACCGGGATGTTGACGGCCGGCTTGGTGTCGAGCGCGCCGATCCGAGAGGCCGAACCGGGGAAGGTGACGATGATGGTGGCGGTGAAGGTGCCGTTCGGCAGATCGGCCGGATCGGCGGAGACGGTCAGCGTGAGACCGGCGGCGGGGAGGATGCCGCTGCTCGGGGTGACGGTCAGCCACGGTTCGTCAGTGGTGGCGGCGAAGGCGATCGCGGCGCCCTGGCCGGGGATGAAGACCGTCTGCACGACCACGTGCTTGTTGTTGATGTCGACCGTGGAACTCGGGCCCTGCGAGCTGATCGGCGGGATGGGGACGATGACCACCCGTTCCGCGGATGAGTAGGCGCCGGGTCCCTGGCCGCAGGCGGCGAGGGCGCGGACGCGGTAGAAGAATGCCGTCGGCGTGGTGGCGCTCTTGGTGAACGCTTTCGAAGTGCCGGAGACCTGGAACGTATTGGCGCTGTCGAACGACTCCGTGGGCGATTCCTGCAGCTCGTAGGTGGTTGCGCCGGTGTCGGACCACTGCACGGTGTAGCTCTGGCCGGAGCTGGAGGTACCGACGACCGAGAGGAGCGGCGTGGCGCCGCAGACGTTGAAGGTGCCGTTGGCGGAGACGAGCTGCGTGCAGTTGGCGATGCCGAGCGCTTGGACCGACCAGGTAACGCTGCCGCCGCCGATCGGGACGGTCAGCGAGGTGCCGGTGGTGTTGCCGATCTCCTGCGTCGAGGCGCCGCCGGCGGAGGCGAAGATTTTGTAACTGGTCGCACCCGGAACGGCGGTCCAGCTGAACGTCACCGGCGAGGTGACGGTGGCGCCGTTCACCGGCGAGGTGAGCGTTGGCGGCTGCGAGCCGCAGGCGGTGGTCCCGATCTGGGTGGTGACGTTCGAGGCGTCGTTGCCGGAGTTGCTGTCGGTCGATGTGCTGCTGACGAAGGCAGTGTTGGTGACGGTGCCGGAGGCCGCGGTGACGGTGTAGGTGGCGGTGATGGTCGCCGACTGGCCGTTGGTGAGCGTGCCCAGACTGCAGGGGAAGGCGCCGGCGCAGCTTCCGCTGTTGGAGACGAACGACAGGCCGGCCGGAGTCGGGTCGGCCACGCTGACGCCGGTGGCGGTTGCGGGACCGTTGTTGACGATGGTCAGCGTGTAGACGACGTTCGAGCCGGGAGCGGCGGAGGCGGGGCCGGTCTTGAGGATGAACAGATCGGCGGCCGGCGCGCCGAACGGGGTGGTGACGGTGGAGGTGTTGTTTCCCGCGTTCGGATCGGTCGTCGTGGTGGTTACCGTGGCGCTGTTGGCGATGCTCGTCCCGGTGAAATTGGCCGGCGTGGTGAAGGTGGTAGTGATGGTCTTGGTCTGGCCGGGAGTCAGCGTCCCGAGGGCGCAGGGGAAGGCGGTGGTGCAGGCGCCGGTGTTGGAGACGAACGTCGTCCCGGCCGGAGTGGGATCGTTGACCGTGACCGCGGCGGCATCGGACGGGCCGTTGTTGGTGACGGTGATGGTGTAGACGATCGGGAAGCCGGCGGCGGCGGAGGGGGGACCGGTCTTGGTGATGGCGACGTCGGCGCTGCCGGTGATCGAGGTCGATTTCACGGCCGTGTTGTTGGCTGAGGTGGGATCGTTGGTCGTCGTCGAGACCGTGGCCGTGTTGGTCACGGTGCCGGAAGCGCTCGGGCTGATGGTGTAGGTCGAGGTGATCGTGGCGGTCTGCCCGTTCGTCATCGTCCCGATGGAGCAGGGATAGGCGGTGGTGCAGGCGCCGGAGTTCGAAACGAAGGTGAGGCCGGCCGGAGTCGGGTCGGTGACCGAGACGCCGGAGGCGGTCGAGGGGCCGTTATTCGTCACCGTGACCGTGTAGACGATGCTCTGGCCGGCGATGGCCGAAGCCGGTCCGCTCTTGGTGATGTTGAGATCGGACTGCGCGACCACTGTGACCGATTGCGAGGCGGTGTTGTTGCCGTTGTTCGGATCGCCGGTGCCCGAGGTGACGCTGGCGGTATCGACGGCGGGACCGGAGGTGGGGGCGGTCATCGAAAGCGTCAGCGCCGGCGCGGAGCCCGAGGGGGCGATCGTCGTCGCGTTCGTGCAGGTGGCCACGCCGCCGCTGAGCGAGCCGCAGCTCCATCCCACGCCGGCGAAGGTGAACGAGGTCACGCCGGCGGGGAAGGTGTTGGTGATGGTCACCGTGCCGCTGGTGGCATCGGGTCCGGCGTTGAAGGCTGTGATCGAGAACGACAGCGGGCTGCCGGCGTTGACAGGATTGCCCGAGGCGGTGTTTGTGATCGACAGATCGGCGGCCGGCGAGACGGTCGTGAACGCCGGTCCGAAGTTGTTGTTGGCGGTGTTGGGATCGAATTCGGTGGCGGTGACCGAGGCGGTGTTCGCGATCGTGTTCACCACGTTGGCGTTCAGAATCAGGCTGACGTTCGCCGACTGATTGGCCGAGAGCGAGCCGAGATTGCAGGTCACCGTCCCGCCGGAAGGCGTGCACGGACCGACCGAGGTGGCGCTGACGAAGGTGGCGTTGGTGAAGTTGTCGGTGACCACGACGTTGGTGACCGGCGTCGGGCCGTTGGTGACGGTCAGCGTCCACGTTCCGTTCTGGTTGTGGAGCAGTGACGGCGGCGCGGTCTGGCCGATCAGGAGATCGGAAGCGGTGACCACAGCGGTGAGGCGGAGCACGTTCGGCGTGCCGGAGACGAAGGCGTTCTGGAACGAGCCGCCGCCGCCGAATGTCGGGAGGTTGTAGGTGGCGAAGTCGCCGCTGCGGGTGGAGAACCTGAGGACGTCGAAGGTGTTGCCGCTCGCCGGAACGAAGGCGTTGAAGAGCGAGACGTTGAGCGTGCCGCCGAGCGTGACGCCGGACGACGTGCCCTCGACGACGTCGAAGTTGGAGGTGCCGCCGACCTTGAGATTCATCGATCCGGCGGCGCCCTGGCTGTAGGCCCCGGTGATGATGATGCTGCCGGCCGTTGCCGGGTTGCCCGGCGCGACGATGCCGTTGCTGTTGTTGACCGGGGCGGAGACGGTGCCGTTGCCGGTGAGCGATCCGCCGGAGAGGGCGATGGTGGAGGGCGAGGAGATCGAGCCGCCTGTCAGATTCGTCGAGCCGGCGGTCTGCGTGAGTCCGCCGCTGAAGGCGAGGACGCCGGCATTCGCATTGATCGTCCCGCTGTTCATGAACGGCGGCGCGATGGCCTCGGTGCCGGCGACGTTGCGCGTCGCGGCACCGGCGTTGGAGATGGCCGTGCCGATGCCGCTGACGCCGATGCCGGGTCCGCCGTCGATGTTGAAGAACCCGCCGGAGGCGTTGGTGAGGACCGCGCCGTTGGCGAGGATCAGGCCGTTGGTGACCGAGCTGTAGGTGAGCGTGCCGTTGTTCACCAGCGGCCGGCCGTCGAGGGTCATGCTGGCGGTGAGGCCGTCGAGCTGAACGTTGGCGCTGGCGTTGACGGTCAGCGTGCCGCTGCCGTTGATCGTGCCGCCTGTCCATTCGGAAACGGGGCTGGCCGCGGTGAGGTTGATCGGACCGCTGCCGCCGAGGACCGCGGCGTTGTGGACGTTGAGCGTGCCGATCGTGGCCGCCGAGTTGAGCGTGACGCTGGCCGCGTTGACGGTGAAGTTGGCCGGCGTGACCGTGCCGCTGCCGATGGTGGAACTGCCGCCATTGAACTCGATGAAGCCCGATCCGGTGAGGGACGAGGGAGCGTTGAAGGTGTTGTTGCCGGTGAAGACAATGTGCGCTCCGCTGGCGGCGGCGAAGTTGCCGCCGTGCGTTCCGGCGCCACCGAATTGGAGCGTTCCGAGGTTGCCGGCGACGGTGCCGTCGTTGTTGAACGGCGCGCTGAATGCGGCCGTGCCGGTGCCTGACGATTTCTGCAACGTTCCGGCGGCGTTGTTGTGGAAGAGCGGCGGGACAGCGAGATTCGCGCCGAGGGGAGCATCGCCCTGCACGGTGAAGACGCTGTTGTTATTGACGATCGCGCCGTTGGTGAGCTGAAGCGACGAGCCGCCGTTCTGGTAGGTGACCGTGCCGTTGTTGTTGAACGTGCGCGTGTCAAGCAGCGAGTTGAGGTTGTTCGACATCGTCAGCGTGCCGCTGTTCGTGGTCGCGCCGCTGCCGGCCATCGTGCCGCCGCCCCAGGCGTTCGAGCCGGTGAGCGTGAGCGTGCTGCTGCCGTTGATCTGTCCCGAGTTCAGCGCCAGATCGGAGAGCGAGAACGGCGCGGAGAAGGTGACGGTGCCACCGGTGACCCAGAAGCCGCCGCCGCTGCCGCCCCAGGTGCCGCCGTTGATCGTGAACGTCGATCCGACGCCGAAGTTGATGGCGGCGGGGGATACGGCGTCGAGGGTGCCGGTGCTGGTGCCGGCCATCAGCGTCAACATGCCGCCGGACGGTTTGATCAGGCCGGTGGCGTTGTTGGTGACGGTCGGAGCCACGCTGGAAGAGCCGGAGGTGAGGAAGTTGCCGCTGTTGACGATCGTGGTCCCGCCGCCGCTCTGCAGGAACGCGGAGTTGTCGGTCACGCTGACGGTGGCGCCGCTCTGGTTGTTGATCGAGCCAGAGCCGAAGAGCGTGAGCTGATTGCCGGTGCCGCCGGTCAGCGGGTGGTATGTGATCGTGCCGCTGTTGTTGATCGTCTTCGAACTGAAGAGCGGAGCGCCTGACGAGCTGCCCGAGACCAGGAGCGTGCCGCCTGATGCGATCACGAACTGTCCGCTGCCTTGCATCGTGCCGCCGTTCCAGGTGTAGGTCCCGCCGCTGGGAACGGTCAGGCTGGCCGATCCCTGCAAGGTGCCGGAGTTCTGGATGAAGTTCTTGGTCGAGCTCGCAATGTTGACCGAGACGACAGCGCTGTTGCCGGTCATGCGCAGCGCACCCGGCTGGCCGTTGTTCAACGATCCGCCATTGAAGTTGAAGGTGGCGTTGAAGAAGTCGATAAAGTTGGTCGGCGATGTGGCCTGCAGCGCGCCGCCGCTCAGCGTTCCGCCGTTGTTGAAGATGATCGTGCTGCCGGAGGTCGGCGAATTCGCGTCGGTCGTGCCGGCGGTCTGGGTGTACTGGACGTCGAAGCGGAATCCCGATCCGCCCACGGTCTTCTTGACCGTTCCGGAATTGTTGAAGATGTTGATGCCGGCGCCGTCGGTGAGCATGGAGCCGTCGCTCTGGATGTCCAGCGTGCCGGTGTTGTTGAACACCGAGCTGCTGTTGAGACTGATGGGCTGCGTGACCGCGGACATCGTCGCGTTGCC
>Ga0070658_10003422_pt1 | contig 13047 bp, 13 predicted proteins | sample KBSC13metaG_FD_64664 | JGI IMG/M metagenome (GOLD analysis project Ga0070658, IMG submission 64664) | Corn rhizosphere microbial communities from Kellogg Biological Station, Michigan, USA - KBS C1-3 metaG | ecosystem: Host-associated > Plants > Roots > Rhizosphere > Soil ... | reverse complement strand
GCAATACGACACCGCCATCGCGACCGACACCAAAGCGCTCAAGCTCGACCACTCTCAGACGTTCGTACACATGAACCTGGCCCTGTGCTATGCCGTGAAAGGCGACTGGGCCCACGCCAAACCGATCTATGAGCAGTCGCTCGCACGCGCAACCGCGGAAGATATTCAGGGGGGACAGGGCGACATCACCACCGCCCTCAAAGCGCACCCGCAGTCGCAGGCCCTCAAAAGCGCCGACGCCCTGTTTCGCTCCCGAGGCGTCCATTAGGGGACGCATGAAATAGCGGTAGACGAAACCGATGGCTATTACCAACACCAACCTGCGTCTCTACTTCGGCGCCCTCCTGATCGGGATCATCAAAGATCCCACCGAGCGTGAAGGCACATGGTTCGGCACGTTCGACGTGGCCAAACTCAAGGGCGCCGATCTCCGCGATAAACGCCTCCGCCGCATCCATCAGTTCATCGAATTCTCCACCGACTTTCACCAGCGCCTCGCCGGCGACAAACCCGCGGCAGCCTCCGAATGGGACCGCTACACCGACGTCACCGGTACCGGCCAATGGAACACCGTCGACGCCGCCGGCCAAAAACTCCAAATCCAAACTCCGACATTTCACACCACGACCGACCTCAGTTGGGAGCTTATCGGAGATGGCCCGACCTGATCCGGGCGCCATGGCGGGAACGCAGTGGGACGCATCCTTGGTTTTGCACGTCTTCTCCCATGTACAGATTCTGGCCCGTAGCGAGTAAAATGCACTGCGTAATCGATAACCCATGCGACAGGGCAGTCGCCACTGTCGAAAAGGACGTCCCGCTTGAAATCGTTCACCAGAATCGCCGCGGCCGCAATCGCCGCAGTCGCGCTCTCGACATCCACCGCATTCGCGAATGGCCACATTACCCGCGCCTCGTTCGGCAAGATGCCGAATGGCACGCCGGTCTCGCTTTACACACTCTCCAATTCACACGGCATGCAGGTCGAGATCACGAATCTCGGCGGTATCATCACGTCGATCCGAGTGCCCGACCGTCACGGCAAAGTCGGCGAAATCGCCCTGGGCTATGACAATCTTGCCGGCTACGTCAAGAACGTCAACAACCCCTATTTCGGAGCCATCGCCGGCCGCTACGCCAACCGCATTGCACGCGGACACTTCACCCTCGACGGCCACGTTTACACCCTCCCGATCAACAACACGCCCAACAGCCTGCACGGCGGGACGATCGGGTTCGATAAGATCGTCTGGAACGCCGCTCCCATTCACGCCGGCGATCCGCGCCTCGCTCTCTCACTCGTCAGCGTCGACGGCGACCAGGGCTACCCCGGAGCCTTGCACGTCAAGGTCGTCTACACCCTCACCGACGCCAACGAGTTGAAGATCGACTACACGGCTACCACCGATGCGGACACCGTCGTCAATCTGACCAGCCACTCCTACTTCAACCTGGCTGGCGCCGGCAACGGAGACATCCTCCCGACCCGCCTGACCATCGACGCCGACCGGTTTACGCCAATCGACAAGGTGCTCATTCCCACCGGTATTCAGTCCGTCACGGGGACGCCCTTCGACTTCCGCAAGTCGACAGCCATCGGCGCACGCATCGGAAAGGCCAACCAGCAGCTCAAGTTCGGCAACGGCTACGATCATAACTGGATCCTCAACCATCCCGCCGGCAAACTCGGCTTCGCCGTGCGCGCCTACGATCCCCGATCCGGCCGCGTCCTCACGATGTCGACCACCGAGCCGGGCGTCCAGTGCTACACGGGCAACTTCCTCGACGGCAAGAACATCGGCCATGGCGGCAAATCCTACAAGTTCCGCTACGGCTTCGCCCTTGAAGCCCAGCACTTCCCGGACTCGCCAAACCATCCCAAGTTCCCGTCGACCGAGCTCAAGCCCGGCCAGACCTACCGTCAGACTACCGTCTACAAATTCTCGACAATATAAGGCATTGGGTGGCATGCCCATAGCCCTGGATGGGCATGTCGTCCCAGGCCGGTCACCTTGAGAATCCAAGCGTCCGGCCTGCCCAGTCGGTTGACTTTTAGCGGCTCAGTAGGTTATACTTTTGGGAGTTTTTGCGGGCTTTCGAGCCTGTGAATCTGCGTTTTTACCGCCTTTGGCGGCTCCAAACAAACAGAATCCCACGCTCCCACGATGAGCGTAATAAAGAGAACAAACGAGGAATATCGATGTCTGACAGAGTTCCGATTACAGTCGCCCGCGGCGACGGCATTGGCCCCGAGATCATGGATGCTACGCTGCACATCATCGAAGCCGCCGGCGCCAAGCTTGCCATCGAAGAGATTCAGGTAGGCGAGAAGGTCTATCTCTCCGGCAACAGCGAAGGCATCGAGCCCGGCGCGTGGGAAATCCTGCGCCGCACCAAGGTCTTCCTCAAGGCGCCTATCACCACGCCTCAGGGCGGAGGCTACAAGAGCCTTAACGTCGCCACCCGAAAGACCCTCGGCCTCTACGCCAACATCCGGCCCTGCGTCTCGTACAGCCCGTTCATCGAGACCAAGCACCCGGTCATGGACGTCGTTATCGTCCGCGAGAACGAGGAAGACTGCTACGCGGGCATCGAGCATCGACAGACCGACGAAGTCATGCAGTGCCTCAAGCTGATCTCCCGCCCCGGCTCCGAGAAGATCGTCCGCTACGCCTTCGAGTACGCCGTCCGCAACAACCGCAAGAAGGTCACCTGCTTCACGAAAGACAACATCATGAAGCTGACCGACGGCCTTTTCCACAAGGTCTTCGATGAGGTCGGCGTCGAGTATCCCGACATCGAGAAAGAGCATTGGATCGTCGACATCGGCGCGGCTAAGATGGCCGACACGCCTGAGAACTTCGACGTCATCGTGATGCCCAACCTCTATGGTGACATCCTCTCCGACGTCGCCGCCCAGATCGCCGGCAGCGTCGGCCTCGCCGGCTCCGCCAACATCGGCACCGATTGCGCCATGTTCGAGGCCATCCACGGCTCCGCGCCGCGCCGCGCCAACCAGAATCTCGCGAACCCGTCGGGCCTGTTCCTGGGCGCGATCCTGATGCTCGTGCACATCGGCCAGACCGACGTCGCCGAGCGCGCGCATAACGCGTGGCTGAAGACCATCGAGGACGGTATCCACACCTACGACATCTTCGACGCCAGCGTTAGCAAGGAAAAGGTCGGCACCAAGGAGTTCGCCCAGGCCGTCGTCGATCGCCTCGGCCAGGTTCCTTCCAAGCTGAAGGCCGTCAAGTACGCCGCCCCGATTGCCAACAACAAGCCGATCTGGACCGAGACCGTGCGCGCCAAGAAGGAGATCGTGGGCTGCGATATCTTCCTGCAGTACAACAACCGCAACGCTAACGAACTCGCCGCCAAGGTCGAAGCCGCCGGTATTGACGGCATGAAGCTCCAGATGATCAGCAACCGCGGTGTCAAGGTGTGGCCAAATGGCATGCCCGAGACCTTCTGCTCCGACCACTGGCGCCTGCGCTACCTCGCCCCGACGGAAGGTGGCACGATCAGCCACGATCTGATCGTCGCCGCCCTCGGCAAGCTCACCGCCGCCGGCCTCGACTTTATCAAGATCGAGAACCTCTGCACTTTCGACGGCGTCCCCGGCTTCCCCGGCCAGGGCTAGTCGCGCAGTTGACCGATCCTATCGTAGGACAGGCGTCCCTGCCTGTCTCCTAATTCTAAGAGCCCGTTCGGTTATCCGGACGGGCTCTTGTCAAATCCTATTGTGGTACAGGCGTCCCTGCCTGTTCCTTCCCTATCGTACGATGGGCGTCCCGCCCGTCTCTTTCCGGTCCTATCGCAGGACAGGCGTCCCTGCCTGTCTCCTCTCAGGAGCACCAACCGATGAAGTTCACCACCATCCTGTTCGCAGCCCTGACAATCGCCTTCGCGTCGACATCCACCATCGCGGCTCCGACCGACGACGTCTACAGCCTCGGACCCGACTCGATGGCGCACGATGGCGTCCCTCACGGCAAGATCGTTGGCCCGTTGACCCTGGCGAGCACCGTCTACCCGAACACCACCCGCAACTACTGGATCTATGTCCCGGCCCAGTACGACGCGAAATCGCCCGCCTCGCTGATGATCTTCTTCGACGGCCATGCCTTCCTGAATGTCAACGGCGAGTCTCGTATTCCTAACGTCTTCGACAACCTTATCTACCGGCGCGAGATGCCGGTCACCCTCGCCGTCTTCATCAACCCCGGCCACACCCCTGAGCAGCCGGAATCGACCGACTCAGTCTGGGGCGACGGTGTCAACAACCGCGCCCTCGAATATAACGCCCTCGACGACAAGTACTCGAAACTCGTTGTCGACGAACTCCTGCCGGCCGTCACCAAAGACTACAACATCTCAACCAATCCAGACGACCGCGCCCTCGCAGGCGCTAGCTCCGGAGCCATCTGCGCCTTCACCGTCGCCTGGCACCGGCCCGATCAGTTCCACAAAGTCATCAGCACCATCGGCAGCTTCACCAACATCATGGGCGGCGACGCTTACCCGCAGATGATCCTCGACGCCAAACCGAAGCCAATCCGCATCTTCCTACAGGACGGATTGAATGACAATCGGGGCATGCGCGACGGCAAGTATCACCCACGTTGGGACTGGCATGCTCAGAACATCAAGATGATGCAGGCGTTGACGAAAAAGCACTACGACATAAACTTTGTCTGGGGAATTGGGACGCACAGCGGCCGGCAAGGCGGCGCCATCATGCCCGACATGCTGCGATGGCTCTGGCGCGACTACCCCCGCGTCGACGATCCGCGCGACGATACCAACCGCAAACTCTTCGCGCCTCCATCCACCGCTAACTAGGACCTCGAGATGCGTCAACCCCGGTCGCAACTGCGCCGGGCCGCACGCTTCGGCCAACGGTGTCGCCAGGTCATCTGGTACAATTACTATAAGCTGTTCGCTAATTGTCCAAAATATGCTGAACAAATAATGATCAAGGTGCAAACTCTGTCATGTATTTATCTCTAGTTTACAACACGTCAATCGTTTGTTTACCCTTGTTTTGACGCCAGGTACGCTGTTTTACAGGTACAATCGGTGGCTTTGGTGATAATACGGTCCGTAGACTGTCCGCGGTAGATTCTAACCTGCTGCGCAGTTCGACATATAATTGTACATATTAACGCACCAAACTACTTGACGTAGGATAGACTCTATGGTACCATTGTTTGGGGCCGATGAAGTGACCCGTGAGGTCATTTTCAAATAGCCATCCAGGCACGTTACGGTGCCCCGATCCAGTACATATATCATCAAGCTGGACGATCTATCGAAAGGAACTATTATATGATCCGCAAGCCGATGTACAAAGGCTTTACACTTATTGAGTTACTAGTCGTCATAGCCATTATCGCGATTCTAGCAGCTATCCTATTCCCTGTTTTCGCCAAGGTGCGCGAGAAGGCGCGCCAGACAAGCTGTTTAAGCAACGAGAAGCAAATCGGATTAGCGCTTTTGCAGTATTCGCAGGATTACGACGAGATCATGGTGGCGGCATGGCGAGGCAGCCCGTTCGACTCCAATAACACCAACGACTTCAAATGGATGGATTCGATCACGCCATATGTGAAGAGCACCGCGGTCTTCAGCTGTCCGGACGATGCGGGTATCAACGGTTCGACCGGCAAGTACGTCGAGTCAAAGAACCTCGTCGGCAACGATTCCACTCACTATGGAAGCTACGCCATTAACTCGGCCTACTGGGCCGAAGGGAGCGCCTCTGTTCGTGGCGTGTCAAATGGCGAGGTCGGTCTCGCTGCGTTGAACTCGCCGGCCAGCACCGTTTGGGTCTCGGACGGCTCCGGCAGCTACCAGTCTGATTGGCCAGACAAGAATTCCGTCGTCATTGGCAAAGTCGGCAGCTTCCCGGCGATCGGCTGGAACGGAAACATGGGCAATCTGACTGAGGGCTCCGTCACCTGCAGGCACGGCGGTCCGGACATCGCCAACGTTCTGTTCTGCGACGGTCACGCCAAGTCCCGGCGCGTGGGCGACCTCTACCAGAAGAACACAGCCGGATATCTCTGGCAGTTCACGCAGGGCGCCGACAATAGCTAGTTAACGATGTCCGCGCTCGGCCAGATCGACGCAAGACCAGGGCCGAGGCGGCATGTAGACAGACCACAACCACAAACTGCACGAGTACCGACATATTGAAGCCCGGCTAACCTCCAGCCGGGCTTCATCTTTTGACGACTTGATTTAGTGACCGTGAGTAACCGGGGGCGCCTTGGCCGTCACCGGCGAAGGAGGATGGTAGATCCGCACGGCATGTTCGCCGAAGATATCGCGACCGTTGCCGATTCGGCTGGCGGCTTGTGCGAAGTGAGGTAGATGGTCGTAGTAGACCACATAGAGTCCGACAAGCAGAGTGCCGACCAGAATGGACGCCGCCATTTGCATCGTCCTTCGCATCAGTCGATGGTTCAGTCTATCATGGCGAAGCCGCCTCCCGGTACGTTCCGGAAGCTTGGACATGACCGTCTCGGTGAAGTGGTCAGGCACCCAACCACCGGATCGCACGGCAGTTTGCACCACCATGAAGATACGCTTCGTCTCGCGCTGCTCGGTCTGACAGTCCTCGCACGACCCCATGTGCGGCTGCATCACCTGACGCTCCCGGCCGTCAAGCTCATCAAACATCATCGCCGGCAACCGCTCACGTACATATCGACAATCCAAAACGTGCTCCGATCTCAATCGATCCAGGAATAGGAGTTTTAACCGCGGATGTCCGCGGATGACCGCAGATTTCGGACTAAGAAAACTAGTTCCAACATCCTCTTCTTAATTCCTAACATCTGCGTCATCTGCGGATTAATTCCCGTCCTATCCGGTCCTAATATTTCGACAACGGCTTCTTCAGCGCCGCCAGTCCGTGACGCATCCACGTGTCGATCGTCGAAATCGGCTGTCGCAGTATCGACGAGAGGTCGCGGTACGACGTATCCTCGAGCGCTCGCAGGATAATCACGCTCCGCATCGTGGGTGGCAGCTTCTCGAGCTCGGTATAGACGCTCACCAATTCCTCGCGGTTCAGAACGATGTCGGCCTGAGACCGGTCGCGTGGCGCCTTCACGAGATCGTCGATCGTATAATCTGAGCCTTGGAGGTGCTTACCAGGTCCCGACGCGTGTTCCAGACACGTCTCAATCGCCACCTGATAGATCCACGTATGGAAGTCCGCAACTTCATCCCACTGATCGAGGCGCTCCCAAACTCGGATGAAAATCTGTTCGGCGAGATCGTTGACGGCCTCCGGTCGGCCGGCAAACCGAGCCGCCACCCGAAACATTCGGTCGGCATACCGGTTGACGATCTTGGCATACGCGGCGCGGTCGCCGGCCAGGGCCGACTTATGCACAAGCCGGTGCTCGTCCTCGACCTTCGCCCTCGACTTACCGTTTACCGAATGTACGCCTGTGGCGATTTGCCGTGCCTGCAATGTCATGACGAGTCCTTAAATTATCCGGAGTGCGAGCGACAAATCCTATCGTGGTACAGGCGTCCGTGCCTGTCGGGCGTGCAAAACGCGCCCCACCTAAGAAGGATTATCGGCAATAAAAGCTGTTAGAATTAGATGCGTATTCGGTTGCCTTACCGGCTATCGAGCAGTCGACGGAGCCGTGGCCAATCGAATGCCCTGGGATCGGACTTACGACCATGGGGAAGTGCGATGGAGGCGTGGGAGACGATGCGGTTGTCGGGAATGTCGCAACAGGTGCGGATACGCCGGATGATCTTGGCAACGGCGACGTACTGAGCACTCGTGTAAGGGTCGACGCCGTCGTTCGCGTTGACGATTTCTATGCCGATGCTGTAGTCGTTGACGTTTGGTTGGCCGCGCAGAACCGAAACACCCGCATGCCACGCGCGCTTCTCCAACGGGACCATCAGCACAACCTTCCCGTCCTTTCCCACCACGAAATGAGCGGACACTTGCGACGCCCGGCTTCGAAACGTGTCGATGGTCGACTGCAGCGTAGGCTCGGCTGTCGCATGGAGGACGATGCAGTCCACATCCGCGCCCCACGGCCGGTCGTCCTGATTCGGCGACTCGACATATCGATACAGACGGTCCACCGCCTTAAATCTTTGGTCGAGCGAATTCTCCCACAATGCACGAAAGAGGGCGAAAGTGGACAGCAGCAATGCTACCAGGAATCCTATCGCAAGCCATCGACGGCGATCTGGTTGTTGCGTGCGTGACAAGCTATCTTTAGTATGTTCCAAGCTCGCCCGTTCGAGTACATATTGACGTTGAGCAAAGAGGTATAATCTTGCGCGGAAGTCACCGCCGCTACTTCTGACGCTTCACAATCACGAAAGTTGCACCACTATGGGCATCAACTGGTACGCTCCAAAGGCAAAGCAAGGCGCTGAGGTCAAAGTGACCAAGGCGGGCATCGTCTTCACCGAAGCCGGCATGCAGAAGCTTCAGTCGATCGATTCGCGATTTGCCGACTGCAGCCACGTGCGTCTCGGCTGGGATCCCGACCGAGGCATGGTAGCCGTATCGCCCGCGCCCGACGGTGAAAAGGGCTACTTTAAGATCGGCCGGCGCGGACGCAATCAAAGTAGTCGCACCGTCAACGCCGCAAAGTTTTTCGAGGTCTTCGGACTCATTCCTGAAAGTGCGGCGGGACGGGACACGCTGATATCTTCCGAAGACGGCATCGCCCTCTTCCGATTAAACGCTCCCGTCGAAGTAGCCGCGCCCGCCAGGCGTCGACGCGGGCGGGCGCCCAAGGCCGCGGAATAGACGGGCCGCCCTGAGTGCTCCTAAGCAATAACGCGCACTCGGCCATCAACAGGCGCGATTGCCGAATTGACGTTAGTCAGCCTCCGTTTCGACTTCTCACCTTCGTAATCATCCGTTTTCCGCGCGAATCGGCCGTTTGACAAGCTGGCAACCTTCTGCTATCATTGCAAATGAATAATCGATTATTCATTTGCAATACCCGGTCCCGGCCGGTAGTAGGAGATCGTCAATGGAGAAAGTCTTTCGCGTCGCCGCGCCGTCGCTTTTCGCGGTCGGATTTCTCGCCCTCTCGACCGGTGTCGAGGCCGACAACCTGACCCTGCCGACGTCGACGCCGGCTGTCAAGGCGTCCGTCGTCGACGACGGCGACGCCGGGTGGATCTGGAACGGGATGACGCAACTCGATGACCCGAGCTTTCAGGGTGGCGGAGCGCATGCCGGCGGCCCTGGGACGTACGGCGCGTACACTTTCCACGGGACCGCCATCGACGTCACCGGTATGACTGGCCCATCGCTGACGGTCGACGGCCGCGTCCACAAAATCGGCCGCGTCAAGGTCTCCCTCGACGGCAAACCGATCGGGACCGTGTCGGCGATCACGCCCGACACCCAGTACGCCGCGAGCCTGATCCATGTCGCCGGCCTCTCCGACGCCAACCACGTCCTGCAGATCGAGCCCGACGGAGGCTGGATCGCGGTCGACACCATCAAGATCACCCAGTCGCCTGGCGACACCACCTCGACATCCGCCTCGGACGGCGATAAGGGACCGGCTCCCGTTCTGCCCGCCGGACAGTATCGGATCTCGCTCCACATGGACCCGAGTAAATACCTCAGCGCCCACGACGTCTACCCCGTCGACGGCACTGTTGGCGAAATCTATCACTTCGCGGACGACCGACAGCAGATCTGGACACTCCAACCGCTCGACGGTGGCCTCTACCGCATCTCGCCGTGGACCCAGCCGGACCAGGCGCTCTCCGTCTTGCCGACATTCGTTAAGTCGACCGGTTACGCCGTCGGCACCTGGCACTACACCGGCAGCAAGCACCAACAATGGATCGTCGCTCCCACTACCGGGGGCTTCTTCCGAATCATCTCCGCCGCCGAACCGGCAAACGTCATCGAGTTGATGTGGTCGCACAACGAAGACGGCACAAACGTCATCGAGTTTCAGTGGCACGGAAGCGACAATCAGGAGTGGGCATTTAAGCGCATAACTCCGTAGGATCGAGTGTAATATTCATGAGAAAATGAATCGTCAAATCGGGAGATTAATTTAATAAATGCCTCGTCATAGAGCCGTCAACTTTGTTGTATAATCAGATTTGTATAGTCAGCATTAGCCGTCAAGCATGACAGTCAGGTGTCAATCGATACAATAGCAATATTGACAGGTCTGCACCTTTGTCGCCGAGCTTGACGTGATGTTGAAGGAGCAAGTCTATGAAGTTTACAACAACCTTTGGTGTCGCGGCGATCGGCATACTCTGTCTATCCGCGAATATTGCCGCGGCAAACAATGTGGGTTCGGAATCAATGGTGACGGCAACGTCGTCCGGTATCATCGATGACACCACATCCGGCTGGATCTGGCACGGCATGACGCAATATGACGATAGCGCAATGCTCGGCGGAACGGCTCATGTCGGCGGTCCTGGAACCTACGGGGTCTACACATTCAAGGGAACTGCGGTTGAGATCACCGCTTCCGCGGAAGCATATGTCACCGTCGACGGTCGCTCACATAAAGTCGGCCATCTCAAAATCTCGATCGACGGCAAAGCGGTGGGCAGCGTCGATACGCCGCGTGCTTCGAGATCCGACGATGCAGGTCGATTCGCCGTTCGTGAACTGACCAATAACCTCCACGTCCTGCAGGTTGAGCCCGAAGGCGGATGGAACCTGATCGACTGCATTAAGGTGACTAGCGGCGGTTCTGGTGTCGACGACGGCGACACGCCGGCGCATCCGGGCAACGTCAGCGTCAAGTCGATGATCCCTTCTGGTCTGTACCGCATCGTCTCACGGCAAGATAGCCGTCTGATGTTGGCCGCCCACGACGGCATTCCGATAGACGGCACCGTCGCTGAAATCTATAGCTATCAACCCGATCATCTGGAGGTCTGGAAGATCACGTCCCTCGGGAATGAACGATACCGGATCGCCCCTGCCGGCAGCAGTACGGAATGCCTCAGCATGTTCTCCGATGCACTGGCTTCGGATACAGCCGGGTATAAGGTCGGCACCTGGCACACCGGGGAATTTGCTGCCGAACAATGGTATATCACGCCCACGGAGAAGGGCTACTATCGGATCTCTTGCCTTGCCGACTCCAATCGGGTGCTCGATGTCCAGGGAAGCTACATGCATGACCAGACGAGTGTCATCGGTTATCCGTGGCATGGGAGCGATAACCAGCAGTGGGGATTGATTCCAGCAAACGAATGACAGCCGTCACGCCCATCCCGATCGGATTTGATCGGGCGAGCGTGGTTGATAGGGGCGAACCACGGGCATGAAACCCGAGGCTGGGAGGCGAGGCGCCGACGGCTCTCCGGGCCGATGAGGTGGCGTTGGCGTCACTTGAAAACTTGAATTCCGCGCGAATTTTCGAGGCGTTTTTTCAAGATCTTAGATGGCAAGCCTTATTTTGATTTCTTCGAATATATTCTGTTGTCAAGGTGCGCCAACGTCGGTGGTCGACGATCGCGATCGATTCCATTATAGCACGAATGGACTTATATGTCTACTGATATAATAGTAATAGGATCGGATGAGCGTGTAACCTCTACGTGGCTGGAGGTTGGGTTAACGCGGCGGTCTTCGTCGCGCGCGACGAGTGGGGATCGATGGAATACGGTTGGATCCGTTTCCCACAGTCGATCCCAGGAGCGCCGTAGCGCTTTCCACGCGTGACGCTCTAACCGATAGCAACCTGGGCCCTGGCTAAGGTGCTCCTCCGTGCGTCGATAGAGTACCGCGCAACGGTGGTAGCCAAGGGCAAGGCGGGGGTGGCGCGATTTCATGCGCTCGTAATTACGTCTCGTGTTTTGGGCGAACAACTTCATGGTCGGTTCTCGCCGTAATGATACCTCGCGAGGTGGTCGGCGGCGAGGCGTCGATGGTGGTGCATCGACATTGGCGATGGCTCGGCGGCAAACTACCGCAGACCGTAAGGCCGGGCCAGTGCGCGTAAGATATCGGGTGGCGCTTCGACAGATCCCTCATCCCAGTTGGTCCATTCGCATACCACCGCAAGGCCGCCTTTCTCGAATTTGAGCCTTCCGTAGTCGATCCACGCGCCCATGTTGTCGTATTCCTTGACCAACGTCCAGCCGTCGGCTTTGAGGTCGTCGACCATGCGGTGGAAGGTTTCGGTCGGTATGTTTTCGATGAGCATCGGGGCTTGGCCTGAGTCTACCCCGAAACCAGGCTTGGCTTCGACGGGGACGCCGGCGGTCGCGCAGTCACTGCGATTGAAATGGCGGTGATTGTCCTGGGCGCGGAGCCGGTGAGGACATGGATTGCCGTGTCGACGAAGGTCGACTGTTGCTCTCGATAGCCGTGAATTCATTCGCCGGGTTGCCGGCGCGGAGGTCAATGTCCCACTCGTAATCGGCCCGCACTGACTTTGTGGCATGGTGGTGCTTTTGGCGCTGGATGTAGTCGGTAAGCCGATCGACATCGTGACGCGAGACGCTGAAGGCGGCATAGGCCCCTTGCCACTTGAAGACGCCGCGTGGGCCGAATTGGGAGTTCACCATCAGCGAACTCACCGCCTTGACCTGCTTCGCAAGATCGCAGACGAGGATGGTGGGCGGGACGTCGACAAGGAGGTGTACGTGATCTTCGGTTCCGCCGATCGCGATCACATGCACCTTCATCGCTGCGCACTCGTTCTTGATGCAGGCGTAGATTGCCTCTTCTCGGTCGGGCCGGACGATTGGCGCCCGGTCCCATGTTCCCCAAATGAGATGTGTGTAAAGTGCTGTGTAAGTGTCTCGCATTTTGATCCTCCGAGTAGTTACTCACATGGGAATGACAATACCGGAATCGAAAGTCGAGGCGGTAGGACCCGGAACGATCCCGGCGAATGAATTCACGGCTATCGGGGCGACCACCCACCTCCGTGGGTTCCTGGGACCGGGGCGTCGACGGGCGGGGCGCGGGCGATAGGGGTAGGACCCGGAAGGATCCCGGCGATTGAAATCACGGCTATCGAGGGCGAGCACCCACCT
>Ga0070658_10003419_pt1 | contig 13063 bp, 15 predicted proteins | sample KBSC13metaG_FD_64664 | JGI IMG/M metagenome (GOLD analysis project Ga0070658, IMG submission 64664) | Corn rhizosphere microbial communities from Kellogg Biological Station, Michigan, USA - KBS C1-3 metaG | ecosystem: Host-associated > Plants > Roots > Rhizosphere > Soil ... | reverse complement strand
GCATGCGCGACGCGGACGGATTCGCGCCACTTGAGATGCGACAGGCACGGCCGCCGCGCCGGCCGCGCCGCATGCTCGTCGTGGTGCCGGTGCTGCTGGCGGTCGCCACCTTCGCGGCGCTCGCGGTGTGGCTGGTGCCGCACGGGGTCGATGCCGGCGCCCGCATCGCCACGGAGAGCGATCCGACGGCGGTCGCCGACCGCATGCTTGACGACAAGTTCAACGCCGACGTTGCCGTGCGCGGCATCGATGAGGCGCTCGCCGACAAGGACGCCGATCTGGCGAAGAGCTTCGTCGAACTCGCCGACGCGCGCCATGTCGCGATCGACGACGAGCGGCGCAAGAAGGTGGCGGCGGCGGTCGCCGACGCCGCGAGCGCTTCCACGGCGATGAAGAGCTTCGCTTACGGATTCGTCAGCGGCGAGCCGACCGACGCGACGAGCTTCGCCGGCACCGCACTCGGCGATCTGTTCGTATTCGGCGATATTCGCGACGCGGTGCGCGAGGGCGGCCGTCTGGCGATGGGCCAGCAGGCGGACGAACTCGTCCTGGGTCTCGCCTGCGTCGGGCTCGCCATCACCGCCGGCACCTATGCGACCGTTGGCGCCGGCGCGCCCGTGCGCGTCGGCCTGACCCTCGCCAAGGCGGCGCGCAAGACCGGGCGGCTCAGCGGCAGGCTCGCCGGATCGGTCGGCCGCATGCTGCGCGGGGTCGTCGACTGGGCGGCGTTGAAGAAGGCGATCTCCGGCATGTCGGTCGCGGAGCCGGCGCTGGCCGTCCGCGCCGCGCGCGACGCGGTCAAGGTCGAGCGCGCCGGAAAGCTGGTCGATCTTGCGCGCGACGTCGGCAAGGTCGAAGCCAGGGCCGGGACGCAGGCGGCGCTCGACGGCCTGAAGCTCGCCGAGACGCCGGCGGAGATGTCGCGCGTCGCCAAGCTGGCGGAGAAGGCAGGCGGTAAGACGCGCGCGATCCTGAAGGTCGGCGGCCGCACCGCGATCATGCTCGGCGCGGCCGTGTTCGATCTTGCAAGCTGGGTGCTCGGCGCGCTGTTCGCCGTGCTCGGCTTCGTTGCCTCGCTCAAGCGCGGCACGGAGCGTTTGACCGAAAGCTGGCTCAACCGGCGCAAACGACGCCGCGAGCGGCAGCGCGGAGCGATGATGCTCGCCCCGCGCTGAAGTCTCGCGTCAGGCCGTCTGCGCCTCGCGGTTGACCGTCTTCTCGGCGAGCTTGGTCAGAAGCGCGTCAGTCTTCGACTCCTCGTCGAGCGTCTTCGACAGAATGCTGACCGCCTCCTTGATGCCCAGCTCCCGCGCCCAGGTGCGCAGCGTGCCATAGCGGGCGATCTCGTAGTGCTCGACCGCCTGCGCGGCCGCGAGAAGCCCCGCGTCGAGCGCCGGAGAATCCTTGTACTCCTTGGCGATCTCCTGGCCTTCCTCGACCAGGCCCATGATCGCGGGGCAGGTCTTGCCGTGCGGCTCTTGCTTGATCAGCTTGAACACCTCTTCGAGGCGCGCGACGTGTTCCTCGGTCTCGGCGCGGTGCTTCTCGAACGCATCGGCGAGGTCCTTGGACTGCGCCGCCTTGGCGAGCTTCGGCAAAGCGGTCAGGATTTTCTTTTCGGCGAAATAAATATCCTTCAAGCCCTCGTGGAAAAGCTCGTCGAGTTGTTTTGCTTGCGTAGCCATTAGCTGATCTCCTCTGTCGTGCATTGCAACAGCTTCAGAGCCACTGGGTTCCTGTCGGCATTTGCGCGCACGCCGAATTGCGCTAGAAGCCGCTCTTCTTTGTCACGGGCCTGACATGCCGACTTTCCAGCACGACAATGTCGAGATCGCTTTTCTCGACGAAGGCGAGGGCGAGCCGATCGTCCTCGTGCACGGTTTCGCCTCGAACAAGGAGGTGAACTGGGTCGCGCCCGGCTGGGTCACGACGCTGACGCGCGCGGGGCGGCGCGTCATCGCGCTCGACGATCGCGGCCACGGGGCGTCGAGCAAGCTTTACGAGCCGGATGCGTACAATACGTCTTTGATGGCCGGGGACGTCCGCGCGCTGCTCGGAGGTCTCGGTATCGCCCGCGCTGATGTGCTCGGCTATTCGATGGGCGCGCGCATTACCGCCTTCCTCGCCGTCGAACATCCCGAAATGGTGCGCTCGGCGATCCTCGGAGGCTTGGGCATTCGCCTCGTCGACGGTGTGGGACTGCCGACGACGATCGCCGAGGCGCTCGAAGCGCCGACCTTGCTCGACGTGCCGGACCAGCAGGGCCGGATGTTCCGCACCTTCGCCGATCAGACGAAGTCGGACCGCCGCGCGCTCGCCGCCTGCATCCGCGGTTCGCGGCAGACACTGACGCGCGAGCAGGTGGCCTCCATCCGCGCCCCAGTGCTCGTAGCGGTCGGCACCAAGGACGACGTTGCCGGCTCGGCCGCCGAGCTTGCCGCGCTCATTCCAGGTGCGCAGGCGCTCGACATTCCCGGCCGCGACCACATGCTCAGCGTCGGCGACAAGGTGTTCAAGCAGGGCGTTGTCGACTTCCTCGCTAACCGCCCATGACGGCGCGGGTCTGTCATGCAAACGATAGCTTTCTTCCGCTGCCGTCCTCTTCCGATCTGTGATACAAGCATTAGCTAGGGGATGCTGAGAGGCATCGGAGAATAATATTCTATGGCACAGTTGCAGACGCGCCCGGTGAAGGGCCTCGATAAGGTCGATCCGGTCTGGTCCCGCATCCGCACCGAGGCCGAGGACGTCGCACATCGCGAGCCGGAGCTCTCGGCCTTCATCTACGAGAACATCCTTCATCACGACACGCTGGAAGGCGCGGTCACGCACCGCGTCGCGCAGCGGCTCGACCATGCCGACGTCTCGGCCGAGCTGATCCGTCAGGCCTATCAGGACGCCCTCGATGATCAGCCCTCGCTCGGCGAGACGTTCCGCGCCGACATCGTCGCCACTGTCGACCGCGATCCGGCGACGACGCGCTTCTGCGAGCCGGTGCTCTATTACAAGGGCTTCCACGCCATCCAGACGCACCGCCTCGCGCACTGGCTGCTCGGCAAGGGCCGCAAGAACTTCGCGCTCTATTTGCAGAGCCGCGCCTCGGTCGTTTTCCAGTGCGACATCAATCCGGCGGCGCAAATCGGCCGCGGCATCTTCCTCGACCATGCGACGGGGCTCGTCGTCGGCGAGACCGCGGTGATCGAGGACGACTGCTCGATCCTGCACGACGTCACGCTCGGCGGCACCGGTAAGGAGCACGAGGACCGTCATCCGAAGATCCGCCGCGGCGTCATGATCGGCGCCGGCGCCAAGATTCTCGGCAATATCGAGGTCGGCCACTGCGCGCGCATCGCCGCCGGCTCGGTCGTGATCAAATCGGTGCCGAACAACGTCACCGTCGCCGGCGTGCCGGCGAAGGTGGTGGGCGAGGCCGGTTGCGCCGAGCCGTCGCGCACCATGGACCAGATGCTGCGGGGCATTGCGCTCGACGGCTGAAAACCGGCCCTTTATGAGCGCTTGCGCGGCCGCTCCCGATGGGGCATAGGCGTCCCAGTCAGAAGGAGCGGCCGTGAACGTCCAGGAAATCAGACAGCTCGACGCCTACCTCAAGAAGCTGTTCGGCAACGAAGCGGTCCGCGTCGTGCCGAAGGGCGGCGACGAGGCCAAGGTCTATATTGGCGAGGACGAGATCGGGGATCTCACCGCCGACGAGGACGAGGGCGAGCGTTCCTACAATTTCCGCATGGTCATCCTGCTCGGCAGCGATCCGAGCATTCAGCCTGTCCCGGCGCTCAATGCGTATCTGCGCCGCCGCTTCGACAACGACCAGCTCCGCGTCGTGGTGCGGCCGAAGAAGATGGACTCGCTTGAGGTCTATATGGGCGAGGAGTTCATCGGCGTGCTGTTCGTCGAGAACGAGAAGGGCCGTCGCTCCTACATCTTCGAATTGCCCATCCTCGACGTCGATCTCGCAGGCGGCCTCGAGGGCTAACCTGAAGATCCGATGCGGCCGCGGGTCCGGCGTCTATCGCTGTGCTTGCAGCCGCGCCATCAGCGCGTCGATGGCCTTCGCCACCTGCTGCCAATCGTCGAGCCATGCGCGCGGAAAGCGGAAGGTGAGGCTCGCCTCGGCGACGCGCTTCTCCAAAAGGCAACCACCCGAGCCGATCACGCCGTGGCGCGAGCAGCGCGCCAGGAAGTGCTGCGGATTGCTCGACTCGAATGCAAGCTCCTCGCCGGCGTAAGGCGTGTCCTTGCGGAAGCCGCGCAAGGTCAGTCCGGGCGGGCCGGCGACCGGCTCGGCGACGAGGTAGCGCGGATAAATTGTCTCGACGCGCTCGACCGGCGGCATCGCGCCCTCCGCGCTTTCGATGGTGACGAAGAGCCGCTCGATCGGCTGCACCGGCGCACCGGGCGCCGCCGCCTTCTCCGCCGGATCGGGCGGCGCCAGGCTCGGCCAGACGTAAGCCAGATCGACGCGCTCCTGCGTACCCGGATGGCGCTGCACGCGATTGCGGATTGCCGCCGGCTCGATGTTGAAGGCGGCGCCTGCGACGACGACCGGGATTGCGGGCGCATCGAGCGCGACCGGCGCGTCCGGCCAGCGCGGCCACAGGACGTAGCCGACATAGGACGCGGCGGCGGCGCCGGCGATCAGGAACAGCGCCAGCGGGCCGGCGAGGGGATTGTGGCCGCGGCGGCGGCGCTGCGGGCGGGCGGCGGACTGGGCGAAGGCCATGGCTCGGGTCGAATCGGGCGGTGTTTCCGGGACGTTCAAGCTATGCCGCCGCACCCGTTAACCACGCGTTAAGGATACGCTGGCGGCCGGCGTTGCCCTTACGCCATATGGCGGCTTGGTCCGCGTGCGTGGGGCTCGTCGCGTATGTCGCTGCAATCCGTGCAGATGCTGTTGGCTCTCGCGCTCGGCTTCGCCGTCGCGGGCCTGTGCACCTCGACTTACCAGCTCGTCACCGACAATCTGCCGAGCTTCAGCCTTCTCACCAAGGGCCCGAGGCCGGCGACCTTCGCGGCGCTGGCGCTGCTGATCCTGTCGGCACCGTTCCTCATCATGCGCAACACGCTGCTCGGCGGCCCGTCCGAGGGCCGCTTCCAGTTCGTGTTCCTGGCGACCTTGATTGCCGGCTTCTGGAGCCTGATGTCCGGCATGGTGCTGGTGATGGCCTGGCAGGCGATCCTGCTCACCTGAGCGCCGTTCGACCTTCATAATTTAAAAAAGGTGCGGCCGGGCTTGGGGGAGCCCGGCCGCGCGCGACCCCGGTCTGGGGACGGGGAGGGGTGGGGACGTGACCGGAGTCGCGTGTCCCTGTCCTGGTGCGTCTCTCAAATCCGCGCGGCCCCTCGTGTCCGCGCGGAGATCTCCTGAAGCTAGCGGGCCGACACCATCGCCGGCGCCTCGCGCGGCTCGCCGAGGGCGACCCAGACATTCGGGTCGGACTGCGACTGGCGCTTGATGTACGCGTAGCCGGTCTTGTCCCAGGACAGGATCTTGCCCTCCTGGTTGTCGAGCGCGAACTCGCCACGATTGGTCTTGACGGTCAGCACTGCGTGGCCGTCGCCATTCTTGTCGCGCACGACGGTGATCAGCAGCGCCTCGCGCGGCCAGCCGGCCTTGATCAGCATCTTGCGCTTTTGCAGGACGTAGTCCTCGCAGTCGCCATAGCCGTCTTCGGGATAATTCCAGCGCTCGACGACGCCCCAGTGGTCGAGGTCGGTCAGCGGCTTGACCGTCTGGTTGACCCAGTCGTTGACCTTGACCATGTCGGCCCAGGCCTTTGACGTCAGCACGATGTCGCGCGGCTGCGACGGCTTGGTGTCGCATTCGCCCTTGTATTCGACGCAGAACTCGATCCAGCCGATCGGCGCGCGTGCCACATTGCCGACGGTGGCGTAGCTTGCGCGCTCGCCGCGGTTGGCCTGCGCATGTCCGATCGAGCCGGTGCGGTCGGCGGCTTGCGCTGAGACCGCAGCGATGCAGAGAAAGGCGAGCGCGCCGCCGGCGCGCAGAGCCTTGTTTGTACGCTTGAACATTTTGTTGTGACCCCAGTCCCTGTCGTTGGGTCACATGTCGCACGAAGCTTTTGCGCCGCCGCTAAATGGAACAACGCGATTTGAAATCAAACAAACTCAACAGCGAAGCGAATGCGCGACAATCTCAAATCGAATACGCATAAAAATCGAGCCTTTCGGATTTGACTAAAATTGTCGCCATTCACCTCTGCTCGTTCGCAATGACGGGCGATTTCGCGCGCCGCGCGCCGCCTTGTTTACCGTGATCTCGGCGTCGGCCGTGCCTGCGGAGGGCCGAAAGCAGTCGAGCCGCGGCCCGTTTCGGGGCGCGCGGCTCGGTCGAATTCGATGCGTTCGATTTACGGAAAAGAGAGGCTATTCGCCGGTGACGCTCTCTTCGATGAAATCGGGGTGCTGCAGCCGCGTGAATTCCAGGGCGAAACCGTCCTCGATATGGCGGACGACGCGGCCTTGGGTCTTGCCGACAGTGACCATGGTGCCGACCATCGGACGCAGGTCCGGCGCGATCGAAATGGCGGCGCCCGACTGCGACAGGTCGATGACCCGGCAGGAGACGTTCACGCCGTTCGGCAGGATCAGGCGCGCCGTCGGATTGCGCGGCGTGAAGCGGCCGTGGCGGCGGTCTTCCGGCAGATTGAGGATCTGCCGGTTGGCGAGCCAGGTGAGCTGGGCGGCGAGCTTGTCGCGCTTGCGCAAGGTCGCCGAGATGGACATGGCGAAGCCGTTGTCGAGGATGCGGGCGATCTTGCCCTCGAGGCGGCCGAGATGATCCACATAGGCGATCACCCGCTCGCCCGGATTGCCGGTTACGGGCGCGATCAAGGCCATGCCGCCGGGCGACATGTCGACGACCTGACACGGGAATTCCCGCCGATCGGCCAGCATGTAGCGGCCGAGCAGGTTGACCTTGACGCGCTGATGCCGCCGGCGTTCTTGCGCCAGCGGCAGGATGCGGGGCTTGCTCAGCGCCGTTGCAGCGGGCATTTTCTGCACGTTCTCCGACAGGCCCACCGTATGTCTCTATTGTTAACGCGGGGTTGATCAGCGGGTCGTTTCGCCGGTCGGCGAGGCCTCGCGGCCGCCGCGATAGACCACGAAGCCGTGCCTCACCCGGCCTCCGAGACCGGAGACGATGCGCGGCGCGTCGCCGCTGTCGTCTCCCAGATGGCGCAGGGTCCTGAGCGAGATCTCCACGACCGGTTTCTCGCCGAGCCAGTAGGGCGGGCTGAGCGGTGCCAGGACACCAATCGCGCGAATGCGGGCATGGCCGGCATGAGCGAGCGGTAGAAGAAGCATTTCGAGGTCGGTTTCGGCGCCGTCAGCGGTCCTCGCGAGGAGGCCGGCAATGGCCCCGACCGCCTCATTGGTGACCACGGCGATGAGTTCGTCGATCTGCCGCCGGCTTTCGTCATCGAACAGCGCGGTGAACGCCTCTCCCTTGATCTCGCGGCCGAACAGGGCGCAGACGCGCGTGCCGGCAAGACGGAAGCGCAACTCGTCGACGAAATCCGCCGCCAGCATGAACGTGTCGCCGAGGGCCTGCCGGATCTCGGCCGGATCGATGTCGCCGCGTTCGGGCGCCGCACGGTGCTTGCGGCGGTCGTTCCAGTAGTCGAGCACCAGGGCCGAGGATGCGTGTTTCATGTCCGTCGCCTCACCTGTTTCGTCGCGGGACGCTTGGCTCGGCGATCTGTCTCCGATCGGGACAGATGCGCGGCCTTGGCGCCGTGACGTGCGTGAGGCAGCGAACCGCATGCCGCAGCGGGCGGCGGCAGCGGACGCATGCGGATTAGTGTTAAATCCGCGATCCGGTTGAACGAGCTTGCGGTCGCGCCTATTTGCTTGGATGAGACGCAAGCGCCGCCGGGAGCTCCAGGACCGGACGTCGCGCACTGATGAGAGCCGCTTAGTAATCGGCGATGCGGATGACCCCCGCCATCGCCTAAAGGTCGGCTCGAAGGAGGGCGAGAGCCCTCCTTTTTCTTTTGTCGGCCGCAAGCTCCGGCAGCCCGCGGCTTGCCCTCGTCCCGGCAAGGGCGTAAGGCGACGCCGCCCACCTGGACCGTCCTTCAGTGAAACGCGAGCCGCTGCTCAACGTCCCGACCGTCGTCGCCGTGCTGCTGGCGCTGTTCGCGCTCATTCACGCGGTACGCACTTATGTGCTGACGGAGAACCAGGACATCGAGGTCCTGCTGCAATTCGCTTTCATCCCGGCGCGCTATGATTCCACCGCATTGCTGGGCGGCTGGCCGGGCGGCGTCGGCGCGCAGATCTGGACCTTCGTCACCTACGCTTTCCTGCACGCCAACTGGATGCATTTCGGCGTCAACGCGATCTGGTTCCTGGCATTCGGCAGCGCGGTCGCGCGACGGTTCGGCACGATGCGCTTTCTCGGCTTCTTCGCCGTGACCGCGGCGGCCGGCGCCGCGTTGCATCTCGTCACCCATGCGGGCGAGCAGTATCCGATGATCGGCGCATCGGCTTCGATCTCCGGGACGATGGCGGCGGCGATCCGCTTCGCCTTTCAGCGCGGCGGCCCGCTCGGCATGCTGCGCAGCGGTGACGACGCGGCCTATCGCGTGCCGGCACTGCCTTTGTCGGGCGTGTTGCGCGACGCGCGCGTGCTTCTGTTTCTGGCGGTGTGGTTCGGCATCAACATCGTCTTCGGCGTCGGCAGCTTTCCCTCGCTCACCGGCGGCGAGTCGGTGGCATGGCAAGCGCATATCGGCGGCTTCCTCGCCGGCCTGCTGTTGTTTTCGTTGTTCGATCCGAAGCCGGATTTTCAGCAATATGACGATTCCGCGGCAATCGACTCTTAATTGCTGCTGCGTTGCAGCGCAGGATTGATTTGACGGAACCGCATGCGCGGCGTGATCGTTGGCGGTGACCCGGAGTCGCAGCGTTATCCGCGATCAACCGGTGAATTGGCGCTCGGGCCGCGAGACGGTTCTTTGAGTTCGGCCCCCGCGCATGCACAAGGGAGGCTGCCGTGAAGGTTTCGGACATTCTGGCCGCCAAGGGCGGCAACAAGGGCGACGTCATCGGCATCGAGCCCTCGGCCAGCCTGGCAGTGGCGGCAAAGCTGCTATCGAGACATCGCATAGGCGCGGTGGTCATCCGCGGCGCGGGCGGCCGGCTTGCCGGCATTCTCTCCGAACGCGACATCGTCCGCGCAATAGCGGAGGACGGCGCCGAGGCGCTGCAGCGTCCGGTTTCCCAAGTCATGACGCGCGACGTCGTCACCTGCGCCGAGCACGACACCTGCGCCGAGATCATGGAGCGCATGACCGCGCGCAGATTCCGCCACCTGCCGGTGCTGCGCGACAATACGCTGGTCGGATTGATTTCGATCGGCGACGTGGTCAAGCAGCGCGTCGACGAGATCGAACGCGATGCCGAGGCGATGCGCGACTACATCCGCACGGCCTGAGTGCTGAGAAGAATTACTTCGCCGCGCCGTGGCCATTGAAGCTCGGCGCCGACAGCGCGGCGATCGCCTCGTTGATGCCGTCGATCGCCTTCTCCGTCGCCTCCCGGCCGATGGCGATGGCGTCGGCGGCACGCTGGAAATCGAACCAGCCGATCGTGCCGAGCCGGGGGCTGATGAGCACGTCCGGCGGATCGCCGGCGAGACGCGCGCGCGTGATGCGGTCCTGCATCACGTTGAAGGCTTCCACCATCACTGTCGGAATTCCGGGCCGGCCGCGCCGGCCGAAGACTTTGCGCTGAAGCGAGGGCTCGCGCCGGAACAGGCCGCGCAGGCCGGCGGCGCGGGGCAGAGCGGCCGCCGCGGCCTCGGCCAGATCGTCTTCGTCGGAGCCGTGGCTCGCGATGATCGTGCCGCGACCGAACAGATCGGAATTGAGATTGACGGCGATGACCAGCCGCGCGCCGAGCGCGCGCGCGGCCGACACCGGCACCGGATTGACCAGCGCGCCGTCGACCAGCCAGCGGCCGCCGATCTTGACCGGCGGGAAGATGCCGGGCAGGGCGTAGGAGGCGCGCAGCGCCTCGACCATGCGGCCGCGCGTCAGCCAGATCTCGTGCCCGGTATTAAACTCGGTGGCGATCGCGGCAAAGCGCGTCGGCAATTCGTCGATGCGGGTATCGCGCAAGCCCGCCTCGAGGTTCTTGGCGAGATGATTGCCGCTGATGAGGCCGGAGCCCGACAGGTTGATGTCGAGGTACTTCATCACGCTGCGGACGTTGAGGCTGCGCGCCCATTGCTCGAGCGTGTCGAGCTGCTGCGCGGCGAAGCAACCGCCAACGACGGCGCCGATCGAGGTGCCGACGATGACGTCGGGCACGATGCCGTGCGCGGCAAGCGCGTGCATCACGCCGATATGGGCGAAGCCGCGGGCTGCGCCGCCGCCGAGCGCCAGTCCGATTGTCGGGCGAGTCAGGGTCTCCGCGGCCTGCGGGTCGGCCGCGGCCGTGTCGTCGGCATGACGGGCGCGTGCGAATAATCCTTCGAACACCACGTCAGGAAACTCCCCTGGAGGTTGTCATGATCGGTCCGGGGCGGGGCCCTGCACAAGTCCTACGCTGCAACATGGTGAAAATCGTTGGCGCAGCGATGTGACGTAAGGATGACGGGATTACGCAGGACGTCTGTTAATTCGTAAACGGTGCCTCGGCGCTTCAGGTTTCAGGCCGCGTCATGAAAAACAGGCTTTCGACGACGGCGTACTGGTCGGTATAGCCGCAGCGGGCCACCGGCTTCATCGCCGCGGTGTCGAGCATGCCGTCCTTGACGAAGCGCTCGTCGATATAGACGCCGACGACCTCGCCGAAAACCACGTGGCAGTCGGCAGGCTGATGCGAATGCGTCTCGAGCTGGACGATGCGGAGGAGCTTGCATTCGAGTGCGCAAGGGCTGGCCGCAACGCGCGGCGGCTTGACCAGCACGCTCGGCGCCTGTTCGAGCCCGGCGCGCACGAATTCGTTCTTGCCGTGCGGCATCGGCGCCGAGGTCTCGTTCATCGCCTCGCGCAGGTCCCACGTCGCGAGATTGCACACGAACTCGCCCGTCTCCTCGATGTTGCGCACCGAATCCTTGCGGCCTTCGCTGGCGAACATGACGAGCGGCGGCCGGCTGTTGACGCCGTTGAAGAAGGAGTAGGGCGCGAGGTTGACCTCGCCTTTGGCGCTGATCGAGGAGATCCAGCCGATCGGACGCGGCGCGACGATCGCCTTGAACGGATCGTGCGGCAGGATGCTGCGGTCGCGCGCATCGACGGCGTAGAACATTGTCGTCCTCGGGGATTATCGCGTGGCGGGATAGCGACTGACGATGTCGGCGAGCTTCGGTCGGTCGCGCTCCTCGGGAGGCTTTCGCGGCCGGCCGATGTGCACAAAGCCGGCCATGCGCTCGTGCGGTGCAAGCCCGAGCGCATCGAGCACGGCGCGGTCATAGGCGTACCATTCGGTGATCCAGCTCGCGGCAAAGCCGCTCGCGTGCGCGGCCATCACCAGCGCCATGGCGGCGGCGCCCGCGGATAGCTCCTGCTCCCATTCGGGGATCTTCACGTGCGGCGCGGCGCGGCTGACCACGGCGATCACCAGCGGCGCGCGGGCGAGGCGATTGCGCTCGAAGTCGAGCTGGTCGGCGGTCGCCTGCGAATTGGTCGCGGCGAAACGCTTTGCGATGATCTCGCCGGCGGCGGTGCGCGCGTCGCCCTCGAACACGATGAAGCGCCAGGGCGCGAGCTTGCCGTGGTCGGGCACGCGCGCGGCGACCGTCAGGAGCGTCTCGAGCTCGCGCGCATCGGGACCCGGCCCAGTCATCTCGATCGGCTTGACCGAGCGTCGTGTTTTCAGAAGCTCCAGGGCGTCGGGCATAAGGGTCCTCGTAGGCCAGGTTTTGCGCCGTAGCACGCCGCGCCCGGTGGTGACAAACCTCGCAGGCTTGAAATCGCCGCGATTTGGCCCGAAAAGGGCGGGGTCATGCGCTTCCCGCCCGTCACCGCCGCCGTGATCGGCCGGCTCTGGCCGGTCGTCGCGCTCATCCTGACATGCGTTGTTGCTGCGCCTGCGCTCGCGCAGGGTCAGGGCAATGGCGGCCTCCTGGGGGCGCCGGCGGCCGGGATGATCTCGCCCAACACCGATGTGTTCGGCCCCGGCAATGCGCTGGGCACGCCGGGCGAATCCCTGATCATGCCCGGCGGTCCGGGCGCCATGCCCATGGTGCCGGCCGGGCAGGTGGCGCTCGCGCTCGGCGCCCGCTTCGGCAAGGACGCCGCGCCAATCACCGGGGGCCTCGACTGGCGCGTTTACGCCGCCAAGCCTGATCCGTCGGGCAATTTCCGGTTGCTGCGCGAGGACAAGGGCCCGGCGCCGACCATGGTGCTGCCGCCGGGCAATTACATCGTTCATGTCGACTTCGGCCTCGCCACCGCGGTCAAGCCCGTCGCATTGCGCGCGGCGACAGTGCACGAGATATTCGATCTGCCGGCCGGCGGCCTGCGCATCGAGGGCCGTGTCGGCAATGCGCGCATCCCGCCGGGCCAGATCTCGTTCGAGGTCTACAAAGGCAGCCAGTTCGAGCCGGGCGACCGCCGGCCGATCGCCGAGCACGTGCTCACCGGCGCGGTGCTCGTCGTGCCGGAAGGCACTTATTATATCGTCTCCAATTACGGCGACGCCAATTCGGTGGTGCGCTCCGATATCCGCGTGCAGGCCGCCAAGCTCACTGACGTGACCGTCAACCACCGCGCCGCTGCGATCACGCTCAAGCTCGTCGCCGAGAAGGGCGGCGAGGCGCTCGCCAACACCGCCTGGTCGGTGCTCACGCCCGGTGGCGACACGATCAAGGAATCGATCGGCGCTTTCCCGCGCGTGATCCTCGCCGAAGGCGAATATCGCGCCATTGCCCGCAACGAGGGCAAGGTCTTCGAGCGCGAGTTCAAGGTGGTCGCGGGCGTCGACGGCGACGTCGAGGTGCTGGCGCAGTGAGGGAAGACGCAGTCGCATCCTTCGCCGGCCTCGATCCCGCCGAGACTGCATTTTTCTTCGA
>Ga0070658_10003417_pt1 | contig 13066 bp, 10 predicted proteins | sample KBSC13metaG_FD_64664 | JGI IMG/M metagenome (GOLD analysis project Ga0070658, IMG submission 64664) | Corn rhizosphere microbial communities from Kellogg Biological Station, Michigan, USA - KBS C1-3 metaG | ecosystem: Host-associated > Plants > Roots > Rhizosphere > Soil ... | reverse complement strand
TTCTTCAAGATCCTTGTTCTTCTTGATCGGCGCCAGCGCTACGCGAGGCTTTTTGATGAGCTGATTGATCGTCGGCATTGCAAAACCTTGACTTAGAAGCCAATAACAAACTGTGCCCCGGCGGCTTTCCGCGGAGCGAGCCGAGCAATATAGCGGGAAACGGGGGCAGGACGCAAGTTAAGGGTGGCAGATTTTGCGTCTAAAGCAGGTTTTTCGGTTGGTCGACCTGTATTTTGTATGCCGCAGTTGTACCGCGCCGACCGCTTTTTTCGTCCTGTCGCCGCCCTCTTGGCGGTTGTCCTTCTGTTTCAGCCTGGTTGTGCGACCAAGGCCGGCACTGGAGCCATCGTCGGCGGCGCCGGTGGCGCGGCCGTCGGCGGGCTGATCGGCAGCATGAGCCACGCCCGGGCCGGCGAAGGAATGCTTATCGGCGGCGCGATCGGTGCGATCGGCGGCGCCCTGGTCGGCAACGCCATGGACGAGCAGGATCGCCGGGACAGTTACACGAAGAACTACGACGACCACTTCGACCAATACGGGCACCGGAAGGATTGAGGAAGCTGAGTCGCTATCCCTACGGGTGGCCGATTAAGCGGCCACCCCAGGAAGCGATTTCACGTCAGGTCGACGTCTTCCCGCCCACGATCGCCGAGTACCCCGAGCTGCCCGCAGCGTTTACGCCTTTCACGCGGTAGTAATACGTCGTATTCGGGCTCAGCCCCCAATCGATATAGGGTCCCGTGTAGTACGACACGTCTTCCAATGTCGTGTACGTGGCGAACGTGGCCGACGTCGACCGTTCGATGACGTAGTAATCCGCCAAGCCGGTCGCGTCCGTCCAACTCAGCGACAATTCGCCGCTGTTCCCCGCCACCGTCATCACCTTCAGTCCCGTCGGCGCCGCCGGCACCGTACCGGCCGAGGGGGATTTGTACGCCACCGTTTGCCAGGCCGACGCGCCCGAAGCGTTTGACGCTCGCAGGCGGTAGTAATACTGCGTGCCTGTCTTGAGGCCCCAATCGACGTAAAGCTCGCTGTCGGCATTTCCGGTACGAGCGACGTCGATGGTGGCGAAGGTGGAACTGGTCGAGCGCTGGAACTCGTACTGCGTCTCATTGGTGGCGTTATCCGTCCAGGTGAGCTGCGCCTCGGTATTCGATCCACCAGGATTGGCGACAACCTTGAAGTTCGTCGGAGCCGCCGGAATTCCGGTCGCCGCCGGCGCGAGCTTCACCGGCACCGCGCTGCTGTTCGAGCTGACGAGCGATCCGCTGACGGCCCGCATGCGGTAGTAATACTGAACATTCCGCGTCAGTCCCCAATCGACGTAGAACGTGCTGCCGGCGACGGAAGTGCGCGTCACGTCGATTGTGGCAAACGTCGGCGAGGTCGACCGCTCGATCACGAAGGTGGCGGCCGACGTGGCGCTGTACGACCAAGTCAGCGTCACCTGCGTCTTGTCCGCCACGGGCGTCGCCGTGAACGACGTCGGCGCAGGCAACCCCGTCCCGTAGGTGGCGACGAGATTCGCATCGGTCGCGGCCGCGGTGATCTGGTGCGATATCGCCCCGCCGTCGCTCCAGTTCGCGAAGTTGTAGGTCACGCCGTTGCTGACGAAGCTGGCCGGGGCGGAAATCGTGTTGTTGCTGCCGACCAGGACGGTTTTGCTGACCGAGGTGGTGTAGGCGTTGCCGTTGAGCGTGAGCGGCACGCCCGGCACGTTGCTCGAGAGGTTGATCTTGGAGATGGCCGGATCGAGCCGCAGCGTGGTGGTGGTGCTCAGGCCGCCAGAATCGGTCGCGGTGAGGCGGATTTCCAGCCAAACCGGGTAATTCCATTCCGGCGCGCTGAATGACCCGCCGGCCACGCCGTTGAATTGTTGCAGCGGCCGATCCTGGTGGGCGGTCGGATCGGCTTCGCTGCTGTAGACCAGCACGGCATTCCACGACAGGCTCGAGGCCGGCAGCGTGCCGTCTTCGGCGTCGGCCGCCCCGCCGGCGAAGGTGATCGTGTCGCCCACCTTCCAGTGCAGCGCAGAAGTCGGCGTCGTGATCGTCGGCACCGGCGCGACGTTGCCGGCCAGGATGCGCAGCGTGGCGGTGCTGCTGGCGCCGGTGGCATCGGTCACGCGCAGCGTCACGGTCTTCGGGCCCGCGGTGGTGAAGGTGTACGTCGGATTGACGGTCGCTGAATCGGTGAAGGTGCCGTTATTATCCAGATCCCAGGCGTAGCTCAGCGTGGAACCGCCGGTCGACTGAGCCCCACTGAACGCCACCGTCAACGGCAGCGGCCCGCTGGTCTTATCGGCGGTAATCACCGCCTGCGGCGCCTGCGTGGCGTTGGCCCGCATGCGGACGACCGTGCCGCCGTTCATGTCGACGTAGAAGAGGTCGCCGTTCGGGCCCGTCTTCAATTGCACCGCGCCGCTGGTGGTGGTGGGGAATAGCGTGCGCGTGGCCGGATCGGGCAGGCCATTCGGGTCGGCGTACATGACGTAAATTGCCTTGCGGGAATAGTCGGAGAAGAACAACGCCCCGTTGAACGCGCTGGGGTAACTGCCACCCGAGTAAAACGCCAGGCCGGTGGAAGACGACGCGCCCGTCGCGTCTCGCCCGGCCGGATCGACGTGATCGGCATGCCGGTAGGTGAAGTACGGCGACGTCACCAGCGACGGGTTGTCGTACAGCGGCTTCAGCAGCGGCAGATTCAGACTTTGGTACCCGCTCTGCACGCCCGGCCCCTCGTAAGCGGGCCAGCCGAAATTGTCGACGCTGCTGTCGTTGACGCTGACGGCGCGGTTGATTTCCTCCCACGTGTCCCAGCCGGTGTCATCCACCCACAACTCGCTCGTGCCGGGGCGGAAGGTGATCCGGAACGGGTTGCGGAGCCCGGCGGCGACAATGCGGGCACGGTTGGCGTCGCCGGTGAGTGGATTGCCAGGCGCGCCGACACCCGTATCAGGGTTGATGCGGATGATCGTGCCGTCGAGCTGCGTCGGGTCGCCGCTCGAAAGGATGTCCTGCGTGCGCAGCGCGCCGCCCTCGTTCGTTGGGTCGTTGAACGGGTTGCCGAATTGGCCGTAATCGGCAAAGTTGAAGCTCGCGCCGTCGCCGCCGCTGGCGTAGAGGTAGCCGTCGGGGCCGAAGCGTAAATCGCCGATGCTGTGGCTGGGAAACTGGTCCGGCCAATCGTTGATCAGCACCTGTTCGCTGGTCATCCTGTTGCCCGACGCCGTCAGCTTCACCAGCCGGCAGGAGGCGGTGACGCCGGTGCCGGTGGGGCTCGGGCCGCCCGGATCGCTGTCGGTGTTGGGCGTGCCCCATTTCGGGGCGGCGCCGCCGATGTCGGCGTCGTACGAATAGAGCGCGTAAACGTAGGGCCGGCCGGTGGTAAATTTCGGGTCCAGCGCCAGGCCCAGCAGGCCGCGGTCCCAGTAATTGTGCACCTCGGTCCGTAGGTCGGCGAAGGTATCGGGCGTGGTGTCGGTCAGGCTGTCGAAGACCTTGATCACGCCCCGCTTCTCGGCAACGAACACGCGCCCGTCGGCGGCGAATTCGATATTCGTCGGGCTGATCAGGCCGCTGAACACGGTCTGTTCGCTGAACTGCCCTTTTCCCGTGGTGAAGCCGAACGAATACGTCTTGGCCAATCGATTCCCGCTCGTATCAGCCACGCCGGTCGAACCGCCGGCCACCGAAACGGTGTAGTAATCGTTGCTGGCGACGAGCGAGGCGTTCGGATTGATCGTCGCCGTGCGATTCGTCGCGTTGTAACTGATTGCCGCGGCGACGGTCCTGCCGCTGGCGTCGCGCAGTTGCAGTGTGCTGGCGGTGAGCGTCGAGGCGTTCATCGGCGAATCGAACGTGACGGTGATGTTGGCCGTCAGCCCGACCTGCTGCTGGCCGTTGGTGGGCGACGTGGCCGTCACCGCCGTCAACAGTTGCCGCGGCTCCAGGCGTTCGAGAAGATCTGGAACGGCCGCACGAACAATGCCCCGAAGGGCATGACGACGCTGCGCAGCGCGACGCTTCTTCCCCATAACCTTCCCTTGCCAGAGGAACCGCCACCTTACCCCGCCCGGACGCAATTCGATGCGAAAACCGCTGTCAGGATTTACCAGACGCCCGCCGTCTGAAAAGACTGGCGATCCGTGGTGGAAAGCGGAAAGTTGCGTCGAAGCGGGTCGCCTGCACAATACGCCGCGACTATGGAAGCATTGATGATCGGCGTCTCAGGTTTGCGCGGCACCATCGGCGGAACGCTCACGCCGGCCGTGGCGATGCGGATGGCGGCGGCGTTCGCGACGTGGCTGAAGACCACGCAGAAGCCGGCCGGCGAACGTTTCCGCGTCGTCATCGGCCGCGACGGCCGACCCTCGGGACCGTTCGTCCGCGACGCCGTTACCAGCGTGCTGCTGGCCAGCGGGATCGAGCCGATCGATCTGGACGTCGTCACCACGCCGGGCGTGGCCATGATGGTCAAGCACACGGGCGCCGACGCCGGCCTGGTCATCACCGCCAGCCACAACCCGATCGAGTGGAATGGCATCAAGCTACTCACCCGCGACAGCGTCGCCCCGCCACCGTCGGCCGTAAAGGAAATCCGCAAGCTGTACGACAGCGAGGCGACGTCGTTCGAGCGCGTCGAGAAAATCGCGCAGGCCACGAAGAACGGCGAAACGCACGCGCTGCACACGAAGCGCATTCTCGACCACGTAGACGTGCTCGGCATCAGCAGCAAGCGTTACCGGGTGGTGCTCGACAGCGTGAACGGCGCCGGCTGCGTGGCCACGTCGATCCTGCTGAGCAAGCTGGGCTGCAGCGTCGCCCACCTCAACGGCACACCGAACGGCCAATTCCCGCACGAGCCCGAACCGACGAAGGCCAACCTCGTCGGCCTGGCCGAAGAAGTGAAAAAGCAGAAGGCGGCCGTCGGCTTCGCCCAGGATCCCGACGCCGATCGCCTCGCCATTATCGATGAGAACGGCAACTACATCGGCGAAGAATATTCGCTCGCGCTGTGCGCCCAGTGGCTGCTGAGCAAGAAGCCCGGCGTCGCCGTCACAAACCTTTCCACCAGCCGCATGATCGACGACGTCGCGGCCAAGTACGGCGGGCGTGTCATCCGCACGCCGGTGGGCGAGGCGAACGTCGTCGACACGATGATTCGCGAAAACGCCGTCGTCGGCGGCGAAGGCAACGGCGGCGTGATCGACCTGCGGATCGTCCCCGGCCGCGATAGCCTTGTCGGCATGGCGTATGTGCTCCAACTGATGGCCAGCACCGGCAAATCGCTCTCACAATTGGTGGCGGAAATTCCGCGGTACGTGATCGTCAAGACCAAGTTCGAATGCCGCCGCGAAGACGCCGAGCGCGCCGTCGCCGCCGTCAAGACCGCATTCGCGAACGAGAAGGTCGACACGCAGGACGGCATCCGCATCGACTGGCCCGATGCCTGGGTCCACGCCCGCGCCAGCAACACCGAGCCGATCATGCGCATCATCGCCGAGGCCGCCGACCAGGCCGCGGCGGAAAAACGCATCGCCGCCGTTCAGGAAGTGGTCAAGAAGGTGCTCTAAACGGCCGATAACATCCCCATGACCGTTCAGCCGTTGGCCATCCCCGAGGTGAAGCTCATCACGCCGAAAAAGTTCGGCGACAACCGCGGCTTTTTCGCCGAGACCTACAGCCACAAGACGCTGAAGGAGGCCGGCATCGACTGCACGTTTGTCCAGGACAACCACAGCCTCTCAGCCACCCCGGGCACGGTCCGCGGCCTGCATTACCAGGTCGCCCCGCACGCCCAGTGCAAGCTGATCCGCGTGCTGAAAGGTAGCATCCTCGACGTCGCCGTCGACATCCGCCGCGGCTCGCCCACGTTCGGCAAATTCGTGACGGCCGTTCTGTCGGGTGAGAATTTTCAGATGATGTACGTGCCGACCGGCTTCGCGCACGGTTTTGCGACGCTGGAGCCGAATACCGAGGTGGCGTATAAGGTGAGCGCCTACTACGCCCCGGCGAGCGAGCGCGGCATCCGCTGGAATGATCCGGCGATCGGCGTGCCGTGGAATATCCCGGAGAACGAAGCGACGCTGTCGGCGAAGGACAAAGTTGCACCGACGTTGAAGGAAGCGGCCGAGTTGTTCTAACCCTTCTTATCCCTCCCCCTCCGGGGGAGGTTAGGTGGGGGCGGGGAGCGTGAAAAAACCTTGAACGCCAGACGGAACAGCTTCGCGCCTTTCTCCCTGACCTCATCTTCCGCGGCCGATGCCCTCACCTAACCTCTCCCGCAGGGAGAGGGACCGGATTTGCTATCCGAATCGCCTGAGAAACTCCGCCTCGTCGATCACTTCGATGCCGAGATGCTTCGCCTTATCCAGCTTGCTTCCCGCACTGTCGCCGGCCACAACAAAGCTGGTCTTCTTGCTCACGGCCGACGAAGCATTGCCACCCAGGGCGACGATTTTTTCTTCGATCTCCGCCCGGCCGAGCGTGGGCAGCGTGCCGGTGACGACGATCGATTTTCCTGCCAGCGGCCCGCCGCCGGCGGGTTTGACCGTCGTGTCGACCAGCTTCACATCAAGCTTTTCCAATTCCGCCAGCGTCGCCCGGCCGGAATCGGAGTGGAAAAAATCGTGCAATACCTCGGCCGTGCGCAGGTTCGTGCGCAGCGCCTCGTACATCGCGTCTTCGTCGGCCTCTTCCAGTTCCTCGACCGTCGCGAACCGCCCGGCCAACTGTTCAATACGATCGTCGCCCAACCGCCGCGAGAGGCCGCTGATGCTGCGCAGGCCTTCCAGCCGCTCCGTCACGTCGTCGCCGTCTTTCGTCTCGGCAAGGCCTGAAACGATCGATTTGGCGAGCGTCCGCAGCCGTTTTTCCTCGGCCTCGTCGGGTTCGGCTTCGCTCAAGGCGGAGCGAATGTCGGTGACAGTAGCGTGCGTGAGCTTCTCGACCTCCCCCGCCCACTCCGCCAGCTTGCGGCTGTTGGTGTTGCCGAGGAACCGCGCCCCCAACCCCGACAGGGCCGACGCAAGTCCGCGCTCTTTCGACGCCTCGATCGACGCCATGATGTTGTCGGCCGTCTTCTGACCGACCTTGCGAATCGAGATCACTGTTTCGCCCTCGGCGTTGACCCGCTCGTGCTCGCTTTCGAGGCTGGCGATGTCGTCGGCCGACAGGCGGTAAACATCAGGAATCGACTTCAGCTTTCCCGCCTCGATTAACGCCTCGATCAGCTTTTCCCCCAGCCCGTCGATGTTCATCTGCTTTCGGCCAGCGAAATGCTTCAGACGCTCGAGCAACTGCGACGGGCACGACGGATTCTCGCAGAAAATGTTCGGCCCATCCTTCTCGCGTTCGACGGCCGCGCCGCACGAGGGACATTGCTTCGGCGCGTGAACGAGCCGTGCGTGCGGTTTTCGCTCGGTCGGGTCGGCACTGATCACCTGCGGGATGATTTCGCCCGCTTTTTCAATCGTGACGGTGTCGCCGAGGTGCAGGTCGAGCTTTTCGATATTGACGATATTGTGCAGCGTGGCCCGCCGGACCGTCGTACCGGCGACGAATACCGGTTCCAGCTCGGCCACCGGTGTCAGCTTGCCGGTTTTGCCGACTTGCCACGTCACGTCGCTCAAGATCGTCTGCACCCGCTCGGCCGGGTACTTGTAGGCGATCACCCAGCGCGGGCTCTTGGCGGTGTAGCCGAGGGTGTCGCGCTGCGCGCGGGAGTCGACCTTCACCACCATCCCGTCGGTGTTGTACGGCAGCGTGTGGCGGTGCTTGTCGAAAGCGCGAATGATCTCGATGACGCCGTCGATTTCCTTCGCCCGTTGCGTGGCCTTGCTGGTGGGAATGCCGAGGGCGGCGATCTCGAGAACCGCCTCGTAGTAGCTGTCGGGCGGAGACGGCTTCAACTCGCCGAAGCCGTGGGCGACGAACTTGAGCGGCCGGCTGGCGGTGATGCTGGCGTCCTTCTGCTTCAGCGTGCCGGCGGTGAAATTTCGAGGGTTCGCGTAGTCAGCCCGGGCGGCGATCGTCTTGCCCTTCTCCTTCGCGGCGGCGACGCGGGCGGCCTCGGCCTGGCGGTGTTCGGCGTTGATCTTCTCGAAGTCGGCGTTGTCCATGTAGATCTCGCCGCGGACTTCGATCACCTCGGGCAGCCCGTGCGATTGGCCGGCGTCGATGACGAACAGCGAATGGTCGTCCACGTCGTGCGTCTTGGCCTTCCCCTTCTTCGGCGCGGCCGGGGTGAGCTGGTGCGGGATCGCCTTGATCGTGCTGGCGTTGGCGGTCACGTCGTCGCCGCGCCGGCCGTCGCCGCGGGTGACGGCATATTTGAGCTTGCCCCGCTCGTATCGCAGGCTGATCGCCACGCCGTCGACCTTCGGCTCGCACACGTACGTCGGCTGCTCCCCGTCAAGCCGACCGCGAAGGCTTTTGTCCCACGCGCGGAGATCTTCCTCGCTGTAGGTATTGTCGATCGAGTACATCGGCTGGCTGTGCTCGATCTTGGCGAAGCCCTCGGTGAGGTCACTGCCGATCTTCTGCGTGGGGGAATCGGGCGCAGCGCCGCCGGCTTCGGCTTCGAGCTGTGCGAGCTTGTCGACGAGCTTGTCGTAGGCTTCGTCGGAAATGACCGCCGCGTTCTTCTTGCGATAGAGGAACTCATGGTGCTCGATTTCCTTTTTTAGCGATTCGATCTGTTGTGCGAGTGAGGTAGCCATGGTCTGTGGGGTTTCATTTGAACGCGGATGCACGCAGATAAACGCAGATGGACGCAGATAATAATGTCTTATCTGCGTCCATCTGCGTTTATCTGCGTGATCTGCGTCTAAAAAATCACTCCGGCTTCGCGCCGGTCATGTCGTAGACCCAGTTCTGGTTGGCCGGGGTCCAGTCGAGCAGTTCTTCCTTCTTGAAGAACAGGCCGAGTTCCTTTTCGGCGGCTTCGGGCGAATCCGAGCCGTGGATCAGGTTGTAGGCGTTGCTGACGCCGAAGTCGCCGCGGATGGTGCCGGGGGCGGCCTTGCTGCCGAAGGTGGCGCCCATCAGGTTGCGGGCGATGGTGATCGCGTTCACGCCCTGCAGGGCCAGCACCACGACCGGGCCGCTGGTCATGAAACGCACCAGGCCGGGGTAGAACGGACGCTCTTTGTGCGGGGCGTAGTGGGTCTCGGCGGTCGTCTTCGGGATGACCATCAGCTTCATGCCGGCCAATTGCAGGCCCTTGTTTTCGAAGCGGGTGATGATCTGGCCGACAAAGCCGCGCTGCACGGCGTCGGGCTTCAGGATGATGAGCGTACGCTCCATTGCGGGGTTCTCCACGGTAAAGGTTCGCGGGGGGTTATAGCAGCGGCGGGCCGGGCTGAACAGGCCATTCCCGCTGCCGGCCGTCGATCCGGCCGTCGGCCCAGGCGTCGTAGAGGTCGAAAAAGGTGGCGCGGACGTCGCCGCGGCGGATGCGGAACGCGCGGAGGGCGGCCGATTCGGTTTCGGCCGACACTTCGTCCAGCAGGATAGGGAGCAGGCGGCGAATCGTCTTTTCCTTCGGCCTGCAACGCGACAACGGTGGAATGCCGCAGCGCCGGTGGATCGTGACCAGCAACCGCAAACGTCGGCCGACGGTGCGTCGCTGCCAGAAGCCGAGTTGTTCAAACCCGTCGAACAGCAGAACCGTCGCAGGCGGGATGGTGCGACAAGTCGACACCGCTTCCTTGCGTTGGGAGCCGGTGGCCGAGCCTGGCAGTCGCAGGATCGCCACCTGTACACCGGCGTCGGAAAGCCGCTCGGCGATCAACCGCAGCAGCGTCGACTTCCCGGCTCCTTCGGGCCCTAGGATTGCACCGCGATAGCCCATCCGTTCGAAACGTGCGATCAATTTTATCGGATCGTGCCCGACATACGGCAGCGTCGTCACCCGATCGACACGGAAAGGATTTTCGTGCGGCGGCCGACTCATCCCGGCGGCGGTTGGATGGCCTGACCTGTCGGCGAGACGACGATTTCACGGCGCGCGAATCCCAGCTTCTTCTCGGCCACGACTTCCACCGCCCAGGTGATCGATAGCAGCCGGCCGGTATAGCTGCTGACCGCATCCGGCGGGATTGTCAGCGACGTGCTCCACTTTCCCGACGCCATCGGCCCGACATACGGCTCTTCGACGGCGATCACGGTGTCGGTGGTGCCCTTCCCCTGCGTGTACCAGAACAGCCGCAGGGTCACCGCCCGGGGCTCGGCGTCCAATTCCCACGACGCCTCCGCCTGCAACGTGTCGCCCGGCCGGTAGCACGGCTTTTCATCGGCGATCGATAACCGCATTGAGCTCATGATCGCACCTCCGCCGGGAGAACGACGATTTCGAACTCGTCCTTGATGTCGGGGCGTCGCGGAATTTCGCCGCGGCAGACCAGCACCCACTCGAACGCGTTATTCGTCGCCTTGAATGACGGCATCACGTCCGGCGGCAGGTCGATCGTCAGGGTGCCGCGCTCCATCTGCGCCTTTTGCGTCGTCTCGAGCAGGGCGAACGTCCAGACCGTTTTGCGCTCGGTGCGGGTATTCGTGCCCTGGCGGAACGTCACTTTCTCGCGGCCTTCCAGGACGAAGCGGAGCAAATCGATCGAGAAGATATTGCCATCGATCCGGAATCCGACCGTCGCTCGTCCGCCGGGCCTTAGCGGGGCGTCAGGCAGTCTGATGTTGACGGCCGGCGCGAAGATCCGCAGGCCCATGTAGATCGCCCCGCCGGCCACCGCGATGCCGATCAGCATGAACGGGATCAGGCACGGCGTGCGATCGGCGAAGATGAAGATCGGCCAGACGAAGCCGTTCCAGATTAGGGCGAAGATGAGAATGCCCAGGAACTCATTCCGCCGTTTGCCGCGGCTGCTGAGGTTGCGTTGGACCGGTTCTTCCAGCGCCCCCGCCTTTGCCAGGCTCGCCTTCCGGGCGGCGAACGCGCCGAAGGTGCTGATGAGGAGGCCGACGATAAAGAACACGCCGGCGAAGATGCCAATGAAATAAACGTCGCGCGCGACGGCCGTGCTGAGCAGTGCGCGGGACGGGTTCTTCGGGTCGTAGTGCACGGTGACGCGCGTGCCCGGCGGGTTCGCGCGGACGACGGCCATCTTGTCGCTCCAGCCGCTGGAGGATCCGACGCGAGTGTCGTACCGCGTGCCGGTATATGCCCGGCCGTCGACGCGGTAGTGATATTCCATATTGATCGAATACGTCGGCCCGCTGTCGCTGCTGCCGGAATGGGTTTCGACTTCACTCCGCGAGACGACGCCCCCGACAGTCGGCCAGCTGCGGGCGCTGATGGATTCCATCGCTGGCCGGACGGCGAGTCCGTAGCCCACGCCCAGCCCGACGAGCGTAAAGATGCTGCCGAAAATGGTGACGAAGAGCGTGGTCTTCCCGCTTGAGATGCCCTTCGTTGTCGACATCGGCCGATCGGCGACGGTGGCGGCAGGGCGCTTTTTAAAACGGCGTGAGACAAACGTGACGGCCGTCGCCACCACGGCGAACATCACGAACGGCACGATGAACACGAGCCACTGCACTGCCCCCTGCATTCACTCACCCCACATCCGCCGACGGCGGCACCCCGGCGACCGAGGCCGCCTGTTCTTCCCGCACCCGCAGCTTGGCCGCACGCGTCACGATGGCGGCGGCTTCCTTTTCCATCCGACGCCGGCGGATGGCCTGCAACTGCCGCACGGTCTTCCAGATCGTCTTGAACAGCAGCGTCGTGATCACTCCCGCCAGGAACGCCAGCGGCAGCCAGACCAGGATCGGGCCGGTCGGGGTTTTGCCGAACCAGACCCACAGGGTGATGTTTTTATCGCTGCCGGTGTTTTCGAACAGAAACAGCAGCAGGTAGACGGCCACCGTGCTCAGCAGGATGACTTTCGTCCAGACCTTGATCTGCATCCACAAGTTCATTGCCCGCCTCCGAAGACGGCCAGCCCGATGATCAGCAACAACGCCACGCCCGACCCCACCAGCATCAGGGTGTCAAGTCTGACGAAGGACTGCACTGCCCACGCCAAGCCCAGCATGCCCGGTGCAAGATAGGCATAGATCGGCGTGCCGAACAATAAAACTGCATACGACGCCAGGCTGAGGTACGGCCCGTAAGGCAGCTCGCGCTTGCCACGGCGCATCAACTGAATGACCGCGATCAGCAGCCCGAACGCGGGTGCCAGAAAAAACGCAACCGTCGACCCCTCGGCCCCGATGATCGTGCCGACGGCGAACATCAGGTGGACGTCGCCTAAGCCCATCGCCTCGCGCCCGAAGCCGTAGCTGCCGGCGATGCGGAAGAGCCACACGACGCCGGCGCCGATCAGCCCGCCGGCAACGGAGGCCAGGGCCCCGTTGACGTGCGGCTCGGTCAACACCCGCAGCCATGCTGCGTTCGGCCACTTCAGCGCGACGGCGCCAGCGACGCCGGCCAGCAGGATCGGGATCATGACGAACAGCATTTCCAGACGCATCTCGGCCCGGATCCGCGCCGGCGTCCAAGGGTCAGGCCGTTCCCCTTCCGGGAGCGCTTCAATGTCCTTTTCCAGCAACGGCGCGTCTTCGTCGAAGCTCCGCTTCAGCAGCCTCCGCTGGACCAGCAGGATCGATAACGCCAGGCCAATCGCCCCGCCAAGCGCCATCGCCGCCTGCTCCGGACCAGTGCTCAGAGCCCCCAGCGTCTCCCGCGGCATCAACGCATTTCCGACAATCCCGACACCGGCCGTCAGCCAGCAGATTTCGAGCGGGATCATGTAGTGTTCGAGGTCGATCAGGCTCGCCGCCAGCAACGCGCTGATCAGCCACAGGTGCAACAGCAGAATCGGCCAATCGTGCTCGGGGATCAGTTCGCGAAACGATGTCGAGATAGTGCCGAAGATCGTCTGATTTTCGACAATCTGGTACGGCCCCCACCCGTATTTGAACAGGAGCAGGTAATGACCGAGGAATAGCAACGCGGTCAGCAACTCCACCAGCGGGTAGCGCGGCGAGATCGGGTTGCCGCAGTAGCGGCATTTCCCGCGCAGCCACAGCCAGCCGAA
>Ga0070658_10003416_pt1 | contig 13066 bp, 11 predicted proteins | sample KBSC13metaG_FD_64664 | JGI IMG/M metagenome (GOLD analysis project Ga0070658, IMG submission 64664) | Corn rhizosphere microbial communities from Kellogg Biological Station, Michigan, USA - KBS C1-3 metaG | ecosystem: Host-associated > Plants > Roots > Rhizosphere > Soil ... | reverse complement strand
ACCGGATGCAGAAGCGAGTCCTCGGCTTCGACCGTGGCCAACTGGTGCGCGACGAACAGGACGCCGCCTATCGTCTGAGGCTGCCCGAAACGCCGATCGCTCCCTCAACAATAGAAACTATGCCAGCGGAACCACTCTCATCGGAGGCGTCGGCAGCGCCTGGGCAAGAGATTCCCGCCGATACCCGGCTGGAGCCGAACCTTCCGCCAGCCGCGCAGAGTGTGATAACCGCGTTTTTCTCGCCGGCGGTTACGGTCGATCCGACGGCAGAGGAGGCCCAACATTGAGTTTCGGCAGCCTGCTCTTTCTGATCCATGAGGCGTTTCTCAATATTCGACGCAATGGGCTGATGTCTCTGGCAGCGCTGGGTACCGTGACGATTGCGCTGACCGTGCTCGGGGCCTCGCTCTGGACCGCCTATCGTATCAATGAGATCGCGCAGGACGAACCCAAGACCTTTAATGAGGTCGATGTCTTCCTGTTCGCCGAGACGACCCGTGACCAGACCCACGAGGTGATGGCGCGTCTCCAGAAACTGCCGAACGTGGGCCATATCCGTCTGGTGACGAAAGAGGCGGCGTGGGCGGAGATGCAGTCGCGTGAGCCGAAACTGACGGATGCGGTGGAAAACAATCCGCTTCCGGACAAACTGGAGGTCGAAGCGGTCGATCCCGGCCAGATCGACCGGATGGTACGGACGTTCGGCAACCGGACCGATTTCCCGGAGGTCGAAAACGTCACGGCGGCGAGCGATGAGGTGAAGATACTCCTCGGCGCAGCGCGTCTTGTGAAGGCCATCGGGCTGACGGCCGCTCTCTGTCTGTTTGTCGCCACTCTTTTCATTGTCAACAATACGATCCGTCTGACCGTCTTTGCGCGCCGCCGCGAGATCAAGATCATGCAGTTGGTCGGGGCGACCCCCGGTTTTATTCGATTTCCGCTGCTGCTGGAAGGGATCTTTCACGGAGTGGTTGGAGCCATGATCGCAGGCGGTCTGGTTCTCTACGGCGGCTATGCGGTGGCCCGCTACGTGCACGAACTCAAGACGCCGCTCCTCGGCGATGTGCCCTCCCGGTTAGGCCCGGTCGAACTGGTAGGGGGGCTGATGGCGATCGGAGCGCTGATCGGCCTCGTCGGAAGCCACTTCGCCATGCGCCGCTTCCTGAAACAGGTTTAGAGGACCCCACCATGCGCAGAGACCAATGGATCGGCATAGGAGTGCTCGGAATCGCCGGGATGCTGCTCGCACAGAGCGGATTCACCGCGCCGCCAAAGCATAGACCGAAGAAGGGCAAAGTCATCTCGCACTCCGAAGCGCAGGCCGCCCTCGCCCGCAAGGAGCAGTTGCGGCGCAAACTCAGCGGGCTGAAGAGCCACATGCATTCGGTGCAGGCCAAGATCCACACGGAGAAGGTCAAAGAGCACAAGATCACGGAGAACATCGGCACCGTCGAGGGGCGCATCTCCGACACGCGTGCCAGCCTGGGGAAGGTGCGCGGCCGTCTGCACGTCCTGGACCGGGAACATACCCAGGTCACCAATCGTCTCGACGCCACGGAGCAGCGTCTGGCAACACGCCGTCGGCTCCTCAACGCCCGCCTGAACGACACCTACCAGCGCGGTCAGATCAGCTATGCGCAGGTTCTGGTGCGCTCCCGCACGGTCCACGATCTGCTCTCGCGGGGCTACTATGTGCGTCAGGTGGTGCATAGCGATGCCGAACTGATCGAAGGCGTGCAACACGACATTCAGCAGATCGCCGCCGATAAGAAGTTGTTGGAAGAGCAGACGCATCGGCAGAAGGCGCTCGCAGACGAGTTCGAAGCGCAGAAACAGCATCTCGCGTCGGATCTCGCTGAGAAGCAGGAGCTGCTGGCAGGCGTGCAGGAGGAGCGGCAGCAGGCCGAGGAGGAGCTGGACGGCCTCGAAGAGGAGGCCTCCGCGATGAACGACAATATCCGCGAACTCTCCCAAGCGCTGGAGCGACGCAGGCAGGCGGAAAAAGCCGCACGGGCCGCCGAGGAGCGAGCGGAGAGGCTGGCAAGACAGAATCATCGTCCTGTCGAGCACAAAGCTAAGAGAAGGAATGAGGTCGCTGAGGTCGCGCCTGTTTTCCACGGCAGCTTTATCCGTCCGGTTTCGGCACGGATCACCTCCGGCTTCGGCAGTCGGTTTCATCCGATTCTGCATCGCACCCGGATGCATACCGGCGTCGATTTCGGAGCGTCGTACGGCACCTCCATTCATGCCGCCGGAGGCGGCACGGTGATTCTGGCGCACTACAGCAGCGGCTACGGCAACTGCGTCGTCATCGATCACGGCAACGGTGTCACCACGCTCTATGGGCACTGCTCCGCCCTGCTGGTCTCTACCGGCGATGTGGTGCAGCAGGGGCAGACGATCGCCCGTGTCGGCGCGACCGGCATGGCGACCGGCCCCCATCTCCATTTCGAGGTACGTCATAACGGCGTGCCCGTCAACCCACTCTGAAATTAAAAACTCTGAATCCGAAACCCTGTTTTCGAGGAAAGCGACCGATTACCCATCTATGACCGATAAGCCCCGTCCCAGCCGTTCTACGCCCGCGCGCGGTTCGGCCCCGAAGCCGACGACTTCCGAGCCTCCTTTCGACTGCCGCCTCCACAACGGCGCCGCCACACTGCACCGCAACGGCAAGCCGCTCAGCGGCGTCTTCCTGGATCTCCTGCCCGACACGGCCTCCGCTGCGATCATCGACGCGGCAGAGTCGGGTATCCATCTCTATCGCCTGCTCGGCGTGGATCTGGGCTGGAACGGGATGGGGCAGTTCAACTACGCGACTCTGGAGTCCCGCCTGGAGACCCTCTTTGCCGCGGATCCGAATGCGAATTTCCTGATGGAAGTCTCCGTGGACGCGCCGAAATGGTGGCTGGCGGCGCATCCGGAAGAGCGGGCCGTCTACTGCGAGCAGGAGGGCACGGAGCCGATCGTCTCCTGGGCCTCCCGCCGCTGGATGACCGAGGCGGGCAACGCGCTGGCCCGCCTGGTACGCTTCCTCGCCCTCTCCGCCTATGGTCGCGCCTGTATCGGCTACCAAATTGGCGCAGGCGTGCAGGGGGAGTGGCGTCTGCCGTTCGCGCAGAACCTGCCGGACATCGGCCCCAAAATGACCGAAGCCTTTCGGGCCTATGCGCGCGAGAAATACCGGCGCAATGCGGGACTGCTGAAGAAAGCCTGGGGAGACACCCGTCCGGACTTCGATCTCATCACCTGTCCGAACGCCTGGGAGCGCAGCAAGGGCGACTTCGGTATCTTCCGCTCTCCGGACCGCAGCCGACGGGTGGGGGACTATCATGAGTGCTTTGCCGATGCGCAGAACCGCGCCGCCCTGCACTTCTGTGCGACGGTCAAACGTGCCTCAGAAGGTCGGGCGCTAACAGGAATCGCCTACGCAACCACACCGAACATCGCCGCCATTCCCGAAGACGGCCACGTCTATCCGGAATCGGTCCTGGAATCTGCGGATGTCGATTTCTTCGTAGCCCCAGGGCTGCGTGCCGATCCGCTTCTGCTGCGCACCGTCACCGGCAGCATCCGCCTGCGCGATAAGTACCTGCTCATCGCCCCTGCGACCGCCGCCTCTCCCGATCTGACGACGGCACTCGCGGCGACGCATGAAGCCGGCGTCTGCCTGCCCGCACAGACGCCGACCGAAACCCTGAAACTCGCCCTGCGTCTCGCCGCCGAATCGCTCCGCGTGCCCTCGAAACTGCGCAAGCGCGTCAGTCAGGTCGCGGTCGTGGTCGATATGGCGGCGGCGTGCCATCTGGCGGCAGGCAAATCCGCCCCCACGCCGCTCTTCAACTCGATGCTGACCGAACTCTTCCGCGAACTGAACCGCATCGGCGTTCCCTACGACGTCTATCAACTCGGCGATCTGTTCCATCCCAAATTTCCGGATCACAAAGTCACGATCTTCCCCAACATGTTCTACCTGACAGAGGCGGAGCATCGTCGTGTGGACGCGCGTGTCAAACGCAGCGAGCAGACCGCGATCTGGTTCTATGCGCCGGGCCTGCTCGGGGAGACCGGGGCGAATGGTACGAATGTCCAGAGCCTCACCGGAATGAAGACCCGCCTGGAACTCGAAGAGACCAACCTGCGCGTCCGTATCGCCGAATCGAACGATCCTTTGACGTGGGGCTATCATGCGGGATCGCACTTCGGAATGGAGAAAGCCTTCTCTCCGACCGTCCAACTGGCCGACAAGCACCTGACACGCCTCGGCGCGAACTCCAACAACAAGACCAACTTCGCCGTCTTCCGCTTCCCGCTCTGGAACAGCATCGTCTTCGGCGTCTTCCCGGTCCCGCGCACCCTGCTCCGCAACGCCCTGCGCGCCGCCGGAGTCCATCTCTACTTCGACACCGGCGACTCCGATATGGCAGTTCTGGCGAACCCACACACCGTCGCCCTCACCAGCGCCAAACCCGGCGCTTACACCGTCTCCCTACCGGGATCCTTCCTGGTCAAAGAGGCCCGCACCGGCAAAACTCTCGCTCCCTCCGCCAGCGAAATCACCACCACACTGACCGCCGGGGGCACTGCCAGCTACGAACTGACCCCACTAAAAGCAAGGCGCCCCGAAGACACGGATTAGAGCAGGAAGGCAAAAATGCCAACGCGGAGCAGAAATACAGAAAGGAAGAAATACAGGAAAAATGCAAAAGAAAAGGAACAGAGTCTCCGTCGTGGCTCTCTCCCTTCTCTTCTGATCAGCTTCTTTATCTGTGCATCTTCCTCTGTGTAACCTCTGTGCTCTTTGTGACCTCTAGCGAAGCGGGTGGTGCAAAATGCATGCGAATCCATGGCTCGATTCACCAGAGGAAGAGCATGTCCAGAAAGTCGTTGCGGAATTTGCCGTGCGGATCGTACGACTGAACCAGGCGCTGGAAATCCGGTAACCGCTCGAAGAGGGCTTGAAGGCGGGCGGGCGGAGTGGTGAACAGTTTGCCCCAATGCGGGCGGGCATCGAACGGCTCCAGGGCCGATTCGACGTGCGGAAGTAAGGTCTTGACTCCCGGCCAGTCTTTCAGCCAGGTGAAGTGCAGCGCGACGCAGTCCTGTCGGTAGCAGGGACTCATCCAGAGGTCGTCGGCGGCGATGGTACGGATCTCGGAGATCTGAAGGAGAGGGGCGATCTGTTCTCGTATGGCGAAGAGGGCGCGCAAGCTCTCGACGGCGTACTGTCTCGGCACGATATATTCCGTCTGTAGTTCCTCTCCGGCGCTGGGCATGAAATCCATGCGGAAATGCGGGAGGCGTTCGTGCCATGGGCCGGGCGCTCCCAACTGTTGGGTGCAGTTTTCGGCGGAGATCTCGATAAGGGGATGTCGCGGGACGGTCGCAAGTGTCGCGCCGAACCGCTCGGGGGCGGCCGGGAGCGAGGCCCCTTCCGGGGCGAGACTCTTCAGCCAGAGTTGATTGATCGTCGCACTACGCCAGTCCGTGAACAGGCTCACACTGTAGGCGCTCGAAACAATCTCATCGAAATGGCTCAGGAGTGTGTCCATCGGCAGGTGCTCGTAGACGTCCTGGCGGACGCTGAACGTCGGATGGACGGCGAGGGTCATCTGAGTCACGACGCCAGTCGCGCCCAGGCCGACGACGACTCCTGGGAAGGTCTGCGGATCTCGGTCACGGGAGAGAGCGACAAGGTCTCCATCGGCGCTTACGAACTCCAGCGCCGTTACCGCCGTGGCGAGATTCCCGTTGCCGACCCCCGAACCGTGCGTCGCCGTGGCACACGCGCCTACCACGGAGATATGTGGCAGCGACGCCAGGTTATGCAGCGCATAGCCTTCCACATCCAGTGCGCGCGCAAGCTGCCCATAGCGGATCCCGGCCTGCACCGTCACAGTGCTCTGCACCCGGTCCAACGCCAGCACCTGATCGTAATGTGCCAGAGAGATTATGTTCTGAGGGCTGTCCGCTATTCCATTAAAGGAGTGCCGGGAACCGACCGCCCGGAGCTTGGTGCAGCTCTGAACCACTGCCTGAACTTCTGCAACGGTTTTGGGGAGATGCCACTGTGCGGCGGTGTAGGTATAGTTTCCGGCCCAATTTGTCTGTATCTCGCTCAACTTCGACTCCTGTTGTGGGAAATGGTATCGGGATGTACCCACGTTCCTCTTTCTCACCCGACTCTCCTGCAAGGGTCGGAGGCAGGTAGACCGAGCAGGACTGGCGAACTTAGTGGCAACTCCATTTCGTTCCTCCCGAGGGGAGCGGAACAGAAAGGTTTTGACGATGAGTAACCAGCCGACCGATCCGAGCCGCCGTATATTCCTCAAGAGCGCCGCCATAGGTGTGGCTGCCTGCGCTGCCGGAGAGATGGCAGAGGCAGCGCCTCCCGGTGCGCGTCCCGCGCCGCTGCGGCGCGTTCAGCCGGAGGCGGTTGGGATCGATTCTGCCGCCATCGCCGCGTTTCTAGCGGCGGTGGAGGCGCAACCGGGCGGCATCCATAGCTTTATGTTACTGCGGCATGGACGGGTGGCGGCGGAAGGGTGGTGGGCGCCGTACGCCGCGAACTATCCCCACATGCTCTTCTCCCTGAGTAAGAGTTTCACCTCCACGGCGGTCGGCTTTGCCGTCTCCGAAGGACTCGTGAATGTCGAGGATACGGTCGTCTCGTTCTTCCCGGAGAAGCTGCCGGCGAAGGTGGGCGACAACCTGGCGGCGATGCGGGTGAAGCATCTGCTGACGATGTCGACGGGGCACGATGTGGACGCGACCGGCCCGACGCGCGCGAATTCGGAGGGCGATTGGGTAAAGGGCTTTCTGGCGCTGCCCGTCGAGCACCCGCCCGGCTCCAAGTTCGTCTATAACAGCGCCGCGACCTATATGCTGTCGGCCATCGTGCAGAAGCGCTCCGGCAAGCGTGTGCTGGACTATCTGACCCCGCGTCTCTTCGCGCCTCTTGGGATCGAAGGTCCGACCTGGGAGACGTGCCCCAAAGGAATCGATACCGGCGGGTGGGGGCTGAGCGTGAAGACAGAAGACATCGCACGCTTCGGGCAGTGCTATCTGCACAACGGCCAGTGGAACGGCCGCCAGATCGTCCCGAAAGAGTGGGTCGAAGCGGCGACCCATCGGCAGGTCTCCAATGGCGATCCCGCGAACGCCAGCGACTGGAGCCAGGGATACGGCTATCAGTTCTGGCGCTGTCGGCACGACGCCTATCGCGGCGATGGCGCCTTCGGGCAGTTCTGCGTGGTGATGCCTGCTCTGGATGCCGTGCTCGCCGTGACCAGCGGCACCGGGGATATGCAGGCGATCCTCAACGCCGCCTGGGACCATCTCTTACCAGGTATTCAATCCGAAGTGTCGACCGCCGGCGAGGCGTCGAAAACCCTGCGGCAGAAGCTCGCGCATCTGGCCCTGCCGATGCCCAATGGGCAGCCGACCTCTGCGCGTGCCGCCCTGGTCTCCGGCAAAACCTTCCACTTCGCCGCAAACGACTTCAAACTTCAGACCATCCGTCTGAATTTCACCGCGGACCGTTGCACGCTCTCGCTGCAGACTGAAAACGGCCTGCAAAAACAGGAGTACGGCAATACGTCGTGGATCAAAGGCGAATCGACCCTGGAGGGCACTCCCTCCACCCGAACGGCGGGCCGCGGAGCGTGGACCGCAGACGACACCTATACCGGCCTCCTCTGCTTCTACGAAACGCCGTTCACCCAGACCGCCACCTGCACCTTCACTCCGGATCAAGTAACCCTGACCCTCCACCGCAACGTCGGCTTTGGCCCCACCGACCAACCACCGTTGATCGCCAAACTAACATAAACGAGACTACGGGCGTCAATGCAGTATGTGCAAAAGGACGGCGGCGAGGCTGAGGAAGATGCTGATGCCGATGACATCCTGGAAGGCGGTTTCGAAGGGGCCGGCGGTGAGCGCGGGATCGAAACCGGCGCGTTTGGAGATCATCGGGACGATCGTGCCGACGACACCGGCGAGATTGACGGATACGAACATGCCCAGAAAGACCACCAGCCCAAAGGCCCAGTGCTTATCCCAGATGCCGCCGATAATCCCGAGTACGAGCGCACATGAACCGCCGAGGATAGCAGTGGTGAGGACTTGACGCCCCAGGGCATGTTTCCAGTGGGACAGTTGGACATGTCCGGTAGAGAGGCCGCGAATGATGATCGCCGCCGACTGCAAGCCGGTGTTGCCGCTAATCGCCGAGATGACCGGCATGAAACTCGCCAGGAGAATATACTTCGTCAGGGTCGCATTGAAGAAGTGGATGACACAACTGGCGAGAAGCTCGATTCCCAGGGTCGCCATGATCCATGGCATTCGCAGTCGCGCGACCTGCGCGGGCGTCTTGTTCTCCAACTCCTGCGCGTCGGAACCGGACATGTGCGCCACATCCTCCGCAGCCTCCTCCTGGATCACATCGATGATGTCGTCGGAGGTGACGACGCCGATGAGTTTGCCGCCGGGGACGACATCGACGACCGGCAGGGCCGTGAGATCGTAACGCGCGAAGATATGGCCGACCTGTTCCTGATCGCACGTCGGGGGAACGGTGATCACGTCCGGATTCATGAGATCCCGGATGAGGGCGTTCGAATCGGCCGTCAGGAGGGTGCGCAGATCGACCACTCCTTTCAGGTAGCCGAGAGCATCGACCGCGTAGACATAGAAGATATGGTCGGCATCCGTCTTCTCTTGGAACCGTTTGAGCGCCTCCGCCTGGGTCGCCGTCTCCAGCACATCCACAAATCCGATCGACATGATGCCGCCGGCCGTATCTTTCCCATAAGACAGCAGCGCGCGGATGTCGTAGGCAGCGTCCGGCGCCATGAGGCCGAGGACCCGCTCCGCGGTCTCCTTGCTCATACCTCCGACGACGTCCGCGCCTTCGTCCGAAGGGAGGCGGGCAAGAATCTCGGCAAGACGGTCGGCGCTGATGCTCAGGAGCAGATTGGCCTCGGTCGCGCTGTCGACTTCGTCCAGCACCTCCGCGGCTTCCTCAATGTCCAGAAGGTCGAACACCGCCTTCTTCTCTTCCTGTTTCAGAAAGAGCATCGCATCGGTGATATCGGCGGGGTGAAGATCATCTAAGAAGGCGCGGAGCGCGGTGGGGGCGTCTGCCGTGAGGTGGATCCGAATGCTTGCAGCCAACTCCATGGCATCCTGACGCACGGTCAGGATCTTGCGTCGGTTCGCGAAGCGGGACTGCGTATCGGTCATCGATTTACTCCAGTGGAACGGTTTCTTGTGACGTTGTGGTGGCTGATACGCTTCCGGAATCAGGGGGCGATCCAGGGGTGGCTCCGGATTTCCCAACGGATCGTATTTCAGTTTACCCGGTCTGTACAGAGTTTGCGCTGATGGGGAGATCGGCGGTTGAGAGAGGATATTCCCGGCGGACCGTCGAATGGACGTTTTAGCGAATACAACCTGTTGCTTCGGCTCTCTTCCGGCAGCGTCTCCCGATCCGTGACTACTATGGCGAATCTCTCCTCCGCCCGACTATCGACCCAAACGCCCGAACCGCCTTTGAGCGATTCCCTGGAACCGCGGTTCAAGCCACGCCTCGTGGAGATGGGGCGGGTTTTTCTGGGGATCGGTGCGCTGGCGTTCGGGGGGCAGGGCGGTCTGTTGGCACTGCTGAGCCGTGACCTGGTGGAGGCGAGAGGGTGGATCGCGGAGGCGGAGATCGCAGAAGCCTTCACCTATGTGCAACTGCTTCCCGGTGCGGTTGTGGTGCAGGTGGTCGCGTATCTGGGCTATCGCTTGCGGGGCTGGCGCGGTGCTGCCGTCGCCACAAGCGCCTTTTTACTTCCTTCGGTCGTCGCGATGCTGGCGCTCGCCGCGGCCTATCGGCGTGTGGTGACGGTGCCGGGCGTTCCCGCCGCGCTCCATGGACTGACCTCGGCCGTCGTCGGCCTGATCGTGCTCGCCGCTTACAAACAGGGTCGTAAGACGATCAAAGATGCGCTCGGAGTCGCCATCGCGGTGGTTGTCTGCGTGGCGGCGGTATGGAGACACTTCAACCCGGCCATTCTGGTGGTGGCAGCCGGGATGATCGGCGTTCTTCGGGAAGCGACCTCCCGGCGCCAGGCGGGCATGGGGGACCCTGGTGCACCGTCGGGGGCGGCCACACCATGAACCCCCTGTCGCCACAACTGCATATTGGCATCGATTGGACGCTGTTGGGAGCGCTGTTCCTTCAGTTTGCCGTCATCAGTCTGTTGGCGTTCGGAGGCGGGCAGGCGGTCTTACCCCTGATCGAGCGCGAAAGCGTGGCCGGGCGCGGGTGGATGACGTCGGCGGAGTTCACCGCGGCGGTCGGCTTCGGCTACCTCATCCCCGGCCCCGTGACAACCATGGCCGCGTTCGTCGGTTTTATGGCTGCGGGATTGCCGGGCGGGCTTGCAGCCACACTCGGGATGTTCCTGGCTCCGACCATTCTGGCGGCTCTGGCGGCGGCAGGGGTGGAGAGGCTTGCGAAGAGCCGGTGGGTCAAAGCGTTCGGCGCGGGCGCGGCCCCGGCCGTGGTGGGCCTGCTGGGAGCCACGTTGTGGAGCATCGCGCAGAAGGCCGTGGTCTCCTGGCCCCTGGCGATCGTCGCACTGGCGGCGCTTCTCCTCGCCGTCAAAACCAAAGTGCAGCCGATCTGGCTCCTGCTCGTTGGGGGCGTCCTCGGCTGGGCGGCATCAAACATCCGGCTTTGACGCTCGAATAGACACAGGTCTCCTGGATCGATAATCTCTGACTGCCCTTATCGTCGTGTCTGCTCGGATACTGTGCGAATGCCTTCAAACCGTTACGGTTCGAAGGCATTTTGTGTGTTGCATCGGCTGCACTTTTACGCCGAAGAGAGATGCTGGAGGAACAAAACCTGCCGTTTCGCAGATGTCCTGTCGGTACTTCTACTGTTATAATACGGTAACAATGAAGATGTCGCCTGACGGGCAACCAAATTTTTGCCGTTCGTCCTGCGATAGCAAATGGGAGTCGACGTGAATCGCACTGAATATCTCCGGAGTTTCGAGAGAACCGGGACACTATGCAATTGAATCGGGCGGAAAAGGAGAGAGGCACGGATGCGGAACTCCACAAACGAATATGCCGCGGCAGGTATGCTGCCGAACCAGAAAATGCCAATGGAAGGGCGAGATGAAATACTTGAACAACCCAAATGTCAACATCATCGAACTGCGTCTCTATATCGCAGGAGAGTCCCCGAACTCCTTGCGTGCGGTCGCCAATCTCAAAGCCATCTGTGAGGATTGCCTGCCGGGACAACATCACCTTGAAGTCGTGGACATCCTGGACGATGCGATGCGTCCTATCGCAGATGGCATTCTCGTGACCCCAACTCTGCTCAAGATCGCTCCCATGCCGCTGCAAAGGATCATCGGAGATCTGAACGATCGGAATCAGGTCCTGCTCGCGCTGGGAATGGAGGAGGTCACCCCATGAGTGAGTCGGCCTCCAACCGATCCCTCTCCGGTGATGCGCAGCTCCTGCTCCTGGTACAGCAGTTAAGAATGGCGGAGACGAACCTGCAGGCATTTGCACACGACCAGGTCGACGCCGTCGTCAGCCCGATGAGCGATACGCCGATTCTCTTACGGCGTGCCCGTGAAGCGCTGGCGGAATCGGAAGTACGATACCGCCGTCTTCTCACCCGTATGTCGGCGGTGCTCTTCGAACTGCGCCCGGATGGAACGATCTGCTTCGTCAACGACGCGGCGGTCGGGATCACGGGCTATCAGAAAGAGGAGGCGCTCGGTCAGAACTGGTGGACGCTCTTCTTTCCCGGCGAGCGCAGTGCGGAGACACACGACCTCCGTGCTCAACTCGCCGTAGACGACGTCATCGGCATTCAGATCGAGCTGACGGCCAAGAACGGCGCCCTCATCACTCTCGAACTCAACACCGCAAACCGCTACGATGCGCGGGGCCGCCTGGAGCGTATCATCGGCCTCGGGGTCGATGTCACCGCCCGCATTCAGGCGCAAGAGGCCGTTCGGCGTCTGAACGAGCAGTTGTTGATCCAGCAGCGCCACCTCACCCACTGCATCATGACGACGCAGGAAGAGGAGCGGCGCGTGATCTCCTTCGAACTGCACGATGGACTGACCCAGTACATCATGTCCTCCTTCGCCTTTCTCGACTCGTATACCGCAACATTCACGGAGAATGAGGACACGCCCTGGCCTTCCGAACTGGAACTGGGCATGAAGTATCTGCATGAAGCGGTGGTGGAGGCGCGTCGCCTCGTGAACGGACTGCGCGCGCTCGCGCTGGATGAACTGGGGCTGGTCGGGTCGCTGGAGCAGTTGCTGCTCGAAGAGCAGAAGCGCTCGCAGTGGGCGAAGGCCGAACTGATCCAGGACACACCGATTCCGCGCTTCGACAGCATTCTCGAAACCGTCGCCTACCGTGTGGTCCAGGAGGCGCTGACGAATATCCGCAAACACGCGGCAGCGACGCGTGTTCAGGTAGTATTCACGCTGGAGACCTCCCCGGATTCGGCCGAGGTGCAACTGGCCGTGGAAGTGCGGGACTGGGGCAAAGGGTTCACCGTCACCGACAAGCGACGGCAGTACGCCCATGTCGGGCTGCAAAGCATGGAAGAGCGCGTCAATCTCCTGAAGGGGTCGTTCCGAATAGAGAGTATTCCGGGTGAGGGCACCTGCGTCTACGCCCGTTTCCCGATCGACCAGCAGAACTTCTCCTCAATCCAACCCTGAGTTTCCAGCTCCGAATGCGGAACTAAACGCGCGCATCGGTCTCATCCTCGATGAGGGGGAGATAGTGCAGGCGCGCATGACGCTGAATCGCTTCCAGAGCGGGACGGTCGGCGAGCGGGGTGATGGTCTCCCAGAAGGAGCGCAGATCGGCCATTTCGCTGTCGGTGAGCAGGATCGCCTCCTCCGCCAGAGCAGCGCCGAGGTCGTTCATGGCAGAGCGGCGGAAACCGGTGTTGTGGACGGCCATCCAGAGCAGGCGGCCGATAGGGGAATTTTGCATCAAGACTCTCCAAAAGAAAGGG
>Ga0070658_10003414_pt1 | contig 13069 bp, 12 predicted proteins | sample KBSC13metaG_FD_64664 | JGI IMG/M metagenome (GOLD analysis project Ga0070658, IMG submission 64664) | Corn rhizosphere microbial communities from Kellogg Biological Station, Michigan, USA - KBS C1-3 metaG | ecosystem: Host-associated > Plants > Roots > Rhizosphere > Soil ... | reverse complement strand
CCGAACAGGTAGTAGCCCGCGTAGGCCAGCCCGGCGAGCAGTCCCCAGACGAGCGCCTGCACGCGCGACGTGGCCGATCCGGTGCTCACCCCCGATCCGCTCCCGACGGCGACGAGCGCGATCCCGGCGAGGGTGAGCGCGACGGCGATCGCCTTGCGCGCCGTCAGCCGCTCGCCGAGCCAGAGCGCGGCGGCGAGTGCGACCCAGGCGGGCGCCGTGTAGAGGAGGATGGCGGCGAGCGCGGCGCCGCCGAGCTCCACGGCGCGGAAGTAGGCCCAGTAGAAGATCGTCACGCCGAGGAGGGCGAAGCCGCCGACGGCGGGGAGGTCCCGTCGAGCGAGGCGAAGGCGGCCGCGCGACGCGGCGTGCACGGCGAACAGCAGCCCGCCGATGGCGGCGCGCCAGAAGCTGATCTCGAGCGGCGCGACCCCCGCCTGCAACGCGAAGCGCGCGGCGGGGCCGATCGTCGCCCAGAGCAGGGCCGCTGCGATGATGTACGCGTATCCCAAGATGCGGGGATGCGGGAATGTGTGGATGCGGAGGTGCGGCGGTCTCGGTGCCTGCGGTGAGCGCGAAGGCTACGTCCGCAGGGCGGCCGCTCCAAGGCTTGCGCAGGGCCTCCCCCGGGCGTGAATGTGAACGAGCTCGTGTGCACCTGTCCTCGGCGGCGCTGCCGATGCATCTCACGCCTTACGAGAGGTCCGCATGTCGCAGCGCCGTATTGCCGCATGCCTTGCCGTTACCGTCGCCGTCGCCCTCGCCGCGGCATGTTCGGATTCCGCGACGGGAGTCGAGGCCGGCGCGACGCTGCAGGGCAGCTTTGCGCTCCAGACGGTCGATGGAACGCCGCTTCCGATCGCGCAGCGCAGAATCGTCGGCGTCGATACGTCCGGTGCCACCACGGGCTCGTGCACGGACTTCCTGGCGGCAATGACCGTCGACGTCACGTCGGCCGGAGGCGTGACCCGAAGCGAATCGCACAACCTCGTGTGCGACGACAGCACTGGCATCACGGAGTCCGTCGTGGAGTCGGGGAACGCGTCCCGTACGACCGACGGGTGGCGCTTCGACTTCACGGGGCCTGGCGTCGCCCCCAGCTCGCACTACTTCGGTCGATGGGATGGTTCCACACTGACCGTCGTGCGCCGCGAGACCGATGCGATGACCGTCCGGCAGCTGCTCATCCCGGCCACCGTGGATCTGTCGCAGCTCGTTTTCAAACGGCTCTGAGACAGAGTCGTCAACCTCCGCTCGCACCGCCCCGCTTCGTGCGGGTCTTCGGCCTCTCCGCTTTCCCGCCCCTCGCGAAGTTGTCCGTCGTCGCGAGGCCGCGCCCGCGGAGGAGCGGCAGGTACACCTCGTCGACGATCTCGACGAGCACGTCGTCCGACACGCTCGTCGGTCCGCGCGTGACGTACTCGTTGCGCAGCAGGACGATGGCCACGGTCGCGACGCGCGGATGCAGCGCGTCGGGCCGCACCTCGCCGCGTGCGACGGCGCGGGCGACGACCGTCAGCCAGAGCGCGGAGCCGGCGTCGCTCGCGCGCTCGTGGATGAGGGCGAGGAGCTCGGGGTCGTGGGCGACGCCGGCGAACAGGCTGCGCCGGAGCTGGCCGGCGGGGGACGTCCACGAGCGGTTGGCGCGGCGGAGCAGCTCGAGCACGTCCTCGCGCAGCGAGCCGCTGTCGGGGAAGGGCTGATCGGCGACGTTGAGCTCCCGATAGGCGGCGACGGCGAGCGCGGCGCGGCTCGGCCAGCGACGGTAGATCGCGTTCTTGTTCGTGCCGGCGCGGCGCGCGACACGATCCATCGTCAGCGCCTCGTATCCGGACTCGAGGAGCTCGTCGATGGTCGCGCGCAGGATCGCCTGCTCGAGTGCCGCCCCGCGACGTCGCCCCGGGGTCGCGCGGCGGCGTTGTTTCGATTCATCAGGCACGAGCTCTCCTCCTTGGGGTCAGACACCTGGGGTCAGACACCTGGGGTCAGACACCGCAGGTGTCTGACCCCTTGGCGTGATCGGATCAGCCCAGCGGCGAGCGGACAGCGGCGAGCGGACCGCGATCAGCAGTAAGCGTTGGACTGATACATCAGTGCCAGGCACCGGTGCCTGGCACCGAGTCAGTAGGAGTCTGAGTTCCGGTGAGGCGAAGGGGGCAGAACACTCGGGCTGCGCCCTCAGGGTCTGACCCCGGCCAGCCATCGTGGTGTGAACGCAGCACGACGACTGGCGGTACCCTAGCGCAGCGATTCTCACCAGGCAATGCCTTGCGTAAAATAAGGTACTGATAGTACCTTACGCTCCATGAAAACCAAAGGCATCAACTTCGACACCGGCTTCCTGAACAAGGGCTCCAGCACCCGCGAGTCCTTCGATCCGGAGGTCGTGCGCCGCGAGATGCGGATCATCCGCGACGACCTGCACTGTACCGCCGTCCGGATCACCGGGGGCGACGTGGACCGGCTCGAGGTCGCCGCACGCCATGCGGCCGACGCCGGGCTCGAGGTCTGGTTCTGTCCATTCACCAACGGCCTCACGCAGGAGGAATTGCTCGCGCTCCTCGCCGACTGCGCGGCACGCGCCGAGCGATTGCGACGGGGCGGCGCGCAGGTGGTGATGTGTACGGGGTCGGAGGTGAGCCTGTTCACGACGGGCTTCTTCCCGGGCGACACGCTCGAGGAACGGCTCGCGGTCCTCACCGATCCGACGCGCGTTCGTGCCGCGGTACCCGAGGTACGCGCACGCATGAGTGAATTCCTTCCGCGCGCCGTGCAGGTCGTGCGGGCGCGATTCGGCGGACCGGTGAGCTATGCGTCGCTGCCATTCGAGCGGGTGGACTGGTCGTTGTTCGACATCATCGCCACCGACGCCGGCTATCGCACCGCCGCGACCCGCGCGAGCTACGCCGAGTGCATGCGCGCGTACGTGGAGCAGGGACGCGCGCTGGGAAAGCCGGTCGCGATCACGGAGTTCGGCTGCGCGACGTATCGCGGTGCCGGGGACGAAGCGGGCAACGGCGACAAGCACATCGTGTGGGACGACCGGGCGCGCGCGATCGCGCTGAAGGGCGAGCTGACGCGCGACGAACAGGAGCAGGCGACGTACGTGCGCGAGGTGCTCGACGTGTACGAGTCCGAGGGGATCGACGCGGCGTTCGTGTACACCTTTGCGCGCTACGATCTGCCACACCGCGCGGCGCTCGCCGTCGATCTCGACCGGGTGAGCGGCGGCGTAGTCAAGGTGCTCGACGATCCCGCGCTCGTGCGCGAGCGCCGCTATCCCGACATGCCGTGGGAGCCCAAGGCCGCGTTCGATACGATTGCCGAGTTCTACGGCGGCGCTTCGTAAGCGCCGATCCCTCGAGGCGACCTGGAGATCCCCTCGACTCACTTCGCTCGCTCGGGATCAGACGCTCGTTCGGGATTACAACAGTACTCGCTGCGCTCGCTTGCGCATGCAACGTCGCGTGCGACGAATGTGGCACCCATGATGCCTCACCTCTGATCCGCCGCGTCGGGCACAACGGAGTGCCGGCGGATCGGGAGGAGAGCCATGACCCAGAGTACGATGATCGTTCTCGCCGTCGTCGCCGTGGTGGTGCTCGCGGCGGTCGGCTGGCTGGTGTGGCAGCGCAAGCGAAGTGAGGCGCTGCGTGAGCAGTACGGCCCGGAGTACGATCGCACCGTGCGGCAGATGGGCGACCAGCGTCGCGCGGAGTCCGAGCTGATGAAGCGGCAGGAGCGCGTCGAGCAGCTCGACATCCGACCGCTGAGCGCGTCGCAGCGCTCGGACTACATGGATCGCTGGCGGACGGTGCAGGCGAAGTTCGTCGACGATCCGAAGGGCGCCGTCACCGACGCCGACGGGCTCGTCACCGACGTGCTGAAGGCGCGCGGCTATCCGGTCGCCGACTTCGACCAGCGCGCGGCGGACCTGTCGGTGCACCATCCGCGCGTCGTCGAGAACTACCGCGCGGCGCGCGACATCGCGCAGCGGCATCGCCGCGGTGAGGCGACGACCGAGGACCTGCGACAGGCGATGGTCTTCTACCGCGCCCTGTTCCAGGATCTGCTCGAGGATCGCGAGCATGCACCGGAGCGCGAGCTGGCCGCCGCCGCGCGGAACGGCGAGCGGGAGGTCGCGCGCACCGCCGCGCGCGCCGACGAGCACGTGCATGAGACCGACGAGCGCGTGCACGCGCACGACGACGAGGCCACGCAGATCCCCATTCAGCGCGTCAACAGCCGACCCAACGGCACCGAACGGGAGGTGAGATCATGATGGACGAAAGCAGCACGCGTGACATGCGTCAGGAACCGGCGGACATGAGCCCGCCGAGCCGGGATCTGTCGACGGCGGACCTGGCCGTCGCCGCCAATCGGAGCGCCGGCGGATCCACGTCGGATCTCGACCGCAAGATCGACGATCGCGAGGTAGAGCGTGCCCGCGCGTCGGGCGCGGCCGACGTCGGCATCGCGCACGAGACCCCACTCCTCGCCGGCGACATCGTGAGCGAGCTGCGCAGCCGATGGACGGACATCCAGGCAGGGTTCGTCGACGAGCCGCGCCGCGCGGTGGAGCAGGCGGACTCGCTCGTCGCCGAGGCGATCAAGCGACTCGCCGAAACGTTCGCCAACGAGCGCAACCAGCTCGAGGGACAGTGGGACCGCGGTGGCGACGTCTCGACGGAGGATCTGCGTCAGGCGCTGCAGCGCTATCGCTCCTTCTTCTCTCGGCTGCTTTCGGTCTGAGCGGTGTCTGCTGGGGTCAGACCCCGAGGGCACGGCCCGAGGGCTCTGACCCCTTGGCGGTCCAACTCTGACCCATTGGGGTCAGAGTAGACGGTGCCAGAGTTGAGCGTACTCTGACCCCACTGACTCTGACCCCACCCACTCTGACCCCACCGACTCTGACCCCACTGACTCTGACCCCACCGACTCTGACCCCACTGACTCTGACCCCATCTACTCTGACCCCGACTAGGGGAGCCGCGGGGCCGTCACCATCGCACCGTTCTGGCGCAGTGTCACGTGCTGCGCCGCGCCGGGCTGGCTGATGTCGAACACCAGCTCGGCGTTCGCCGCCAGCGCGATGAAGTGGTTGTCCGCCAGCGCGACGAGCCGGAGCTTCGGCTGACCGGTCGCCTGCACGTAGAGGGAGTCCCCTTCGCGCGTGATCGCGAGCACCATCGCCGGCGTGAGCGGATACGCCCCCACGACGCGGTCGAGCGCCTTCGACGTGAGCGCCACCGTCGTGCGCGGCGGACGCGCCGGCATCACGATCGGGACGGCCGGATTGAAGAGATGCGCGCCGATGTCGTCCACGGTCTGGCTGGAGTTGCTCAACACGATGACGGCGGCGTTCCGCGACGGATCGAACGCGGCGAAGCTGCGGAAGCCGCCCGTCCCGCCATTGTGCCACCAGATCGGATGCGCATTCGATCCGCCGACGATCCAGCCGAGGGCGATGCGCGCGCTGGCGTTCGGCGGCGTGCGCGGGATGCGCGCCATGGCGCTGGCGCGCGCGAGCGGACCATTCGTGGTGTCGAGCTGCGCGGCGAGCCAGGTGAGCATGTCCGTCGCCGTGGAGCGCAGCGCCCCCGCGCCGGCGAGGACGTCGAAGTGCCACGCCGGCACCGAGTCGAGTGCCGCGTCGTGGCCGACCGAGAGCCGTGTCAGCGCGTCCGTCGGGACGGTGACGTACGTCTCGTGCAGCCCGAGTGGGGCCGCGATGCGTTGCGCGACGAGCGTGCCCCAGTCGGGCGCCTTCGCGCGCAGCGCCAGCGCATGGCCGAGCAGCCCGCCGCCGAGGTTCGAGTACTCGACGCTCTCTCCCGGAGCGCGGGTCAGCGTGAATCCGGCGAGGAAGGCGTACAGATGTCGCGCGTCGTAGTCGGCGTACGGATCCAGCGCCGAGGCGGGCGTCATGTTCTCGGGAAGTCGCGGCAGTCCCGAGGTGTGCGTCGCGAGCTGCTCGAGGGTGATCTCCCGGCCGTCGCGCGAGGGGACGACCGTACCGGCGGGCAACAGCGCCGCCACCGGCTCGTCGACCCGCGCCTCGCCGCGCACGACCGCGTCGGCGAGGAGCACGCCGCTGAACGTCTTGGAGATCGAGCCGATCTCGAACAGCGTGTGCTCGTCGAGTGGGGCGCGCCCCGGGCCCGCGGTGCCATAGGCGATGAACCGGCGCCGCCCATCCTGGAGTACCCCGACCACGATCCCCTCGGCGAGCCCACTGTCGACCCGCGTCTTGATGATCGCGCGGATCTCGGCGTCGGAGGGCATTTGCTGGGCAACCGCGCGACTGCCTGTCGTCGCGCCGGAGAACGCCACGGCGAGGCCCAGCACTCCATCGAGTGCTCGCCGGGAGTGAATGGTGGGCATGATCGGTCCGGTTCGGTGTAGCGGGCGGTGAACCTCGCCCGATAGAATGAAGGCGCATATGGCTTGCCAACACTGCGCTCCACTCCTCGAACGGACCCCAATGCGCCTGCTCGCGACCCTCTCCGTGATGCTACTCACCGGCACCGCGCTCGGCGCGCAGAGCGTACCGAAGGCCATCTGGACGGACCCGCCGCACGACGCGCAGCATCCCGCGCGCATGCAGGTGCTGCACGTCCCCTCCGGCGGCGTGAAGATCAACGGCATCGCGCTCCTCGCCCCCGGCGCGGGCGTGCACCCGACGCTCGTGTTCCTGCACGGCCTGCCGGGCAACGAAAAGAACATCGACCTGTTGCAGGCGGTGCGTCGCGCGGGGTGGAACGCGATCACGATCAACTACCGCGGATCGTGGGGGAGCCCGGGGGGCTTCCGCTTCGACAACACGCTCGCCGACGCGGCGGCGCTGCTGGCTTTCCTGCGTGAGCCGGCGAACTCCCTCGCGCTCGGCGTGGACACGACGCGCCTCGTGCTGGCAGGACACAGCATGGGCGGCTGGGTGACGGCCATGACGGCGGGGCGCGACCGCGGGCTCGCCGGCGCCATCCTCATCTCCCCGGCCGACATGGGCGCCGAGGGCGGCGCGACGCGCGATCAGGCGATCGCGATGATGGCCGACAACATGGAGTCGCTCGCCGGCGGCACGGCGCAGACCTTCGCCGACGACCTGCGCAGCGGCGCGGAGGCGCGGCGGTGGGTGCACGCGGTGAATGGGCTCGCCCAGCTTCCGGTGCTCGTGCTGACGGCGGAGGACGGGCTCGCACCGGCGGCGGACACGCTCGTCACCAACCTGCGCCGCGCGGGCGACCGCCGGGTCACCGTCGTGCACCAGGCGACGGACCACTCCTGGTCGGACCGGCGGATCTTTCTCGAGAGCACGGTGCTGCGCTGGCTGCAGCAGCTCCCCGCGCGCACGGGAGCACGCTGAGAAAACGTTGGCGCCGTCGCGGCCCGGCGACGAAATTACCCGGGTGAGCGCTCTCTCCGATCTGCCCTCGGCCGACGACGCCGCGGCGCACCCCGCCCACGTCGCGCCGCCGCCCGCGGGCGACGCCGACGTACCGGTCGTCGTGATCGAGCCGCCGCGCGGATGGGGCTCCCTCGGACTCGGCGAGCTGTGGGCGCACCGCGAGCTGCTGTACTTCCTCACCTGGCGCGACGTGAAGGTGCGGTACAAGCAGACCGCGCTCGGTGTGGCCTGGGCGGTCATCCAGCCGCTGAGCACGATGGTCGTGTTCAGCCTCTTCTTCGGGCACCTCGCGAAGGTGCCGTCGGAAGGGGTGCCGTATCCGCTGTTCGCCTTCACCGCGCTGGTGCCCTGGACGTTCTTCGCCAACGGCCTGGCGCAGGCGTCGAACAGCGTGGTGCTCAACCAGAACCTGGTCACGAAGATCTACTTCCCGCGGCTGGCGATCCCGATCGCCACCGTGCTCGCGGGGGCGATCGACTACGGGCTCGCGTTCCTGCTCCTCGTCGTGCTGATGCTGTACTACGGCGTCGTCCCGACGGCGAATGCGCTCTGGCTGGTGCCCTTCTCGCTTCTCGCGCTCGTCACGGCCCTCGGCGTCGGCTTCTGGCTCGCTGCGCTGAACGTGCAGTATCGCGACGTGCGGTACACGGTGCCCTTCCTGATCCAGATCTGGCTGTTCGCGACGCCGATCGCGTACCCGAGCACCCTGCTGTCGGAGCCGTGGCGCACGCTCTACGCGCTCAATCCCATGGTCGGCGTCGTCGACGGATCGCGCTGGGCGCTGCTCGGCACGGGATCGCCGCCCGGCGCGATGGTCGCGGCGTCCACGGTCGTCGCGCTCGTCTTCCTCGTGAGCGGAGCGCTGTACTTCCGCCGCATGGAGCGGACGTTCGCGGACGTGGTCTAGCGATGGCGATCCTCTCATGAGCGCGGTGTCCATCCGGGTGGCGGGCGTCGGCAAGCGGTACGACGTCGCGCGGGCGATCGATCCGCATCGCACGCTCCGCGAGGCGCTGATGGAGAGCGTGGGCGGCATGCTCGACGCGATCCGGCCGGCGCGCCGTCGCGACAGCACTTCGCCGTTCTGGGCGCTCAACGACGTGTCGTTCGAGGTCGCGCGGGGGGAGGCGGTCGCGCTCGTCGGCGGGAACGGGGCAGGCAAGAGCACCCTGCTCAAGCTCCTGTCGCGCGTGACGACGCCGACGACGGGACGCATGGAGCTGCACGGCCGCGTCGGGTCGCTGCTCGAGGTGGGCACGGGGTTCCACCCGGATCTCACGGGGCGTGAGAACGTCTTCCTCAACGGCGCGATCCTCGGCATGCGTCGCGCCGAGATCCTGGCGCGCTTCGACGAGATCGTGCAGTTCGCCGAGGTGGACCGGTTCATCGACACGCCGGTGAAGCGCTACTCGAGCGGGATGTACCTCCGGCTCGCCTTCGCCGTGGCGGCCCATCTCGAGCCGGAGGTGCTGCTCGTCGACGAAGTCCTCGCCGTGGGCGACGCGGCGTTCCAGCGAAAGTGTCTCGGCAAGATGGGCGACGTCGCCTCGTCCGGGCGCACGGTGCTCTTCGTGAGCCACAACATGGCGGCGGTGCAGAAGCTGTGCGACCGCGCCCTGTGGCTACGCGCCGGCCGCGTCGTCGAGAACGGCCCCACCGCGACGGTGGTGTCGCGCTACCTGCGCGCGACGCAGACGACGCGCATCGCACAGCAGTGGGACGACCCCGCCGCCGCGCCGGGCAACGAGCGCGTGCGGCTGCGGCGCGCCGCGGTGCAGTGGACGGACGGCAGCGGGGACGCGACGACGGACGAGATCACGACGCGCACACCGCTCACCCTCGAGTTCGAGTACTGGAATCTGCGCGAGGGGGCGCAGCTGAATCTCAGCCTGCACGTCTACGACGAGCAGGGGACGCTGGCCTTCAACACGCTGCCGCCGGTCGGCTCGGCGTGGCGTGGCCGGCCATTTCCCATCGGTCTCTTCCGCGACGTGTGCCGCATTCCGGGCGACCTGCTGAACGACGGCCGGTATCGCGTCGAGCTGCTCGTCGTGCAGGACGAGAACACGGTCGTCTACCGCCACGACGACCTGCTCGCGTTCGAGGTGCGCGACGCGGCGGAGCTGCGCGGCGAATGGTACGGCCGCTGGCCCGGCGTGGTCCGCCCGCTCCTCGAGTGGCGCACGGAGCTGGTGGAGCCGGGCGCGCCGCCGGCGGCGGGCTAGGCGCGGCATGCGCGTCAGCGTCGCGCTCCTCACGTACAACCACGAGCGGTACATCGCGCAGGCGATCGAGAGCGTGCTCGCGCAGCGCGGCGTGGAGCTCGAGCTGATCATCTCGGAGGATTGCTCGACCGACGGCACGCGCGCGATCGTCGACGCCTACGCGGCGCGTCATCCCGACATCATCCGCGTGGTGTCCGACGTGCGCAACGTGGGGATGACGCGCGCCTTCACGCGCGGGATCGAGGCGGCGACGGGCCGCTACGTCGCCCTGCTCGACGGGGACGACTACTGGACGTCACCGGACAAGCTGCAGATCCAGGCCGACTATCTGGATGCACGCCCCGAGTGCGCGATCTGCTTCCACAACGTCACCGTCGTGTACGAGAACGGCCGCGTGGCGCCGCACCTCTTCCACGGGCCGGGGCCAAAGCAGCACCTGAGGCGCCCGATGCCGAAGCCGGTGTCGACGCTCGCCGACGTCGCACCGGCCAACTTCATGCAGACCTGCTCCGTGATGTTTCGTCGCGGACTGTTCGGCGCGTTCCCGTCCTGGTTCACCGATCTCGCCGTCGCCGACTGGCCGCTACACGTACTGAACGCGGAGCATGGCGCGATCGGCTACATCGATGACGACATGGCCGTGTATCGCGTGCACCCAGGGGGTATCTGGTCGGATTCGATGGCCCTGTATCGGCGGCGTGAGCAGGTCGCGGGGATCGTCGAGCTCTATCGCACCCTCGACCGGCATCTCCAGGGCCGCTTCGCCACCGAGTTCGCGGCGCGTCGCAGGGCGCTTCATCTCGACGTGGCGCTCGCGTCCTACGCCGACGGCCGGATGGTCGATGCGCTGCACTACGCGAGCGCGTATCTCGCCGACCTCTCCTGGCGCGAGCGCCTCTGGCCGCGCGAGCTGCTGCGCGCGTTCATCCGTGAGCGTCGCGCGCGGGCGTATCGGGCGCGAAGCGCGGAGCCGGCGTGATCGTCGAGGCGCGTCGCGCGCTGGGGTCAGTCGCCCTCGCCGACGTCGCGCACGACACGCGCCGGCACGCCGAACGCCACGACCCGCCGCGGCACGTCGTTCAACACCACCGCGCCGGCGCCGACGATCGACTCCGCGCCGATCACGACCCGATCCGAGATGGTCGCGCCGATCCCGATCCAGGCGCCGCGTCCGACGCGCACGCGACCACCGAGATGTGCCCCGGGCCCCACGTGCGCGCCCTCGGCGATGATGCACTCGTGGTCGACGGTCGCCCCGGTGTTGAGGATCGCACTCTCCCCGACGGACGACCCGGGATTCACGATCGCGCCGGCGCACACCACGGAGCCGGCGCCGAGCGTGACGTCGGCGGCCACCACGGCGCGCGGATGGACGGCGCGCGCCAGCTCGAGGCCGTGCTGGCGGACGACGTCGGCGAGCCGGAGCCGCGCCGCACAGTCGCCGACGGCGATCAGGACGGCGTGTACGCCGTCGCTGCGGAGGCTGTCCAGGCACTCGCGGCCGCCGAGCACCTGCGCGCCGGCGAAGCGCTGGCCGCGGCGCTCCGCGGCGACGTCGTCGATGAACCCCGCCACCTCGCGCCCTTCCAGCCGGAGGATGTCGGCGACGACGAGCGCATGGCCCGAAGCACCCCAGATGGCTACGCGGTCGGTCACGGGCGGCGAGTGGGTGGAGAGGGTGGAGAGTGGGCGCGTCAATCTATTCTGCGGGGCTTGCTCTCGCTCGGTGGCCCCGGCTACTTGGTGACATGAGCGCGTTCACCCAGCACGCCACCGATCTCCAGTACCGGCTCGCCCTGTTCGGTGCGCCGCCCGCGTTCGCCGAGCGGCTTCACGTGGGGCGGCCGAACATCGGGAACCGGGCGCGGCTGATGGAGCGGTTCGACGACCTGCTCGACCGCCGCTGGCTCACCAACGACGGGCCGTACGTGCTCGAGCTCGAGCGCCGGATCGCGGCACTGCTCGGGGTGCGCAACGTGGTGGCGATGTGCAACGCGACCGTCGCGCTGGAGATCGCGATCCGCGCCCTCGGCCTGACGGGCGAGGTCATCGTGCCGTCGTTCACCTTCGTCGCCACGGCGCACGCGCTCCAGTGGCAGCAGATCACGCCCGTGTTCTGCGACGTCGACCGACATACGCACAACATCGACCCGGCCCGTGTCGAGGAGCTCGTCACGCCGCGGACGACGGGAATCATCGGGGTGCACCTCTGGGGCCGCCCCGCCGACGCCGCGGCGCTCGGCGAGATCGCGGCGCGGCGACGGCTGCGCCTCATGTTCGACGCCGCCCACGCCTTCGGCTGCTCGGCGGGCGGACGGATGATCGGCGCTCTCGGCGACGCGGAGGTGTTCAGCTTCCACGCCACCAAGTTCCTCAACTCCGGTGAGGGAGGCGCCGTCACGACGAACGACGACGAGCTCGCGCAGCGCATGCGGCTGATGCGCAACTTCGGCTTCGCCGGCTACGACGAGGTCGTGTATGTCGGCACGAACGGGAAGATGAACGAGCTGTCGGCGGCGATGGGGCTCACCTCGCTCGAGGCGATGGACGCGTTCATCGCCGTGAACCGCGCCAACCACGCCGCGTACGCCGCGGCGCTCGACGGCATTCCCGGCCTGACGCTCCTGCGCTACGACGATCGGGAGCGTTCCAATTTTCAGTACGTCGTCGTCGATGTGGAGGAGGCGGAGGCCGGTCTCTCGCGTGACGAGCTGCAGCAGGTGCTGCAGGCCGAGCAGGTGATGGCGCGCCGCTACTTCCATCCGGGAGTGCATCGCATGGAGCCGTACCGCTCGTACTTCCCGCAGGCGGGGCGCGTGCTTCCCGAGACGGAGCGCCTGACGCGGCGCGTGCTCACGCTGCCGACCGGCACCGCCGTCGACGCGGAGATCATAGGGCGCGTGTGCGACATCATTCGGCTGGCCGTCCAGCATGCGCCGCAGGTGCGCGAGCGGCTGCGCGCGACGGCACCCGCCAGCGCCTGATGCCGACTGGCGCGCGGGGCCCGGAGGAAGGGGCGGACGAGATCGACCGGCTGCGGCTCGAGGTGCAGCGGCTGCACATCGAGCTTGCCGAGGCGAAGGCGCGCGAGGCGTCGCGCGAGGCGTCGCTTGAGCAGACACTGCGCCGCGGCGCGAGACAGCTCGTCGCGCGGGCGAGGAGCCGCGCGCGTGGCATCACGCGCCGATTGCGCGGGCGCGCTGATGCTCCGGCCACCACGCCCGCGCTGCCGCCGCCGTATGTCGTGAAGCAGCCCCCCGCGCCGCGCGCCGACCGCCCGCGCGTGCTGCACGTCATCATGAACTTCTACCTCGGCGGCTCGGCGCGGCTCGTCGTCGATCTGCTCGAAGGGCTGGGACACGACTACGATCAGCGCGTCGTGAGCTGCGACCTCCCGCCGGCGCCGGCGTACATCGGCTTCCCGCTGACGCACCACACC
>Ga0070658_10003413_pt1 | contig 13071 bp, 5 predicted proteins | sample KBSC13metaG_FD_64664 | JGI IMG/M metagenome (GOLD analysis project Ga0070658, IMG submission 64664) | Corn rhizosphere microbial communities from Kellogg Biological Station, Michigan, USA - KBS C1-3 metaG | ecosystem: Host-associated > Plants > Roots > Rhizosphere > Soil ... | reverse complement strand
CTGCTCGTCGCCACGGTCCTGACCCTGTTCATCCTGCCGGTGCTCTACTATCTGTTCGCCGCGCGGCTGCGGTGGTTCGGCCGGGACACTTGAGACGCGGCTGCAAAATTATGGAGTGCGATTTATCGCCGCCGAGGTGGCGGTCAAGGTGCTGGTGGTGGCCGGTGCCTTTCGGGTGAGCGGTTTGGCGCGGAGCGCCGCGGGGGCCATCAAGAGAACATTTTCGAAGAAATGGGCGGCACAGGCAGTTCGGCCAGCGCGGCTCCGGCGAACCCAAAGCGGCGATAAATCGCCCTCACTCCACACGCAGGCGCCCTTCCTTACCTTTTCAACATGCGGCGCCGGATTTGGGCTGTGCTGGAAAACGCCGAAGGGTTCTTCAAACGCGTTCGCCGCGCGCTTGCCTCCCGCGTTTGAAGCGTTAATCCTCCAGCGATGCCGCCACTGTTAAAATCCTATCTCGCCGTCATGCTCGGGGGAGCGTTTGGCACGGGGTTGCGGATGTGCCTCTCCTCATGGATGGCGGCAAAATACGGGGAGACATTTCCCGTGGGCACGCTGTTCGTGAATGTCTCCGGGTGCTTTGTAATCGGTTTCTTTGCGTCGGTCACTGGCCCGGATGGCATGTTCCTCGCGTCGCCGTTGTGGAAACAGATTGTAATGATCGGTGTGCTCGGCGGATACACCACATTCTCCTCCTTCAGTCTCCAAACGCTGACTTTGGCCGCAGGGGGTGAATGGGGACGGGCGGGCCTGAACGTCCTTCTCTCCGTGGCGCTGTGTTTGCTCGCCGTCTGGCTGGGCAACGTGGCCGCGGCGTTCCTGAACCAACGTTGACTTACTGCACACCATGATCCCCACCGATTCCGCTGCTGGTTCCACGCCGCTTCCCACCGAGGCTACGCTCCTGCGCATCTTCATCGGAGACACCGACCGCTACGGCCACGAGCCACTTTACGAAGCGATCGTGATGAAAGCGCGCGAGTTGCACCTCGCCGGCGCGACCGTGCTGAAGAGCCCGATGGGCTTTGGCCAGACCAGCCGCATGCATACCGCCAAGATTCTTCAGCTTTCCACCGATTTGCCGCTGGTCATCGAAATCGTGGACGAGACGGAGAAAATCCGCGCCTTTCTTCCGGTGCTCGATGAAATGATGGACGGGGGATTGGTGACTCTGGAGAAAGTGCAGGTCATTCACTACCGCCCGCACACTCGAAAAACGTAGCCGGACGCTTGCGTTCTTGTAGTGCGGCGCTGCTGCGCCGCTTTCGGAAGGGGGCGAAGGCGGTGGGCTGCTGGGACAGCATGTCTACACACATTTTGCAGCGGAAGCCTAAGCATTCGGAATACTCCACAAACGAATGCGCCCCGGAGGTGGCGCGAGAAGTTCTCGCGCACCTTCGGGGCGCATTTCGTGAGAGTTGATTAACCCCGGGTGTTCGCTCGTTCCTCGCTCGACCCGGGGCTAATTTCTTTCATCCCTCCGGGATGGCCATCCCTGAATCCTGGCGGCACGCGCGATCTCACCGCCGCGTCATTTCCCGCAAAGCGACTTTCCCTTCATCCCCGTTGTCCGCCAGCGTGCAACGCCCCCCGGACCGGTGGGCGCCATCCGCGTTTTGGATGACAAATTTTACGCGCACGGTGCCGCTGGCCGAGTCCGTGACTGGACTGACGAATTCGACGTTGGCGGGTGTGGTCGTCTTTTCGTCGAGCAGCTGAAGATTCGTCGCCGCCCCCACTTTGAAGCAGGCGGCACGGCTGGGCGGAAGGAAGAGATTGACGATAAGCTTGTCCACCTGGACCACCGTCATGACATGCGGATTGGCGGCGGAAACCGCCTCGCTCGGATCGCGTTTGATCTCAGTGACGATTCCATCCACCGGCGAGCGAAGAGTCCGCTCTTCGATTTGTGCCTCGATCTTGCGCTTTTGTGCATCCTTGATCGTGAGATCAGTCCGGGCACGATCGAGTTCCTCGGGCGTGGAACGGTTGGCGGAGGAGAGATCCTCGAGGCGTTTCAGCCGGGTTGCCTGGAGCTTGGCCTCGGCCGTCGCGATATCGAGTTCCGCGGCCAGCGTCGCGGTGTCGAGACGGGCGACCACTTGCGTTTTTTTGACGATGGCCCCTTCCTCGACAAGCATCTCGGCGATCACGCCTTGCTCGGAGGAGGACATGTTGATCGTCTTGAATGGTTCCGTGTAGCCAAGAATCTCTTCCGCGCGCGCGGTGGCAAGGAGGAGAAGCAGGACGCCCAGGCGGGCGAAAAATCCGAAATCCGAAATCCGAACCGAGCGGAGCGAGATAGCTCGCCGAAGGCGGCCCGAAGGGCAGCATCGGCGGGTGCTCGCAAATTCGAAAGAATTTTTGAAAAGGCGAGAAATAGGTGAACGCCCTCCAAATCCTACTGGCGCGCGCTCGGGTTCGTTTTCGTGATGACCATTCATTGGAATTTGTTTTCGGATTTCGGATTTCGGATTTCGGGTTTGGCTGATCGGGTTTCGAATTCTCCCGTTAGATCGCTTGCTTCAGCTCATCCAGCCACCGGTGGTGCTTGGCCAGGGCCCGGCGCTGCACGAGGTCGAGCGCTTCGACTTTGCGTTGGGCGCGCCGGAAATGGACGGCGTGACGGGAGGGTAATTCTTCGCCTCCGCCGGCGGTCGTGGCGTGGCGTTTGGCGATATCGGGGTTGTGACGCACCAGGAGATCGTCCTCGAGACACAGGAAGAATTGGGCGCTGCCGGGTTGGCCCTGGCGGGCCGCGCGGCCGATGAGCTGGCGGTCGATCCGGGCGCTCTCGTGGCGTTCCAGGCCGATGACGTGCAGGCCGCCGGCTTTGACGCTTTCCGGAGGCACGGGGACGTGCGCGCCCCGGCCGGCCATGTTGGTCGCAATCGTGATGGCGCCGGGTTCGCCGGCGCGCTCGATGATGGCGGCCTCCTCGGCGTCCTGCTTGGCATTGAGGACGCGCAGGATGAGGCCGAGCGGCACGAGCGCTTCCACGAGCGCCTCGCTGTTCTCGATCGTGCGCGTGCCGATGAGGATGGGCTGGCCGGTGGCGTGTCTTGCGGCTACTTCCCGCGCCACAGCGGCATGCTTGGCGGCGCGAGTCGTGAAAATCCGGTCGGGCAGTTCCACCCGCTGACACGGGCGATTGGGCGGAACGATGACGGTGTTGAGGCGATACGTTTCGCGCAGCTCCGGCGCGGCTTCGGCGGCGGTGCCCGACAGGCCGCAGGTGCGCTCGTAAAGTTGAAAGTAAGCCGGCCGGCAGATCGTGGCCTCAGAACTATTTTCCTCAGTGATGGTGACGCCGGCGCGTGCTTCCGCGGCCTGGTGCAGACCGTCGCGCCAGGTGCGATCGGGGCAGAGGCGCCCGGTGAATTCATCCACGATCATCACCCGGTCTTCCTCCACGACGTAGTGGACATCGCGCCGGAAATGGTGCCGGAACTGGAGGGCCTGCTCGAGGTATTGCGGCCAGGTGCGGCGAAGCTGGAGGAGCGTCGCATCGGTGAGCCGCGCAAAACCTTCACGCTCGCCGTCGGGGGTGAGCGTCCATCGGGTGGAGCGCCCCTCCCGTTTGAAATGCTTGTCCAGCACCAGGTCCCCGGCGACTTCATCGGCGAGCCGGTAAACCTCCGGCGTGGCGTTGGGCCGGCGTTCTCCGATGGCGATGATCAGCGGGCTGCGGGCTTCGTCGAGGAGCACGCTGTCCGCTTCGTCGATCACGGCGAAGGCCAGTCCGCGCTGACGCAGGGTGGGTCGGGCCGGCGGGCGGCGCAGGAGGATTTCGTGAAAGCGCGGTTCCATGCGGCCGGCGGCCCGGATGGCCAGTTGATCGCGCAGATAGTCGAAGCCGAATTCGGTGCCGACGCCGTAGGTCACATCGCAACCATAGGCGGCCCGCTTGGCCGCGATGCTGGGATCGTTTTCCTTGAGGAAACCAACCGTCAATCCCAGGCGGGCGAAGACGGGCCGGGCGAATTCGGCGTCGCGCTCGGCGAGATAGGCATTGACCGTGGCCACGTGGGCGCCGCGTCCCCGCAGCGCAAAGCAGAATGCGGGCAGCAGCGCGACGAGCGTCTTGCCCTCTCCGGTGGCCATCTCGACGAGCGAGCCTTCGGCCAGGGCAAGACCGGCCCGAAGTTGAACCTGATGGGCGGTCAGCCCGTGGGTCCGGCGCACGCTTTCCGTGACCAGCGCAAGCGCTTCGATATGATCGACCTGACGCCGCAAGGCCTGGGTGTGTTCGCGGAGACGGGTGTCAGATTCGCCGGACAGTTCCGCCAGCCGCGTCGTGACTTTGCCCAGGGCGGCCACGGCGTCCTGCCGAGCGGTGCCGCGGAGGTTGGCGAGAAAGTCGAAGGCGAAAAGCATGCGGTAGCTCCGGTTATTTCGTGCTCTTGCTGTTGACGACGTTCTTGCCGCCGCGAGCGTTCTTTTCCAGCGTGAGCTGCGGGAGATTCTTCTCGTCCCGGTCGCGGACGATATTCACGTCGGAGTAGGCGAGGAGATGTCCCTTCGCACGTTCGAGGTTGACGATGGCGATTTGGTAATTGGCAGCGGCGCGGATGAATTCTTCCTCGGCGTTGGCCCGGCGGTCCTGCGCGTCGAGCATGGTGTCGAGAAAACTGGCGGCCTGGACGTCGTCACGGAGATCCTGGATCGGACGGCGCGCTTCCAGGGTGTCCACATCCTCGCTGAAAGCCCGCACCGCCTCATACTTGGCTTGAGTTTCACGGTAGCTCGTCGCGACCTCACGGGCGCTTTCCTTGACCTCGAGAAGGACGGTATCGATCGTCGTCTTGATCTGGCTGATCTGCTGGCGCGTCTCAATCTTCCGGCGCTCGAGATGCGATTTCGCGATGTTGTTTTCGAGTGGGAAGGACAGCACCAGCCCGGCGCCGTAGCCGGGGCCGCTGTCGTACTGTTTGCCGTAGGCGCCGAAATCCGAACCGCTCAGACCGCCGAGCGAGCCCTGCAAAACGAGATTCAGCTCGGGCATGAGTTCGTTGCGGGCCATGTTCTCCCGAATGCTCGCAGCCTGGAGTTGCAGGAAGGCCTGGGTAATCTCCGGGCGATTTTGCAGCGCGGATTCCGCGGCGGCGCGGGCGTCGACGGGCGAGGAGGAGAGAATCAGCCGATCCACGGGAATGATTTCGCTTTCGGGGGAGTTCAGCAGTTCCGGGTCGCTGGTCAGGGCGCGCAGGCGATCCTGGGCATTGCGGATGGCGGCCTCGTTGCGGACGAGATCGCTGCGGCGGGAGGCGAGCGAGCTCTGGGCGCGGAAGAGTTGGGTCTGCCGGGCGTCCACCTGCTGGCGGGCGCGCAGTTCATCCACCACTTTGCCCGTGTCTTCCACAAGCTTCGACTTCTGGAGGTACATCACGCGCGCGGCATACAGCGCCCAGTAGGTGCGGGTGATCTCGAGGAGATGCGATTCGCTCTGGCGGACGAACTCGCTCATGGCGACCTTCGAATCGAGCTTGGCGATGCGGATCACCGAGCGGTTGTAGTTCACGCCTGCGCCTTTGAGCAAAGGCTGCACGATCGAGAGCGAAAGCGTGGCGGTGGATTGCGGATTCGGGACGAAATAGATCGAGTTGTTGTCGATGCGCCCGTAGTTCTGCGAGAGCGTGACCTCGGCGCCCGTGATGAATTTTTTCTTCGCACCCGCCTCGAAACTCCACTGGTTCTGTTTGAACCTGTCGTCGCCGCCCGTCGTGAGTGTATTGCCCACCGGGTCATTCTTGTGGTCGAACTTGCTGTCGAGATAGCTGTTGGTATCAAATGCGCCCTTGGCTTCCTGAATGCCGGTTTCACGTATCAGCGGCAGATCGCTGAAGACTCGGATCTGTTTGGAGTTCCGCAGCGCGCGCTCGTAAAGCTCTTCGACCGTCATGGAACGTGCTCCTCCCTTGTCTCCGATCGTTCCGTGTTCGCCGCGAATCCACCACGGCGCAAAATCGACGGGGACCTTGGGCGGAAGCTGGGTGCCGGCGAAGGAGCGCGGACGGGAAGCCATCGAGCCGATTTGGGCTTGATACTCGGATGTGTCGAACTTCGCCGTGGCAGGATCGGCGACTGGCAGCGGTTCAATCATTGCGCCCCGTGCCAGGGCTGAGAATAAAAGTATCGCCGCGAGCTGGCATGGCACCGCTCGCAGAACTGAAAGCCGAATTGGAAAAGAAGGGGACATGGTGTCGAGCGACCCCCTAAAAGCAACATCGGGGCCAACCCGGGGGAATCATTACGTGAAGGCACGCATGTTTTTGTTCTCGGTATCTGAAATACACAGGGTTTCCAACCACGGCCAGGAAACGGAGTATCGGCAACTGTCGAGTTCGGTTCCGCGATTGGTGGCACGTGAGCCCTCTCAGTTTTGATAACGATTCGAAGAACTGGAATCCATGCATTCCGAAGGGCAGCACCGCAAAGTGGGTGATCTCTCTGTAGATCGCCGGAGAAGGCGACAAAACGGGACGTGGTGCACCGATCCTGCTTATGCACTCAAGAAACCCTTACGCATTTCCCCGTAAACGCTTCTTTAGCTTTCTTATGCCACGCCGCGAACTCCTCCTCGAATCCTGCGAAGACCGCATCCTGTGCAGTGCCACTGTCGTCGTCTCCACGGCCGGAAGTACCACCGTTCCCACAGGTCACGGCATTACCACCTGGAATAACGGTCAGGCGGTGGAACTCGCCGATCCGAACCTGCAACTCGAACCCGGCACCACCAACGGCACCTTCTCCAGCAAGATGGACCTCAGTGCGTTCGCCCAGGATGGAGCGGCCGACATTGCCGGCCTTCACTTTGTATCGAAGAGCGTCACCGTCGGGACCGTCAACCCGGTAACCTTGCAGGCGGGCGACGTCCTCCTGACCACGAAGCAGAACGAAACGCTGGGAGGTGTCGCGGTTACGACCCAGGACATTGTCCTCTTCCACCCCACGACTGCGGGCGACTACAGCGCCGGAACCTTCAGCATCTTAATGCACAATCCGGGGAGCAACGGGAATAATATCCGCGACTTCGCACTGGTGGAGAATCCCGTCACCGTGGGCGGGACCGCCCTTCAGGCCGGCGATTTTCTCATGGTCTTCAGCAGCGGAACCTACGACAAGAACGTGACCCGTTTCCAGCCTACGACGATGAACACCGCCACGACGGGCGGGACGACGACCACCTTGATCGACGGGTCGACTGCCGGCATCGGATTCGGCCAGCAGATCTTCGGCCTGGACCTGGTGCAGCAAAACATGACGGTCGGTGGAACTTCGCTGCAAGCCGGCCAGTTGCTGATCGCGCTCAACGGCAACGACACGGTGGGAACAAACAACCTTTCCGTCACTCCGTATGATATCCTTGCCTTGACGGCGACTGCTACCGGGACCGGCACTTCGTCTGGCAGCGCTGTGCTCGTTTTCCAAGGGTCGGACATCGGGCTTAGCAGCGGCAGCGAGAACCTCGACGCCATCTCCTTGAGGATTACGAGCCAGCCCCCTGTGGTTACGCTCCCCGGTGCGGCGGTGAACTACACGGAAAACAACCCGGCGACGGTTCTGGATGCGACGGCGACCGTCACGGATCCCGATTCCACCAATTTCACCAACGGCACACTCACCGTCGACTTCTCTACCAACGGCACGGCCAACGATCGATTGGCCATCAACAATCAAGGGACGGGTGCCGGGCAGATCGGCGTTTCAGGCTCGAACGTAACCTATGGGGGCACGGTCGTCGGCACCTACACCGGCGGAACGGGCACGACGCCGCTCGTCGTCACTTTCAACAGCCAATCCACGCCGGCGATTACCCAGGCGCTGGTGCGCGACATCACCTACTCGAACGTCTCCGATGCGCCGTCCACGCTGGCCAGGACCGTTCGCTTTGTCCTCAGCGATGGCGCCGGTGGAACGAGCACGGCCGTAACGAAGACGGTGAACGTGACTGCGGTCAACGACGCGCCGCGGATCGATGACTCGACGATCAGCTTGCAGGCAAACACCCCGAATGGGAAGGCCGTGACCAATATCAATGACTTCAACACCGGCGCGGACACGGATGTCGATGGCCAGGCGTTGACCTACAGCATCACGGGGGGCAACACGAATTCCGCGTTCACAATCAACGCCTCCACGGGGGCAATCACGGTCAACAACAGCGCCGCGCTCAATTACGACACCAATCCGGTCTTCAATCTCACCATCCAGGCGAGTGACGGCACTCTGACCGACACGGCGAACGTCACGATCAATCTTATCGCCGGTCCGCTCGATGGCAGCGCCGGGTCGATCGCGGTCGCGAAAGGCAACAGTCTCTATTCGGTGAACCTGGCAACGGGCAAGGCGACGCTGCTTTTCACCGACACGGCGCTGACCACAATCAACTCGCTGGGCTACGACAGCGTCAACGGCATCTTCTATTACGCCGACAGCGCCAATGGTAGTAAGGCAATTTACGGCTGGGACGCGAAGGTCGGCGGCGGCCGTTTCGTAGTGACGAGTGACGTAACCACCTACGGTGCGGTGCTTCCAGCGGCAGGCATGGGCGCCGCCGGTGGCGATTTCAATGGCGGTTCTTATTATTTCTCCACCGAAGGCGGCGGTGTCAACAACGACGACCAGCTCTACAAGGTGGACTTCGTCGCGGGAAGCAATGGGCGCACGGTTTCGAGCATCACGCTGATCAGCAACAGCTCGATTCCCGGAGCGAACGAATTCGGCGATTTCATCGTCAACACAGCGACCGGCAAGTTTTACAGCTTCGACAGCGGAACGGGTGTTGCGGAGTACAACATCGTGACGACCGGAACCCCGTCGCTCACTTTCGTTCAGGAGGATGCCAACACCACGGTGGCGCAGGCGGCCTACGACCGGTTTGGCAGCATGTACGCCGTCAACACGGATTTCAAAACCTACGATCCGACGGGCGCGGGCGTCTTCGGCACGGCCAAAACCATGACGACCGACGGAACCACGGCGTTCGGAGCCGCGACTGACGGCGCCGCCTATATCTCGGCTGAAGGTTCGATCGGGGACAAAGTGTTCTACGACGAGAACAGCAATGGGACCCAGGATGCAGGCGACAACGGGATCGGGGGGCTGACGGTTTCCCTCTATTACGACCAGAACGGGGATGGAATCATCAACGGGTCGGATTCTCTCATCGCCACCACCACGACGGCTGCCGACGGCTCTTATACTTTCAATCGGTTGCTGCCCGATACCTATGTCGTCAAGGTCACCGATCCGACCAATATCCTCAATGGTGGCGGCTCGACGACAGGAGGATTCACACAGGCGGCGTCATTGACGCTCGTAGGGCAGGCGTTGACCAACAAGGATTTCGGCTTCCAGGACAATCGGCCGACGGTTAGCGTCTCCAGCCCGGCGGTTACTGAAGGGACGGATGCGTACGCCCAGTTTACGGTCACTCTCTCGCGGACCTTCTCGCAGTCCCTGACGGTCAATCTGGCCCTCGCGGATGGGACTGCCACGGGAGGTGGCGTGGACTACGGAACCGCCGGTGCCGGGAACCTGCAGGTGTTCAACGGCACCACCTGGGTGGACGCCGCAAGCGCGACGTTTGCGGCGGGCACGACCAGCGTACTGGTCCGGACCCCGATTGTGAACGATACGCTGAATGAAAACTCGGAGACGTTCACGCTCACCGCGGCGCCGACAAGTGTCCTCATCTCGAATTCCAGCGCGACTGGAACGGCGACGATCACAGACAATGATCCGACGCCATCATTGACAATCAACAGCCTGACTGTGAACGAAGCGACCGGAAACGCGATCTTCACCGTGACCTTGAGCGCGGCAAGCGGCAAGACGGTGACCGTGGGCTACGCGACGAGCAACGGCACGGCGACCGCCCCGTCGGATTACACGAGCACCGGCGGAACGCTCACGTTCACGCCAGGCACGCTGACACAGACCATTTCGGTGCCGATCATTAACGACACGGTTTACGAAGGTTCCGAGACGTTTAGTGTGGTCTTGAGTGGCCCGTCCAATGCGACGATCTCCACGGGCACGGGCATTGGAACGATCAAGGACGATGGGACGGGCACGGGTGGAACCAATGACGACCGGCCGGTCAACACGTTGCCAGCGACTTACTCCACGCCGGAAGATACGGCGTTGACGCTCTCTGGCATCAGTGTGTCCAATCCAGACCCGACCCGGACGGTGACGGAGGTGTTTTCCGTGGGTTCGGGAACACTCAATCTTTCCACCTCCGTGAGCGGCGGCGTAACGAGCGGCCAGGTGACCGGGAACGGAACCGGCACGGTGACGATCACGGCCACGGTGAATGCCATTAATGCCGCCCTCGCGAACGCAACCGGTTTGAACTATGTGCAGGTGCCGGACGCGAACGGCACGGTGTCGCTCTCGATGACGACGACGGACGGCATTGGCGTGGATACGGACAGTTCCACCATTACGATCACCCCGGTTTCGGACATCACCAACGACACCGTAACGACGAACGAGGACACGTCCGCGACGTTTAACGTCATCACCGGGACCGGTGGAGCGACGGCAGACAGCTTTGAAGGGACATCGCCGGTGGTGACGGCGATCAACGGGGCGGCATTTACGGCCGGGAGTCCAATCGGGATCACCGGTGGGGCGATCACGGTGGCGACGAATGGGACGGTGACGTATACCCCGACGGCGGACTACAACGGTTCGACAAGCTTCACTTACACGGTGACCTCTGGCGGTGCGACGGAGACGGCGAAGGTGACGCTCAATGTTACACCGGTGAACGATGCACCGGTGAACACGGTGCCTGGAGCGCAAACGACACCGGAAGATACGGCGAAGGCGATTAGCGGAGTGAGCGTGGCGGATATCGACAGCGCGGCGCTGACGACCACTCTGACGATTACCAACGGAACGGCGAGCGTGACCACTGGTGGCGGCGCGACGATTGGCGGCAACGGCACGGCCACCGTGACGATGACCGGCACGGCGGCGCAGATCAACGCGGCGCTGACGGGCCTGACCTACACGAATACGCCGGACTACAACGGCCCGGCGCAGATCACGGTGGCGACGAACGATGGGACGGCAAACACGACCGACACCATCGGGATCACGGTGACACCGGTGGTCGATATCACCAACGATACAGTCACGACGAACGAAGACACGAACGTGAGCTTTAACGTCATCACCGGGACGGGCGGCGCGACGGCGGACAGCTTTGAAGGGGCAATACCGGTGGTGACGGCGATCAATGGCGCGGTGTTCACGGCAGGGAGCCCGATCACGATCACTGGTGGAGCGATCACGGTGGCGACGAATGGCCAGGTGACGTTCGCGCCGAGCGCGAACTTCAACGGCCCGACGAGCTTCAGTTACACGGTGACTTCGGGTGGGGTGACTGAGACGGCCACGGTGACGCTCAATGTGGCACCGGTGAACGACGCCCCGGCGGGGACGGACAAGACTATCACGACCTTGGAGGACACGGGTTACACATTCACGTCCGCCGATTTCGGATTCTCGGACCCGAACGACACTCCGGCCAACACGCTGCAGTCGGTGGTGATCACGACGCTGCCCACCACCGGGACGCTGAAGTTGTCGGGCGTGGCGGTGACGGCGGGGCAGGTGGTGACGGCGGCAAACATCCCGAATCTGGTGTGGACGCCGGCGGCGAATGCCAACGGGAATGGGGTCTCGAACTTCACTTTCCAAGTTCAGGATGATGGTGGAACGGCCAATGGCGGGGTGGACACCGATCAAAGCCCGAACACAATCACCTTCAATGTGACGCCGGTGAATGACGCTCCTGTGAACACGATCCCTGGTTCGCAGACGACAGCGGAGGACACGGCGCTGCCGGTCTCCGGGGTAAGTGTGGCGGATGTGGATGGCGACCTGCTGACGACGACGCTGACAATCACCAACGGCACGGCGAATGTGACGACTGGCGGTGGCGCGACGATCGGGGGTAACGGCTCAAATGCCATCACGATCTCGGGCACAGCCGCGCAGATCAATGCGGCGCTGTCTGGACTGACCTATGCAAACACGCCGGACTATAATGGCGCCGCTCAGATCGCCATGGCGACCGACGATGGCGTCGCCGCGCCGGTGACAAGCACGGTCGGGATCACGGTGACGCCGGTGGCGGATATCACAAACGACACAGTGTCGACGTCGCAGAATACGAACATTACTTTCAACGTTCTTGTTGGAACAAATGGAGCAACCGCGGACAGTTTTGAGGGAGCGTCGCCGCTCGTGACCGCGGTTAACGGAGCAGCCTACACGCCCGGGGACCCGATAGCGATCACAGGTGGGACAATCACCGTGGCGGCCAATGGCCAGGTGACGTTCGCGCCGACCACGAGTTTTACCGGCCCGACGAGCTTCACTTATACCGCGATTTCGGGCGGCGTGACCGAGACGGCGACGGTCGGTATCAGTGTGGTTGCCGACGTTGCGCCGGTGAATACGGTGCCTGGGGCACAGACTGCCGCGGAAGATACACCGAAAGGGATCGCGGGTGTGAGCGTTGCTGACGCGGACAGCGCGTCGCTGACGACGACACTGACGATCACCAACGGCACGGCGACCGTGACAGCCGGCGGCGGCGCGACAATCGGTGGCAACGGCTCGAATACCATCACGATCTCGGGGACCGCGGCGCAAATCAACGCGGCGCTGACGGGGCTGACCTACACGAACACGCCGGACTACAACGGCGCGGCGCAGATCACGATGGCGACCAGTGACGGCATCTTGACGAAGACGGACACGATTGGGATCACGGTCAGCGCGGTGGCGGACATCACGAACGACACGGTGACGACAAACGAAGACACGAACGTGGGCTTCAACGTGATCACCGGGACGAATGGAGCGACAGCGGACAGTTTCGAAGGCACGCCGGTCGTGACGGCGATCAACGGGGCGGCGTTCACGGCGGGGAGCCCGATTGCGATCACCGGCGGGACGATCACGGTGACGACGAATGGCCAGGTGACGTTTGCGCCGAGCGCGAACTTCAACGGGCCGACGAGCTTCAGCTACACGGTGACC
>Ga0070658_10003412_pt1 | contig 13072 bp, 13 predicted proteins | sample KBSC13metaG_FD_64664 | JGI IMG/M metagenome (GOLD analysis project Ga0070658, IMG submission 64664) | Corn rhizosphere microbial communities from Kellogg Biological Station, Michigan, USA - KBS C1-3 metaG | ecosystem: Host-associated > Plants > Roots > Rhizosphere > Soil ... | reverse complement strand
GCTCGCCAGCGAGCGGAGGAAGAACGCGACGTTGGCCGGTCGCTCGGCGAGCCGGCGCATGAAGTAGCCGTAGTACTCGTCGCCGTACGGGACGTAGACGCGCATGGTCTCCCCCTCGTCCGCGAGCTTCTGCTGCTCGGTCGGCCGGATGCCGTAGAGCATCTGGAACTCGTACGTGCCCCGGGTGCGGCCCAGTCGCTTGGCCGCCGTGATCATCGCCGGGTCGTGGGTCGCGACCATGGGGTAGCCGTCGCCGGTCATGAGGACCTCCAGGCACCGGACGTAGGAGGCGTCGACGTCCTCCTTCCCCTGGTACGCAACGGAACTCGGCTCCTTGTACGCGCCCTTGCAGAGCCGGACGCGCGAGCCCGCGTAGGCGAGGTCCTTGCAGTCGGCCTCGGTGCGGTGCAGGTACGCCTGCACGACGGCACCCGTACCCGGGAAGTCCTGCCGCAGCTCGCGGAGGATGCCCAGCGTGCTGTCGGTGGTCGTGTGGTCCTCCATGTCGAGAGTGACCGTGGTGCGCCTGGAAGCCGCCTTGTCGCAGATGACGCGGGCGTTGTCGAGCGCGAGCTTCTCGTCGATGGTCTGGCCGACGGCGGAGAGCTTGACGCTGACCTCCGCCTGGCCGTCCTGCGTCAGGTCGCCCAGGGCGTCGAGCAGCGTCACGTAGGCGCCGACGGTCGCCTGCGCCATCGCCTTGTCGGTCGTGTCCTCGCCGAGGTGGTCGAGGGTGACGAGGCGACCCGACCCGATGAGCTCGCGACTGGCACGGACCGCGTCGTCGACGCTCGCCCCCGGCACGAACCGGTGGACGACCTGCTTGCTGACCGGTGCGTTCTCGACGAGCCGGCGCATGCTGCCGCTGCGCGACGCAGCGAGGATCACCTGACGGAGCATGGCCGTCAGGCTAACGAGCGGATCCAGTCGACGACGACCTGGGCGAGCTCGGCGCCCTTGTCCTCCTGGAGGAAGTGCCCGGCGCCCTCGATGGTCGTGTGCGGCTGCCCCATGGTCCCGGGCACCTTGGAGAGGAACGGCCGGTCGCCGCCCCGCGTGATGGGGTCGCTGTCGGAGAAGGCGCACAGGAACGGCTTGGCCCACATCGTCATCAGCTCCCAGGCGTGCTGGTTCGCGGGCGTCGCCGGGTCGTCGGGCGTCTGGGGGATGAGGTCGGGGAAGGCCCGGGCGCCCTTCTTGTACGACGCGTCGGGGAACGGCGCGTCGTAGGCAGCGATCACCTCGGGGGGCATCTCGACCACGACCGCGCGGCTCACGAGGAAGCCGACCGGGAGGTCCTCGGTCTTCGCCACGAAGTCACGGAACGCCCACCACTCGGGCGGCAGCTTGTGCAGCCCGTCCGGCAGGCCGGTGTTCGCCGCGCAGATCCGTGCGAAGCGGCCGGGGTTCTCCATCGCCATGCGGATGCCGATGAGTCCGCCCCAGTCCTGGCAGACGAGCGTCACGTCGGTGAGGTCCAGACGGTCGAAGACGACGGACCGCACCCACTCGATGTGGCGCGCGTAGGTGTAGTCCTCGATCTCGGCCGGCTTGTCGCTGCGCCCGAAGCCGATGAGGTCCGGCGCGACGACCCGGTAGCCGGCGTCGACGAACACGGGGATGCACTTGCGCCACAGGAAGCTCCACGACGGCTCGCCGTGCAGCAGCAGCACGACCGGCCCCGTGCCCTCGTCGACGTACGCCATGCGCAAGCCGTCGCTCGTCTCCGCGTAGTGCGTCTCGTAGTCGAAGCCGGGGACGCTGAAGTCGGGGGTCCGCAGGGCCTTCATCGCTTGGTGAACCTCCAGAGTCGGGTCACGAACGGCTCCTCGACCTGCCCGTCGGGGAACACCTGCCGCAGATCGTCCAGGCAGGCTGTCACGAAGCCGTCGACGTCGGGGAGCTTCTGCACGTAGGACTTCGAGCGCAACCATCGGCCGTAGAGCTCGAGGCTGATCGTCCTGCTCCACCGGAAGAGCTCAGGTGCCTGGGTGTCGAAGAGCCCGGCCAGCTGAGCGTTGTAGTCGACCTCCCGGTAACCCCGCTGGTAGCTCGGGTTGCCGGCCTCGAGCCGGTCCTGCTGGGCGTCCCACCACGCCGATCCACCTGGCTGCCCGTCGGCGTCCGACTCGTTCCACCACAGCAGCAGCCGGCCGCCGTCGCGCAGCACCCGGTGCACCTCGGGGCCTGCTTCGGGGTCGGTCCAGTGCCACATCTGCGCACCGCAGACGGTGTCGAAAGCCTTGTCGGCAAAGGGAAGTCGCTCAGCGCGGCACACGACCGCGGCACTGCCGTGCTTCGCGAGACCGCGCGCGAGCATCCGGGGTCCGAGGTCGCTCACGACGAGCCGGGCGCGCGCCGCGAGCTCGACCGACGCGATCCCCGTACCCGCCCCGAGCTCGAGCGTCGTGCCCAGGACGCCCAGGGCGTCGAAGAGCTCAGCCGGGTAGTGCGGCCGGGCGGCGTCGTAGTCGTCGACGAGGTCCTCGAAGGCGAGGGGGTCCCCCGGTCTCGTCACGTGGCGGCCCAGTCGACCGGAGCCGCGAGGTTGAGGCGGGTGAAGGCGAGCGCCTCCGCGAGGTCGGCCTCGCGCTCGTAACGGTCCTCGCACCGACGGGTGTTGACCTCGACCACCACGAGCCCGTCGAAGCCGTCGGCGGCGAGCCCCTCGAGGAGCTCAGCGCACGGCTGCTCGCCCCGGCCGGGCACGAGGTGCTCGTCGCGGGCCGTCCCCGTGCCGTCGGCGATGTGGATGTGGCTGAGCCGGTCGCCCATCTCGCGGCGCATCTCGAGCGCGTCGGACTGGCTGACGCTCGTGTGGCTGAGGTCGAGCGTGAAGTGCCGGAACTCCTCCTCGGTGGGGTCCCAGTCGAGGCCGTACGGGCTGACCTGCTGGCCGCGGGCGCGCAGCGGGAACATGTTCTCCACCGCGAAGCGCACATCGGTCTCGCTCGCCATCTGCTGGATGCCGCCGACGAACTGGCGGACGTAGTCGCGCTGCCAGCGGAACGGCGGGTGGACGACCACCGTCTCGGAGCCGAGCCGCTCAGCCGCCTCCTTGGCCTTGACGAGCTTCAGCCACGGGTCGGTACCCCAGACGCGCTGCGTGATGACGAGGCACGGCGCGTGGATCGCGAGGATCGGGATCTGGTGGTAGTCCTGCAGCCGCTGCAGCGCATCGATGTCCTGGCTGACCGGATCGGTCCAGACCATCACCTCGACCCCGTCGTAGCCGAGCCGCGCGGCGATCTCGAACGCGTTGGCCGTCGACTCGGGGTAGACGCTGGCCGTCGCGAGAGCCACGCGTGCCGACGGCACGACAATGGGCTCCCGGATGTCGTTCACCCGTCTAGTCTCGCGCAGGTGAAGCTGCGCACGGACCTCGGCATGCCGCGCTATCGCGAGGTGTCTCCTGACTTCGCCCGCGACTGGGTGGAGTTCCCGGACCCGGCGAACCCCTCGAAGAAGGCCGTGCGGGCCGACCTCACCTGGCTGCTCTCGTCGTGGACCTGCGTCTACGGGACCTCCTGCCATGGCGTCATCGAGGGCCGGGCCACCGACGGCTGCTGCTCGCACGGCGCGTTCTACTCCGACAAGGCCGACGAGAAGCGGACGGAGAAGTACGCGAAGCTGCTGAAGAAGAAGGACTGGCAGCACGCCCCCATCGGGCGGGCCGAGGGCGTCTCCGTCGACGACGAGCTCGAGGGCGAGCCGGCGCGCAAGACCCGGGTGGTCGACGGCGCGTGCGTCTTCCTCAACCGGCCCGGGTTCCCCGGCGGCGAGGGCTGCTCGCTGCACGCGCTCGCGCTGCGGCTCGGCAAGCACCCCCTCGAGACGAAGCCCGACGTCTGCTGGCAGCTGCCCGTGCGCCGGCTGGTCGAGGACGTGCAGCGTCCCGACGAGAAGATGGTCGAGGTCACGACGATCGGCGAGTTCGACCGCCGCGGCTGGGGACCGGGTGGGGAGGACCTGCACTGGTGGTGCACCTCGTCGCCCGAAGCGCACGTGGGGGCCGACCCGGTGGTCGTCTCGTACGGCCCCGAGCTCGTCGCCCTGATCGGCCAGGCCGCCTACGACGAGCTCCTGCGCCTGTGCACCGAGCGCAGCGGCCTCCCCCTGCACCCCGCGACCGCCGAAGCCCAGAACCTCGGGTTGTCCTAGATCATCAGTGAGTCGCCCGCGTCAGGGCGCCTGTGATCGACTGACGATCTCCGGGTACGGGGTCGAGCCGCCTGTCATCAGTCGATCGGCCGCGCCAGGACGCCCGGAAAGCGCTGATGATCTTCGTCGGCGGCTGTCCACAGGCCGCCCGACGAGGATCCGGCCGCGCGGCAACCTGTGACGGATGACCGCACCGAAGCCTGAGAAGCCGCGACGCACCTGGCGCGAGCTCGCCGACGAGCAGGACCAGGTGCTCGGCCGGCAGCAGGCGCTCACCCACGGGCTGACCTCCGATGCGTGGGACTGGCGCATCGCGCACGACTGGACGCCGCTCGGCAGGGGCGTCGCCGTGCTGCACACCGGTGAGCCGACGCCGACGCAGCTGAACTGGGCGGCGGTCGTCCACATGAGCGGCAACGCCGCCTTGACCGGCGACGCCGCACTCGTCGTGTGGGGGGTGAAGCGGCTGACGTTCGTCGTGCACGACGTCGCCGTGGAGGCGGGGCGTCACCTCGCGTGGGTGCGCGAGCCGCAGCTCACCGTCCGCCCCTGGCAGCTGAGCCGGTTCACGGAGCTGCTCAGCCCTCGTCCAGGCGTCCCCGTGCTGAAGAGCGAGCTCGCTGTCCTCCACGCGGCGGCTCGAGCACCCAGCGATCGCGAGGCGGAGAAGCGGATCGCCATGGTCGTGCAGCAGCGCATCACCATACCGGCCCGCATCCGGACGGAGCTCGAGAAGCTGCCCCGGTTGCGGCGCCGGCGACTGCTGCTCACGGTCCTGGACGACGTCGAGTTCGGGGCGCATGCCGAGAGCGAGCTCGACTTCCTCCGGTTCTGCCGACGCAACGGCCTCCCGGAGCCGGACGAGCTCCAGGTGAAGGTGCGCGCCAACAGCACGAAGTACCTCGATGCTCGCTACCGGAGGCAACGCGTGTCGATCGAGCTCGACGGCGCGCACCACATGTGGGTCGAGCAGTGGGACGCTGACACGCTGCGCTCGCTCGAGCTCGTCGTCAGCTCGCACGGGACGGGGGAGCAACGCGTGCGACTGACCGGCGGCAATCTGCGGCACAGCGAGGCTCGCGTCGCCGAGCTGCTGCGAACGGTGCTGTGCGGATGATCTTCAGTGAAGAGCCCGCGCCAGGACGGCAGTGATCCACTGATGATCACCCGCGACGCCCTCTGGCAAACTCGCTGCGTGCCGACTCTTGTGCTGCTCCGTCACGGCGAGAGCGACTGGAACCAGAAGAACCTCTTCACCGGCTGGGTCGACGTGGACCTCACCGAGCTGGGTGAGGAGCAGGCCAAGCTGGGCGGCCTGCAGCTCAAGGAGGCCGGGCTGCTGCCGACCGTGCTGCACACGAGCCTGCTGACCCGGGCGATCCGCACGGCCAACCTCGCGCTCGAGAGCTGCGGCCGCAGCTGGGTCCCGGTCAAGCGGCACTGGCGGCTCAACGAGCGGCACTACGGCGCGCTGCAGGGCAAGGACAAGAAGCAGACGCTCGAGGAGTTCGGCGAGGAGCAGTTCATGCTCTGGCGCAGGTCGTACGACACCCCGCCGCCCCCCATCGAGCGCGGCAGCGAGTGGGACAACAGCACCGACGAGCGGTACGCCAAGCTCGCCAAGGACCTGGTCCCCGCCACCGAGTGCCTCAGCGACGTCGTCGACCGGCTGCTGCCCTACTGGTACGACTCGATCGTCCCCGACCTGCGTGCCGGGGAGACCGTGATGGTCGCCGCTCACGGCAACAGCCTGCGCGCGCTCGTGAAGCACCTCGACGGCATCAGCGACGCCGACATCACCGGCCTCAACATCCCGACGGGCCAACCGCTGCGCTACGACCTCGACGACGACCTCCGGCCCACGGTCCCGGGGGGCACCTACCTGGACCCTGAGGCGGCCGCCGCAGCAGCCGCCGCGGTGGCCAACCAGGGGCGCTGAACGGGTCTGGTTCGGCCGTTTCGCCCGCTACCCTCTCCGGTACCCCAGCACCGACACCGGAGCGTCACATGCGCCGTCCCGCCCTTCTGGCCGCCCTCGTCCTGAGCAGCGCCGGGCTCACCGCCTTCGCGTCTGCGAGCACCCCGACCGGCAGCACGGTGACGCTGTCGAAGACGGCCGCCGTGACGGCCGCGTGGAGCGGCAGCGCGGGTCCCGGCGTCGACTCGGGCGGGTGCGGCACGGACACGGTCGCCACCGACGACCACCACGCGCTGACGGTGAAGGTGCCGACGGGCCTCTACGACGCCGTGACCACCTCGACGACGATCGCGATCAAGGCCGCCAACGACCTGGATCTCGAGGTGCGGGACGCGAACGGCGGCATCGTCGCCGACTCGGCGAGCGGAGGCGGCAACGAGAAGGTCGTCCTGACCGACCTCGCGGCCGGCTCCTACGACGTCGTGGTGTGCGCCGGCACGGTGCTGAGCGACAACTACACCGCGACGCTCAAGACGGTGCCGACGGCCAAGCCGAAGGTGACCGTCACCGCGGCACCCAAGGCGCTCATGACGTTCACCCCCGCAACCGTCGTGGACCCGGTCCTCTTCGGCGGCGAGCCGGGCTTCACGTTCGACCCGACGAGCGCCGGCGGCGCCCAGCGGTCCTTCGTCGACTGGCCGGTCAGCAGCCGCACGATGATCGGCGTGCTGTTCCGCTCCGAGGACGGCGGACTGAGCTACACGAAGCGCTACGCCCCCGCGGACGACCTCGCGAACCTCGGCGTCGCGTGTGCCGCCCGTCAGGTCCCGTACTGCCCCGCCGGTGGCGGTGGTGACACCGACATCGACATCAACCCCAGCAGCGGCTCGATCGGCATGGGCGAGCAGGAGTCGCTGGCCAACCAGGCGCTCGGGGTCAGCCTGGACCACGGCACGACCTTCCCGGCCGACCACGTCGACCCGGCGCTCGACAAGACCGGCTCCGGCGTCGACCGGCAGTGGCAGGCGTCCTGGGCGGGCACGAAGACGCGGTTCATGGCCTACCACGTACCGGCGGTCGGCGAGTTCATCAACCGCAGCGACAACGACGGCGCGCTGGGCAGCTGGTCGGTGCCGGGCGTGCCGCAGATCCCGGGCGTGACGCAGAGCGGCAGCATGCTGGCCGACAACACGGGCGGCCCGCTGAACCACACGCTCTACATCGGCTACCTCGGCTTCCCCGCCGTCAACGCCAACACCGGCTTCAACGTCGGCGTCTCCACCGACGGCGCGAAGACGTTCGTCAGCCACCCGATCCCGGGCGCCGACAACGCGCGAAGCATGACCACGCTGACCATCGACAAGGCGGGCAACCTCTACGCCGTCTGGGCCGACAGCGGCACGCAGCACACCTACCTCGCGACGAGCCTCGCCAGCGACCCCGCGAACCGCAAGGCGCCGGCGAGCAAGTGGAGCAAGCCGGTCCAGGTCGACGTCGACCCGCTGCACGTGACGATCTTCGCCAACGTCGTCGCCGGCAGCAGCGGCCGCGTCGCCATCGGCTACTACGGCACGACCGCCAAGGCCGCGACACCCGACGCCGTCCAGCCCGGCCAGGGCGGCTGGAAGCCCTACGTCGCGTACACCGCGAACGCCTTGTGCCAGTGGAGCGCGACTCCGTGCTCGAGCCCGACGTTCAGCCAGGACCCGATCGCGCACCGCGTCAACCACGACACCAACATCTGCACGCGTGGCACGACCTGCGCGGCGGACACGACGGCGAACCGCAACCTGCTCGACTACTTCGCGATCGACGTCGACAAGGCGGGCCACCTCGGCTTCGTCTGGTCCGACACCAACAACAGCACGCTGATGCCGTACGTGAAGGTGGCGCGGCAGGCGAGCGGGCCCTCGCTCTACGCCGGCATGCCCAACGCCAACGTGCCGCTGCGCCGCAACGGCGCGGCCGACGCGCTCGGTGACGCGAAGTACCCGATCGCCGGCGCCAAGATCCTCACCGCCTCCAACCAGAAGATGCTCGACCTGCAGAGCACGACCGTGCAGCGCGCGCCCAACGGCGACGTGGTCGTGACGGTCAAGGCACCTGGCCTCAGCACGAGCCAGAACGGGCTGCTGCCGGCGAGCATCGACGACAGCGGCACGCCCATCCAGCAGGCCCGCTTCGTCACGCGCTGGGACTACAAGAACCAGGCGTACTACGCCGAGATGACGCTGACCGGTCAGGAGGGCGGCGTCAGCTACGGCTCGGGCACCGTCGGCACGGCGGAGGGTCAGTACAACGCGGGCAACATCACGGCGACGCTGGGCAACACCTACCAGCCGCTGTCGGCCGCGACGGGCACCTTCCGCAGCGGCACCTACGTCATCCGGGTCCCCGCCTCGGCCGTGGGCTCGCCGCCGAAGGGCGCGACGCTCTACTCCGTCGGCAGCTACTCGCTGCTCGGGCCGACGGACCTCCCGTACGGCTCCGTGCAGACCCTGCCCGTGACGGTCGACAGCACGCCGACCTTCGACACGGCCTTCGGCGTGACGAGCGGGTCCGTCGCAGGGAGCGCCCCGACGCACGGGCTGCCCCCGGCGATCGGCGGCTCGAAGGGCAACGGCGGCGGCCTCGCCGCGACCGGTCTGCCGGTCGGCGTCGCGGCCCTCGCACTGGCGCTGCTGGCCACGGCCGGCGTCGTCATCCGCCGCCGGCGGGTCTAGCGACGCCGTTTCCACAGCACCCTGGTGCTGTGGAAACGCGGGATGGCTAGTCGGGCTGGGCGAACCTCGCGAAGGCGGCGAGGTTCGCCGTCGACTCGCCGCGCTTCTGGCGCCAGGCCCACTCGCGCTTGATCGACGACGCGAAGCCGATCTCGAGCAGCAGGTCGAAGGACTCGTCGGCGTACTGAAGCACCGAGCCCAGCAGGCGGTCGACCTCCTCCGGAGTGATGCCGCCCAGCGGCAACCGGCCGACGAGGTAGACGTCACCCGCCTTGTCGAGCGCGAACGAGACGGCGTACATCCGGGTGTTGCGCCGCAGCAGGAACGCGTAGAACTCCTCGAAGTTCTCGTCGGGCCGCCGGCACACGAAGGCCTCGACGAGCAGCCCGTGCTGCCCGACGACGAGCCACGCGTTGGTGAAGAGCTTGTGCGTGCCCGGCAGCTTCACGAAGAACTGCTCGGGCGAGGGCTCCGCGAAGTCCAGCGACGCCTCGGTCAGCGCCTCCCGGATGATGTCCCCGGCGTCGGTCATGACGCGAGCGCCGCCGCCAGCACCGAGCGGTAGGCCGCGAGCAGCCCGTCGGCGGTCCGGTTCCAGGAGAACTCCGCGGCGTGCCGCACCGCCCCGGCCGCCAGGACGTCCCGACGGTCCAGCGCACGCGCCAGCCCTGCCGCCCACGCGTCGGCGCGGTGCCCGTCGACCAGCACGCCGCTCACCCCGTCGTCGACCGTCGTCAGGAGCCCACCGATCCGGGTCGCCACGACCGGCGTACCGCATGCCTGCGCCTCGAGCGCGACCAGCCCGAACGACTCGTTGAACGAGGGGACCGCGACGAGGTCGGCGGCGGTGTACCAGTCGCGCAGCACGTCCGGCGTGGCAGGAGGGGCGAAGGTCGCTGCGACCCCCAGCGAGCGAGCCAGGTCCTGCAGGTGCGCGTCGTAGTCCGTCGCGCTGCCGCTCACCCCTCCGACGATCGCGACGTGGAGCCTCGGGACGTCGAGCAGGGCTGCTGCCCGGAGCAGCACGTCGGGCGCCTTGAGCGGCTGCAGGCGCCCGACGAACACGAGCAGGGTGGCGTCCGGCGGGACCCCGAGGCGAGTACGGGCTGCCGACGCGGACCCGAGCCGGAAGTGCTCGAGGTCGACTCCCGGCGCGACGGTCACGACGCGGTCGACATCGGCGTCGTAGAGCGACACCAGGTCCCGCGCCTCCTGGGACGTGTTGGCGACCAGCACGTCGGCCGCGTCGATGACCTGCTGCTCACCGACGATTCGGCGCAGCGGCTCGGGGGTGTCGCCCTCGGCGAGGTCCTGGTTCTTCACGCGCGCGAGCGTGTGCGCGGAGTGGACGAGCGGCACGCCCCAGCGCTCGGCGGCGAGCCAGCCGACCTGTCCGGACAGCCAGTAGTGGGAGTGGACGACGTCGAAGTATCCCGGCTCGTGCTGCGCCTCGACCCGGAGCAGCCCGGAGGTCAGCGCGCACAGCTGCGAGGGAAGGTCCTCCTTGGACAGCCCCTCGAAGGGCCCGGCGGCGAGGTGCCGGACGGTGACGCCGTCCGCCAAGGAGCAGACCGGCGGCTGGTCCGACGACGTGGCCCGCGTGAAGATCTCGACCTCCACGCCCCGGTCCGCGAGCCGGCGGGCGGTCTCGACGACGTAGACGTTCATGCCGCCGGCGTCGCCGGTGCCCGGCTGGTCGAGCGGGGAGGTGTGCACGGAGAGCACAGCGGCACGGCGCGGTCGCACGCTCCTCAGCCCACCTCTCATGCCGCCCATCCTTCCCGATGGCATGCAACGCAGCACCCCGGGGCCCTCTTCCCCGCCCACTAGCCTCGACGCATGCCCGTCGCCGTCGTCACCGGTGCCTCGTCCGGGATCGGCGCCGCCACCGCCGTCCGCCTCGCCGCCGAGGGCTGGGAGGTCGTGGGCGCCGCCCGCCGGCTCGACCGCCTGGCCGCGCTGGAGGGCGTACGCCCGCAGGCTCTCGACGTCACCGATCCGCGCTCCGTCGACCAGCTCGTCGACGCGGTGCCGCGGTGCGACCTGCTCGTCGCCAACGCCGGCGGGGCCTTCGACCTCGACACGGTCGCCGACGCCGACATGGGCGCCTGGGCCCGGATGTACGACGTCAACGTCCTCGGCCTCGTGCGCACCGTGCAGGCCCTGCTGCCGGCGCTCCGCACGGCGCGCGGACACGTCGTCATGACCGGCTCGACCGCAGGACGATGGGTGTACGAGGGAGGCGGCGGCTACGTCGCGGCCAAGCACGCCGTGGCCGCGCTCCGGGACACGCTGCGCCTGGAGGAGCAGGTGGTGCGCGTCAGCGAGGTCGCGCCGGGGATGGTGAAGACCGAGGAGTTCTCGACCATCCGCTTCGGTGGCGACGAGGCACGTGCCGCCGCGGTCTACGAGGGCGTCGAGGCCCTCACGGCCGAGGACGTCGCGGACGCGATCGTCTGGATCGCCACCCGCCCGAGGCACGTGAACATCGACCTGGTCCAGATCACGCCGCTGCAGCAGCACGGCGTCAACAAGGTCGTGCGTGGCTAGGGAGAAGAGGTACGCCGCCGGGCGCGCCCGCGCGCTCGGGCTCCCCACCCGCGGCACGACGAACCCCAACCGGCTGCGCCGGGTCGACCGGCACCTGGTCGAGGTGCACCGCTCGCTGCTGACCGGCGCCGCCGACCCGCTCGTCGTCGACCTCGGCTACGGCGCCACCCCGATCACGGCGGTCGAGCTGCACGCGCGGGTCCGCGCCGTGCGCCCCGACGCGCGCGTCGTCGGCATCGAGATCGACCCGGCGAGGGTGGAGGCGGCCGCGGACGCCCGCACGGACGGGCTGGACTTCGTGCGTGGCGGCTTCGAGCTGGCAGGGCTGCGGCCGCTCGTGGTCAGGGCCCTCAACGTGCTGCGGCAGTACGCGGAGGCGGCCGCGGCCGAGGCGTGGGTCACGATGACGGATCGCCTGCAGGACAAGGGGATCCTGCTCGAAGGCACGTGCGACGAGGTGGGCCGGCGGGCGGCCTGGGTCACCCTCGACCGGAGCGGCCCCTTGACGCTCACGCTCGCCGCGGCCGTCGAGCACCTCGACCGCCCGTCCTCGCTGGCCGAGCGACTGCCGAAGGCGCTCATCCACCGCAACACCCCGGGCAACCCGATCCACGAGCTGCTGACCGCGTGCGACCGGGCCTGGGACGCGGCCGCACCCATGGGCACCTTCGGCAACCGCCAGCGCTGGGCGAGGATGGTCGAGAACCTCGACTGGCCTCAGGTCGGCCGCCCTCGCGACGGCGAGCTCACCGTCCCGTGGGCGACCCTAGGCTGACGCCCGTGACGGATCACGAGCACATCGTCAGCAACGGCAAGCGGGACCTCACCCTCGGCGAGCTCGCCCGCATGCAGCCCGGCATGGACCGGCTCATGGCGGAGGTCGGCCCGCGCCTGCACCGCTGCTACCACGCGGCGAAGGCGGGCAACTGGCCGCTGGCGGCGTACTTCAGCAAGTCGGCGGCCAAGCAGCTCGCGCTCTGCGCGGAGTCCCGCCCGAAGTACGAGCCGGAGATGACGGCCTACCTCAGCGACGACTACGCGCCCGTCACGGCCGCGATCAAGGCGCAGGACCTGCCGGCCTTCGAGAGCGCGTGGACCCACATGGTCGACCGGGCCAACGTCCTGCACGGCGTCTTCGGGAAGCCCTACATCGGGTGGAAGACGCCCGAGAACCCGCCTGACGACCTCGATCTCCGGGCCGGGATGTGAAAAGACCCCCGGGCACCAGCCCGGGGGTCTCTCCGTCGCCGCCCCCACCACCAGGGGACGTGTGAGGGCGCTACATGGACAGGAGCAGCGCGAGCTCGGCGTCGAGGTCGACGACCTCGGACTCGGAGCCGGTGGGAACGGCGACGTAGGTCTGCTGAAGGAACTCGACCAGCCCGTCGCGGTCGATCTCGAAGAGCGCGGAGCCGGACGGCGAGGCCATCGCGAGGTTCACGACGCGCTCGCCACCGTGCAGGGACGGCCAGACGCGGACGTCGCCCTCGCCGACCGCTGCGGCGACACCGTCGGTGAGCAGCTGGCGGGCGAACATCCACTCGACGATGCCGTCGCCCTCGCCACCGGTCTGGAAGGCGACGCGGACGGCCCACGGGTCGATGACGTCGTAGCGCAGGTTGGCGATGACCGGCAGGGACGGGCCACCCGGGACGACCAGGCGGAGCTCGATCTCGGCGGTGACGGAGGCGATGGGGTTCATCTGGGTGGGTCCTTCGGG
>Ga0070658_10003411_pt1 | contig 13073 bp, 14 predicted proteins | sample KBSC13metaG_FD_64664 | JGI IMG/M metagenome (GOLD analysis project Ga0070658, IMG submission 64664) | Corn rhizosphere microbial communities from Kellogg Biological Station, Michigan, USA - KBS C1-3 metaG | ecosystem: Host-associated > Plants > Roots > Rhizosphere > Soil ... | reverse complement strand
CCGGCGCTGGCGGCGTGACTTCCTTTAGGGCCGAACGTACAGGACGTAGCCGTCCGCCCCGTCCGTAAAGGCGCGCATGCCGACTTTCACCTCGGATCCGGAATAGCCCAACGAACGAAGCAAGTTCGCCTTGACCCTTTCCATCTCCTTGGCATCGATATTGTGCGCATCCCATGCCAGCACAGGGCATCCCGATCCGTTCAGGCGTCTCGTCAGCTCTGCCTTCACGTCGGCGGGCAGTCTTCCGGCCTCGATGTCCTGCGTGAAGAAATGCCTGGGCTGCGCGAAGCCGTGGAGGTATCGGCCGTAGGCACTGTCGTAGACGATCGCGGCGTAGCCCGGCTTGTACCAGGCGGGATTTTCCGGAGAGAGCACCGGCAAAATCTCGTGCTCACAGGCGGGTAACATCCGAATCCATGCGGCCGAGCTGCGGAAGGGTTCATAGAATGCCGGCGCTTCGTTCGCGGGAAGACGTGCGCCGACGATGGCCGTCATGGGAAGCACGATGACGGCGAGCGCGGATGCCAGAACGACACGGAGCAGCTGCCCCAGGTTCTTCATGGCGGCATCATAGAGCCAGGCGGAAAGCCCCCAGATGAAAGGCGACACGACCAGGAAGTTTCGGTCGAAGAAGTTCGGAGCCAGCAAGGTCGAGCTGACGATGCCACCGACAAGGACAAGGACTGGCACGCCCACCAGCAGGGTGATCACCGGATCGACCGCCTTGAGGCGAACGATGCCCGGCGAAGGGGCCGCGGCGGCGCACCCGGCCAGCGCGCCAACGGCGCAGAGGGCAAGCGCCACCAAACCGGCGCTGCCGAACGAATAACGTACGCAGGCCTGGAGAACGGTGAGATACCAGGTCGGTGTATTGAGGTACCAGTTGTTGTCGAGCGTCACTTGCGAATGGGCGGCGATGACGAACTTCACGTAGGCCGCCGACGCCAGGAGCAGAACGACGGCGGCGGCCGCGAGGACCACCTGCCGGCGCCGGTTGAAGGCGGCGAGGACGAACAGGACCGCCAGACACTCGTACATGACGTAGAAATGCACGAACGAGCCGATCGCCATCAGCGTCAGCAGCACCGGCAACAGCTTCCGCCATCGGTTCCGTCCGTCGTCGCCCGTCAGCAGGGCAAGGCTGAGCGCCATTATCGCGGCGCTGAAAAGCAGGCAGAGCGCGTACGAGCGTGCGTTCTGCGCCTGGAAGAACCAGAAGAGGGTGTTCGTCGCGATCGCGGCGCTGAACAGCCGGGCGGGAAGGCTGAAGAACGGCCGCGTCGTGGTCAGAAACACCACGATCGCGCCGCAGGCCGCCGCGGCGCTCAACCCGCGCAGCGCCGCATCGCCGGTCCCGAACACCTGGGCATGGAGCCATAGCGCCAGCATGTAGAGCGGCGGATGAACGTCCGTGGCAATGCGGGAAAGAAGGTCCGTGCCGACGGCAGGTTCGAGCAGCCGCGCGGTGAAGAGCTCGTCGAGCCAGAAGCTGTGCCCGTCCAAGGCGACGAACGCACCGACCAGCCCGATGGCGCTGGCGATGCCGAAGCAGGCGATCGCAATGCGTCGCTCCAGCCCGGCGCCGACAGCCACGCGTCCGATCCGCGAGGAGACGGGGTTATCGATCGAAGACAAAGGCGAACCTCTCGCGCATGTAGCCGCGCTGGAAGCGCTCGCGCAGCCGCCAGATGCCGGCATCGAGGACGAAGTGCGCCATCACGATCCCGACGAACGCTCCGTAGATGGCAAATCTCCAGGAGAGGGTCGAGGTGTCGGGTGCTGCGACTGCGGCGTTGAGCAGAAGCGCGCCCAAGGTCGACAGGCCGGCCAGCATCGCGAGCGAGGCAAAGGCCGGGCGCCGGGCGACCGCGACCACTCCCATGAAGACCAGATACTGCAATCCATGGGCGATGGCGTACCCCATCGTGGCCGATATCTGATCATCGAACAGAAACGTCGGCAGGAAGAACGACGCGCCAAGAAGCAGGAAAACCAGCCGCAATCTGTTCGTGCGAAGCGCCGGTACCTTTATCACGGCGACGACCAGCAGGACCGGAATCGCAAGATAGAGCAGCATCCCCAAACGGTGCAGCGCGGTGAATTCGGGCGCCAGGCTGGAAAGACCGATCCTGTTGAGGCTGAAGAAACCCAGGATTCCGGCCACGGCCGCTACCATCAAGGTGCGTCGTTCCCAGATCGAGCTCGGTCCGCTGCCCGTGCCGGCCGCGACGAAGCTCAGGAGGCCGACGTTCTGCTTCTGGTAGTGCCAGAGCTGCCAGCTGAAGAAGAGGGCGAGCAGGTAGCCGCGGGCCGCCGGCATGAATTGGAATGCCGCCGCGCCCCCGAGGACGAGGAGAGCAGGGACGACGAAGTAGCGAAGAGGATGGGCGCGGAAGTGCGAGCGCATCTTGGGGTCGGTGTAGAACCATCCCGTCGACGCCACGTGAAAGTTGGCGCCCACGAAGTTCAACACGATGATCGTGCGCAGCGCGGAATCCTCGTCGGCCATGACGTGCTGGGTGTAGGGCGCGATCAGGATCGGCAGCATCGTCGCGATGGATATCAGCACGATGAACACGTGCCACGCCGCGGCGTTCTTTCTCGCCCGCAGCCCATAGCCCGCCTCAAACACGTTGTCCGTCATCTCCGGATCCCCGATGGCGCACGCAAAGGTCGATGACAGACAGAAAGCGCAACGGGGGTTGGCTTTCAACCTCCGGTGACAATTCATACAACACTTGTAACTTGACGTCCGCGCCGGTGGCGGAATCGCGCCTCGTCGGGCGCTAGGCGGTGCGTCCCCCGCCTGCGAACGGGCTCATCAGCGCACGCCGTGCGCGCAGCACCGTCGCGGCCCGGCGGAAGCCCAGGGTGTTGTAGAGTGCCGGCAGGAAACCCGAGCCGGGAATCCTGAACGCGGGATCGAGCTCGCGGATCCAGTCGAAGACGCGTGTCGCCTCGTCGAGGTCGTAGCGTGCGATCTGGTGGGCCAGCGGCCACAGGCGACCGACCGTCGAGGCGCGGCCGCGCCGCGCGTTCATCTCGCCGCGGTCGGCGAGCAGCCGATAGATCTTCCGGTAGATCTTGAGTTCGGCCAGATGCACCGGGACGCTCTCGGAAGGCGTCGGTGCCTGCAGGCGGCCGCGCGCGTGGTGACGGTGCACGAGCGCGAACTTGTCCCAGATCGCGATCCGCGGGTGCTTCAGCGCCACCTCGAGGATGAACATGCGATCGTCGTTGGCGATGAACTCCTGGCGGTGCGGCACGTCCTGGATGAGGCTCTTCCGGAACAGGAACGCCGAATAGTGCGAGCCCTGGCACTCGCCGAGCTGCTGGGCGATGAAGTCGTCGCAGCGCACCCACGGCGCCTCGATCCAGCTGTCCGTGCGCTCGTCGATCGTGCGGTATCCGGCGACGACGACGTCGGCGTCCTCCTTCAGCGCGATCTCGAGCTGTGCGTCGTTGGCCTCCGGCTCGAGCCAATCGTCCGAATCGAGGAAGCGCACGTACTGGCCGTGCGCCATCGAGAATGCCTTGTTGACCGCCCAGTCCTTGCCCCAGTTGCCGGTGCGCACCGTCACGAGGCCGGGTTGCCGGGCCAGCCACTCGGGCGTGTCGTCGGTGCTGCCGTCATCGACGACGATGATCTCGTGCGGGCTCTTCGTCGCGCGGCACGACTCGATCGCCTTGGGCAGGGCCCACAGGCGATTGTATGTCGGGATGATGATGGAGAGGGCGACCACGTGTGCCGGGCGACTATGGCGCAGGCTGGAGGGGCTGCGCAATGTAGATCAGGAAGCGCTTGAGCAGCCGCAAGGTGCGGAAGCGGCGCGGATAGAGGTGCTTCTCGGCCAGCACGCGCAGCCAGGCAAACAGATAGAACCGCCAGTTGAAGAGACGCGTCGGGCCGATCATGTGCTTCCAGTCCGCGGCCTCGGAGACGACGCATTGCAGCGCGCGGGCGGTCGTGTATTCGAGCGGATACTTCACATAGAGATGCAGCTCGAAGTTGTCGCCGCCGGGTGCGCCTTCGGCCGTCGCGCCGCCGAGCGGCTTCACCGTGTACATCATGTACGGCAGGAAGCGGACGTCCTTGGTGAGGCCGAGCTCGTCCATCCGGAACTTCACGAACGATTCGGTGTTCCAGTTGCCGGGGCTCTTCGCCTTCATCCGTACGGCCAGCGCCTCGGGCTCCTCGAACACCGCCCGCGTGACGTCCATGAAGCGGCGGAAGTGCCGGCTCGGCGCGACCACGCAGCGGTCGGTGACGCCGCGGTAGCGCTCGCCGTCGGGCAGGTAGAGATGGTCCGGCGACAGCAGGTCGAGCGACGGGAACAGCACCGGCCACATGCAGTCCGACCGCGTGGCCACGAACCAGTCGTACTTGTCGAACAGCCCTTCTTCCTCGAGCTTGCGACGCAGGAAGTCGCGGAAGAAGAGCTGCAGCGAACCGCTGCCTGCCTGCTCGAGCTCGGGCCGCGCCGGGTGGCGGATGCCGCCGAACCACTGGTCGGGCAGCTCGAGGAGGGCGCGGACGTTGCGCCCGCCGGCGAAGGCGTCGAAGGCCTCGCCCCAGTCCTCGGGGTCCTTGTACTTCCAGACATACGTGGCGTGGTCGTAGAAGACGTTGTGCGTCTCGCGCGGATTGTCGCCGACGCAGAGCGCCAGGTCGGCACCCAGCCGGTCCATCAGGTTCTTCTTGAACAGGGTGAACGTCAGTTCATGCGCGCGCGTCTCGTTGAGCAGCACGATCAGCGTTCTTCCGGCCTTCTCCATGCCTCACCTTGGCATGAAAGCCGGATTCCGAGGAAGGGCGCCGGCGGCGAGTGGTTTGCGCCTGCGGCGAGTGATTTGCTCCTGCGGCGGTGGCGCGCTGGCGGGGCCGAGGACGATGGCGTAGAACGCCAATTCGCATGCGCCTTGCGTTCCTTTTCCTCCTCGCCGTCGCTGGCCTGCCGTGGGCTGCGCCGGCCCATGCCGCCCCGCCGGGCGTTTTCCTCGAGGAACTGACCTGGACCGAGGTCCGCGACGCCCTCAAGGCCGGCACCACCACGATCATCCTGCCCGTCGGCGGCACCGAACAGAGCGGCCCCCAGATCGCGCTGGGCAAACACAACGTGCGCGCACGCGTCCTGGCCGGCCGGATCGCCGCCCAGCTGGGCGACACCCTGGTCGCGCCGGTGCTGGCCTATGTGCCGGAAGGCAGCATCTCGCCGCCCGGCGGCCACATGCGCTATCCCGGCACGATCTCGATCCCCGAGGCCGCCTTCAAGGCCACGCTCGAGGGCGCGGCGCGCAGCTTCCGGCAGGCGGGCTTCACGCACATCGTGCTGATCGGCGACCACGGCGGCTACCAGGCCGAGCTCAGGGACGTGGCGGCGGCGCTGAACCGGGAGTGGGCCAAGGCGCCAGGTGGCCCGCTGGCGCGCGCCCACTTCATCGACACCTATTACAAGGTGACCGAGACGCTCTACGTCCAGGCGTTGCGCGCCCGTGGGGTGAGCGAAGCCGCGATCGGCAGCCATGCCGGCCTGGCCGATACCTCGCTCACGATGGCGATCGATCCTGCGCTGGTGCGGACCGACCGGCTGGAGACATCGCCCGGCGGCAGCGCCACGGGCGTCAGCGGCGATCCGCGCGGGTCGTCGGCGGCGCTGGGGCAACTTGGCGTCGACGAAATCGTTGCCCAAACCGTGGCCGCCATCCGCAAGGCGCGCCAGGAGATGCACTGACCCTCATGATCCGCGTTCGCTTTCTCGCGACGGCCATCGCCGTTCTCGTCTCTTGCACCCTCGGCGGGCCGATCGCGGCCCAGACCGCGGCCCAGACCACGAGCCAGACCGCGGCGCCGATCGTCACCGTGCCCGGCATGCCGCCAGTGATCGATCCGACCAACCTCTACAGCGAGATCGGCGCGGATCGCCTCAGCCCCGCGGTCCGCTACGACCTGCCGCGTGTCTATGTGCCCAATCGGCGCTCCAACACGGTGACGGTGATCGACCAGGCCACGCTGGCCGTCGTCGACACGTTCCGGGTCGGTCGCAATCCGCAACACGTCGTGCCGTCGTGGGACCTGCGCACCCTGTGGGTCGCCAACAATGCCGAGGGCCGCACCGACGGCAGCCTGACGCCGATCGATCCGCTGACCGGCAAGCCCGGCGCGGCGATCCCGGTCGACGATCCCTACAACGTCTATTTCACGCCGTCGGGCCGGCGCGCCATCATCGTTGCCGAGGAGCTGCGGCGGCTCGATTTCCGCTATCCGCAGACCATGAAGCTCGACTATTCGATCGCGGTGCCGAAGTGCGGTGGCGTCAACCATGCCGACTTCTCCATCGACGGCAGCTACGCGCTGTTCACCTGCGAGTTCGATGGCGCGGTGACCAAGATCGATCTCGTCAACCGCGCGGTCATTGGCACCCTGGTGCTGACGCCGTACTACGCCCGGCCCGACGTCGTGGCGCATCTCGCCACCTTCGAGAAGAAGCCGGCGCTGGTGCTCAACCGGCCGGAGCTGGGCGAGTCCGTCTACGCCGCGCGCGGCATGCCGCAGGACATCCGCATCTCGCCCGACGGCAAGCTGTTCTTCGTGGCCGACATGCTGGCCGACGGCGTGCACGTGGTCGACGGCACGTCGTTCCGCCAGGTCGGCTTCATCCCGACCGGCGTGGGCGCGCACGGCCTGTATCCCAGCCGCGACGGCAAGCTGCTCTACGTGGCCAACCGCGGCAGCAACAAGATGATCGGCCGTCCCGGCGGCCCGGGCTCGGTCTCGGTGATCGACTTCGCCACGCGCCAGGTCGTGCAGACCTGGCCGATCCCCGACGGCGGCAGCCCCGACATGGGCAACGTCAGCGCCGACGGCAGATATCTCTGGCTGTCGGGGCGCTTCGACGACGTCGTCTACCGCATCGACACGACGTCAGGGGCGGTCGACAAGATCAAGGTCGGCCGCGAGCCGCACGGCCTCACCGTGTGGCCGCAGCCCGGCCGCTACTCGCTCGGCCACACCGGAAATCTGCGCTAGATCTAGGCCGCGTAGGCCAGCGGCCGGCTGCCGCCCTTGATCTGCGTGCGATGCATCACCCGCCGCGCCGCGCCGTCGAACGGGTCGCGGCGATGCATGGTCGAGCGGTTGTCCCACATCACGAGGTCGCCCAGCCGCCATTTGTGCTCGTAGAGAAACGGCGGCTGCGTGACGTGGGTCCACAGCGCCTCGAGCAGCGCATCGGACTCGGGCCGCGAATAGCCTTCGACGTACGAGTTGCGCCGCCGGCCGAGGTAGAGCGTGGCGCGGCCGTTGGCCGGATGCCTGAGGATCGCCGGATGCCAGGCACCGGGCGCAGCCATCGGATCGTCGGTCGCGCTGACGCCCTGGCGCAGGTAGCCGCCGGAGTTGTAGGTGCCGTCGTGCTTGATGCGGCGGCCTTCGATCTTCTGCCTGAGGTCGGCCGGCAGGGCGTCACAGGCCGCCTGCATGCCGCAGAACCAGGTGTTGCCGCCGGCCGGCGGGATCTCGAGCGCGAACAGCATCGAGGCATCGGGCGGCGTGTCGAGATAGCTCATGTCGGTGTGCCACACCGCCTCGCCGGCGCCGAGCGCGCCGATGGGATCGCCCTTGGCGTCGACCACGTTGGAGACGACGTAGATGTCGGGATAGCCCGGCGGGCTGATCTTGCCACGCTCCTGGTTGGGCGGCGGGTCGAGTTCGCCGAAGCGACGGCTGAACGCCAGCAGGTCGTCGTCGCCGAGCGTCTGGCCGCGCAGCAGGATCACCGAATGGCGGTGCCACGCCTGCTCGACGGCGGCGAAGTCGGCGGCGCTCGGATGCCGCAAATCGACACCGATGATCTCGGCGCCGACGGCGGGTGTCAGCGGACGTACCGTCACTCCCATGTCGTTCCTCCCGGTCGTCATTCTCGCTGCGAATGATCGACCGGCGGCGCCTGCCGATCAAGCGCCCAGCACGAAGCCCAACCACGCCGCGAGCTTGTCGCCGACGGCGGGCGCGAGCGGGCCGGTGTAGCCGGGATCGGTCGGTCCGGAGACCGTCTTGAGATTGTGGCTCACCGCCGGCACGACCAGCGCCTCGCCGGGCGCGCCGCGCGTGCCCAGCCCATCGAGCAGCGGCTGGATGTCGCCGAACGGCACGATCTGGCTGTCGGCGCCGCCGTGGATCAGCAGGCAGGCGTTGTCGGTCCGCGCCAGCGCCGCCGCCGGATCGAAGGCCAGCGCCGCCTGCAGGAACGGGCCGGCGTAGGGCGGGAAGACGAGCTGCAACGCCGGCGGCGCGTCGGCCGGCACATGGCCGCTGCCCAGGATTGCCGCCACGATACGGTCGGCCTCTGCCGCGAGTGGCGGGGCGGTGCGCGCGACCTGGGCACGCACGATCTCCGCCAGCGGCCGGCCCGGCGTCGAGGCCAGCACCAGCCCATGCGGACGACGCGTCTCCATCGCGACCGTGGCGGCCAGCGCCAGCAGGCCGCCCTCGCTGTGGCCGAGGAAGGCGGTGGCGTAGGGCTTGATCTCGTCGTGCCGCAGCAGCTCGGCGTGGGCTGCGACGGCGTCGGCCACGAAGTGATCCCACAGGAAGAACCGCTCTTCCGCCGCCAGCCCGTCCCGCGGCCGCGATGTCGACCGGCCGATGCCGCGCTTGTCGTAGCGCAGGGTGGCGATGCCCGCCGCCGCCAGCCGCTCGGCGATCAGTTTCAGCGTGTCGATGCGCACGGGGATCAGCGGATTGTTGCCGTCGCGATCGGTCGGCCCGCTGCCGGCGATCAGCACCACGCCCGGCACGGGCTGGATCTCGCTCACCAGCGGCAGCAGCAGGGTGCCGGCCAAGGTCGCTCCGGCGGCGCCCGCGAAGCGCAGCTCGCGCCGCACCGTGCCGTCGCGGTACCACGGCACCGGTGTCCTGACCTGCGCGTTGCCGGCTGTCGCGATCAACGAGGCCGCGCCGCCCAGCAGCACGCGCCGGCGGTTCACGGGCGCGGACCGCTCACGATATGGACATGGAAATGGAAGACGACCTGGCCGCCTGCCGGTCCGATGTTGGAGGCCAGGCGAAAGCCGTCCTCGACGCCCAGATCCCTGGCGACCGCGGCCACGGCGCGCCAGAAGCCGGCCTGCGTCTCGGGCGGGGCGGCAGCGGTGAAGTCGACGAAGGACACGTACTCGCCCTTCGGAATCACCAGCACATGAACCGCGGCCTTCGGATGGATGTCGTGGAAGGCCAGCGCGAAGACATCCTCGTAGACCTTCCGGCACGGCAGTTCGCCGCGCAGGATGCGCGCGAAGATGTTGGTACGGTCGTATTCAACAGTGGGAGCCGGCATGGCGGCTACTTTTGCTTGCGCGACGCCTTCTCGGCAATGCCCGACAGGCCTTCGCGGCGCGCCAGCTCGGTCCATACCGCCTTGGGCTTGACGTTGACCGCGGCCCACAGCGTCAGCAGGTGGTAGAGCATGTCGGCGCTCTCGCCGACCAGCTTGGGCTTGTCGCCGCGGATGCCTTCGATCAGCGCCTCGACCGCTTCCTCGCCCAGTTTCTTGGCGATCTGCTGGCGGCCGCGGCTGAACAGGCGGGCGGTGTAGGAGGTCTCGGGATCGGCGCCCTTGCGGCTGTTGATCACGACATAGAGCCGGTCGAGCACGTGCTCGTCGGCGCCGCCGGTTTCGTGGCGCTGCTTCAGCGCCTTCTTCTTTGCTTTTTTCTTCTTGGCCATCGGGGGGAACTCTACTCACGCCTCTTGAACGGACGTATTTGCCATCTTACCGCAAAATCACGCTGCGCGCGAGATCGATCGAACGGGTACGCCGGCACGCGCGAGATGTTCCTTCGCCTGGGCGATGGTGAAGGTGCCGAAATGGAAGATCGAGGCGGCCAGCACCGCCGATGCGCGGCCCTCGATGACGCCGGCCACCAGGTCGTCGAGCGTGCCGACGCCACCCGAGGCCACGACCGGCACCGGCACGGCGTCCGACACCGCCCGCGTGAGCGCGAGGTCGAAGCCCGACTTGGTGCCGTCGCGGTCCATCGAAGTCAGCAGGATCTCGCCCGCGCCGTGCCCGGCCATGCGGCGAGCCCAGTCGATCGCGTCGAGGCCGGTGCCCTTGCGACCGCCGTGCGTGAAGACTTCCCATTTGCCCGGCGCGGTCTGGCGGGCGTCGATCGCCACCACGATGCACTGGTCGCCGTATTTCTCGGCCGCTTCCTTGACGAATTCGGGCCGCGTGACGGCGGCGGAGTTGATCGAGACCTTGTCGGCGCCGGCCAGCAGCAGGCGGCGGATGTCCTCGACCTGGCGGACGCCGCCGCCCACCGTCAGCGGCATGAAGCACTGCTCGGCAGTGCGCGCGACCACGTCGAGGATGGTGTCGCGGTTCTCGTGGCTGGCGGTGATGTCGAGGAAGGTGAGCTCGTCGGCGCCGGCGGCGTCGTAGACGCGCGCCTGCTCGACCGGGTCGCCGGCGTCGCGCAGGTCGACGAACTGCACGCCCTTCACCACGCGGCCGTCCTTGACGTCGAGGCAGGGGATGATGCGGACCTTGAGGCTGTTCACGTCAGTCGCCCTTCAGCACGCGGATGGCGTCGGGCACGGTGACCCTGCCGTCGTAGAGCGCACGGCCGACGATGGCGCCGGTGATGCCGTATTCCTCGGTCGGCCGCAGCTCGCGCAGGTCGTCGAGCGAGCTCACGCCGCCCGAGGCGATGACCGGCGTGGTGAGATGCTGGGCCAGCGTCACCGTGGCGTCGACATTGACGCCGCCCATCGCGCCGTCGCGGTCGATGTCGGTGTAGATGATCGCGGCGACGCCGGCGTCCTCGAAGCGCAGCGCCAGGTCGAGCGCCCGCACGGTGCTCTGCCTGGTCCAGCCGTCGACCGCCACCATGCCGTCGCGCGCATCGATGCCGACGGCGACCTGGCCGGGCCACTGCTTGCACGCCGCCTTGACCAGTCCCGGTTCCTTGACCGCGATGGTGCCCAGGATCACGCGCTTGACGCCGGCCTCGAACCACTGCGCGATGCTCTCGATGGTGCGGATGCCGCCGCCGAGCTGCGTCGGCACGCCGACTTCCTTCAGGATGCTCTCGACCGCCGCGCGATTCACCGGATGGCCTTCGACGGCACCGTTGAGGTCGACGAGATGCAACCACTCGCAGCCGGCCTGCGCGAAGGCCTTGGCCTGCGCAGCCGGGCTGTCGTTGAACACGGTGGCGCGCGCCATGTCGCCGCGCAGCAGGCGCACGCACTTTCCGTCTTTCAGGTCGATGGCGGGGAACAGGATCATGGCGGCGCGGATTTACCGCTTTGGGCCGATCCTGTCATCAGCGGCCGGCCTGTCATCAGCGGCCGGGAGGAGTGACCTCGAGTTCCGCGCCGCGCTTCTGGAGAGTGCGCTCGATGCCGGGCCGGTCGAGCTTGGTCTTGTCGTCGCCCTCGAGCAGCCAGGCCACGCCACCGGCGCGGCCGACCTGGTTGGCCCGGCGCAGCGCATCGTCCAGCACTTCGTATTCGGCCGGAATCAGCCGGTGCTTGGCCGCGCGGAATTCTCGTTCGGTGGTGCAGACGTAGCCGACTGTCCACCAAAGCCTGTAGGTCATGCGGAATTTCTCCTCGACCCACCCTGGACCGGACCTCACCGTACCGTCTTTGAGGCCGCGACGCCATGCGGCTCAGCCGTCGTTCAGGTGGCAGGCGCTGATGTGGCCAGGTGCGACATCCTTCAGGACCGGCCGCTCGATCTTGCAGCGGTCGAAGGCATGCGGGCAGCGCGGATGGAAGGCACAGCCGGAGGGCGGATCGAGAGGCGAGGGCAGCTCGCCCGCGATCGGCTTGTAGGTCCGTCGCCGGGCATCGAGCGTCGGCACCTCGGCCAGCAGCGCCTGGGTGTAGGGATGGTTCGGATGGGCGAACAGTTCCTCGGCCGGCGCCACCTCGACCAGCCGGCCGAGGTACATGATGGCGACGCGGTCGGACAGATGCTCGACCACCGCGAGATTGTGGCTGATGAACAGATACGTGAGGCCGAGCCGCTGGCGCAGTTCCATGAACAGGTTCAGCACCTGCGCCTGGATCGACACGTCGAGTGCCGCGACCGCCTCGTCGCAGACGATGAAACTGGGCTTCACCGCCAAAGCGCGCGCGATGCCGACCCGCTGGCGCTGGCCGCCCGAGAACTGGTGCGGATAGCGTGAGGCATAGGCGCCGTCGAGGCCGACCTGGTCGAGCATCTCGGCGACGTACCGGCCCTGCGTGCCGCGCGCGATCAGCCCGTGCACCCGGGGCGCCTCGCCGACGATCTCCGACACGCGCAGGCGCGGATTGAGCGAGGCGTACGGGTCCTGGAAGATCATCTGCACGGCGAGCTGCCAGGCCTTGCGATCGGCGCCACCCATCGCCGCCACGTCGCGGCCGCGCCACTCCATCCTGCCCGCGGTCTGCGGCTGGATGCCGGCGACGATGCGGCCCAGGGTGCTCTTGCCGCAGCCCGACTCGCCCACCAGCCCCACGACCTCGCCCTCGGCGATGTCGAGATCGACCTCCGACACCGCCTGCACGACGGTCTCGCGCACCTTGGCGCCCAGCGCGTTGGCGATCTTGCCGGCGAGATCGACCTTCTGCGTGAAGCGCTTGGTGATGCTGCGCAGGGACAGGATGGGGCTGCCGGCCGCGGTCATTTGATCGGCGTCTCCTGGTAGAGGACGCTCAGCCACGCGCCGTTGCGGCGTGCGTAGACGCTCGACGAGATCACCCGCGACGTCTCCGCCGGACCGTTCTTGAAGGTGCTCGTATAGATGGCGCGGTAGAGCAGCGTGGCGACGTCGGGACCGATCATGCGCACCGCATAAGTCGGCTCGATCGTGAGGCTGGTGAGCCTGAAGTCCGGCATGAGTGCCAGGAACTCGCGCTTGTTGTAGCGCTTGCCGTCGTTGAAGATCAGCAGCGCGTCGTCGGCGAGAAAGCCGCGCATTCCGACGGCATTGTTGTTGCGCAGGAAATCCCAGCTGCCTTTCTCGAGCGCCATCAGCTCCTCGCGCAGCTTGGCCGTGTCCGGCGCCGTGTTCTGCGC
>Ga0070658_10003409_pt1 | contig 13076 bp, 7 predicted proteins | sample KBSC13metaG_FD_64664 | JGI IMG/M metagenome (GOLD analysis project Ga0070658, IMG submission 64664) | Corn rhizosphere microbial communities from Kellogg Biological Station, Michigan, USA - KBS C1-3 metaG | ecosystem: Host-associated > Plants > Roots > Rhizosphere > Soil ... | reverse complement strand
CCTTGAGGAACTTGACCGGGTCCTTCATGTATTCTGGGTTGTCCATAGCCGTTGCTTACTGGTTGGTTCATTACTACTGTCTCATATGTAGGACATCATGTCAATACCCTGGCACGCCTCCGGAGAAGGGATGGACGGCCCGATTGCCTCCGGCACTTCCTGTCACGGCGTGCCTTCCGGAAGGTGCCCTGGCGGGATGCAAGCCATACGGGCAATCTCGGGCATGGCGTGGCAATGCCTGGGATGAGCGCGGACGCAACGCTGCTGGATAGACGGGCGGACGCGGGGGAAGATAGGACCGTGTGACAAGCCAGATCCCCGCTACAACCACCTCTAATCAGCCCTATCCTATGACCCAGAATCTCTCTTCCCCCGGAACGTACCCACGCGTTGCTTCTGCCTCCGCTGCCAGCGTAGCCCCCGAGCGGGTACAGGCGGGAGACATCTGGCAGCTCGGGGAGCACCGCCTGCTGTGCGGGGACTGCACCGATCGGGCTGCGGTCGCCCGCCTTATGCTCCCCGGCGAGGAGGCCGACCTGCTACTCACAGACCCGCCCTATGGCGTGCAACTCGGGGCGAGCAGGAAGCGCGGGCAGCGCCCCGTGCTTATGGAGGGCGACGCCTTGGGCGAGCACGGGACCTACGAACTGCTCCTGCGCGCCCTGCGCGCGGCTCCGCTAAGGCAGGGAGGCGCGTTCTACGTCTTCTCCCCCGCCGGAAACAACGAGACGGTGTTCCGCTTGGCGCTCCGCGATGCCGGGCTCCTGCTTCGGCAGTCCCTGGTGTGGGCCAAGCACCACTTCACGCTCTCCCGGCAGGACTACCAATGGAAGCACGAGTGTATCCTCTACGGCTGGAAGCCTGGGGCGCCTCACTGGTTTGGCGGAGGGCGGACACAGACGACCCTCTGGGAGATACCGCGCCCGACGCTTAGCGTTGGGCATCCGACCATGAAGCCGCTGGAAATTGCCAGACGGGCCATAGAGAACAGCAGCAGGCTAGGTGAGATAGTGTACGACTGCTTCGGCGGTTCGGGATCAACTTTGCTGGCCTGCGAGGCTACAGGGAGGCCGTGCCGGATGCTGGAGATAGAGCCGTGCTACTGCGACCTCATCCTCTCGCGTTGGGAGACTGCAACGGGTAGGCAGCCGGAGAGGCTAAAACCCAACGGAGAATTATGATAATCTGCCCACCATCTCAGAGTAGGCAAACAAGCAAATCATCCTTTCCTCATAAGTTCCATCTGCAATTCCCAAACGGCCTGTACAGCGAAAGCGTTTCATCGTGAGGGATTGGCTGAGAAAGGAATTTGTCTAACCTTACACGAAATATCCGCTAGATGGTTGAGCGATTCAGTGTGTACTCCCGAGAACCTGCTTGACATTTCTGGATCGAATGCACCATTATACTTCCCTCATCGCACCCAACTTCGCAAAGGATGGTCATTAGGCCACGTGAATATAATACGCCAACGGAAATTGGAACGGATTGGAACAGGCCTTGCCCCGCGCGTGCTCGATCTGTTCGCCGGTTGCGGGGGGCTTTCGCTCGGATTCCGTGCCGCTGGCTTTCAGATTGCCGGAGCCGTCGAACTTGACGCTATTGCGGCCTCATCTCATGCTTTGAACTTCCATGGGGAACCAGACGGCCTTCGCACCCTTCATGCCCAAGCGCGAGACATCACGTGCATCGAACCCGGCCAATTGATCGAAGAGTTCGGATATGGTGAGAAAGCGAATGCCATCGACGTCATTGTTGGCGGCCCGCCATGCCAGTCTTTTGCCCGGGTAGGTCGCGCTAAACTGCGGGAAGTAGACGCCCACCCCGAGGCATTCAGAATGGATCCGCGCGGCGACCTCTATCTGCGCTACCTGCAATACGTTCGTGAGTTGCAGCCATTGGTAGTACTTGTGGAAAATGTCCCCGATGTAATTAACTATGGAGGACATAACATCCCAGAGGAGATATGTGAGGTTCTAAGTGACCTTGGCTATGTATGCGGATATACACTTCTCAACGTTGCCTTTTATGGCGTTCCACAAATGCGAGAGAGGATGTTTCTCCTGGCGTACGCACAGGAACTGGAGACAGACATACGATTTCCGAAACCAAGCCGATGGATCGACCTTCCAAGAGGATATGAGGGATCACGCCAGGTAGCACTTAAGACGCTCAAACCTTCCCTCTTTAATGCGGACACCTTCTACGTCCAGCCTCCTCCGAGCAATCCCGGTTTGCCGCCAGCTACTACGGCTATGGAGGCCATCGGAGACCTACCTCTCATTACTGCCCATTTGGATGGGCACATGCCGCGTGGAGCGCGCCGATTCGACACTCAGGTGCCATATTCGGCTTCGACACCAACGCCCTATGCGAGGATGATGCGTTGTTGGCCCGACTTTCAGGCGAATGGAGGCATATCCGATCATGTGATTCGCTCGCTGCCGAGAGACTACCCGATCTTTCGGCGGATGCGTCCCGGCGACCAGTATCCCGAAGCCTATAGGCACGCTCTCTGTCTGTTCGAAGAGCATCTGGCGGATCTGGAGCGGGAAGGGAAAGCCCTGGAAACAGGGAGCCAGGAATATTTGCAGTTGAAAAGGAAAATGGTTCCTCCCTACGATAGCGGCAAGTTCCCAAACAAGTGGCGGAAGATGGAGGCGAACCAGCCCGCCCGCACCCTTATGGCGCATCTTGGTAAGGATGGCTATTCTCACATCCATTACGATAGCGAGCAGGCGAGGACCATCTCTGTCCGGGAAGCAGCGCGTCTCCAGTCATTTCCAGATGGGTTCAGGTTCATGGGAACCATGAATCCTGCCTTCCGTCAGATCGGGAACGCAGTGCCACCTCTGATGGCATACGCACTTGCCATGTCCGTTTCGCGGGCACTTTCCTTGCCCGCCCCCCAACCCCTTTTTGCAGGAGATTTCTATGCCCCTGACCCAGCCTCAGCAGCAGTTTAAGGATGCTTGCCTCCAGGACTCCCTGTACAAATCTTCATGGCGAACGTCCGACCTCCTAGGCTTCTCCAACCGGGCGCAGGTAGTTGACGGTGGTCTCTACGTAGGCTATTCCAACTTGGAACGGATCAATCCTAACGGCTACCTGCTGATCTGCTGCATTAAATTTCCTCCTGAGGATACAGTCTTCTTCGGCATTTACATTGGAGCTGGCACCGCTGACTTTAATCAGCGGCTGGAAAACATGGCGGCTCGTGGTCAAAGGAACAACCTGACGAAGATCTACTTGCGCGACGACGGCCGATTGTACCTTCATAATGACTACCTGGACGACCTGACTGTAAAAGGGGGATTCAACCCTGACAACGCCAGCCCTTCCGTGGACATTGACAAGGTAGTGTATGCAGTCTATCCGCCCTCTGTGTCGGCCAAACGGAGCTTACTCGCCCGCGAATTCGTCGGCTACCTTGCGCGCTTCGTGGGTCGCAACAAGGTCCATGAAGCTCAGCCATGGACAATAACAGGGTCAATCAGTGCCATGATGCGCCGCCAACCACACACTATCAAGCTGGCGGACATCGAAAGCGCCATCCAGGGCCTTGGCGGTCACTACGTCGATGATTTGGTCGTGCGGTTCCACATTGCGCTTAACCACCTCCCGGAGAAGCACTTTGTAATTCTGACCGGCCTGTCAGGCACGGGCAAGACCAGCCTCGCCACCCGATATGCCTGCGCCGTGCATGGCATTACGGACGAAACTCAGGCAGACCCGCTTTTCTTCACATGCCCTGTTCGCCCTGACTGGACAGACCCGACGGAACTGGTCGGCTACTATGATGTCATCGCCAACAGGTACGTTGTCCCTCGTTTCCTGGAGGCACTACTCGTTGCCACGATGTATCCGGACGCTCCCGTGTTCGTGTTGCTCGATGAGATGAACCTGGCGCGCGTCGAGTATTACCTGTCCGATGTGCTGAGCGCAATGGAATCGAGACGCCCTTCGCTGCATCTCCACTCAAGTTCTATCCCCTATGAAGGGAGTACGGGGGGCGAAATACTCTCCGACATTCCATTTCCTCCGAATGTGTATCTTATCGGCACAATTAACATAGACGAGACCACTCATCCAGTCAGTGATAAGGTCCTAGACCGTGCAACGGTCATCGATATGTCAACGGTAGATCTCGATGGGTACCTGGATAAGTTGAGGATAGAGGATCTGTCATTGACGGCCTCTATAGATGTCTGCAGGCCGATCCTCGTTGCGGTTCTGAGCCGACTTGCCCCCGAGGGCCTCGGGTTTGGCTACCGGACCGCCTTGGAGTTCGTGCGGTATCATGCGTTTGCGGCGACGCTTGGCACAATGACGGACAACGACATCATTGATCACCAGATGGCGCAAAAGGTTCTGGTGAAACTGCGCGGGACAGAGCGGCAGCGCGCCATGCTTAAGAGCCTGGTAGGACTGTTCGCTACCTACACAAAGTCCCTGGGGATAGTCAGGCACCTCCAGGAAGAGCTTGAGGAACTGGGTGCCTTTCAGGCGTCGCGGTAGGACTGCAAATGCCCCAACTCGTCATCTACGAACAAGGGAGTTCGCCGACAACTGCGGCCACGATCTGGCCAGCATCAGGGGCACTACCTGCCGGGCTTGTACAGGAGGCCAGGATCTATATCCTGGAACTTCGCGATTCATCCGATCCTCTCTCAGTGGAGTTGTATCTGGACGACGAGTTGCTCGAGGCACTGCGCCCTCCAGACGCCACCACCGCCCGATGGCGATGGTCTCCCGGCTTCTATGCCGGTGCCGTTACCGTTCGCCTTGAGGTGGCCGGCCGGCCTCCACAGACGTTTCAGGCGGTCATCGATCCCGATCTCCAGAAGCTTACGCGCGCCGAGTTCGACCACATGGTAGAGGAGATCCTTGGCGACACGTTCCATCTGCTTGCCCTGTCGTCTGTCCGTACGGGCATAGCGCGCGGCACGGCTGGCGACCTGCCGCCCCTGGCGCGCCTGGAGTTCATTCGGTCGCGCTTGGAAAGCCTTGATCGGGCAGTCCGCGAAATAGACCGCAGGCCGATTCGCATACTGCGATCCGAAATAGTGCCGACACCCTACCATAAGGCGGGCGGGGCGACCGGCAAAGAGATCCTCAGGTCGCTTCGATCCGGCAGAGTTGTCAAGGAAGGATCCGACAGCAATCGACTGCCGGATGGGTTCCACGGCCTTTTTCCTGTACGCGTCCTCAAGACCGTAAAGTCCACGGGAGTGGATATCAGGGAACATCGGGATATCAAGGCCGCGTTGACCCGCTGGTCCTCCTGGCTCAGAGCAGTCGCCGACCGCCTGGCAGGCTCCGCGGCTGAGGACGAGGAATTGCGAAGGGCGCAGCGCATATGGTCGCAAAGGTGCCGCGCACTGGTCCGTAAACTGGAGGCATTGCTGCAACTGCCGGTATTTGCCGACGTCTCCGACCAGACCGCCCAGGTGGTGTCCACCGCGGTCTACCGACGTGTCGCGCCTTATCGCAGCTTCTTCTGCATCCACAGGGACATGCAACTGGGCATCGCGAACATACTCGGAGACTTCCTGCAGGTTCCACTGGCGAGGACCTACGACCTCTACGAACTATGGTGCTTCCTTCGGCTCGTCCGGGCTGCCGCTATCCTGTTCCCTGGCGCAGGCATCGATACTTCTTCACTGTTCGATCGTCGGTCTAAGAGCGGTAGTGTGGTGCTCTCGAAGGAAAGGATAGTCGTGTCGCTCGGAAACGGCTATAGTCTCGCCTTCCAGCGGACCTACCGTGAGTACTGGGTTGAGCCGGACAAACGGGGCTCCTTCAGTCGCAGCATGGTACCAGACGTTTCCATAACGCTTCCCACGTCGGGCGACGGGCTGTCCCGGTTGACCATATTGGATGCAAAGTACAGGATTAACCGCCATCTGAACGAGGCCATTGCCTCCATTCATATGTATCGGGACGCCCTGGTTGAGCCAGCAGGTGACGGATCAGTGCGAGAGATAGTAGTCGCCGCTTACCTGATGAGCCCGCATCTGGCCCATTATGCAGCGCATTGGCAGGCGTCAGATATGCCCGGGCGCCTGTTTCATCCGACATACAGGAGTTCGTTCAAGTTTGGGGCAGTGACTTTGCGTCCAGGCATGTCGCTTCAGCAAGTTACGTCCACCCTGGAAACTATCCTGGCAGACGCAGGCGCGGCCGCTCCGGTCCCCGTGGGCAGCATCTAACGGGGAGTGGGACAGGCGACGAAAGTCGCCTTCGATGGTTTCGCTCCAGGAAATGCCCATTCCGGCGCATATGGCTGGGGCCAGAGAAGCCTGCGGCCAGGATGGTTTTCCGGGCAGAACTCTCATCAACGAGCGGGCACTCGATACTACAGAGGCGGCTGGGACCTGGGGGACATACGTAGAACATGGAAACCACTGGAATTGGCAACTCGTCGCTCGCCGGTTTTCGTCATACGCTAATTGCCTGGGGACGCGAGAACTTCCGCCCGTTTCCCTGGCGCTTCACGGAAAACCCTTACCACATTCTTATTGCCGAGGTCATGCTGCATCGGACGCAGGCGAAGCAGATTGTTCCGATCTATCAGCGGTTTATAAAGCGCTATCCAGGAATTGCTGATGTAGCCCGCTCTGACCGCGACGAACTCCGCCTGGAACTCTATTCGTTGGGACTGCACTGGCGAATTGACCTCATTCGCGACATGGCTGCCGAGATTACCGCCCGTTTCGGCGGCGAAGTGCCGCAGGCGCGAGAGGAGCTGCTAGGCCTCCCTGGGGTAAGCCAATATATAGCCAGCGCGGTGCGGTGCTTCGCTTGGAATAGCCCGGACGCTTTGATCGACACGAACACAGTCCGGGTAGCGGGTCGTCTGTTCGGCCTGGAAACAAAGGATTCTTCACGGCGCAGCAAGAAATTCGCTCACCTCCTGGAGGGGCTGGTTGATCCAGATAGCCCCCGTGATTACGGTTTTGCCATCCTGGATCTCGCAAGCAAAGTATGTACCGCCCGCGTAGCACCTGACTGCGTCGCGTGTCCCCTAACGCGATGGTGTGCCTACGGCACGAGGAGTACGGCTGATGCTCGAAAGGAATGACAACATGACAGGTGGACAATCCGCTCTATCTTCTGGCAGCCAGGCGCTACGTCCAAGGGCGCGCATTCTGCGGACCCTCGGGGACGAACTGATCAGCAGCGAGACCGTGGCGCTGATCGAGCTCGTGAAAAACTCCTACGATGCCGACGCCTCCAGGGTGCTCGTCCGCTTCAGCGATGACGTCAATCAGGGGAAGGGCTACATTGTCGTCATCGATAACGGCCACGGCATGGGCCTCGACACGGTCCTCTCGGCATGGATGGAGCCTGCCACGCTCTTCAAAAAGCGGGAGCGGCGCAGCCCCAGAGGAAGGCGCATGCTGGGAGAGAAGGGGATCGGCCGGTTTGCTGCATCGCGCCTGGCTGACAATCTGGAGGTTGTTACGAGGAAGCAGGGTTCAGATAAGGAAGTAAGGGCACTATTCGATTGGAGTCAGTTCGACGACGAGCAGAAGTACCTGGATGAGGTCGAGGCACTCTGGGAGGAAACGGTTCCAACCGAAATTTGCCCTGGGGGAGCCATCCAGGAACTGTGGCAGGCCAATGAACGGCAGGACAAGCGTACGGCCGAGGAGCTGTTGCAGGGAACGATACTTAGGATGGAAGGTTTTCGCATTGCCTGGACGGCAGAACATTTCGAGAACCTGCGGACAGGACTCTCGCGTTTGGTTTCCCCATTTCTACGTGATCCTCATGTCCATACGAACGAGGAATTTCTTATTGACCTTGAACTCCCTGCCGGAATGGACCATCTCTCAGGGCTTGTCGAACCGTCTGAGGCACTGCAGAATCCGCCATACCAGATCAAAGGTGAGATAGACGCCAATGGGAATTACAACCTGTTGCTATCACTCCCAGATGGAGAGGAACGTAAGACGGGGACCTTTACAATGGACGACGGGCATCCGCCGATCTGCGGTCCGATTGGCATTGAGATTCGCGCATGGGATCGAGAACAGGAAGACCTGACTGGCCTTGCCGAACTCTACGGATCCTCCTTGAAGAATATTCGGGCCGACCTGGACAATGCCGCAGGCATCAATGTTTACCGCGACGGCTTCAGGGTACTGCCTTACGGCGAACCCCGTAACGACTGGCTGCGGCTGGACCATCGAAGGGTTCAGAACCCAACCCGTAACCTGTCCAACAATCAGGTAGTCGGGTATGTACTTATCTCTGCGGATGCGAATCCGGCACTACGTGATCAGAGCAATCGTGAAGGGTTAATGGAAGGCCGAGCTGTAGATGACCTGCGTGTATTGGTGAAATTAGTATTGTCTGTCTTGGAGACACGCCGCTACGCGCTCCGCCGCGCGCTGCTTGATTCCGAGAGTTCCTCATCGGAGAACAGATTCAACCGAAGGGAGAATACCAGCTCATGGCAGCTCCTTTTAGAAGACATGGACTTCCGTGAGGTACAGGATAGAATCACTGAGAACCATCCTGATGACGCAGAGTTGCTGGAACTGATCGGAGAGAAGCAGCAGCGTCTTGCTCAGCACGCAGCCGCCTTCCAAGAGGTCCTTGGACGCTATCGCAGGCTCGCAACGCTGGGACAGCTGATTGACACGATCCTGCATGACGGCAGGACCCCTCTCGCTAAGATTATCAACGAAGCGTCACACGGAGGGCGACTTATCCAGGCCAGGAGGCAGGGTGGAGAAGCACTCATTGAGCGTCTGGCGCAGTGCTTCGATACAATCAGAGCGCAGGCAGGCGTCCTGTCCACGGTCTTCAAGAAGATCGAACCGTTCGGCGGTAGAAAGCGAGGCAGACCTGCCGTACTCCGCCTGGAGGACCAGATTCAGTCGGCATTTGCTGTGCTTGAGACCGAGGTTAAGGAAGCAGGCATAGCAGTTGAGCTTCCTACAGGCAATACCCAAGCAACCGTAGATGACGCCGAATTCCAGCAGATTATCATCAATCTGATACAGAACAGCATTTACTGGCTGCGCAAAGTGCCGAAAGATCAGAGGCGCATTATTGTTGATCTGAGCCAACAGGAAGATGCGCTCGAAATCCTCTTCTCAGACAGTGGCCCTGGTATACCAGATGAAATCAGGGAACAGATATTTCACCCCTATTTCTCGACCAAGCCTGACGGCATAGGGCTGGGACTGACTATCATAGGCGAGATCATCCAAGAGTATTACGACGGAACACTTGATTTGCTAGATAGTGGTCCGCTGGATGGGGCAACTTTTCGAATACAGCTTCGAAGGAGAATATAAACTTGACGACATGGCGCCTTTTGTTCGTCGACGATGATGTCGAGATCTGCAAGAGTTTCGCGGAGCACATCGAACTGGAGCCTCTTGACGAGGAGGATGGTTTCGAACTCAGGACACTGTCCGACTTTAGCTCGGCCCTCGGCACATTGGAATCAGAACCCTTTGACCTACTTATTCTGGATGTTCGGCTCGGCCCGTTCGATGGGGACCCCGACGAGGAGGCGGGAACACTGACCCTCGAGACTATTCGGAATAGGCGCTTCATCCCGGTGATATTTTATACCGGGCTGCCAGGTAAAGTGAGCCATCTCACTTCACAATTGATTAGGGTGGTGGAGAAGACAGAGGGATTCGGCCGCCTGATCGAGGAGGCAAGGGAAGTAATCTCCACGAAATTGCCGTCGGTGAACCGCGCCATTATGCGTCATGTTGAAGAAGTTCAGCGCGTGTACATGTGGGACTTTGTGGCGAAGCACTGGGCAGAGATAGCTGAAACTCCGGACAAGACAGCGCTTGCATATCTTCTAGCTCGTCGGTTGGCAATGTCGCTCTCACAAACTGGCATCGACGAGTTCATACGCCAGATCGGTGGTGAGATACGCACGTCTTACGCTGATAGTATGATCCACGCAATGCAGTACTACATCATGCCTCCAGTAGGGCCAACCCCAATGGCGGGCGACATCTACGCCGACCACCTCGAATCTGAAGTCACGTATTCAGTTGTTCTCACCCCCTCCTGTGACTTTGCTCAGAACAAGGCCGAACGAGTTCTCCTTGCTCGTGCCAGTCTGCTTAGTGATCAGAAAGAATACAAGGACTGGTTAGACGATACCAAGAATGAAGGCAAGCTGAAGAGTTTACTGAAGAATAGCAGACAGGGAATGCCCTCTGACCGCTATCACTTTCTGCCGAGTGCACTGGACATTCCCGGGCTTATCCTGGATTTCCAAGATACATATACAATTAGCCTTACTGCCCTGACTCCATTGAAGCGATTGGCTTCATTGGACAGCCCGTTCGCAGAAGCCCTGCTGTCTCGCTTTGTTCGCTACATGGGCAGGCTCGGAACGCCTGATCTCAATGTAGTAGAGATTGTGCAAACCCTACGGCAAAGCTAAAAGCCTGTCCCGAAATCGTCTCTGGAGTTCCGACGATGCAGCGAGTTTGTCCCCCAATGGTTTTGTAGCGCGAGACGCTTTTGGGCCCGGGCCGAGCTATGCAGATCCACAGGCCGGATCAGTACGCGACACCCACCGCAAACATGAGTGCTTCACTCGGCCTCATGCTCTTTCCCTCCGCTATCTTGTCTGCCCACAAGGCTGGATGCACACCATCCAGTTTATCTTTCGCATCCTGTTCGATTTCGTTACACCACATTCTGATCCCCGGCCATGGTTCCGCCTCCATTTCGGAAAGAAGACGTTTCGCTGCGCCGATCATGAGGGCGGCATTCGGGTAAGCTGCCTCGTTGGCTCCGCCAGACTCCAGCAGGGCCCCTGCTAGGCAGTAGTAACATTCGGCAATACCGAGGACATCATTGAGGGCCGCGCGCATACCCAGTGCCCGCAACAAGAGCGTCTGGGCTTCAAGGGCTGCGTGCTTAATCTTTAATGCGTAGATTCCGAGATTCGTTAAGTGCGTTCCGACGAGCCAATGCTCCTGCACGCCTTCTACGCCGCCTGTTCCAAACAATATGTCCTTTGTCTTAGCGAAATATCCGTCGGCTTCATGGGCTTCCCCGATATTGAGCAGATAGAAGGCAAAACTGTCGAAAGTAAGAGCCTGCAGCCATCGATCGTCTTTTGCTGAGGCAATCGCCTCCTCAAATATGGACCTTGCCGAGCCAGCCATCTTGGTTTCTTCGCTGAAGCCTTCTACTGCAGCTCTGATGAGGAGTAATATTGTTATTTCCCAGTCGCTATGAATCTTCCTGGCCAGATCGATGGTTTCCCGTGAAATCCGCTTGGCCTTATCGTGAGTTTCTCTTCTCCCTTGCAGGTATAGGAGCGCTGCAACACCGGTATTCAGCCGGACCGTTAACGATTCGGGAGGATCGGGGTAATTAGTCGTCTGAAGCGCCTTCATGATTTTTGCAACACCTTGGCGCATGTATCCGCGCATGGCCCAGAACCGCCACAGCGCGCCCACAAACTCCAGAGCCGCCGTACCATCGGCCCTCTGCATTATGTCCAGTGCAGCGTCCAGGTTGTACTCCTCCGCGGCCATCTTAGTGACAAGGCGTGCTATTCCCTTGCTGTCATTGAGGATGTTCTTATCAAGCTCGGTGGCCTGCTGAAGGAAGTATCTGGCGAAGTCGGCTTCCAAATCGACCTGCTCACGGTCAGACAGGCATCCCCTGGCGAACTGCTTGATCGGCTCAAGCAGGTAATATCGCCTGCTCCTCATATCCTTTGAGGCAAGGCTGTAGTGGCACAAGGTATCAAGGAGTTTCTCTGCTTGGGGCTCTCCGAATATTTCGTTAGCTGTGTCATGCGTGAATGATCCTCGGAAGACGAATAGCTTTCCTAAGAGCCTCCTGCTGTCGGGGTCCAGGCGATCATAGCTCCACTTTATACACATGTGCATAGTGGCGTGCCTATCCGTATCATTTTTGGCCACTGAGCGCAGATAAGCAAGCCAGCTGGGTTCGGCCGCCAGCAAGTCCATCGCCGTATAGCCACGGGACGCGACGATCTTGATTGCCAATGGCATTCCGCCACAATATTGGCAAAGCTCAGCAACGTCTCGCCAATTCTCGTCGCTTACCTCGAAGCCGTCTTTGGCGTAGGCTTCAAATAGCTGGAAGCACGGGTTATACCTTAGGGCATCGAACCCAAGGGTTTCGTCTGGAAGGTCCAGCTCCCCAACATTCCACGACGTAATACCTTCCGCCTCTATATTTTCCCGAGACGTGACCAACCAGCAAGCACTCGGCAGATTGCTCCAGAGGCTGTTCAGCGTGCTATAGATCTCTGTTTGTAGGATATCAGGAATTTCCCCAGCCGGGAGGAGCGATTCTATGTTGTCGAGGATTATCACGCACGGAGTACCCCTGAGGCACTTTATGAGTTGCTCCTCCGCGGAAATTCCTGGCGGTGGGGGCAGGCCAAGTGCCTTGGTGATTTCCTCTGCCACTCGGTCCGGCATTGTCACTGCCGCAAGGCTGACGAAAACAACATCGTGACCTTCATGCTCAATCCTTATCCCGACCTCTTCGGCCAACCTTGTCTTGCCGATTCCACCAGGACCGTGCAGCAATATGAATGGTGAGCGCTCGTCGGGACGTCGAGACCGCGCAACCCAGTTCCGAAGGCGATCTACGATCCTATCGACTTCGTCGTCTCGACCAAAGATGCTGGTGAACGGCTTCGAATGGTAAGTACGATCCCTTGCCCTCTCCTCAGAAGCGAGGCTGTTGTGAAGCGGGACGGACTTCGGCAGCGAAGAACGCCTAGCCCTCTTCCGTGCATTCTCTAGAAGGTGTTTGAACAACCGTTGAGTCAGTTCGTCCGGCTCTGTGCTTAGCTTGTCCCACAATAGCACTCTCAAATCACGATAAACCTTTATTACTGCTGGATGTCTGTCGCGTTCAGCCATGGACGTCATCAGCGTTCGGAAGGCAGACTCATATAAAACGGGATCTGTGTCTATAAGAAGGCGAGCATATTTTTCCGCTTCACTCCAGTTACCATGTGCCAGAGCGTCCTCGGACAATGTTTCGAGGGCTTCACAGTAAGCCTTTTCTCTCGGATGGCGCTC